>Ga0070734_10001045_pt1 | contig 44783 bp, 41 predicted proteins | sample Coa_R1_8_FD_66444 | JGI IMG/M metagenome (GOLD analysis project Ga0070734, IMG submission 66444) | Surface soil microbial communities from Centralia Pennsylvania, which are recovering from an underground coalmine fire - Coalmine... | ecosystem: Environmental > Terrestrial > Soil > Unclassified ...
GCGCTGCGCGAGAACCTCGAGCACATCAAGGATACGGTCGCCATGCAGCAGAAGTATGCGAAGCGCTGCGGTGTCACCGAGATCGTGCTCCCTGCCGACCTGGTGGAGGACAGCCTGCGCTTGAATGCCGGCGCGCTCGAGCGCCATGGTGTGACACTGCGCCGGGAGTTCAACGAGGTGCCCGCCATCAACGTCGATCGGCACAAGGTGCTGCAGATCCTGGTGAACCTGATTCGCAACGCCAAGTACGCCTGCGACGACTCCGGGCGGCCCGACAAGCTGATCATCCTGCGCATCGAGAGCGCCGGGCACGGCGTGCGTATCTCGGTCATCGACAATGGCATCGGCATTTCGCCCGAGAACATGGCACGGCTGTTCAGCCATGGGTTCACGACCCGCGCCTCGGGACACGGTTTCGGTCTGCACAGCGCCGTACTCGCAGCGCAAGAGCTCGGCGGCAGCCTGCATGCGCAGAGCGCTGGGCCGGGGTGCGGTGCGACCTTCGTGCTCGAGCTGCCGATCGCCTCCGCGGAGGATGCGATCGCTGCCTAGTGTTGATGCGCGGCGCACGCCTTTCTCCTATTCTTGAGGCGTGTTCACCAGCGCCATGAGGTCCCCCGTGATCTACGCACTCGGCGATAAGCGGATCGTGACGGCCAGCGATGAATGGTATGTCGCCCCCGGGGCGAGCGTCATCGGGCAGGTGCGGCTCGGAATCGGGGCGAGCATCTGGTTCAACTGTGTCATCCGTGCCGACAGCGACTGGATCGTGCTCGGTGACCGTACCAACGTGCAGGACGGCACCATCATTCACACCGACGCCGGTGTGCCGGTGCACCTCGGGTCGGATGTCTCGGTCGGACATGGCGCGATGCTGCACGGTTGCACAGTCGAGGAGGGATCGCTCATCGCGAACGGCGCGATCGTGCTCGACGGGGTGCGAATCGGGCGCCGCTGCGTGATTGCCGCCGGTGCGCTCATACCGCCGGGCAAGGTAATCCCGGATCGATCGGTGGTGATGGGCACGCCGGGCAAGATCGTTCGTGAAATCGACGAGCGTGATCTCGAGATGATGGTCGAGACCACAAAGCACTACGTCGATCGCGGGCGGGAGTACGCGCGCACTCTGACGGTGGATGCGCGCAGCATCGAGTTGCTGGACACGGGGCGTCGGTAGGCGCGGTGCGGGTCGTTCGCTCGGCGGGGCGGCCCTACGAAAACTGCCGGAGCGACTCTTGGTAACGGCTGCCCGCGTCTCCGTCAGACCGCTGCGTCTCCGTCAGGCCGCTGTGTCTCCGTCAGGCCGCTGCGAGTGGCGCGATGAGGCCGGCGTCGTTGTTTGCGGGCTTGTTGACGCGCGTGCTCACAGGCCAGGCCACCATGTGCTCATCGGGGTAGGGCGCGAGCGCGGCCCAGGCTTGCGCCGGCGTGCCGGTGAGCCAGGCCTCGCGCGCCTCGCGCGTGAGAATCGCGGGCATGCGGTGCTGGGTGTTGTGAATCTCGCCGACCAGCCGGTTTGCGGGCAAGGTGAGGTGCACACACGACTCGATCCACTCACCGCCCTCGCTCGGCGACCGCTCCCACAGACCTGCGAGCGCGAAGATCTCCTGATCCTCGAGATGAATGTAGTACGGGGTCTTGGAACCGTCGGGGCGGGTTTGCCACTCGTAGAAGCCTCGGGCCGGCAGCAGGCAGCGTTGCCCCCTCGCCCAGGGCTCACGGTAGCAGGCCGAGCTTTGCACGGTCTCCATCCGCGCGTTGATGGTCGAGTATTTCGGAGGCACGCCGCGCGCGAAGAAAGGAATCAATCCCCAGCGCAGCAACCGCCCGACCCGCAGGCCCTCCCGCATGCGCACGACCGGTACGAGCTGGGTCGGTGCGACGTTGTAGCTCTCCGGAAACTGCCATTCCGCCCGGACGAGATTGAACTCGCGCTCGATCGCGGCATCGTCGGGAGCTACGTATCGACCACACATGGGAGCGGCACGAGTCGCCGCGGGCGGCGGCACGTGCGCGCATTTTATCGCGGATGCGAGGCGGGCGCAGAAGGCTGGCCGGGCCGTTCCCGCAGGACGCCCGACCCGAGGGCCTGGATGAGCTCGCGATGCACGGCAATATAGCCCGTCGCGCTCACCTGGATGCGCTCGCGGATGAGCCGATGCGCCGCTGCAAGCGCGTGGAAGGGCACCGACGGGAAGGCGTGATGCTCGACGTGGTAGGGCATCTGCCAGGCGAGAAGACGCACGAGACGATTGCTCAGTGTCGTGCGGGTGTTGATGTAGACATCATCCGTGAAGGGACAGCCGGTATGCTCCGCCATGAGATAGAGCCTGAGCACCGGCTGTCCTAGGAGCGCGGGCACCACCCAGTAGATGAGCGCCTCGTTCCGATGTAACAGCCAGGAGCCTGCGATGATCGCGACGTAGATGCTCCACAGGATGCGCGCCTCGCGCACCACCCAGGCGCGCTTCACCGGGGGAACGAAGCGCTCGGACACTCGTCCGCTCAAGGCATGCCGCGCAGTGATGGTCAGGCGGTTGATCCAGTACGGCAGCCCCGTGATCCGCCACAGGTAGGTTCGCAGGCGCTGCGGAGCCGGCTGGCCGAGCTCGGGATCGCGCTCACGGTCCTGGGTGTAGCGGTGATGCTCGAAGTGGAAAAGGCGGAAGTACTCCGGCGGCAGCATCAGGAGCGTTCCACAGAACCAGGCGACGGCATCGTTGAGACCGCGGCTGGCGAACGCCGTGCGATGCACCGTCTCGTGCAGAGCGCAAAACAGGAAAATGAGCGCCACACCGTAGAGCATGAGCGCCGGCACCACCCATGCGCTGCCGCGCGCGAAGTACACGGCGAAGCCGCTCAGGGTCAGCAGCGCCAGGTGCACGCCGAGCTGCAGCAGGCCGCGAGCGTTCGAGCGTCGAGACAGGTCCTTGAGGCGCGAACGATCGAGTCCATGCATCGATCAGGCGACCATGTCCCGGTAGGCGTGCCAGCTTGCGTATCCGAGGAGCGGCGTGATGAGGAGCAACCCGAACAGGAACGGCGCATAGCCCACGATCGTGAGCGCAGCGATGAGCGCGCTCCAGACGATCATCGCCGGGAAATTGCGCAGCACCACCCGCACGCTCACGCGCATCGCTTCGCCCGCAGTGGCATGACGATCGATCATCAGCGGCACCGAAACGACGGAGACGGCGAACACGCAGGCTGCGAGTATGCCGCCTATCGCGACATAAGCGATGACCTGCGAGCGGTTGGTCGAGTCGATGAAGCCGCGATACATGGTCTCGCTCACCGAGGGCGCGGTCACGTGAAACACCGGTCCGAGCAGCAGTGCGGACAGGCCGAACCAGACGAAGGCGCAGATCGCGAGAATCACTCCGAACTCGAAAAGAGCCGGCCGGTTGCGCACGTAGCCTTCGAGTGAATCGTCGAAGTTGGCGCGCAAGCCCTCGGAGCGCCGCCGTGCCATCTCGCATAAACCCGCAGAGAGCGTCGGCGCCACCAGCAGGAAGCCCGTGATGGCCGCGGCGACGAAATACGGGTGCGCTGCGCAAAAAATGAGCAGGGTCCAGCCAAACGCCACGGTCAGGCCGCCGTAGCCCAGGCTTGCGGGCAGGCAATGGCGCAGGTCGACGGCACCGCGCCACAGCCAGGTGAATGGACGCAGGATCCCCGCGTGCTTGATCTCGACGTGCAGCGCGGAGCTTTCGGCGGTCGCTGTGAGAGTACCCATGGCTCGAATCCTCCGAGATGATTGTTTCGCGATCGACGAGAACGAATCACATCCTCAAGGGCATCGGTGGGGAGCGCCAGGGCGCTCCGGACTACGGGTATCGAGTTTAGTCCCAAAAGCGGAGCACCAGAAGGTGGCGAAAGCGCCAAAAGGGGCTCCACGGCAGATCCTCCGCTCATCACACCCGGAGCCGTCTGAGCACATCGCGCCAGCTCAAGATTCCCACCGGCTTGAATGCCGCATCGACGACCGGGATGCACGATACCCGTCTCTCGAGCAGTATCCGTACCGCATCGTCGAGGCCGTCCTCCGGAGCAAGCGTGATGGGGGCGCGCGTCATGATCTGGTGCACCCGCTTCTGCAGCGTCGCGACATCGCGGGTGTGCTCGGAGAGTGTCCCGATGAAGGGGCTCAGCGCCCGCAGCAGATCCCGGTCCGAGATGACCCCGCACAGCTTGCGCTCCGCGTCGAGCACGAGCAGATGGTGAAACTTCATCGAATCGAAGATCTGCTTCACGACGGCCAGCGAGTCGTCGAGCTCCACGGTCACCACCCGCTTGGTCATGATGTCCCGGATCTGCATCAGCATCCCCCTTGCCGTAAAGACCCCACGCCCACCGCCCGGGGTCCGCGCTCGGTCACGGCGTGCCCGCTCGCGCCCTGCAGTGTACTGCTCAACGCCGCTCGCATCCGGTGTGCCGGCAGGCTCTACAATGCACCCCTCCGGCGAAGGTGCGCCTCGCATGTTGAAACTTGCCGACCTTGAGCAGATTTTGCGCTCCCGCTCGACCACCGCCCGCGCTCTCGCCGAGCAGTGCCTCGCTGCCGCCCGTGATCCCCTGGGTGAGGGCGCACGCACCTATACCGAGCTGTTTGAGGATACCGCCCGGGCCGAGGCCGAGCGCTCCGATGAGCGGCGCCTGCGCGATGAGGACCTGGGTGCGCTCGAGGGGATTCCTGTTTCCGTCAAGGACCTTTTTGACCTCGAAGGCCGAGTGACCCGAGCCGCTTCGCGGGCGCGTGTGGATGCCGCCCCAGCGCTCGCGGACGCTCCCGTGATCGTGCGATTACGCGAAGCGGGGGCCGTCATTCTGGGCCGCACCAACATGACCGAGTTCGCCTATTCGGGCCTGGGGCTCAATCCGCACTTCGGAACGCCCTTGAATCCTTTCGACCGGCCCGCACGGCGCATTCCGGGAGGATCCTCCTCGGGTGCGGCGGTCTCCGTCACCGACGGGCTGGCGGCTATCGCCATCGGCTCGGACACGGGCGGCTCGGTGCGCATTCCGGCGGCGCTCTGCGGCCTGGTCGGCTGGAAACCCACGGCGGCGCGCATCTCACGCGAGGGGGTGTTGCCGCTGTCGCGCTCGCTCGACTCGATCGGCCCGCTCGCGGCCGATCTCGCCGCCTGCATCCGCGTGGACACGGTGCTCTCCGGTGATGCACCGCCCCCCGAGCGTCCCGATCTCACCCGGGTCCGCCTTGCGGTGCCGACGCGCCTGAAGACGCTCGACACCGATGCGCCGGTGAGGACGGCGTTCGCGCGCGCGCTCGAGCGCATCGCCCGTCAGGGGGTCGTGCTCGAGGAGCGGGAGATCCCGGAGATCGAGGACGCGCCCGCCTCGGGCCTGGGTCCGCTGATCGTGGGCTCCGAGGCCTTCGCCTGGCATCGCCAGAACCTCGCGCGGCATGGGTTGCTGTACGACCCGCGGGTGCGCGCGCGCCTCGAGCTCGGCGCTGCGATTCACGCCTGGCAATACCTCGAGGCGCTCGAGGGCCGGTCGCTGCGCATAGCGGCGCTGCGTCCGGCGCTCGCCGGGTGCTCGGGCTGGCTGATGCCGACGGTGCCCATGATCGCGCCGCGCATCGATGAGCTCACGGACGACGTCACTTATGTCGCCGTGAATCGCCTCGTGCTGCGCAACGCCTCGATCGTCAATCTGCTCGATGGGTGCGCCGTCAGCCTGCCCTGTCATCGCCCCGGTGAAGCCCCGGTGGGGCTCACCCTGGCGGGCCTCGCACACACTGATGCGCAGATTCTCGCGCTCGCCCAGGCCCTCGAGCCCGTGCTAGGGGCGCTCTGAGCGCTCCGCGCTCGCCGCCCCCGCGACGGGTGCCGCGGGCACGTCGGGCCTCCCACCGGGCGGCTCGGCACTTTCCTTGTGATAGGGCAGCCACTCGTAGATCTCGGGCGAGGTCTGCGGATAAGTGAGGAATTCCTCGCGCTGCTCGCCGAGCCGGTCGATCCGTCGTCTTTTCAAGCGCCATACGGCGAAACCGGTGAAGCAGGCCGTGAGGATCATTGCGTAATAGAAGAACGCGTGCGGCGAGACGAGCTGGATCGCGAACGTGCCGGCGGTCGGGCCGATCGCGGCGCCCAGGGCCCAGACGAACAGGAGCGTCGAGGAAAGCGCAACGTAGTCGGACGACTTCGCGCGGTCGTTGGCGTGCGCCACGCCGACGGCATAGAGACTCTCCGCAAACCCACCGAACACCGCAAACAGCAGGAGCAACAACACGAAGAGCGTTGCGTGGCTCACCGTGCTGAGGGCCGCCGCAACGAGCAGGATACCGAGCCCCAGGCCGATGAGCGCGTAGAGCCGATCGATCTTGTCGGACAGATAGCCGATGGGCCATTGCAGCACCAACCCGCCGAGCGAGACGCAGGCCATCAACAGCACGATGTGCGGCTGATCGAAGCCGATGCGCTCGCCGAACAGCGGCCCCACGGTGAAAAAGCCGGTCAGGATGAGACCGTTCAGCAGGCAGGCCAGCACGCTGGCGGGCGAGGTGCCGAGGGCTTTGGGAATCTCGAGCTTGACCCGTCGCGGCAGGATCGGCGCGCGCACATTGATGGCGACCATCGGCACGAGCGCGAGCGTCGTGCCGATCCCCGCGATCAGCAGCATCTCCGGTCCCCGCACGTTCAGATTCTGTCCGACCAGCTGTCCGGCACCGAAGAACAGGCCGTAGACGAGCACGTACACCGTGAGCACGCGCCCGCGCTGCTCATTCGGAACGAGCGCGTTGAGCCAGCTCTCGACGATGATGGCGAGACCGGCCGCATTGATGCCGATGATGAAGCGCAGCAAAGCCAGAGCCGGTACCGTCTCGGCGAACCACAGGCCCAGAATCGCGACCGCCTTCATGCCGGCAAACGCGGCGTACGCGCGCTCGAGACCGACCGGGGCGATGAGCTTGTGTGCGTACAGGCAGCTCACGAGAAAGCCGAGCGCCTCGGCGGTGGCGATGAGGCCGATCACCCCGGGCGAATAGCCGAGCGCCGAAAAGCGCAGCGGCAAGAGCGAGCCTAGCACCCCGGCGCCGAGCATGATGAGCGCGGTGCTGATGAGCGGTGGGGCCACCCGCCAGGGGAGCGCCGCACTCGCGGCCGGGACCGGGGCTGCCTCGACGCTGCTCATGAACGAAGGATCGATGCGTTGCACATGGCCCGCGCACAATAAAGGAACGCGCCCGCCCCCTCAAACGCGCAACCCCGCCGTCGCAGCGCGGCCGTAGGGCGAGAAACGGAAGTTCCTCGTCGGAACATTCCTACAGGCCGTGGTCCTGTTACCTTCCAACGGCGGTCAGATAACATGCATGCCCTGATGAAGAAGAAATACCGTTGCCGCGTGCGGCTCCTGGTTGCAAGCGCGCCGGCATGGCCATCACGCTCGGGGGATGACTTCGCGTGCATTTCACGATCCGCTACCCTGCCCACCGCTTCCACCTTGCTCGCCACCTGCTGCTTCAGGCCTGTCTGGCCGGGAGCGCGCTGAGCGCGTCCTCGGCCCACGCCGCTGCCGATGCGGAAGGGGCCGATTCCGCGTCGGAATCGGCCGATCTCACCAAGATGTCGCTCAGCGAGCTTGCGAACCTCGATGTCACGTCCGTGTCGAAGGCGAGCGAGGTGTTGCAGCGCGCGCCCGCGACGATCTATGTGATCACCCACGAGGACATCGTGCGCTCGGGCGCGACCAGCGTGATCGAGGCCTTGCGCCTCGCCCCGAACCTGCTGGTGCAGCAGCAAAGCTCGGATGCCTACACCATCTCAGCGCGCGGGTTGGGCGGTGATGCGGCTGCGCAAAATTTCTCCAACAAGCTCCTCATGCTGATCGACGGTCGCAGCGTCTACACGCCGCTCTTTTCCGGGATCTATGCCAATACGGTCGATGTGATGCTGGAAGACGTCGAGCGCATCGAGGTGATCAGCGGCGTTGGGGCGACTCTGTGGGGCGCCAATGCCATGAACGGCGTCATCAACATCATCACCCGCGCTTCTTACCTGACCCAGGGAGCTTTTCTCGACGCCGGCGCCGGCAATTCGACCCAGTTCGTCGACCTGCGCGAAGGCGGCCGAGTCAGCGAGGACCTCACTGCGCGCGCGTACGCGTTCGGCTTTCACCGCGGCTCTGAGCTCCTCCCGGGCGGCGCGACGGCGCGCGACGGTTGGAACAAGGGCCAGGCCGGCTTTCGCGGCGACTGGTCGAGCGATCGGGACGCGATCACGGTGCAGGGCGATTACTATCACGGGGCGATCCAGGTGCTTAATAACTCCGATGCGCTGGTGCAGGGTGGCAACCTCCTCACCCGCTATGAGCATCGCGGCGATGAGTCGGATTTGCAGGTGCAGCTCTACGCGGACCAGACCGAGCAGTTTGGGCCCGGCGATAGCACCGGCTTCGTGGTGCATACCTACGATCTCTCGCTGCAGCACTCGCTCCAGGTCGGATCCTCGCACCGACTGGTGTGGGGCGGGGGCGAGCGCCTCTATAGTTATGGCATCACCGATTCCCCATCGCTCATCTGGAACCCGCCCGCCCGCAACCTCACGCTCGCCAACGTATTCGCACAAGACACCTTCACGGTCGTCCCCGGCGTGAATCTCGTCTACGGTCTCAAGCTCGAGGACGACCCGTACTCGGGCTGGTCGGCCCTGCCCGACGTGCGGATCTCCTTCGCGCTCGGCGAGCACGAGACACTGTGGGCTGCGGCATCGCGCGCCATCCGCTCACCGACGCCGTTCGACGAGGATGTCGTCGAGCATGTTCCCGGAATCGGCAACGCGCTCATCGCGACCGGGCGCTTCCGGCCGGAGGAGCTCATCGGCTATGAGCTCGGTTTTCGCGCTCAGCCTGCCCGCGCTTTCTCGTTCTCGGTCACCCCTTTCTACGATGTCTACGACCATCTACGCACCGTCGATCCCTCGCCGGCCGGCGGCTTCTTCCCGCTCTACTTCGGCAACGAGCTGCGTGGCGCTGCCTTTGGCGTCGGCACCTGGGGAGACTGGCAGGTCACGGACAGGTGGCGTCTTTCGCCGGGCATGGTCTGGGTGCGGGATCGCTTGAGCTTCGAGCCAGGCGCCTCGCAGCTGCTGGGTACGGTGCAGGCGGGCAATGATCCGAGCGTGCACGCCTCGCTCACCTCGAGCTTTGATCTGCCGCGGCACGTCACGCTCGATGCAACCTGGCGTTACATGGGGGCCCTGCCGGAGCCCGTGATGTCCCACTATTATGAGCTCGACGCACGCCTCGGCTGGCAGCTGAGCCCCGATATCAGCTTCTCGCTGAACGGACAGAATCTGCTGCACCAACGGCACACCGAGCTGCCGACGGGCCCGGGGACGGGCGGCGAGGAGATCCTGCGCAGCGTGCTGGCGGAGGTGCGGTGGAGATTCTGAGCCTGACTCGAGCGATTCTCTGTCGCCTGCCGCGCGCTGCGGTCGTGGCGATGATTCTGGTCCTCGCGGTCGGCGGTGGGGGCGGGCGGGCGCTCGCGCAGTCGTTTTCCGAGGACGCCGTGAAGGCCGCTTATCTCTTTCGATTTGCGAGCTACGTGAACTGGCCCGATGAGATGAAGAGTACGACGCCGTTCGTGATCGCCGTGCTCGAAGCGCCGGCCGTGGCTCAGGAGCTCAAGCGCCTGCGCACGGGTCACCAGATTGACGGACGGCCGATCGAGGTGCGCGAGCTGCGTGTCCCGCGCGTGGTCGGCCATCCGCAGATTCTCTATGTGGGCGCCGGCCATACCGCGGAGCTGCGCGCGCTCCAGGGCGAGCTCTCGGGAACTGCGACGCTGCTGGTGACGGACGATGAGGACGGGCTCAACTGGGGTTCGGTGCTCAATTTCGTGACGCTCGATCACCGGGTGCGCTTCGAGGTGTCGTTGACCGCCGCCGAGCGGGCGCATCTCAGGATCAGCGCCGACCTTCTCACCGTCGCGGTGCGCGTGCGCGGCGGGCGGCGTCAGACCCGCGATACCTGCCTGCCGCCGGGCGTCCTCGATGATGAATCCGGATGCCCGATCAGTGTTGCGCATTCCATCGAGCGGGCCGTCCGCCGCCCGATGACGCATGCGCGTGAAGCGCCTGGATGACACTGCCGCCCGAGCAGCGACCGCGGCGGCTGCGATCCTGGCTCCGCCGACCCGCGCGCGGCACGGTACGCGCCAAGCTCATGCGCCTGGTGCTGCTCACCACCGGGCTCGCCGTTCTCATCGCGGCCGCCGCGATGCTCGTGCAGGATTTCAACGTCTATCGAAAATCCTGGGCGGACAATCTTTCGACCGAGGCGCGGATCCTCGCGCTCTCGACCGCGCCCGCGCTCGAGTTCGACGACTTCGAGGTGGCGGAGCGCAATCTCGATGCACTGCAAGCACGCTCCCAGGTGCTGGTCGCGGCGCTCTATACCGCGCACGGCAATCTCTATGCTTCCTACGTGAGGCAAGGCGCCGCGCCACCGCCCGCCCGTGCACCCGCGCTCGGGCTGCACATGGCGAGCGATCTGATGGAGCTCGCGCTGCCGGTCGAGCACAAGGGAGAGCCGCTCGGCGTGATCTATCTGCGGGCGCGCTACGACCTTAAAGATCGTCTTACCTCGTACGTGGGCATTTTTGTCCTGGTCACCGCACTCGGCGTGGCCTTCGCATATGTCTTCTCCTGGCAGCTTCAGGAGGGCATCACCGAGCCGCTCGATTCCATGGCGGCGGTTGCGCGTGAGGTGGTCAGCAGCCGCGACTACTCGCTGCGGGCGCAGAAGCGCGCGGACGATGAGATCGGCGTCGTGGTCGATGCGTTCAACAGGATGCTCCAGGAGGTACAGAGCCGCTCGCAGGCGCTCGAGCGCACCAACCTCGCGCTCGAGGAGGAAATCGCAGTACGCAAGGCCACCGAACACGCGCTCAGCGTTGCGACGGGGCGTCTCGAGAGCACCATGGCCGCCGCCGAGATCGGCAGCTGGCAACGCGACGTGCGCACGAATGAATTCTTCGCGGATCGCAATCTCGCCGCCCTTTACGGTCTGCCCGAAGGTGCCCTGGATGGTGACCCGTCGGTGCACCATCGCTACATCCACCCCGAGGATCTGCCCGGGGTGCTCGAGGCCGAGCGGCAGTCGATCCTGACCGGGGTGGTTCCCGCGACCGAGTTTCGCATTCGCCTGCCCGATGGGCACGAGAAATGGGTGGCGCGGCGTGGTCGCGTGCAATTCGATGCCGAGGGTCGCCCGATGCTGGTGTCGGGACTGCTGATCGACATCACCGCGCAGAAGCGCGCCGAGCGCGCCCTGCGCGAAAGCGAGAAGCTCTATCGTGCCATCGGCGAGTCGATCGAGTACGGCGTCTGGGTGAGCGATCCCGAGGGCAATAACCGGTACGTGAGCGAGTCGCTCTTGAAGCTTCTCGGAATGACACAGGAGGAGTGCTCGAACTTCGGCTGGACGCGCGCCATGCATCCCGAGGATCTCGGGCCGACCATCGAGGCGTGGCGTGAATGCGTGAAATCCGGCAACGTCTGGTACCGCGAGTACCGCATGCGCGGCGCCGATGGCGCTTACCATCCAGTGCTTGCGCAGGGCGTGCCGACTCGCGATGAGAATGGGGCGATCACCGGTTGGGCCGGCATCAACCTCGACATCAGCCGGCTGAAGCGCACCGAGGAGGCGCTGCGCGAGGCGGATCGCCGCAAGGACGAGTTCCTCGCCATCCTGGCCCACGAGCTGCGCAATCCTCTGGCGCCCATCCGCCATGCGGTGCGTCTGCTCGAGTCCAAGGGAGTGTCCGAGCGGCAGCATCAATGGGCTCGCAGCGTCATCTCCCGACAGGTGCAGCGCATGGCGCTGCTGCTCGACGATCTGCTCGATGTGTCACGCATCACCCGCGGCCGCCTGAACTTGAAGCTCGAGTGCGTCTCGCTCGAATCGCTCGTCGAGGCGGCCGTCGAGACGGCGCGCCCGCTCATGGAGGCCAAGCAGCATCATCTTGCTGTACAGCTCCCCGCGCGGCCCGTGATGATGTCGGTCGATCCGCTGCGCATCTCGCAATCGCTCTCGAATCTTTTGACCAACGCGGCAAAGTACACCGACGCGTGTGGCGAGATCAGCCTCACGGTCACGCTCGAGTCGGGTGGGATCGTGATGACCGTCAGGGACAACGGCATCGGCTTTGAGCCCAAGGCGACGCCCAACATGTTCGAGATGTTCTCGCAGCTTGACTCGGCGATCGATCGCGCGGAGGGGGGCCTGGGAATCGGCCTGGCACTCGTTCGCGGCTTGATCGAGCTGCACGGCGGCTCGGTAGCGGGGAGCAGCGCGGGTTTGGGCTTCGGCAGCGAATTCACCATCCGGCTGCCGCACGAGGTCCTCGTGACCGACAAGGCCCCTCCACCCCCGGGGGAGCTCGAGCCCAAGACCGCGGTGAACCCCAGCACGGAATCGCGCCTCACGGTTCTGGTGGCCGACGACAACCGCGATGCCGCCGAGAGCCTGGCCATGGTGCTCGAGCTGAGCGGCCATGAGGTGCTGGTGGCGAACTCGGGCCAGCATGCGCTGCAGATTGCGCGCCAGCGCCGGCCGCAGGTCGTGATCCTCGATATCGGCATGCCGGATCTGAACGGCTACGAGGTCGCGCGCGAGATCCGTCGCGATGCCTGGGGCGCCCATGTACTGCTCCTCGCGATTACCGGCTGGGGCCAGCGCGAGGACAAGGAGCGCGCCCACGCCGCCGGGTTCGATCACCATCTCACCAAGCCCGTCGATGTGGACCGGGTCGAGCAGATCCTCCGCGCCTCGAGCGTGAGCAGCTCCCTCGCCTGAGACTTGTGCAACGCAAAGGCGCCCCCATATCCCCAGCGGGGCAACGAGGCGTGTATCAGCGGTCGATTTGCGCCATGCCCCTGCGTCTATATCATGCATAAGCCTCTGAATATATGACGATTAAGACATTTAAATGTCATCGAGTTGCGACTTATGTACAGGACACTTTCGTGTGCAACGGTTAACGTGCAACCCGAATTACTGCATTGCAAAGGAGATTTATCATGCTTGCGATCGTCGCCCGATGGGGCCACAAGATTCTGTTGGCCGGTTCCGCAGTCACCACGTTGACTCTGATCCGCCAGCTTCTGTGAGGGCGGGCGTTACCGGCCGGCCGGCCAGCCGGCGGGCGGGTCACGGCCTTTTCGGAAATCCGCGATGATCGTTGCGGAGACGATCGGGCGGCCTGCGGCCCCGAAGCACCCGGCGTGGTCATTCGATCCGTGGGGCCCCGGCGTCCTTCGCATATCGGACTACTTTCGCCCCGCGCTCAAGGCGCACTTTGCCCGGCTGAGCGCTGAGGATCTGTACCTGCGATTCGGCCAGCATTGCACGGGCGAGATGCTCGATGCGTACATCGAGGGAATCGAATTCCGCCAGTCCCTGGTGTTGGGCGTTTTCGACGAGGAGCTCGAGCTCGTCGGTGTGGCCCATCTGGTCTCGCACCGGGAGGTCTGGGAGCTCGGACTCAGCGTGCTCGAGTCGTGGCGGCGGCGCGGTGTCGGTGCTGCGTTGCTTCGACGCGCAATGCAGGAGGCGCGGCGGGCGAACGCGGACTCCCTGCATGTGCACTGCCTGTCGGTGAATCACGCCTTGATGCGCTTGGTGAGCAAGGTGGGTGCCGAGGTGGTGATGCACGGCAGTGAGTCCGACGGCACGATCGCATTGCCCCCCGCTCGAGCGCTCGGCGGCTGGATGGAGCTCGTCGAAGAGCAGATCGCCCTCGCCAACTTCGGCGCGAAGGCCAGAGCGCTTGTGATACGGCGAATGGTCGGGCGGCTCTGGGGCGCGCCCTGAGCCAGTGAAGTTTCTGGGTGAGCAGGCTACCGCGGCGATCGCGGTGCGCGCTCGCGCGCAATCTCAAGCTGCTCCCTCAGCGCTATAGCGAGCAAGCAACCCGGTGCGCACCGCGTGGCGGTAGATGCGGCCGTAGAGCACGCCAGCGAGTATGAGCTCGACGATCGAGATCAGGCTTCCCTCGAGCAAGAGCCCGCCGGGGAAAGGCTGGCTCGCGAGGAGCGCGCGCATACCCTCGAAGACATAGGAAGGAGGCAACGCGAGTGCGACCCCCTGCATCCACGACGGCAGCACCTTGAGCGGGTAGAACACGGCGGCGAACGGGGAGAGCAGGGCGGGCAAGGGCCACAGCAGCCACTCGGAGGCGGGGCCGAAGCGCAGCACGATGGCGGCGCCGCAAATTCCGAGCGTGATCCCGAAGATGAACAGGATCATCAGGAATGCGCCGAGTGCGAGACCGAGGGAGAAGAACTCGAGATGAAACACGCCGTTCGCGATGAGCAGCATGGTGATGAGCCCCAACGCGCTTGTCATGATGCTCGTGATGACGAGCCCGGTGATGTATTCCGAGATCGAGAGAGGTGAGGAGAAGAGGTTCAAAAAATTGCGCGACCAGACATCCTCGAGAAAGGCCGTGCTCACCCCCTGCATGATGCGGGTGCAGAAGTCCCACAGCAGGACCCCGCCCAGGAGCGCCGGCACGAAGTCGACGCCCCGCGCGCTCACCGAGTTGAGGTAGCGGGTGAGAAAGCCCCACAGCACCATGTCGATCGCGACCCAGGTGATCATCGGAAAGACGCGCACCGGGCTGCCTCGCAGCAAGTAGATCTGTCGCAGCACGATGCCGGCAACCGGCTTCCACTTCACGGGGGGTGCCCGGCCGCGAGCGGCTCGCGCGCCACCCGGATGAAAAGCTCCTCGAGCGTGGCGGCGCCGTGCTGCGCGGGCAACGCCCGCGGATCGCCCTCGAGAAGCACCTTGCCGTGCGAGAGCAGCAGCACGCGATCGCACACCGCCTCGACCTCATACATGTTGTGCGAGGTCCAGAGAATCCCGCAGCCGTCCCGCGTCGCGAGACTCTTGATCCTCTGGCGAACCGTCTGCGCGGCGGAAGGATCGAGCGAGGCGGTCGGCTCATCGAGCAGCAGGAGCTGTGGTGCGTTGAGCAATGCCTTTGCAAGCGCCGAGCGGGTCTGCTCACCGGAGGACAGCAGGCCGCATTTCGTATGCCGCAGCTCCTTGAGATCGAACTGATCGAGCAGCGTCTCGATGCGCTCGTCGATTCGCGGAATCGAGTACAGGAGAGCGAAGACCTTGAGATTTTCCTCGACGGTCAGATTACCGGGAAGGGCTGCGTAAACCGCGGCGAAGTTCGTGTGCTTGAGTGCGCGCGCGCGTTGCCGGCCGATGTCGACGCCATCGATGTAGACGTGCCCGGCGCTCGGCTCGAGCACGCCGAGCACGATGTTGATGGTGGTGGTCTTGCCCGCGCCATTGGGCCCGAGGAGACCGACGATCTCACCGCGTTGGACGTTGAAGGAGACGCCGTCGAGCGCGGTCACGCTCGCGTAGCGCTTGCGCAGGTCCTGTACTTCAAGCGCCCAATGGGCGTGGTCCTGTTTCTCGGCGAATGCGGCGTTTTTTTCCATTCTCGTTCGCCGGTGAGTGGACGACACTTCCTCTCACGCGGGCACCTCGGTCCGCGATTCCAACAACTCGTCAGGAGATCGATCATGAACAGCTTTACGGTGACCGCGGTCGGCAATCTCACCAAGAATCCCGAGCTCGCCGTCAAAGGCGACACTACTTATACCCGATTTTGTCTCGTCGGCAACGACTACGCCGGGAAGGACGAGCACGGCAATTCCCGCGAGACGACCAACAGCCTGTGGTTCGTCGCGTTCGAGGGCATCGGCGAGACCATCGCGAAGCATGCGCGCAAAGGCGATCAACTGGTCTTGCAGGCGCAGATCCGCGATAACACCTGGATCGACAGCTCGGGCGAGAAACGCTACGACCACGATTTCGTCGTGCAGTCGTTCAAATTCGGTGCGCCGGGGCGCGTGAAGCGCGAAGAGCTGTCGCGGCGGGCCGGTCGCGAAGAAGCTGCTCTTGCAAGCGAGCTCTAGTCGTCGAGCGGTACGGGGGCTCCGATGCACCACCTACACAGACGTTCCTTCAGTTTCCCGCCGCTCGTCGCGTGCCTGGCGTTGGCCTGCATCCTCGCCGCCCCGGAGGCGGCCTGGGCTCAGGCCTCGCCCTTCATGACGGGCGCGACCGCGCTGCAGACGAATGCGCGAGTCGCCCGGGAGTATCTCGTTGCGCTGCCCGTGGAGCTGGACCCGGCCCAGCGGGTGGCTCTGGTGCACGGATTCTCCCAGGAGCTTGCCGATCGGTACCGCTTTGCGGTCGATGCGACCATTCATGCGCCGCGCGAGTTCCCGGGCAGCGATCCTCGCAACTTCCATGCGCATCTGCTCGCGACGACCCGGGAGGTCAACATCGAGGGGCTCGGGGCGAAGACGACGCTCGAGCTCGGCGATGGTGCTCGTCGCGAGCTCGGTCTCGAGCCCGCGATTCATGAGCTGCAGTTCGCGCGTCACCGCTGGGCCGAGGCGACCAATGAGGCGCTGCATGTTGCGGAGAGCTCGGCCCGCATCGCTCCCCTTCATGGTGCGAGCGACGAGCCCCGTCTTTGGATTCCGCGGGTGCCCTATGAGATGGAACGGCGCGGATTTCGCAGCACGGTGGCCGAGCGGCTTCGTGAGGAGCATCGCGATCGCCTGGCAGCATCCGACCGAGCCGCCACCACAGACTCACGCGAGGTCCCGACGCAGGCAGTTTCGCTCAAGTCTCAGCCGAGCCCAAACAGGTCGCTCGATGACGTTCAGCGCGAAGCACGCGAGCAATGGTTGCGAATCAGACAGACACAAGTCGCCGGACGCAGCACCCCGGAGGCGGAGCGATCCCTCGATGACGACCTCGCGCGCTGATGCGGCACACGTCAGAGCGTCGACGCAGCTGCCCTTCGCCTCCTGCTACGTGTTTTCGCCCACTGGAGGCGGTCCAATCTCGGTTCATTCCCGTCGGCTGCGAGATCACGTCAAGAGCGCTGAGCAGTCATGGATTGCTCTGTGCGCGGCGCGTGTTTCTCGGCAATGCCAGCCAGGCGCGGGCCTGGAGGGATTCTTTCACGCTGCGGATGTGCTCGTGCCCCTGCCTGGCCGCAAGGCGGGTGCCGTGTCGAGGGAGGCAGTGACGCGGCAGCTCGCAGAGCGGCTCATGGAGTCGGGACTCGGTTGCTCGGTGTGGGCGGGACTTGCGCGCATCGTCGAGGTTCCAAAGTCCGCGACCGCGCCGCGTGGAGCACGCCCGGACCTTGAGCGTCAGTTCGAGTCGCTCGGCGTCGTCTGCGCGGAGGGGCGCGGATCAGTCGCGCAATTCATGCTGATCGATGATGTGGTCAGTCGGGGCCGCACGATGCTGGCCGCCGCCATGCGCCTCCGGGAGGCCTTTCCGCGCTCGAGGGTCAGAGGGTTCGCGCTGCTGCGCACGCTCGGCATGACGGCGGACGTCGACCGGTTGCTGCACCCTTGCATCGGCACCATTCGATTGGCGCGCGGCGATGCACGGCGGGAGCCGTGACACCTGGTCCGGCTGATGTCGGTGCTGGATAGGCTTACCTGTCGTTCATGCGTATGATGGCCACGTCTCGCTCTTGCAACGATGGCCCCGCACGCTCGGCGCATGAAGACTCCATCATCCGGCACTTCAGCGGATTTGAAGCGCGCGGCGCGCTCACTCGCGAGCACACTTCCCGCGGCTCGTCCACTCATCAACGCGAGCGAGCGCGCACTCGCGCAGCGGCTCGAGCAAGCGCTTTCAAACGCCGATGGTGTTGCGGGCGCACATTGCGTGCATGAGATGTGGATGCGTGGAGTGATGTCCATTACCATTGAGCGCGCGCTCGACGCGCTGTGGCGACGGGCATCGGGAAATATTCCCGAGTGGTTGCCGATGCGCTACATCGACTGGCTGCCGCGTGCATACGAGGTGGCCTCGGAATTCGACGCAGCGGGCGGGCGCGGGCGGTCGAATCTTTATCTGGTGCTGCTCGACTATCGCGATCGCATCGCCGGAGGATCGGACTACGGGGTGTATGTGGGCATGAGTCGCTATGCTCCCACCGCGCGCTTCGAGCAGCATAAGGCGGGCATCCGTGCCTCAGGCAGCGTTCTCAAGCGGGGCCTCGAGGTACTCACAGGACCGGTCCTGCATCTGCAGCGTATCCCAAGGAAGGACGCTGAACGTATTGAAGCGGGGCTCGCCGCGGCGCTAACGGCGGCGGGCCTCGTCGTGAAAGGTGGACACTGAAGATGATTCTCATTGGAATGTTCGATTCTCCGTTCGTGCGTCGCGTGGCCGTAAGCCTGAATTTTCTCGGCGTTGCGTTCGAGCACCGCAACTGGTCCGTGGGCAAGGATTTCGAGCTCATCCGCCACTTCAACCCCCTGGGTCGCGTACCGACGCTGGTGCTGCCCGACGGGGAGGCGCTGATCGACTCCATTGCGATCCTCGACCTCATCGACGAGCAGGCAGGCGAGCGGGCGCTCCTGCCCCGCTCGGGCATCGAGCGACGCAACGCGCTCAAGGTCATCTCGCTCGCGCTCGGGGCGGCCGAGATGGGCGTGCGCCAGCTGTACGAGGTCGCCTTTCGCCCCGAGGCGAAGCGTCATGCCCCTTGGGTCGAGCGCTGCCGCGCTCAGATGCAGAGCGCGCTCACCGAGCTCGAGCGTCTTGCTCAGGCGCGCAGCGGCGAATGGCTCATCGTTCCCCGAACGACGCAGGCGGACGTCACGGCGGCCTGCGTGTTCACCTTCCTCACCGAGGCGGTGCCGCTGCCGCAGCCCGCGGCCCAGTATCCCGGACTCTGCGCGCTCACCGCGCGCTGCGAGGCACTGCCGGCGTTTCGCACGGTGAAGGCGCCCTACCACCCACCCGGACGCCCCGGCCCCTCGCGCCCCGAGCCCGAAGGCGTGGTCCACTGAAAGGCGCGGCCCGCTAGGTCGCGCTTGGGGCGTTGAGCAGTTCAATCACTCGATCGACCTGCTCCCGCGCCCCGAGTATGACCGGCGTTCGCTCGTGGATTGCGCCGGGCTCGATCTCGAGCACTCTCTGACGAGCGTTCGCCATCGCCTTGCCGCCGGCCTGCTCGATGATCATCGCCATCGGATTCGCCTCGTACATGAGCCGCAGCTTCCCCTGCGGGGCCTTCTCTGTCGGCGGATAGAGAAACACCCCGCCCTTGAGCAGGATCCGGTGCACGTCCGCGACCATCGCTCCGGCATAGCGGCTCGAGTAGCCGTTGCTTTGCGCCCAGTCGAGATAGCGACGAAATCCTTCGGGGAAGCTGCGTCGGTTGCCCTCGTTCACGGAGTAGGTTTTCTCTCCCGGGGGGATACGCAGCCCGCGCTCGACGAGCATGAAGGCTCCGACCCCGGGGTCTAGCACGAACAGATCGACGCCCTCGCCGAGCGTGAGTACGAACACGGTGGATGAGCCGTAGAGCACGTAGCCCGCGGCCACCTGACGCAGGCCGGGCTGCAGCAGAGAATCCTGCGCGCGCTGCGGGTCGTATGCGAGGATGCTGAAAATCGTGCCGACCCCGCCGCACACATCGAGGTTCGAGGAGCCATCGAGCGGGTCGAAGAGCACGCAATAGCGCGGCACCCCGCCGCTCGCTCCGCGCAGGATGACCGGCTCCTCGTTCTCCTCCGAGGCGACGACCGCGACCCCCTCACGTCCGCCGAGCGTCGCCATCAACACCTCGTTGGCGAGCACATCGAGCTTCTGTTGCGATTCTCCCTGAACGTTCTCCGTGCCGATGCTGCCGAGCACGTTCTCCAGACGCGCACGCCGCACTTTGTCGGCGATGATCTTCGCCGAGATCGACAGTGCCGAGAGAATCCAGGTGAACGTGCCGCCCACATGGGCCGGCTTGAGCTGCTCGGCCAGGATGTGGGCCTGCAGAGTCACGATGCGTACCGGGTCGCCTGCCAGGCCCGTGCTGAGTTTGTTGCTCACGAGCCGAAGCATGCCACGAAGGCGATGGCTGCCGCACGCGCGCGGGGGCACGCGCGCACGGATTCACCGGGCGGATGCGATACACTATGCGACTTGCAGACGAGCGCGGGGGCGAGCGTGCTCTTGCCCCTCGCATCCGTTGGTGGCCCCGCGCCTCTGGGCGGGCGGTCCCGTACGGCAGCGTTGTAATAAATTTAAAGAATGGGGGAGTGTCATGCAGAGAACGACGAGGACCGCGGCGCTCGCCGCGGCCGTGCTTCTGTGTCTTGCCGGATGTGGTCAGCAACAGCACCATCCGGCCGGCCCGATGCAGAAACCCGTCTCCGAGGCGAGCCGCCAATGGCGCCAGATGGCGGATGACTTCATCCGCGACTACTTCGATGCACAACCGTTCTTCGCCGCGCAAGCGGGCAAGCACGAGTACGACGGGCAGCTGCCGGATCTGAGCGAGCACGGGTTGCGGCGTGAGGTCGCACGACTGCACCAGGCGCACGACAACATCGCCAAGGTCGATCCGACGACGCTCGAGCCCAATGAGCGCTTTGACCGGGAGTATCTGCTCGCCGTCATCGACCGGGATCTGTTCTGGCTGGAGAAGGCGCACTACCCCAACCGCAATCCGTACTGGTACCTCGGGCAGATCGATCCCGACATGTACCTGAGCCGCGATTACGCGCCGCTGGATGTGCGCATGAAGGCCTACATCAAGTATGCCCGCGGCATGCCGAAGATGGCCAAGGACATCCAGGACAATCTCAAGGGTCCATTGCCCAAGACCTTCGTCGAGCTCGGCATCGCCGATTTTGGCGGCTTCGTGGATTTCTACAAGAAGGACGTGGGTCCGGTCTTCGCCTCGGTGAGCAACCCGGATCTGCAGAAGCAACTCGCCGATGCCAATACCAATGCCGCGAACGCGATGGCGAACCTGAAGGACTACCTGGTCTCGTTGCGCAAGAGCGCGAACGAGGGCTACCCGCTGGGGCAGGATCTGTTCGCTGAGATGGTGAAGGACACCGAGCGGGTGGATGTGCCGGTGGGTGACATCGAGGCTGCGGGCCGCGCAGACCTCGAGCGCAACACCGCAGCGCTGAAGAGCGAGTGCTCGAAGCTCCTGCCCAGGGGCACGGTCGCAGCCTGCATCGCCAAGGTGATGGCGCACAGGCCGGCGGACCCGCCGGTCGAGGCGGCACGCAAGCAGCTCGGTGAGCTCAAGCAGTTCATCGAGCAGCACGACGTCGTCACCATCCCGAACAACGATCCCATACACGTCGCCGAGGCGCCCCCGTACAACCGCTCGAACCTTGCGTTCATTCAGGTCCCGGGCCCCTTCGACCACGGGGTCGCCGCGACCTATAACATCGCCCCGCCGGATCCGAAGTGGAGCAAGGCCGAGCAGGCCGCCTACATCCCGGCCGTGGCGACGCTGCTGTTCACCTCGGTGCACGAGGTGTGGCCCGGTCATTTCCTGCAATTCCTGCACAGCAATGCGGATACCGACCACGTCCAGGCCATCTGGGTGGGCTACGCGTACGCGGAGGGCTGGGCGCACTACTGCGAGGAGATGATGTGGGAGGAGGGCCTGGGAAATGGCGATCCTGAGACGCACATAGGACAGCTCGTCGAGGCGCTGCTGCGCGACGTGCGCCTGATCTCGGCGATCGGACTGCACACCCACGGCATGACGGTCGCGCAAGCGGAGAAGATGTTCCGCGAGCAGGGCTATCAGGATCCGGGCAACGCGCGCCAGCAGGCCGCACGCGGCACCTACGATCCGGCCTACCTCAACTACACGCTCGGCAAGCTCATGATCCGCAAGCTGCGCAGCGACTGGATCGCACAATCCAAGTCGGGCAAGCCGGTCTCGGCGCCCGCATCGAGCGGCGCCGCCGCTCCGACCGTCGCGCCCGCATCACCGGTGCAAGGCGCGACCCAGCCCGCACCGGTGCCGCCGCCGGCTCCCGCAGCCGCCCCGCCCGGCAACGATCAGGCGCTGTGGAAGAGCTTTCACGATGAGTTCCTCTCCCACGGGGGACCGCCGATTCCGCTGCTGCGCAAGTTGATGCTCGGCGGCGATCAAGGAGCGGTGCTGTGAGCGAAGAAAGCCGTTAGCCGTCGATCGAGAGGGCGGTGAGGAGCCCGCTGTCCGCCCACGTACCGATGAAGGTCGCGGCGCGCAGCGGGATCTCCTCATCGGCGAGCGCCGGGCTCATCGCGGCGCAGACCTCGGCGAAGCTCGCGCCATTGCGCGCCGTCTCGAGCGCCTGCGCCTCGAGAGGGTCGAGCGAGCGGAAGTAGTTCTTGAGCTCCCCTTTGATCTCCCGGCGCCAGAGGAGCCAGGGCGTGGGTGCATCGAGGAGCTCGGGTGCGGGCGGTGACTGATCCTCGCTCAGCGCGCGCCAGACCACCACCGTGTTCCACGCGAGCTCGAGACGCCGCATCGAGGGATGAAACTCGAAGCGCAGCCCCGCCCAGTCCTCGGGCGCCACCTGCTTGAGCGCAGGCCGGCCGATCGCCTCGGCATCCGGCGCATCGAACACGCCCCCGAGTGTCCATTCGAAGCGCGCCAGCTCCGCGAGCGCCGGGTGCTCGCGGTACGGCGCAGTGCCCTCGAGAAACTGCGCGAGCTCCGCGCCATACCAGCGGATGGAGCGATGCACCGAGGGATGGGCCGCCACATAGCGCGTGCCGATCTCCTCGAAATCCTCATCCCCGAGGGCTCGCTTGAGCATTGAATAGCTGTCGGCGAGGGCGTCGATGAGCCGCAGCACATAGGCCCGGCGGTAAATATCGAGCCGCGCCTGCGGACTCAAGGGCGGGGCGTCGACGATCGAAGCGCTCAGCGCGCCGCCACGCGCGCCCATGACTTCGAGCAGTGCCGACTGCATCTGAATCTGCAGCGCCCTCAACCCCATCATGCGGCCTCGAGGGTGCTCGATCCGGCGAGCTCGCGGGCGCGGTCGAGCTCGACGATGAGCTCATCGAGCGGCGGGATGTGATCGTCGCGCTCGATCATCGCGGGCACCGGCCCATAGTGCGCGACTGCCGCGCGATACAACGCCCACACCGGCTCGGCGATCGGATGGTCGTGCGTGTCGATGAGATGACCGCCGCAATCGCTGTGACCGGCGAGGTGGAACTGGCGCACGCGCTCACGAGGCAGCGCCTTCAGGTAGTCGAGCGGGTCGAACCCGTGGTTCACGCTGCTCACGTAGATGTTGTTGACGTCGAGAAGGATCGCGCAATCCGCGCGAATTGCGACCTCTGTCAGGAACTCCCACTCGGTGAGCTCGGAATCTCGAAACTCGAGATAGCTCGAGACGTTCTCGAGGAGGATCTGGCGGCCGAGCCGCTCCTGCACCGCGCTGACGCGCTCGACGACCGTGCGCAATGCCTCCTCCGTGTAGGGAAGGGGCAGCAGGTCGTGCACGTTGCGCCCCTCGACGCCCGTCCAGCACAGATGATCCGAGACCCAGCCCGGCTCGATGCGCTCGGCGAGTGCCTTCACGGAATCGAGATACTCGAGATCGAGCGGATCGGTGCTGCCGATGGAAAGCGACACCCCATGCATCACGACCGGATAGCGCGAACGGATGCGCTCGAGTATCGCGAGCGGCTGACCGCCCGGCACCAGATAGTTCTCGGTGAGGATCTCGAGCCAGTCGACACGCTGCGGCGAGTCGAGGAACGCGCCGTAATGGGCGGTTCGCAGGCCGAGACCAAAACCTTCAATGGACATGGAGTTTCGAAGGTGGCCGCCGGGTGTCGTCACCCGGCGGCACCTGTCATGCGATGAAGACTCGAGCGCCTCTCAGCCGCCCTTCGCCTTGGCCTTGGCAGCCTCGCAGTCGGCCTTCGACATCGACATCCAGCCCTTGCCCTTGCAGCTGTTCTGACCCTTGCAGCTGTTGTTGGATGATTTGCACTCCGAGGTGCCCTTGCAGGAGTTGACGCCTGAACAATGCACCTTGGCTTCGTCCGCCGCTGCGACGCTCATGAAGCCGGAGCTGAACATCAGGGCCGCCGCCGCCGCCAGGGCCGCGCTCGATACTTTATTGACGTGCATTCTTTTTCCCCCATTGGTGATTGGTACGCAGCGAATTGCTGCCCCCTATAAGACCCGATCAACAGCGAGGATATTACTCCTCGGCCGTTACGGAGGGCGAGCGCTCCATCCTTGGCTTGCATCCGTCCTACACTCGCGTGCGAACCGTCAACCAGGCACCGGCCCGCCGGGGTCCCATCGCTGGCCTTTTGAGCCCGCAGTCGTCCCTGAGCGCACGCTCGGAGGCGAGCCTGCGCCCAGCGGTCGACCGCTTCGTGGCCATGAGGTGCCGCGAGCGACTCTCGCCGAGGATCTGCGTTATGAAGAGCACCCTGTCCAGCACGTGCGGATCGCCGCGCCCAGCAAGCGGCGGGTCCTTGAGGGAGCGGCCGGCGGCGGACGCGCATGCCCCGCTGCACCGCCAGGCGCCCGGGTCCAGCTCATGAATCCTCTGCCGCTCGCCTTTGCTGGGCTGGCCGTGCTCGCCGGGGCAGCGCTCCTCACCTGGGTCGCGAGTCTCGCGCTGCGCACGGTGTCGATCGTCGACAGCCTTTGGCCGATTCTCTTTCTCCTGCTGGCGCTCACCTACGGCGCCGGCGCGCATTGGGCCGCACCGCGAACGGCGCTCGTGCTCATGCTGGTCGCGATCTGGTCGCTGCGCCTGGCCGTCCACATCACCTGGCGCAATTGGGGCGAGGGGGAGGACCGGCGCTACCGGGCCATCCGGGCGCGCAACGAGCCGGGCTTTGCCTGGAAGAGCCTGTACCTCGTCTTTCTGTTGCAGGCCCTGCTCGCCTGGATCGTCGGATGGCCGCTGCTGGGCGCGCTGACCTCGAGCGCGCCGTTGAATGGCCTCGATGCCCTCGGAGTGATGCTGTGGCTGGTCGGAGTCGTGTTCGAGACCGCCGGCGACTGGCAGCTCGCGCGCTTCACGGCAGACCCCGCCAACCGGGGTCGGGTCATGGATCGCGGACTTTGGCGCTACTCCCGCCACCCGAATTACTTCGGTGAGTTCGCTCTCTGGTGGGGTTTCTACGCGATCGCGCTCGGCGCACGCGCAGGCCTAAGCTTCGTCGGGCCGCTGCTCATGACGGTACTCCTCCTCAAGGTGTCCGGGGTGACCTTGCTCGAGAAGGACATCGGTGAGCGGCGCCCCGGTTACGCCGAGTACACGCGGCGCACGAACGCGTTCTTCCCGGGGCTGCCACGCCCTTGAAGGCGCGCGGCAGCCTCCCGGGATTACGCGCAACCCTTGTGGTAGGCCAAGCCTTGCACTGAACTGCGCGCCCCGAACGACGCGCCATCACAGGCCTCGACCTCAAAGTCGCGCGCGTGAGGCAACGCGCAAAACGTGGGCATTCATGCAAAAATCGCGCGCCTGATGGTCCCCGGGATTGCTATAACGACCCGACATTCAGTGCCGCACTCTTCAGGAGTGGGGTGGCGCCATTGCCCCGCCCCGTCGCCCCGTCGCCCCGTCGCCGGGTGTTATATTCGGGGTAGCACTCGATGATGGAGGACTTCGCCAGCGCACCCGGACAGCTCTCGCAGGCCGATGCTTTGCTACGGCAGGGTAAGCCGCGGGAGGCCGGGGCTCTCTGCCAGAGCATCCTGGCAAACGCGCCGGACCATCCCGCGGCGCTGCATCTGCTCGGTCTCGCTCGCGGGCGACTCGGCAGTCCCACCGAGGCCGAGCAATTATTGAGGCGCAGCATCCAGCTCGAGCCCAAGAACCGTCGCTTTCGCGTCAACTTCGGCAATTTTCTGCGCCGAGTGGGCCGGCTCACCGAAGCTGAGCAGCTGTATCGCGCTGTCCTCATCGAGCATCCGGATGCGCGCCGAGCACGTCTTCAGCTCGTTCTGACGCTCGACGAGACGGGTCGAGTCGCAGAGGCGGAAGCCGAGTGCCGTCGACTGCTGGGAGATGACCCGAGCGATGCAGAAGCCTGGTCGACCCTCGGCACTCTCCTTGCGAGACAGCGCCGTCCGCTCGAGGCCGAGCAGGCGTATCGGCAGGCGCTCGCGCTCGCCCCGAACCGCAGTGGCGTGCATCAGAGGCTCGGGCGCCTGCTGCTCGAGATGGAGCGCGCCGCGGAGGCGTTACACAGCCTCGAGCGGGCCGCGGCCCTCGGGCGCACGCGGATCGATCTCCGGCTGGCACGGGCGGAGGCCTTGTGCCTGCTTGGAAGAATCGAGGAGGCGGAGCAGGACCTCGTGCGGGTGGTCGCGGAGCGACCGCGCGATGCGGAGGCTCAGCGGCAGCTTGCACATCTGCGCTTCCGCCGGACTGACCCCTTGTTCACGCGCGCGATCGAGGCGGTGGTGCGAGCCGCGCCCGACGATCTGCCGCTGCAGTCGTTGCTCGTCGGCCTGCTGCTGCAGGCCGGCCGGCTCGAGTCCGCGGAGACGCGAATTCGGGACGTCATGAAGCGATGTGGATCGCTGCCGCCCTTGCGGATACAGCTCGCTCAAGTATTGCTCGAGCAAGGGCGGTTGAGGGAGGCGGAGACCGAGGCGCTCGAGACGGCTGCGATGACGCCGCGCAACGCGAACGTGATCGAACTGGTGGTGAGTATCTTGCTCGCCCGCGGGCGACCCGAGGACGCGCTGCCGTTCATCGCCACGCAGCGCCAGCAGGAGCCCCTGGCGCAAACCTGGATCGCTTACGAGGCGCTGGCGGCGCGGCTGCTCGGCAAGCCCCACTATCGTGCCCTCTACGACTATGGTCGCTGGTTGCGCACGTATCGCATAGAGCCGCCGCCCGGATGGTCATCGATCGCGGAGCTCAATGCGGACCTGCTCGAGGTATTGCGCACCCGCCACGTATTGCCCGGGCCTCCGTTGCGGGGAAGCCTGCGTCAGGGCAGCCAGGCGCGGCGTAATCCTCTCACCGATGACGATCGAGTCATGCGCGCGCTGCTCTCAAGCTTCGCAGCCCCACTGCAGGCCTACATCGAGCGGATGGGTTATGAGCGCGACCATCCCTTCACGGCACGCAACCGGGGCGCTGCGCGGCTCAACGACTGCTGGTCGGTGCAGATGCGTTGCAATGGGTTCCATGTCAATCACGTGCATCCATCGGGATGGATCAGCTCGGCGTACTACGTGGACGTTCCGGCGGAGGTCGAAAACGCGGAGCTGCGTCCCGGTTGGCTCAAGCTCGGCGAGCCCCGCCACCCCACGCCGGCGGCGGGACCGGACTTCATGGTTAAGCCCGAGCCGGGACTGCTGGTGCTGTTCCCGTCCTACGTGTGGCACGGCACGACCCCGATCCAGGGTGATGCGCCTCGCACCGCCATCGCCTTCGATGCGCTGCCTGTGCCTTGATCCTCGGGCGCCGCAAGGGCGACAAGACCTGGCGCATGTTCGCAGCAATCTCGTGGGATAAAAAAAAGCCCCGCTCTGGGCGGGGCTTCAAGAAGGTTGATGCCTGGGAAATTACAAGAACTTGTACTTCAAGTTGATATAGAAATTACGCAGCAACGGGTCTGCGATGAGAGGGTTGTAGCCCGCAGTGAAGTTGCTGGTCGATGCGTTGGTGAACGGCGGCCACTTGTCCAGAATGTTCTTGACCCCGAACAGCACGGTGAGACCCTCCACCGGCTGGACGCTCACAAAACCATCGAAGAGTGAATAGCTGCCCACGTGCCGCTGGTTGCCCGCGAGATCAGGATATTCATCGATGTATCCCGTGTAGAACCGGTTGCTGAGCCCGGCACCCCACGTTTTGTTGGGACTCGTCCAGTCGACCCTCACGTTATGATTCCAGCGGAATGCCGGATTGAAATTGATGATTTGCAGCCAGCCAACCTCGTTGACCTCTGGGCCACCGGTATATTGCTGCTCCCGAAACTGGGTGACCGCGGTCCCTTCGAGATCCTCGTGGAACGTTCCGATCGGCGTGTGCTGCGCGTACTGCACGCTCAGGTCGAGTCCGTCCGTCGTGATCCTGCCCGTGTTCGTGAACTCCTCGTTGATGTATCCGCAGGTGGGCGCGGTATAAGGATTGCATACCGTGGCCTCTGCGATGGTGGGCGGGAGCGTTCCCGCGTACTGACCACTGGTCGCCGGCACGATGTAATTGGAGAACAAGGTCGGATTGCCATAGATGGCGCTCGCCGGAACGGTTGCAATCCGGTTCTTGAGCAGGATGCGGTAGTAATCCAGCGTGATGCCCAAGTCCTCCACCGGTGACAGAACCACACCGAAATCGAAGTTCTGCGAGGTTTCAGCCGTGAGCTTTGTGTTTCCGCCGTTCAAGCCAATTCCCTGCGAGGCGCAGGTGATCGGAGTCCACTCCGCCGTGTAGTGGCCCGGAGAGCAGAACGGGTTTCCCTGGCCCATCGTGCCGCTGCTCGACGCCGCCAGGAAGGGCGGCGAAAAGAGGTTAAACAGCGTGGGCGCGCGGAAGCCGGTGGAAGCGGTACCGCGCAGGGTCAGGTAACCGGTCGGCTGATATCGCACCTGCAGTTTCGCATTGTTGGTCGTGCCGAAATCGCTGTATCGGTCCTGGCGGTCCGAGATATCGAAATCGAACCCCTTGGTGACGGGCACCGCCAACTCGACGTACGCGGCCTGGACCTGGCGCGTCCCTGCGACCGAACTATCCGTAAGTCCGGAAGCCGCTTTCGTCAGGTCATTAGCGGGGGTCGTCCCATTCGTATAGCGTTCGCCTTCCACCATGGCACCAAGCCCGAAGGTCGCGGGATTGCCTGCATCGAACACGTCACCCAACGGATGCTGGATACTGCCGTCGACGTCCCACCGAGTGTACGCGCCGATCTGGTAGGGGCCGTTGACGTACGATGAGTTGACCAGCGCCAGTCCCGCCCCGCTCTGCAGGCCAAAGGGATTGATCAGATCGCTGAGGACTCCGCCGGGTGCAATCGGCGGATAGGCTGATGAGGGTGTGAATTCATTGGGCAGTCCGCCGGTCCATCGATCGTCGTTGGTGTTCCTGCTCCAATTGACGTTCGCCTGATAATCCCAACCGCCGTTGTTGCCGGAGAACGTCACCAGAATCCGCTGTTGGATGTTGAGATTGCCACCATAGCGGTTATTGTCCGCCGGGGTCCATGCCACCTGGATCGGGTCCACTAGATCGGGCGTTGGAGTGGAGCAGTTGGCCGGTCCTCGCTGGCAAGTCAGCTGAGCCGCCGTCGGAAAGTAGGGGCTCTTGGGGTCCATCGTGAACTGATAGAAAACTGGACCGGACCAATTGTTCTGGTACGACTGCGTCCAGAAGTACTGCACCTTGATCTCGTTGTTCGCCGGAAGCGTTTTGGTCACGGCGATCATCGAGGAGATCTCATGGGAATCCGGGATGTCGTCGGTTGCGGCGGAATACCGGTAGGAGCAGTCGCCGAAGTACGTGGTCAGAAACGGATTGCCCTTGCAGGCCGGGTAACCGTACTGCCAGAAATTGCCGTTAGAATCGATGACCACGCCGGGGAACGATCCATAGTAGTTCGTATTGAACACGCCGGCGGCCGGGTTAAACCCAGCGGCAGAGAACCCGCGATCGGCGGCCTGGATCTCCTGTTGCCGGTGGTAGCTGGCGGTGAACAAGATGTTGTAGCCGTCGCTCGACAGATCGCCGTGTCCGAAGGTGAAATCGACCTCATAGGAGGAGCCGTGATCTTTCTGCGGACGATCGTAATTCGCCTGAATTTCCGCGCCCTGGTAATTCTTCTTCGTCTTGAAGTTGATCACGCCCGCGATCGCATCGGTACCGTACAGCGACGAGGCGCCTTCGCGCAGGACGTCGATGGTGTCGATGGCACCAAAGGGAATTCCACTGAGATCGACCCCGTTGCCGTCAAACGCGTTGGGAGCCACGCGTTCGCCATCGAGCAGAATCAACGTGCGGCCCCGGCCCAAGCCGCGCAGGTCGGCGTAGGTACCGCCACCCGAAAACGAGCCGGTGGCAGAGGCGAGGTTCACCGATGGGTTGGACGTGGTGATCTGGTTCAACACCTGCTCGACGTTTTGGACGCCAATTTCCTTGAGTCTGTCGGTCTTGAGGATTGTGATGGCCTCGGCGGTTTCGATATTGACTCGCTTGATCAACGAGCCCGTGACCACGATTTCCTGAAGCTCGGTGGTGCCCTCAGCAGAAGGAGCGGGTGCCTGCTGGGCTAAAGCATGCAAGCCGGGCACCGCGAGCGCGCCGGTGACCAGCATGGCCTTCCTGATACTGGATGAAACTGCGGACATGCAAACCTCCCTTCGTAATGAAGTGCTGGCCGACGGAGTAGCTGAAACGCAGCGGTGCAAACCGTTGCGCAAATGAGACATCCCCACCCTCGGCCAAGTCTTATTTAAGGAAAAGAATCAAAAAGCTACTGAAAATATATACGTTAAGTACATGCTATCGCGTTTTGTCGCTGAAAACAAAATCTCCCGTCCGGATCGCCGTTTGTTGCTACGGCACGCCACACCAGAGAATGGCGAGCCGGGGAGGAGCGTCCCTGCTCGGAGCGCGCGAAAAACCGGTGGCGCTTGCCGCACCACCGGGTTTGTGGCTCGCAAGGTCAGGGCTCGCCCTGCACGTGGGTGTTACCTCCCTCGATGTGCAGAACGACGCGGCGATTGGCGAGTCGACCTGCTTTGGTGGAGTTGTCCGCGATCGGATCGCTCTTGCCGTAGCCCTTGGCGGTCATCGGGTTGCGCAACCCATGGCTCTGTAGATAACGCATCACGGCCTCGGCGCGGCGCTGCGAGAGGCGCAGGTTGTACTGCACGGACCCCGTGCTGTCCGTGTAACCGCGCACCTCGATCGGCAGGTTCGCGAAGCTCTGCAGCTGCCGCGCGGCATTGTCGAGGACCGACGTCGATTCCGGCGTGAGCTCCGCCGAGTTGACTGCGAAGTCCACTCCCTGCAGCCGCATTTCACGCGGCGGTGGCGGGGGCGGCGGCAGCGCCGCAGGCGGCGGCGGGGGCGGCGGCGGCGGCGGCGGTGGGGGTGGGGGTGGGGGCGGGGGAGGTGGGGGCGGCGGCGCATAGGTCGGCGCGCCGAACTCCACGTTGAAGCCCGCGCTCACCAGCACATCACCGGGGTTTCGCGGCGTGTAGATGTTGCGGCTGATGAAGTCCCAGCGGTACTTGCCCTCGAGTCGCAGCTGCAGGCGTGTCGAGTGCGTCTGGTCGCCGAGACCTGCGAGCACACCCGCTCCCGCCTCCGCGAGCCCGTTGTTGTGGCTTCCGACGGTGAAGCCGCCAAAGCGCTCCTGCAGATCCCCGCCGCCAGCGAGCAGGTACGGGGTGAACACGGAAGTGGGAGCGAACTTGAGCAGGGCGTCGAGCGCGTACGCTTTCACCTGCAGGTGAGGGCCGACATCGGACGGCACTCCTTTCAGGCGGAACGTTCCCGTGCTCCAGTCGCCCTCGAGCGAGAAGTGCGAGGTCAAATTGCCGCCAATGCCGAGCTGATAACCGAAGTCGTCCCGAAAATCGCTCCGCGGATCCTGAAAAGTGTATTGCCCGAGCGCATCGAAATAGACCGCGCCGGCATCCGAGGTCGGATTGCGCTGGAAGCGCCCCCGGGAACTCGAGTCCGATTGCGAATCGGCCAGGGCTGAGTGAAGGCTCAGGGTGCTGCCCAGGGCCGCGGATAGAACAGTCAGGCACAAGCGCTTCATATCACGATGTCTCCAGGTTGCGTCGCAAGAAAGCAACATCCGTTGCCAGGGTTGTCCACGTCGTAGAGAAGCAAAAAGCTGGGAAAAGAGCGCGACGACGGCAGCAGCTAATTTGCTGTTGCATTTGTACCACGTGAGTTTGATTTGTCTGTAGGCCCCCTTCGACGCGCATCGTGGGCGAATGGGGCGAGCTCTGTGAGCGAGCGGCGCACCGTCCACGAGGCGCGCGCGCGTCGGTTGCGCGGTGAAAGCGCCGTGAAGCGCCGTGAAGTGCCGTGAAGCGGCGGTGAAAGACGCGGCCGAAAGGCGCGCGTGCCCCGGGCGCCGCGATGGGGGCGGGCGTCTAGCGCGGCGCGGACACGTAGGTGCCCTTGCTCAGCAAACGGATCTCGAAGAGCTTGGGCCAGTTCTTGCCGGTGACGAACAATCGATCGTGCTTCGCATCGTAGGCGATGCCGTTGAGCACGTCGGTTTCACCGGCGACGATATCCGTCGGCGCCAGCAGCCCGGACAGGTTGGCCACGCCGATCACGCGTCCGTCATGCGGATCGATGCGTAGCATCCAGCTCGTTTGCCAGACGTTCGCATAGATTTCGCCCTTCACCCATTCGAGCTCGTTGATGCGGGTCACCTCGCGATCATCGAGCGTGACCCGCAGCGCCCCGGTCTGCAGCAGGGTCGCCGGGTTGATGAACCGTATCGAGGAGGTGCCATCGCTCATCAGGAGCTGCTCACCGTTCTGGGTCAGGGCCCAGCCTTCCCCGGGATAGCTGAATTGGCGCTCGCGGTGCAAGGTCGCGAGGTCGTAGACGAACCCGACGTGCGACTGCCAGGTGAGACTCACGAGGTGCCTCTTCCAGTTGACGATCCCCTCGCCGAAGTAGGGTGCCGGCACGTCGATCTTCTTCAGCACCTCGCCGGTCTCGAGCCGCACTTTTCTGATCGACGATCGTCCGACGAGACCCGTGCTCTCATAGAGGTAGCCGTCGAGGTAAAAGAGGCCCTCCGTGAACGCGTCCCGATCGTGGGGGTAGACGTGTACGACCTCATAACCATAGAGCGGCACACTCCCCGCGGCCGTCCGCACCCAGAGCGCGAGGATCGCGCCGAGCGCGAGCCCGTCAGGAACTCGCGCTCGGCGCCTTGGGTCCTGCCTCATGCGGTGCGATGAAATCGCTATCATTCGCGCATGGTGCCATGCGCGCAGGAGAGATGTTCGATGCCTCGACGTCGTACACAACGGGGAGCGTGGTGGCTCGTGATGCTCTGCATGGCCGGCTGCACGGCGCATTTCGAGCGCCCGGTGCTCGCCGTTTCCGGGGTGCAGTTGCAGAGGGGGGCGAATCTGCTGCAGCAAAGCTTCCTGGTCACTTTCCAGGTCGAGAATCCGAACGATCGGCCGCTGCCGGTGACGGCCGTGCATGCGGATCTGACCGTGGGCGGCGATCGGATCGCGAGCGGCGCGACGAATCGCGCTTTCGTGGTACCGCCGCGCGGACAGAGCACCTTCGACATGACCATCAACGCCAACATGGCGCTCGCGATCCTCAAGCTTGCGAGCAGTCCGCACGCCGATTCGATCGACTACGAAGTCACCGGCGCGGCCGATCTCGACCTGCCCTTCATGCACAATCTGCCGTTTCACCAGACGGGCTCGTTCTCGCTGCGAGCGCCGCAGTAAATACCTGAATTTAATGTCTTTATCCGCCCGGAGGGCGGTCGTCGAGCCTGTCCTCTGCTAGAGTGTGCCGACAGGCTCGAAGCGATGCCCTCGAGCACCTCAAGCGATTGCGCGCACACGAACAGCAAACTCACGGGGTCGTTCGATCCCGGCGCGCAGTGCGGGTGCCGCAGGGCCGCCTGGCCTCACGTTGAACACCGATCATGGCACTGACCCCATACGAACAACTGGAACAGGAATTTCGCCGTCTGCACGCGTTCCGCGGCGCCCTGTCGCTGCTGCGCTGGGACGCGGCGGTGATGATGCCCCGCGGCAGCGCCGATGTGCGCGGCGAGCAGCTGGCCGCGCTCGAGACCGAGCATCACGCACTGTTGACGACACCCAAGGTAGCGCGCCTTCTGGAGCGCGCGGAAGCGGGCGCCTCACAGCTCGATGATTGGCCGCTCGCCAACCTGCGCGAGATGCGCCGCCAGCGAGATCACGCCATTGCGACGCCCCCCTCGCTGATCGCCCGCCTGGCCAAGGCGACAGCACGGGCGGAGGTGTACTGGGTCGAGGCGCGCAAGACCAACGACTTCAAGCTGTTCGCTCCGCACCTCGAGGAGGTCGTCAAGCTCGTGCGGGACAAGGCCGCGCTGCTCGGGCAGGCCCGCGGGCTTGCGCCCTACGATGCGCTCGTCGATGCCTTCACCCCCGGCATCTCGACGGCCGACATCGACACGATCTTCAAGGCCCTCTCGCGCCGTCTGCCGAGCCTCATCAATCAGGCGATCGAGGTGCAGGCATCGCGCCCACCGCTCCCCCTGTCGGGAAAGTTCAGCGTCGCACGCCAGCGTCAGCTCGCGGTCGACATTTTGAAGGCTCTGGGCTTTCCGTTCGACCGAGGCCGCCTCGATGAGAGTGAGCACCCCTTCACCGAGGGTGTGCCGGGCGACATCCGCGTGACCACGCGCTTCGACGCCACCGATCCGTTCTCGGGTCTGCTCGGAGCGGTCCACGAGACCGGCCATGCCATGTACGATCTGGGACTTCCGATGCCGTGGCGCGATCAGCCGGTGGGGCGCGATCGCGGCCTCGCCCTCGAGGAGAGTCAGTCGCTGCTGTTCGAGATGAACCTGTGCCGCAGCCGCGCGTTCGTCAAGTACCTCAAGCCCTTGATGGAGAAGTATCTGCAGGTGAGCGGCGAGGAGTGGAGCGAGGAGAACCTGTACCGGCATCTCACCCGGGTGCGACGCAGCCTCATTCGGATGGATGCGGACGAGCTCACGTATCCCGTGCACATCATGCTGCGCTATGACCTCGAGAGGAAGATTCTCGAAGGCGCGCTGCGGGTGAGCGAGCTGCCGGAAGCCTGGAACGAGAACCTCGAGCAGCGCCTGAACACCCGACCGACGAACGATGTCGAGGGATGCCTGCAGGACATCCATTGGGCCGTGGGGCATTTCGGCTACTTTCCCTCCTACGCGCTCGGTGCGGTGATTGCCGGGCAGCTCTACGAGGCCCTGCGGGTCGAGCGAGCCTCGCTCGATGCGGAGATCGCCGCCGGGCAGTTCGGCGGGGTGATGGACTGGTTGCGTGACAACGTGCACGGCGTGGGTGCGCGCCTTCCGGTGCAGGAGCTCGTCAAGCAATCGACCGGCAAGCCGCTCACCGCCGCGTCCTATCTGCGCTATCTGGAAGCGAAGTACCTGGAAGCGCCGTGAGCCCGACGAGCACCCCGCGCTCCCGATCCGCGCCGCCAGGTCCGGCGAGAATCCCGCCGGCGCCCGCATCGAACAACCTCAAACGACTCGAGGCGCGGCTGCGCGGCGCAGTCGGCAAGGCGATCGCCGATTACCACATGATCGCCGAGGGCGACCGGGTGATGGTGTGCCTGTCGGGAGGCAAGGACTCCTACACGATGCTCGACCTGCTTCTGAGCCTCAAGCGCAGCGCTCCCGTGCGCTTCGAGCTCATGGCAGTCAATCTCGATCAGAAGCAGCCCGGATTTCCCGCGCACGTGCTGCCCGATTATCTGTCCGAGCGCGGCGTGCCGTTTCACATCATCGAGCAGAACACGTACGCGGTGGTGAAGCGCGTGATTCCCGAGGGGCGGACTTTGTGCGGCCTGTGCTCGCGCCTGCGCCGCGGTGCGCTGTATCGCTACGCAGGCGAGAACGGCATCACCAAGATCGCCCTCGGCCATCATCGCGATGACATCGTCGAGACGCTCTTTCTCAACATGTTCTTCGGCGGACGCATGAAGGCGATGCCGCCCAAGCTCCTTTCCGAGGACCGCCGCCACATCGTCATCCGGCCGCTCGCCTACGTCGCCGAGCGCGACATCGCCCGCTATGCAAAGGCGCGCAATTTTCCAATCATCCCGTGCACGCTGTGCGGCTCGCAGCCGCACCTCAAGCGACTCGCCGTGCGCGCCATGCTCGAGCAATGGGAGCGCTCGAGTCCGGGGCGCACCGAGGCCATCTTCTCGAGCCTCAAGCACATCGCCCCCTCGCAGCTGTGCGACCCCGAGCTTTTCGACTTCGCTGCGCTCGAGGCGCGGCGCCGTGCCGCAGCCCCCCGGCCGCTCGCGGGCGTGTGAGCGATGGGCGGGAATTCACCACAGGCCGGGAGGAAGCAGCGCACCGTGCGACCGCGACGCGCGGTGCGCCCCGCGTGGGAGCGGCTCACCGATGATCAGCTGCTGTCGCTGCGTTTCTGCGATCTGAAGCTCACGATCGAGGGCACCGAGCTCGAGGCCTCGATCGCCAGGCTTTATCGCGAGCTCGAGCGGCGCGGGATCCGCTTCCGACCCCACTGCTGGCTCGCCCAGGAGTGGTTCTCCCCCGACGGCGTGCCCGGTATCGCCATTCCGTTCTATCTGGCCCATCCGCGGCTCGCCGGACTCGAGCGGCGCTTCATGCGCGAGGTCGAGGGCGGCAACCGCAACTGGTTGATGCGCATCCTGCGGCACGAGGCCGGGCACGCGCTCGACACCGCCTATCGGGTGCGCCGCCGGCGTCGCTGGCGCGAGGTCTTTGGACCCGCCTCGCTTCCCTATCCGGACACGTACCGGCCGCGCCCCGGCAGCCGGCGCTTCGTGCAGCACCTCGGCGCCTGGTATGCGCAGGCGCACCCGACCGAGGACTTTGCCGAAACCTTCGCGGTCTGGCTCAAGCCGCGCTCGGCCTGGCGACGCGAGTACCGCGGCTGGCCGGCTTACACCAAGCTCGAATTCATCGAGGCCCTTGCCGCCGAGATCGGCCGTGAGCGCCCTCAGGTACTCGATCGCAGCCGAATCGAGGACATCGCCGAGGAGACGAGCACGCTTCGCGAGCACTACGAGCGCAAGCTTGCGCGCTATCGCGCGCCCCGCCGCTCCGGCGCCGACGAGCTCCTCCTCAAGGTGTTCACCTCGGCGCCGCGCCGGCGCTCGGCGCCGCGCGCCGCACGGCTCCTGAGAGAGCTGCGCAAGCCACTTCGCAACGAGATCATGCGCAGCGGTGCATTCAGCGAGTACCTCGTCCACCAGGTGCTGCGGCTCATGATCGCCCGCTCCGAAGCACTCAATCTGTATTTGCGAGGCTCGCGGCGCGAGTTGCGGGCGCATCTTCGGTGGGTGGTTGCGCGGCTCGCCGAGTCGTACGAGGAGCGGCAGCTGCCGCACGTCGCCCTGTGAAGGAGCGCCGGGCCGTTAAGAAGCTGCGCACCCTAGTGCTCGTGCATGCGACGCTGGTGCCCCCCGATTCGTTGCGCGGCCTCTCGGAGAAGGAGATCGACGAGTGGCGCACCGAGTACGACGTCATCTCGCACCTCAAGGCGGCCGGGCACGAGGTCATGCCGCTCGGTCTTTCCGACAGCCTCTCGGAGCTGCGCCGTGCGATCACCGAGTGGAAGCCCGATATCGTATTCAATCTGCTCGAAGAGTTCGACGGCATCGTCACCTATGATCAGCACGTCGTCGCCTTCCTCGAGCTCATGCGTCAGCCCTATACCGGATGCAACCCGCGGGGCATGCTTCTGTCCCGCGACAAGGTGCTCTCGAAGCAGCTTCTGACCTATCATCGGGTGCCGACGCCGCGCTTCATGGTGTTCGCACGCGGCAAGACCCCGCGCATTGCGAAGCGCGTGCAGTTTCCGCTGTTCGTCAAGTCCTCGACCGAGGATGCCTCGCTCGGTATCGCGCATGCCTCGGTGGTGAGCGATGAGCGGCAGCTGAAAGAGCGCGTGCAGTTCATTCACGAGCAGACGCATTCCGATGCCCTGGTCGAGGAGTACATCGAGGGCCGCGAGCTCTACGTGGGGGTGATCGGCAACGAGCGCCTCAAAGTGCTTCCCGTGTGGGAGATGACCTTCGGCACGCTTCCCGATAACCGCCCGCCGATCGCGACGCGCAAGGTCAAGTGGGACCGCAAGTACCAGCAAAAATACGGCATCACCACGGCCTCGGCCGTGGACCTCGCGCCTGAGACGGTGGCGCGCCTCGAGCAAATGTCCCGGCGCATTTTTCGTGCGCTGCACCTCACCGGCTACGCTCGCATGGACTTTCGGCTGCGCGCCGACGGCACGCTCTATGCGCTCGAGGCGAATGCCAACCCGAACCTCTCCGAAGCGGAGGATTTTGCCCAGTCGGCGCGCAGCGCCGGCATCGGGTACGGGGAGGTGCTGCACCGGATCCTCAAGCTCGGTGCCGATTACCCGGCCGCATGGCGGGGCGTGGAGAGCTGAGCCCGCAGGCTCGGAGCACGAGCCGTTTGTGGCTCGTGCTCGGAGCGCAGCCCTGTTTATTGCTTATCGAATACCAGCGTATCGTCGTAGGCGGTGCCGTCGGCGTGCGTACCCTTGTTGTGGACCGTCAGGGTCTTGCCATCGGCCGAGACGACGCGGTGCACGGTGCCGACCACTTTGCCGCCCTTCGTGAGCGTGAAGTCCGTGGTGTGGGCGTTGATTGCCTTGGCGGTGCCGCTGTCTGCGTCGGGATTGCCCGAGATCGGATGGGGCTTGCCGTCGTAGGCCAAGGTGACGTGCAACGACATTTCTTTACCGTCGGCGCCGATGAGCTTTTGGTCGAGGGTCGTGCCGCCAGCCCCCTCGGTGTACACGCGCGTCCCGCTCTGTGGTGCCGTGCCGCTGAACTTCGACTTTGCGACGTTGAGTTTCCAGGTTCCGTCGACCGCATCGGCGGCTAATGCGGTGGTTCCCAGCAACAGAGTACCGAGTAGTGCGGTCATCACGATTTTTCGCATGGCCCTTCTCCCTTGATTTTTTGCTTGGGGGGCAACGCGGCCGGTGGGTCCGGACGCGGGGCCAAAACTATGCGCCCACGCAGGCACCTCTGCAAGCGTGGCGCGCGCGGCGTCGGTGGGCAGCGAGCAGCAAACGTTCCTAGGGTGTCGTCCAGCGATTCATCCAGGCGATCACCGTGTCGTACCACTGGATGCTGTTACCGGGCTTCAGCACCCAGTGATTCTCATCGGGGAAGTAGAGGAACTCGCTCGGAATCGCGCGCCGCTGCAGAGCCGTGAAGACCGCAATACCCTGCTCGTAGGGCACGCGATAGTCGAGCTGTCCGTGGATGACGAGCATGGGGGTCTTCCACTGGGCAACACGATCGACCGGGTTGTCCTTGGCATAGCCCGCGGGATTCGAGAATTCGGGGCCGCCATGCTCCCACTCGGGAAACCACAGCTCCTCGGTCGAGTAGTACAGGCTGCGGTGATCGAACACGCCGTCGTGTGAGACCAGGCACTTGAAACGATCCGGCCATTGCCCCGCGATCCAGTTGATCATGTACCCGCCATAGGAGCCGCCGAGCGCACACATCCGGCTTTCATCGAGCCAGTCATAGCGCTTGAGCGCGGCGGCAAGTCCGAGCTTCAGGTCCTCGAGCGGCTTGCCGCCCCAGTCGCCGCTGATCGAATCCGTGAAGGCCTGCCCGTAGCCGGTTGAGCCGTGAAAATCGATGAGCACCACCGCGTACCCTGCGCCCGCAAACGTCTGTGCGTTCCAGCGCCAGTGCCACAAGTTCGCGAGACTTCCCTGCGGACCGCCGTGAATGACGAAGGCCACCGGATAGCGGGTGTCCTTTTTGAGCTGCGCAGGCTTCACGACGTAGCCGAATACATTCTCGTGGTTCCAGCCCTCGAAGCTGAATTGTTGCGGCTCGCCGAGAGCGCGGCTCGCGAGCAGAGCCTCATTGACGCGCGTGAGCTGCCGGGGCTTGCCACCGTCGAATCCGACGGCGTACAGATCGGCGGGTTTGCTCAAGGTGCTCAACGTGTAGTAGATGCGGTTCGCTCCGACACTGAAACCCCCGACCTCACCCTCGCCGGTGATCGCGGCCGCATGCCCGGTACCGGCATCGATGGCCCAGAGGGGGTGCTGCCCCAGATGATCGGTGGTCGCGAAGAGCATGCGACCGTCCTTGGACCACGCGAAGCTCGAGATCGATCGATCCCAACCTTCGGTGAGCGGGCGCTTCGCGCCGTCGTGCCGGTTCACGAGCACGAGGTGAAAACGGTCGGCCTCGAAACCGGGGCGATCCATGGCGAGATAGGCGAGCTGCGAGCCATCGGGCGAGTAGGAAGGGCGGGCGTCCCAGGCCGGATTGTCGGCCGTGAGGTCGCGCGGCGTGCCGCCGGTCGCGGGCACGGTGTAAATGTCGAAGTTCGTCGACCACGGCTCGCCGCTCGCGCCCTGGCGCATCGAGAAAGCAACCTCGGCGCCGTCGGGGCTGATCGCATAGTCCTCACGCCCGCCAAAGGGCTTGCTCGGCACGTCGCCCGTGAGATCGACGGTGAGTCTCACCGGCTCAGCGCCGGCCACGCCCGACGCATCGAGCGGCAGTGCGAAGAGCTGCGAGCGCCGTCCATCGCTCCAGGTGTCCCAGTGGCGCACGAAAATATGGTCGTAGAGAACCCCGTGCGCCGGCGCATGCGCGCCGACCTCGAGGCGATGTACGGTGCAGGCGAGATCCGCACAGTCGGGAAAGACCTCGAGACTCACGATCAATCGATCCAGGCGCGGCGAGACGCGAAACGAGCCGACGTCGAGCGGCAGGTGCGTCACCTCCTGCGGTGCTGGCACTTCCGCCGCCTTGCCCTCGAAGGGGGCACGCCAGACCTGCATCTTGCCGTCGCGGTTCGAGAGGAAGTAGAGAAATCGCCCGTCGGCGCTCCATTCCGCGGCCGAGGCATTGCTCGCGGGATCAGAGAGGCGTACGGCGCTCGCATTGCGTCGTCGCGTCTCGAGCACCCAGATCGAGGTGCGGCCCTTGTTCGCTTCCATGTCGGTGGTGCGCAAGGTGTAGGCGATGCGCCGACCGTCGGGGGATGCGGCCGGATCCGAGATGCGCTCGAGTCTCACGAGATCCCGCACGCCGAACGCCGGCAACTCGCTCGGCGCCGCGCGTTTTGCAGCCGACACGCTGGCCGTGCCGGCCACCAGCAGCGCAAGCGCTGCGAGACAGTGAGAGGCGCGCATGAAGACTCCCCTTTTTCGAATCCATCGCTTGAAGATTGCCATTGTAGCCGAGCCCTCCAACGCCCGCGGTTTGCGGGCTGCCTCGCACCCAGGCGCCTGCGCGGCACAGCTGTGAGATGCACGTCACAACATCCACATCGTGCCGGCATGCACCGATGCGATGCTCCGGGCGCCCGCCCGAGCACCGTCGTGATGCATTTCGGTTAGCAGCGCAGTCCCACGTCTGCTGATAGAAAAAGATCGGGAAAAATAGGTATTTTCTGACCGTGGTTCACGAGACGGGCACTTCACTTGGAGGCACTCGAGTCGATAGGATGCAGGTGGGCCAGGTCACAAAGGGCAACTGCATGCAAGCAAGTTCCGAGCGATCACTGGTGGCGGTAAGCTCCCTGCGGGAGTTCTTTCGTGATGCATTTCATGCGGCGAGCGAGCATCAGCACCTCGACATCGACGAACAGGCCGAGCAGTACGTGGTCAATCTGCTGACCATGTTCGCCCGCGCCGAGGCGCTCTATGAGCGCACTCCCGACGGGCTGCGGATCAAGCCTCTGGCGCACATGCTGGCCGAGGCGCTCGAGGCACCGAGCACCGTCGCCAGGCAGCGCGGTCTGCAGCGGCTGGGCGATGTGTCACTCTTCGTCGCCGGCTTCTTCGCACGCAGCTTCGCCCGCAAGCTCATCGACATCGACTACCACATTGCGATGGGGGGCAACGCCTATAGCGCGCTGGCCGACTCGATGCAGAGGTCGCAGGCGAGCCGCAGCATCGCAACGATCTATGTGCAGCTCGCGGAGAAATTCCAGTTGCTGGTCGACGCTCTGAACGAGGTGAGCGAGATGTCCTACACGCACACCGATGCGGACATCCTCAGGCTCTATGAGATCTGGATGAAAACCGGCAGCGCGCGTGCTCATGGTCTCTTGAATCGCCTCGGCGTGCAGCCCGTCAAGCAGGGCGGGTTGCGACACTCGCACTAGGCGCAGCCGCAATGGTGCTGCGTGGCTTGCAAGCGCTCCTCGGCCGCCTCTACGACGTGCCCCTCGAGCACGATGTCTACGACTTTCTCGTCACCGACCGCAGCACCCTCTCGCACGTCGATCCGCATCCCCACGGAGAGGGACCCGAGGAGGAGTTGTTGCTCGCCGAAAGCGCCGACGGCGTGCGCCTCTCGCTCTACATCGATGCACAGGTCGTGGAGCGGCTCGAGCGCTCCAACCCCCTGGGTGAGCTCAACGAGGAGAATATCGTCGATTTCTGCACGGCGCTCGAAGGAGTGAGCCACTTCGTCTACTGCGCCTGGCGCCTCGAGGGCGACGCCCCGGTCTCCTTGCTCGAGCTCGAGACCCAGGCCGAGGTCGATAAGTACGCGGCGGCGGTATTTCTGCTGGGGCACCAGCTCGGCGGCGCTTATCCTTCGCAGGTGCACCCCCGCCTGTTCAATCATGTCGCCTTCGATCACCGGCTCGAGCCCGAGCAACACGCGCGCTATCGTACGGCGCATCGCTGTGCCGCGAACTACTGCCGGCGGCTCGAAAGTCGCTTCGTGAGCCGGGGGCGGGCGCAGGTCGAAGCGCTGGTGCGCGAGCTGCGCAGGTTCTATCGAATGGGAAGTGCGGCGAAGCTGCGCCACGCGCTCGCTTGAAGCCCGCCGTCGCGCCCGTGCGCGCCGCCGGCGTGCGCCTACTCGTCGTCCTTGTTGGTGGCTGCCTGCTTCTTGAGCTTCAGCCACTCACCGAGCTTGCGCAGGTCCCGCTTGCGCGAGGTCTCGGGCGCTTTGCCGGCATCGAGCCGACCACTGTCGTAGGGGTTGTAGCCCTTCACCACGCCGAGCGGGTTCGGCTTCACCTTGTCGAAGGGCGTGGGCGCGTCCTCGGCGAGTGACAGACCGGGGTTCTCCAGCCGCTTCATGCGCTCGGTCGAGACATCGCGGCCGAAGGCGCCGGTCGCCACCGACCACTCCCAGACGGCATTGCCGCGATCGTCGAATTGCACGCGGCCCGTCTGCTTCGGGTCGCGCTTGGGCGCATCGATGACCGCCGGCTGGGCGGGCTCGGTCGTGGGTCGCGGTGAGCGCGGACGATCCTTACTCATAAGGCCGTTTTAGCGCCTCACCAGCGCCTGTCAATGAGCCGGTGTTGGAATTCGGATGCGCATCACAGATGCAGCTCATGACGTGCACGGAACAGCGCGAGAGCCGTTTTTCCATCGTTCCATTCGCCCTGTAGGACACGGCCGACGGCCTCCTGCAGAGGCATCCAGGCGAGCTCGAGCTCCTCATCGTCGTCGGGGGTGGCGGCGCCGATCAGGAGGTCGCGCGCCAGGTACAGATGGATCACCTCGGTCAGCAGGGCTGGAGCTGGAAAGTAGCGTCCGAGGGAGGTCCAGCTGCGGGCGACGATGCCGGTCTCCTCGGCGAGCTCGCGCACCGCACAGGCATCCGGGAGCTCCCCCGGGTCGAGCTTTCCAGCGGGAATCTCCCACAGGAAATCGCCGATGCCGTGCCTATACTGGCGCACGAGACATACGCGATGGTCACTGTCCAGGGCCACCACGGCGGCCGCTCCGGGATGACGCACGAAGTCGAGCTCGTACTCGCGGCCGTCCGGGTATCTCAGTCGCTCACTGGACACGTCGATGACTTTGCCCCGGTGGACGTGCTGGCGGCCGATCGTCGTCGGTTTCAACTGCATGGCGGCCTTTTATCGTGAATATCGATAGCAAAGAGTCCGGGGCGGACCTGATGATCATCCTCGGCAGCCCCGCGAGCGGCAAGACCACGCTCGCCGGGCGGCTCAGCCGGGAGCTCGGCCTGACGCTTCTGTGCAAGGACGACGTCAAGGAGGCGCTGTTCGATGTGCTCGGTTGTCCCGATCGTGAGCACTCGCGCCGCTTGAGCGAGGCGAGTTTCACCACGCTCATGCGGATCGCGCGCACGCAGCTCGTGGGTGGCCACTCCTGCATCGTCGAGGGTAACTGGCGCGCGATGCACGCACCGCTCCTCGCCACCCTGCTCGCCGACACCCGCGCCCATCCCGCACAAGTCTGGTGCTGCGCGGATCCGGGTGAAATCGTGCGCCGCTTCACATCCCGGCGGCGCCATGCCGGTCATCTCGATCGGCTCATGCCGGCCGCCGAGCTGAGCGCTGCGGCGGAGCTCGCGCCCGGCTTCCTCGAGCTCCCCGGGCCGCGCTGGGTCTATCGCAGCGACGTGCCCTCCGACTACGCCGACCTCGTCGCGCACATCAAAAACTGGCGCCTGTGACCTGCCTCCGCGCGCGATGCGCGGGAAATCGGCGATTCTCGGCCGATCGATTTAACGTGATACGATCTGGACGTTTATACAGTCATGCCACCGGGCAGGTCATGATCAAGAGCAAGACCACCAACTCGTTCGATGCGCTCAATGCGCCGCAGCGTCGCGCGGCCACCTTTGGCACGCCGCTCGGCGAGAAGGGCGTGGGCGCCGGCCCTTTGCTGATCATCGCCGGGGCCGGCACGGGCAAGACCGCGACCCTTGCCCACCGCACCGCGCACCTCGTGCTGAACGGCGTGGATCCGGGGCGCATCCTCATGCTCACGTTCACCCGGCGCGCGGCCCAGGAGATGATCCGACGCGCACAGAGCGTCGTCTCGGAGGTTCTCTCCGAGCGTGGCAAGCTCGGCGACCGCACCGTGCAATCGCGCCTGGTGTGGGCCGGCACCTTTCACTCGGTCGGCAATCGCATCTTGCGCCTGTTCTCCAAGCAGCTCGGTCTGGATCCCAATTTCAGCGTGCTGGATCGCGCCGATGCGGCCGACCTGATGGACGTCATCCGCCACGAGCAGGGACTCAACGCGAAGGAGCGGCGCTTTCCGCGCAAGGACGTGTGCGTCGCCATCTACAGCTATCGCGTCAACACACGCCTCACCCTCAAGCAGACCCTCGAGGAACAGTTCCCGTGGGCGAGCGAGTGGGAGGCGGATCTCACGCGCCTTTACCGGGAGTACGTTGCGCGCAAGCAGCGCAATGCGGTGCTCGACTTCGACGATCTGC
>Ga0070734_10001048_pt1 | contig 44546 bp, 39 predicted proteins | sample Coa_R1_8_FD_66444 | JGI IMG/M metagenome (GOLD analysis project Ga0070734, IMG submission 66444) | Surface soil microbial communities from Centralia Pennsylvania, which are recovering from an underground coalmine fire - Coalmine... | ecosystem: Environmental > Terrestrial > Soil > Unclassified ...
CACTGGACGATTCCGGCGTTGAAGATTTCGTGCCCTACACGTTGCGGCACACGGCACTTACCCGGCTGGGCGAAGCTGCGGGCGGCGATGTATTCGTGCTGGCTAAGATTGCTGGGCACAGCTCAATCACGGTTACGCAACGTTACGTGCATCCGCAGGCGGAGGCTATCAATCGCGTATTCACAGCATCGCAATTCCCGGTAGGCACAAAATTGGGCACACCCAAGAAATTGCCGAAACCGGAACGGCGCAAGAGGGTGCAACGGAATACCGCGTAGTCTTCTGAATACAAAATACTTGAAGCTTGGTGCCGGGAGGGGGGGTCGAACCCCCAAGGGCCGAAGCCCGGCGGATTTTGAGTCCGCTGCGTCTGCCAGTTCCGCCATCCCGGCGTGGGTCGCGCTGCAATCAATAGCTTAGAGCAACCGGGGGCGCGTTGTCATCCCCTGCGATTCAATTGCCTTGACATCACTGCCGTCTCGCCTTCACGCTTAACCATGAGAGTTGCCATTCAGGGCGAAGCAGGCTCGTTCAGCCACGAAGCCTCTTTACGCATGTTGCCGGGATGTTCTGTTGTTCCGTGCGCGCGGTCCAGCGAAGTGTTCGACCGAGTCGAAGCTGGTTCGGTGCATGCGGCCGTCATTCCGATTGAAAATTCCCTCGCCGGTTCGGTGGCGGAACATCTTGATTTATTGCTGGCGCGTAAAGTGTTTATTCAGCGCGAATTCTCTTTGCGCATCGTACACAATCTAATCGCGGCGCCGGGTGTAAAAATCGCGAACCTGCGCCGCGTATTGTCTCATCCCGTGGCCCTTGATCAGTGTCGCGATTTTTTCCGTGCTCATCCAAAAATCGAAGCAGTTCCGTTTTATGACACGGCAGGCAGTGTGAAGCATGTTATAGCGGAGCATTCGACCGATGCAGCGGGAATCGCAAGCCGCCGTGCGGCGCGGGTTTATCGCGGGAAAATTCTTGGGGCCGGAATCGAAGACGACAAACGCAACTTCACGCGCTTTCTTCTAATTCGCAAAGGTTTGTATCGGAAGCGTAATGCGCTGCCGAGAGCCAACAAAACCTCGATTGCTTTCACTTTAAAGAATGTTCCGGGCGCGCTGTTTCAGGCTTTGCAGGTTTTTGCGGTGCGCAATATCGGCCTCAGCAAGATCGAATCCCGCCCGTTGCGGGGCCGGCCGTGGGAGTATGCGTTTTATGCGGATATTTTGCGAGGCGACGATGAGGTTTTGCAGCATGCGTTGCGGGAACTACGGAAATTGGCGGATACGGTCAAAGTGCTCGGAGTTTATCCGCGAAAAATGCGTTAATGCGAGCGATTGATTTGCCAAACCGCCCGCCCACAAGTCAAACTGGAAGAACGTAGTTCCGCGACACGAGATGGCCATGGACATCACCGATTGGCGAAAAAAGATTGATGAGCTTGACCGAGCGATCGTCGAGTTAATCAGCCAGCGCGCGCGCGCGGCCCACGCGATCGGCGAGTTGAAACGTGGCGAGCACATGGCGATTTATGAGCCGGAGCGGGAGCAAATAGTTTTTGAAAATGTGCGCCAATCGAACCCGGGGCCGCTGCCTGACCGCGATTTGCTGCGAATTTACGAGCGCATCATGGACATCATGCGGCAGATTCAGCAGGAGGAAATCGCGCCTGCCTCGAGGACCCCTCAATCCCATGAAGACACAGAGCTAGACGCGGAAGTAAACGACTAAGCGGATTGATTGAGTTGTAAGTGAACTCCTTATGATTGTTTCCATGCAAGAGACGGCGACCGACCAGCAGATCCAGCAGGTGATTGAACACCTTGTCCGGATGGGCTTCGCCGTGCACCGCACGACCGGAGAGCGCCAGACCGTGCTCGCTGCTGTGGGCGCCCGCATTGATTTCGATACGCGCAATCTGGAAGTTTTATCCGGAGTTGAGCATGTTCACCGCATCAGCGCGCCTTACAAACTGGCAGCGCGGAGCTTCCGGCCGCAAGGTTCCGTGATTGAAGTTGGCAATGGCATCAAAATTGGCGGTGAAGAAGTGGTTGTGATTGCGGGGCCGTGTTCAGTTGAATCGCGCGACCAGCTTTTTATTGTGGCCGAGCAAGTGGCAAAAGCTGGGGCTCGCGGACTTCGCGGGGGAGCTTTCAAACCGCGTTCTTCTCCTTATTCGTTTCAAGGCCTCGGCCTCGAAGCATTGAAGCTGTTGCGGGAAGCGGGAGATCGTTTCAAGCTGTTGGTGGTCAGTGAGGTCATGGAGATCTCGCAGATCGAAGTCATGCTGCCTTACGTGGATATCTTCCAGGTGGGCGCGCGCAACATGCAGAACTTTAATCTACTGCGCGAGCTGGGGAAAATCAGGAAGACTGTGTTGCTGAAGCGCGGCATTGCCGCGACCCTGGAAGAATTATTACTTTCGGCCGAATACATCATGGCGGGTGGGAATTACAACGTTGTGCTGTGCGAGCGCGGCATTCGCACGTTTGAGACTTATACACGGAATACGCTCGACATTTCGGCCGTGCCGATCATTCATAAGCTTTCGCACCTGCCAATTTCCATTGATCCTTCGCATGGAACTGGACTGCGCGACAAAGTTGCACCCATGGCACGCGCCGCGCTGGCCGCGGGAACGGATGCGCTCTTGATCGAAGTACATCATGATCCTGACAAAGCTTTGTCGGATGGAGCTCAATCGCTCTATCCCGAACAATTCTCCAAACTGATGGACGAATTGAGAATGATTGCGCCCGCCGTGGGCCGCAAGATCGCCTAAAAATCACATGGCATAATGCTTCATGCCAATCCGCCAAATCACCATTATCGGAACTGGTTTGATTGGCGGTTCGCTCGGCCTCGCATTCAAGAATCATGGATTCACCGGCCGTATTGTCGGTTGCGACCGTGCTCCAGTCATTGAAAGAGCGATTCACAAGGGCGCGATAGACGACGGCGTGACACGTCCGCTGGATAGCACACACGGCAGCCAATTGGTGGTGCTAGCCACGCCGGTCGGAGCGGTGATTGAATTGATCCGCGAGTTGTCTCCTGCCTTGCCTGCCACTACCTTGCTCACGGACGTTGGCAGCACGAAAGCCGAAATTGTTTCGACGGCACAAGCATGTTTTAAGGAAAGTGCCGCCCGTCGCTTTCTTGCGGGCCATCCCATGGCAGGGAAGGAAAGCGCAGGAGTCGAATCCGCCGATGCCGATCTTTTTGCGGGTGCGGCCTGGTTTATTACGCCGCTACGCGATCAGGAAATTCATTCCGGAATTTGCGGTGAGTATCTCGCATGGATTGAGAAAATTGGCGCACGCCTTGCCGTTTTGCCGGCAGATGAGCATGATCAACTCTGCGCATGGATTAGCCATCTCCCGCAGATGATTTCGACTGCATTGGCCGCTGCTCTGGTCGAGGAATATGGAGAAGATGCTCCTCTTTTGGAAGCGGGAGGACGAGCCTTGCGTGAAATGACGCGCATCGCGGGCAGTCCTTATTCCATGTGGCGGGATATTGCAATGACCAACAAGAAGAATATCGGTGACGCGATGCTCAAGCTCGAACAGCAACTTGCCCATATCCGGGAAAATCTGGACAGCCGGGAGCTGGAGCGCGAATTCGAGCAGGCGCACCGGTTGAAGAAAATCCCTCCTGCCAAGAAGACCAAGAAATAGCTAAAAGTGTGCAAAGTTCTTCATATTGACACTGCGGCAGTGTCCGCCTACGATGCTTAGGCTTTCAAATGCACGATCCCGCCTGACGTTTACATACGCGGTGAAGCACAGATTCAACAAAAAATCTCCTAGTCCATCTAGGAAGTAAATCTTGCGAGGACAAGCAATGAAGATTTTCCGCACCACGGCAATAGCCATCTCCTTATTTCTGGCTTGGGCAGCTGTTGCCCCGGCGCAAACCTGGACGCCATTGAAACATCAACCCACCGTCGCCGCCGATACCGCTCTGCTGCTTACCGATGGCACAGTCATGATGCACCAGTACAACAGCTCGAATTGGTGGCGGTTGACTCCGGACAATACTGGCAGCTACGTCAATGGCACCTGGTCACAATTGGCCTCGATGCAATCGGGCTACGCTCCTCTTTACTTTGCCAGTGCTGTATTGGCGGACGGAAACGTAATCGTGGAAGGTGGCGAATATAACAACCTTTCGCAGGACGAAACCAACATGGGCGCGTACTACAATTCTGCCACCAATAAGTGGACCGTTGTAAATCCGCCATCGGGATGGCCGGAAATCGGCGATTCTCCCGGGATTGTTCTGGCGAATGGCACATTCATGATTGGCCGCAATGAAACCAGCACTCAAGCCGCGTTACTGAATGAAAAGACACTGACGTGGACGGCTACGGGCAGTGGGAAAGCCGATCCATATTCAGAAGAAGGCTGGGTATTGTTGCCCGATAAAGCAGTTCTGACCACCGACGGACGGAATGCTCCTAACGCCGAAAAGTATGACTACCTCAACGGCACTTGGATCAGCGCCGGCAGCACCATTGTCCGGCTCGAAGATCCCAGCTCCCAAGAGATTGGTCCGATGGTTTTGCGGCCAGATGGAACGGTGTTCGCCACCGGCGGCAACGCTTCCGGATCTGGTCATACCTCAATTTACACTTCGCCGGCAAATCCGCTTCAGCCGGGCACTTGGACTCCGGGACCGGATATGCCGGGAAACAACGACATGGCCGATGCGCCAGCCGCGATCTTGCCCGACGGCAACGTGCTTTGCGACATGAGCCCCGGAATCTTCAACACGCCGGTCAGCTTCTACGAGTTCGACGGCACACAGTTCATTTCAGTTCCCAATCCTCCCAATACAGGGCAGAACACTTCTTATGTCGGTCGCATGTTAGTCCTTCCGACCGGACAAGTGATGTTCTTGTCGTCCGATGGAGCCACCAAGAACATTGCGCTCTACAACGCATCCGGAACCTATAATCCTTCGTGGGCGCCAACGATCACCAAGCTGTCCTCGACAACTCTTGTGCATGGCAAAACTTACATCGCAGAGGGAACGCAATTCAACGGTCTCTCGAACGGCGCCGCGTATGGCGATGATGCCCAGATGAACAGCAACTATCCGCTGGTTCGCATCACCAATACCGCGACTGGCCATGTGTTTTACGCGAAAACGCATAACCACAGCACGATGGGCGTAGGTACCGGCAGCAAACTGGTAGGGACGGGCTTTGACGTTCCTGCTTCGATTGAGACTGGCGCCAGCACTCTGGAAGTGGTCGCGAATGGTATTCCGTCCACTCCTGTTGATGTAACTGTGCAATAGGCTATTTCAGCTTAACCACTCACTTCGCGCGTGTTATAAGCATGAAGTGAGTGGGTTTATATCTTTAAGGTCGCATGGCAGATTGAACGTCAGGAATAACGATTTTCTTAGGGGTTCCTCACGACTCCGAACCCGTTCCAGCGTATAATTTTGATTTGATGATAGACACTCGCCGGGTTGCCCTCGTGGCCTACGTCCGAACTCCTGCCGGGCAATTCGTGGAAAAGCTGCAACGAGAACTGCATCCTGAATCTCCCGATTTTGCAGCTCATCTGACGCTATTGCCGCCGCGCTGCCTGCAAGGTAGCGAGGGTGTTGCTCTGGATGAATTAAGAGAAACTTGTCTGAATGTTGAACCCTACGAAGTGTTGCTCGGGGGAGTGGAAACCTTCGTCCCCGTTACGCCTACGCTTTTTATTCGCGTGGCCGGGGGCGCAGAGCGCATGATTGATCTTCATAACCGTATGAATCGGAGCGCTTTGGCAACGGAGGAGCAATGGCCTTATATGCCCCATCTTACAATTGCGAAAATGAACACAGAAGACCAGGCTCGCAAAGCGGCGTCCATTGCCCATGAGCGATGGGAGCAGTTCACGGGGAGCCGCAGGGTTCTTCTGGCAGAATTTACCTTTGTGCGCGAATTAGAGCCGAATTATTGGCGAGACGTGGCAAGTATCCCTCTTGGCCGCAGCGTAACCAAACGCTAGGTTCCCAAGGCCCATGTACCACTGTCCTTGAGTACACGGCCCTCCCGTGAGTTGCCTCCACGAGTGCCCAGGCGTACATAAATAACTGGATATTTGGCATTTATCGGGCGCAACCCTGCCTTCCCCGCGGGAACTATGCGTCATGGGTCGGGAGGACCTATGCAAGTTGGGGTTTACGGAGCAGGGTATTTGGGGACCGTTGTTTCTGCTTGCCTGGCTGATTTTGGCACACCAGTGATTTGCTGCCATCCGGACAGCTCCCGCATGGTTGAAATGGCGCGGGGGAACATTCCATTCCACGAAAAAAACTTAAAGGAAGTGATTAAGCGCAACGTTCGTTCCGGGCGGTTGGCTTATTCCACCGACATTGAGTCGTTTTCCCGCAAAGCCCAGGTGATTTTTCTGGCGGAGGACACACCGCAACAGCTCACAGAGTTAGCTTTGCGTATCACGCGGGCGGCTAATCGGTCGCCAATTCTGAGTATTGTGACGCCTGTGTCGGTAGGCACTGCAACCAGCGTGGAAAAATCTTTACAGCAAGCTGGGCTGCAAGCCGCACTTGTTTCGCAGCCGATATTTTTTACCCCCGGCTGTGCCGTGGAAGACTTTAACTGGCCGGATCGCATTATTCTGGGTTCGGCTTCGAACGAAGCGATTTTAGCGATTAAACAGAGTTTTCATCCTCTGGTGATGCGTGGCGTCCCGGTGATCGTGACCAATCACGAAACCGCGGAATTAGTTCGCGAAGCCGCGACGGCCTTTGTCGCCACGAAGATTTCGTTCATCAATGAATTGGCGACTCTGTGCGAGCGAGTCAATGCCGACGCAGTAAATCTTTCGCTGGCCCTGGGGCTGGACAAGAAAATTGCTCCGCGCTGCTTGCAGCCGGGAGCTGGCATGGGTGGTTTGTTCGCCGAATCTGACATGGACTCGCTTGCGCATCTGGCGCAGCAAATGGGTGTCCCGCTTAAGGTTCTTACCGCGGCCCGCGAAGTGAATCAAAGCCTCGCTGACACCATGGTGGATAAGATTTCTGGTTTCGTGCAATCGGTGCAGAACAAGGAAGTGGGAATTTTAGGGCTGGCTTTTAAACCCAATACAAATTCGGTTGCCGGCTCGTCATCTATTCGCTTGGCGCAGAATCTGGTGGCCAAGGGCGCGCGCGTGCGGGCTTACGATCCTGTCGCGATTCCTGATGCTCGCCTGGAGCTCGATGGAACCATTCAGTATTGCGAAACGCCATATGCCGTGGCGGAGGGCGTTGACGCGCTGGTGGTTGGCACGGGCTGGCCTGAATTTCGTTCGCTTGATTTTGCCCGCATCAAAGATTTGCTAAAGCGGCCTTTAATTGTGGATACAAAAAACCTTCTGGATGGGACCCGCTTGCGTGCTTTGGGCTACGAGTACGTCGGTGTGGGCAGGAACCTCACAGGATTAGAAAATCGGGCGCAGCACGCTGCGGCAGGCTCATAGCGCAGCGCAGCCACTTTCCACCGCGAGATTGCTATAATCGTAAGACGCGGTGGGAATAGCTCAACTGGCAGAGCACCGGACTGTGGCTCCGGCGGTTGCGGGTTCGATTCCCGTTTCCCACCCCATAGTAGTTCTTTTCCACGCTCTAATCTGTTTTTCCGTCGCGTCTTTTCGGGCATATTGGTGAGCAGAAAAAAGCGGCCTCTTGCGAGGCCGCTTAAGTTTTGAGCGATGCACTTTTTTAGAAAGTTAACTTCGCTTGTAGTTGGATAACTCTGGGTGACGCGTCCGCACCGAGACCCGAACCATAAATGCTGGTTGGAGTGCTGACCGTCTGCAGAATATGTCCGAACTGGGCTGTATCGTTGAAGTTCATCACCGGGAAGCCAAAATTCGGGTGATTGAACAGGTTGAAGAAGCGCGCACCTAATGAGAACTGTGCTGCTTCCCACTTCGGAATGCCAAAGCCCTTTTCTACCGCGAAGTCGGTGTCAAAATAACCGGGTCCACGGAATTGATTGCGGCGTTGAGCTCCAAAAGTGTTTGTCGGATCAGCAAAGTTAGCAGTGGAAAGACAGGTGTTGAATTGACCGCTCGGGCTGACTCCCGCAGCATTGCCGCTGCAGCTTGCCCCATTGGCCCCCAGCACATCTGCGAAGATGTACTGCGATCCACCGCCAAAGTTGGTTCCTTGCAATGCAGTTGTGTAATTGTTGTCAAATACGGTAAAGGGCAGGCCACTGTGACGGAAGATCGTGCCTGATAACGACCAACCTTTCATCAGAGGATTTGGGCCCCAGTTGGTTAAATGACGGAGGGCGTCGCTCCACACATAGTTCATGGTGAAGTTGTGCCGGATGTCATAGTCCGCGTTGCCGTAGTTGAATTGACGAATGTTGGACGGATTCTGCGGGAAAATTACGTCCGCATATAGACCGGCCGTATTGAGGCCAAACGGAGACAGCGAGTTATTGGAAATTTCATCGAGGGCATGGCTCCAGGTATAGCTCGCCTGGAACTGGAAGCCGCCGGTGAAGTTGTGATTCGCCGTCAAAGTCAGGCCGTTATAGTTGGAATTGGCTACGTTCAACGATTCCGAAACCTGGCCTAAGCGTGAATCGGGCACGGATGTAGGCAAGTTTGCAAACGTTGCGGAACCGCTGGGCAGTTGCCCTGGGTTGCAGCACCAGGCATTCAGAGCTCCATTGGAAATCTGCTCATGGGAGCCATGGTTCCCAATGTAGCTCGCATTGATGGTAGTGTTCCAACCCACAGCCTTTTGCAGTTCCAAGCTCCATTTGTAGTAAATAGGAACTTTAACTGCCGTGGAGTTGAAGAAGTTGAACGGCGTAACGGCTCCGCCGCCGGCATAATTTGCCTGGAAGCTGGCGTTGGCCGCTTGTGAAAGGGCATTCAGGCTACCCAACGGACCGGTTTGTGACGGTGATAGGTAACCGAAGAATGTGTTAAATCCGGGGTCGAGCGGCGCCTGCTGCAGGAAGCTGTCAATCGCTCCCGTAGGCAGAGAGTCACCGAAGATTCCGATTCCGCCACGGAGAACTGTCGTAGTGGATCCTTTTGGTGACCATGCGAAGCCGACTTTGGGTTGCCAGACAATGCTGGTGGTAGAAGGGAATGCCTGGTGCTGATTGGCGAGGATGGAACTGTTGACTGGAGCTCCCGAATCTCCGAATCCGCCATTGGCAAAGCGTTGGAAGCAATCAATCTGGCAGACCGGATTCGACAGGTGATCGGCGCGCAAGCTAAGGGTTAGCTTAAGGTTTCGGGTGACTTTTAGGTCATCCGCCGCGTACAACCCGAGTTGATAAAGGGCGATGGGTACTTCCGTACGGGAGGGGAAGTTCTGCACGATGATATTCCCAGCCCCACCACCGCCGCCGGAGACGAAATCACCCAGTGAAAACTCCTCCACGAATGGCGTAACCAATGTGAAGTTCTGGTCGCTGATGTCGTTGCGGCGGAAGTTTACGCCGAACTTAAAGTCGTGACGACCTTTAATCCAGCTGAAATCATCCACGAATTGATACTGCGTGATATTTCGGCCTTGCGGGAAAGCAGCGCCATCCGGATTGAGGGATGACAAGCTACCATCTGCGAAAGCCAGTGTGGCCGAGCCACCCCCGAATGGAAACGCGGAAACGGCTGCAGCAGGGTTTTGCGTAACAAACGTGGCGCTATACCAAAGCAATGAGGCTTTGAAATCGTTCACTTTGGTAGTGCCAAATGTATGCGTTTCGCTGAACTGCGACTGCCATTGAGGCTGGTCGCTGACTCCATTGAACGCGGGGTCAATGGGATCGGTATAAGTTGCCTGTAATCCATGCTCTTTCTCTACGCGGATGAACATGCGGTCGTTGTTGCCGATGTTCTGGTCATAACGTCCGACGTACAGGTTGTCGTGGGTGTGCGCTGTAAGACCGCCCTGGATCTGCACGGTGCAAGGGTTGGCAGCTCCAAAAGCAATGCCGTTCACGGTGGTTACATCGCTACAACCGCCGCCCGCCAACTGGATTGCGCCAGCTTGCGATACGCGATTGTAAATACCGAACATCGTTGAATAAAACGGGACAGAAGCTGACAAACCATTGGCAGCAAGATTACCCAATACCGCGCTCTGAAAAGCTGGAGTGGGCAAATTGACAGAGGTGGGCGAAGGAATAGCCAGGTACAAGCCTTCTGTGTCGAAGAAGAAGAAAGATTTGTCCTTCTTGATCGGTCCGCCGATGGAGCCTGCGTATTGATTGGCATTCACAAATGGACGCGGAGCAATAGAGTTGCTTCCTGCCAATGCGTTTGCCTGGTTACGGAAGAAGTTATTGGCGTTCAGCGAGTCACCATTCCACCAATAAACTGCATTGCCGTGAAATGCATTGCTGCCGGATTTGGAAACATAGTTGACGTTAGCGCCAGCCAAGCCACCGTAAGAGCCGTTATATCCGCTGGAAACAACGGTGCTCTCCTGAATGTCATTCAGACCCAGCGTGAGGTTGGTTGCGCCGCTGTTGTTGACGTTGAAGTATGGATCGTTGTCGTTTGAGCCATCCAGTGTAAATAAGTTGGACGTTGCCGGCAGTCCATTTACTTCAAAGTTACCTCCGCCGAACATAGCACCGCCGGAAGTGTTCATAACCACGCCCGGTGCAGTCAAAGCGACTGCGGACAGGTCATTGCCAGGATTGGGCAACAATTCAACCTGTTTCGAGTTGAAATTCGCCGTAAGATTGGCGTCTTCCGTTTCGACACTTGCGGGCGCTCCGCTGACTTCAACTGTCGTGGAACCGGATGAAACCGCCAGTTGAACGTTCGCCGATGCGCTCGCCCCTAAAGAGACGACCGTATTTTTTTGGGTTGCTTGAAATCCGGGTGCGTTGACGGAAACGCTGTAGTTCCCGGGTTGGAGATAAGCGAATTTGTAGTAGCCTTCGCCGTTGGTTTTTCCGTTTGCGACAGATCCCGTGTCCAAGCTCTTCAGCTGGACGGCAGCGTTGGGAACTACCGCGCCTGAGGGGTCAGTTACGAGACCGCTTAACTCACCCGTCGTTGTAGTCTGTGCCCATGCTTGCGACCAGGTCAGCGTCGCCATGAACGCAGCGATAACAAGTATGATTCGTTTTGTCATGCGTTTCCTCTCTGCCAATCACTTGTGTGATTTGGGTGGAAGTTGCTTGCGCCACGAGATGCGGCGTCAGCACAAGGAAATGCAAGACCCTCTCCATAACGAATTTCAGTCTTTTATTGTTGGGCAATTGCCATAACAATCCGGGGAGAGATTGCTATCGGAGGTGGTGGAATGAAAGAACCTAACGCCCGGCAGGTCGGAAGTTCGTAGAACGGGCTAACGCGGGATCTTATGTCTATAGACAAAACACCACAACAGCGAAAATTAAAACAATATCGAAACAGGCGAAGGAGGAACGGTGTTTCTGATTTGGTTCTCCACTTCTACATATAGTTACGGTAGAGAGCTATAAAAGCTGGAATGCGTTTTGTGGCGAGTACTCGCATGTGCCGATGTGAGTAATACAAAACATTCATGGAACGTTGTCGAAGACAATCGGATAATCTGCAAAAAAACGTTTCTTTTGTTTCAATTCCTCTCTTTTCCATCTTTGGTACGTCCAAACAATAGCATTCCAGTGAAGACAAAGGTTCTCTATACAAATCTTTAAAATCTTAGGTTGTGAACTTGCTAATCAATTGTTTCGTATTACGCAATAGTCCATCTCACGTAGCCTGACCACCAACATATATTTCGTTTCTGCAGTGCTTTGAGGAAAGAATGGATAGCAACAAAGGAAATGAGTTGGATCGTGTCGAAACTGAACCAGAAAAGCGCCACGTCCAGGAAGTGGTTCGGGCAGCGCACTCCGAATTGCGGGAGCTTCTGAAAAAGCGTACCGAAATTATGCAGCGCATCGGCAGCATCAAACGAACGATTTTAGGTTTGGCCAGTGTTTTCGGGAGTCCGGACTTAAGCGACGAGTGGCTGGAATTGAAAAGCCGCAGGCGTAGCAGTGATCAACCGGGCTTTACGAAAACCTGCCGGCTCGTCCTTATGGAAGCGGAAGCTCCACTTACCGCACGGGAAATATGCGAACGCGTGAAAGCCAGAATTGAGCAGATTGAACTCCGCCACAAAGATCCGCTCGCGTCGGTGACGACGGTGCTAAACCGTTTGGCAGAATATGGCGAGGCTAAAATTGTAAGCGGAGAAAATGGCCGTCGCGCCTGGCAATGGATTGCCGATACTCCCGGATTCGATCAAAAAAATGAAACGGAGAGAAGTCTGGCCAAAGAATCCTCTCCGCAAAATCGGACTTAAAATTCCGAAGAACTCGGAATTTATTTCATCGCATCGCCGGTCTTTTCCGCGCCCTTTTTCACATCATGGCCGACATCTTCGGTGCCTTTCTTAATATCGTGGCCCGTGTCTTTCGCGACCTTCTTGGTGAAGTGCCCGGTTTTCTTCGCAGCCTTGTCAGTGTCTTTCGCTGTGTCTTTGGCAGCTACTTTGGTGTCATGACCGGCCTTGTCGGCGACTTTGTCGGTTTCTTTTGCGGTTTTCTTTGCGGCGACCTTGGTGTCGTGTCCCACATCTTTCGCAGCCTTATCGGTATCGTGAGCTACGTCTTGTGCGAATACGGCCAATCCGGTCAAAAATACTGCGGCCATCAAAAGTCTCGTAAGCATGGACTTCATTGGTTAATCTCCTGTGTAGTGGTGTTTGGGTGAAGAAAAAGTATGGAACAAGCCCAGATACAATGCAAGTCGTTGTATGGCCAGACTACTTGAGCGCGGCAAAATTACGGGAATGAAACTTCATCACTTCTTCCAAATGCGCGAGGAAATATTCGGTGCCGTGGTTTCCATCGTAGAGGTGAAATTCATGCTTGATAGCTAAGTCATGTAGAAGGTGATCCATGGCGCGAGCTCCATTCTCAAAGCCAAACTCATCGTCCTTGCCACAATTAAAGTAAATTGCCTGCATTGAAAGGGCAGTTTTATTTTTTCGCGCGAGGATGAAGGGACTGTTTTCCCGCCAATGTACTGAATCAATAGGATTTCCGAATACTGGCCCGATCAGCCTTCCCAATTGCGTGCCAGATTGCGTGGCAGCATCCATCTCCTGGGGCGATTGCGTCATGAATGCGGCACTTTCGGCGCTGACAGCGGCGAACAATTCCGGATGGGCAAATGCGAAACGAAATGCGCCATATCCTCCCATGGAAACGCCGCTGATCGCGCGCGTCCTGCGGCCGCTCTGTATGCGATATTTCGCCTCGATAGCAGGCATAAATTCTTGTAGAAAGAAATCGCTATAGCGGGTTTTGCCATCGGCAGAATTTACGTAGAAACTGCTTTTGCCTTCGGGAGTAACGATTAGGAAATCGCCAATGAGATGCTTTTGTCGCAAATCCTCGACTACATTCCAGCCGCCACTTTGAAAGAGCATCTGCTCATTGCCGCCCAGCCCATGAAGGAAATAGAGCACAGGATATTTCCGCGAAGGCGATTGATCGTATCCGGCAGGCAACAATACACAATAATGTGCCGGCGCTTTTAAAATCCGGCTATTCATCGCATTGCAATCAATGCGACCCTGTGCCCATCCAATTTGTGTGCTGACGATAAGAATCAGCAGCATGTGCAGACGTTGGAACATAAGTCAATTACTCATAGCGCAGGGCCTGCACGGGATCAAGGCGGGCGGCGCGTGAAGCGGGATAAAGGCCAGACAAAAGGCTCACAATAATTGAAAATGCAATGGCCCCGCCAACGAGCCACCAGGGCACGAGCCACACTTTTTCTGAGGGAAACTGGTGCCGCTTGAGGTAAACATTGGTTCCAAAATTAATCAGTTGACCGATTGTCCATCCGAGAGCAACCCCAAGCACTCCACCGAAAACGCCCATGGCTCCAGCTTCCGCAAAAAATAAACCCTTTACATCACTATCGCTGGCGCCAATGGCTTTCATAATGCCGATTTCGCGTCGCCTTTCCAGAATTGCCATGACCAGTGTATTGACGATACCGATGGACGCAACTGCCAGCGCTAAACTGCCAAAAATCCCTAAAAACAAATCCAGGATGGCAAAAAACTGTCTCAAGCTCTTCGTTGCATCCGTAATAGAAAAAGTATTGAACCCCAGTTTCTTAATGGCTGCTTCGACATCTCCTACTTTGGAAGCATTGTTCACACGAACACTAACCGTGGAGTATGTAGCTTCGCCGGCCCCTTGGCTGGAAGCATTGCGTAAATCCGAGGGTTGCATCACATGCATACCCTCTGCCAATTTGAGCGGCAAATAGACGCGCGCGCCGGCCTGTCCGCGCATTGTGTCCGGATTCAGCTCCGATACACCGACAATCGTGACGGTCATCTCTTTCGAGATCACTGAATACGCGGACGCCATTGCGGCGAGATTGTCGCTTGCGTTGCCGCTACCGCTCAAAGAGTTTGGGGATGTGCGCTCGGCATAGCGCAATATGAAGGACTTTCCGAGGAGAGGCTTTGCTAACTCAGCGACGCCGGGTTCAGCCTCACCTTGTTTAGGTGTTCGACCCAAAAGTTCTTCGGCAAATGATTTCAAAATGATGGCTTGGGGTGCATCGTCGTTGCTAAAAAAACTGCCCTGCATTCCGTCAAATGCATCGTTACTCTTTGCCGAAGCCGGCAAGCCAGCGACCATCGTCAAGTGTGGCTTGTCGTCATAGCGTAGCTCCGTCACAAAACGAATATCCGGATATGCCTCGCGTACATTCGGAAGCTGTGCCAATTTCGCCCGTGCTTCCTCATTCAAAACGGGGCTATCCGCTGGGGCTGGTCCGTTCTGCTCTTGTTCTCGGTCAAAACCTCGCAAATCACGCCGTGACGTCACGATAATCGTGTCAAATAATCCAGATTTTTGCAGCCTTCTCCCCGCCAGTTGCTGCAATCCGATACCGAGCGAAAGCATGGCGACAAGAGATGCGACGCCGACCGAAATCCCCACCGTCGTCAATGAGTTGCGCAACACCGATTCGCGCAAATTGCGCAATGCCAGTTCGGTTACGTCGTAGAGTTTCATTTCTCAATCCCGCTATTTACTTGATCACCGACCAATTTTCCGTCCGCGAGAAATATCATTCGTTGCGCGTAACGCTCGGCGATGGCGCGTTCATGCGTCACCATGACAATCGTCGTTCCCAAGGTCTGATTGAATTCGCGGATCAATCCCATAATTTCGGTTCCGGTTTTGCTGTCGAGATTGCCGGTAGGCTCGTCCGCCAGAAGAATTCGGGGCTGATTGATGAGTGCACGCGCCAGCGATGCCCGCTGCTGCTCACCCCCAGAAAGTTCACTCGGGCGATGGCGTATTCGTTTACCCAACCCAACGCGTTCTAAAGCTTTCTGGGCCATCATTTCTCTTTGATTGCGGTCAATCTCTGCGAAACGTAGCGGCAGTTCGACGTTCTCCAGTAAATTCATGCTGGGGATCAGGTTGAAAGATTGGAACACCATGCCCACCGTCTTGAGGCGATGCTTTGCTAATGCCTCCCGCGAAAGTTCAACCAGATTTGAACCTTGTACCACTACGCATCCCGAAGTTGCCCGATCAAGGCCTGCCATCAGATTCAATAAAGACGATTTGCCCGACCCCGAGCTGCCCAGCAATGCCACAAATTCTCCGGTGGAAATTTCGAGTGAAATTCCGTCCACGGCTGGAATAAGAGTGTCGCCCATCGAATAGTGACGGCAAACATCTTGTAGTTGAATCATGCTTTGTGAACTCATGGCTAACGGCCTCGTACCATACGCAAAGCATCGCCAATGCCCGGAGCATTGGCCTGCCGCTTTTCGTTTGCTTCCTCGCCTGTGTCCAGGCCGCCCTCGCCGGGCGCCAGAAATAGGTTGCTTTCTACACCATGTTGTTTGGTGTAGAGATCGTAATATCGTCCGCGCAGGTCATAGAGCTGCTCGTGGGTTCCACGTTCTAAAATTTTTCCTTGCTCCATCACTAAAATCTGGTTGGCACGCCGGATGGTCGAAAGCCTGTGCGCTATGACAAAAGTTGTGCGCCCTTGCATCAGATAAGAAAGACCCTCCTGAATCAGCGCTTCTGACTCGGAATCAAGACTGGATGTGGCTTCATCAAGAATTAAGATGCGCGGTTCCGCCAATATCGCGCGCGCAATCGAGATGCGCTGACGCTGTCCGCCGGACAACTTCACCCCACGTTCGCCGACGATGGTGTCGTATTTGTCGGCAAAGGTTTCCGCAAATTCATCAACTCGCGCGATGCGGCATGCTCGCAGGATCTGTTCCTCGCTGGCATGGGGCCGCGAAAATGCAACATTCTCGCGGATTGTCCCGTCGAATAAGAACGATTCCTGCAGCACCACTCCCAATTGCGTGCGGTAAGAGTCAAGTTTCACGGTGCTCAAGTCCACGCTATCTACCCGAACCACGCCACGCGTAGGAGCATGAAAAGCCGAGATCAACCCGATCGTTGTAGATTTCCCCGAACCCGATGAACCTACCAGCGCTGTCACGGTATCCGGCTCCGCAACAAATGAGATATCGTGCAACACCTCACGTATGCCGTCGTAACTGAAGCTCACGTGATCAAATTCGACACGGCCATGAATTTCCGGCAAGGTTACTACCCGTCGTGGGTCTTCATCCTCGCGATGCTCACTGAGTATTTCCTGTGTGCGTTCCAGTCCCGCGACAGCTTCGGTGAGCTGTGTACCAATCTGGACGATTTGCATGATGGGTGCGATAAGAAATCCGAGCAGCATGGTGTAAGTGAAGAAACCGCCAATCGTCAGCGTGCCGGCCATAATCTGACGCGAGCCGACATACATAATCACCGCGCCAACGAAACCCAACAGCACACTTGCGGAGAGACTCATCACCGAAGTTGCCGTCAGCGTGCGCATGACGTTGTTCAATAGACGAACCACGCCTTGCGTGAATACGTTCTCTTCGCGCTCTTCGGCGTGATAGCCCTTGACTACGCGCACGCCGCCCAGGGATTCAGCAAGCCGCCCTGTTACTTCCGCATTGATCTTGCTCCGTTCTCTGAAAATCGGGCGGATGGTTGTAAACGCTTTGTTCAGCGCCAAAGTAAATGCGCCCAGAAAGCCAAAGGCGATGACCGTCATGATTGGGCTGATATGGAAGAGCAAAACCAGTGCAATACCCGCGCTGATGAGCCCTCCGACAAAATCCACTAATCCTGTGCCGATCAGGTTGCGCACTCCCTCTACGTCGCTCATGATCCGCGCCACCAGCGTTCCGCTCTTGTTCGAATCATGGAAGGATATGGAAAGCCTGCCGATGTGGACCTGTACTTTTTGTCTCAATTCTGTGATGAGCCGCTGTGCTTCTTTCGACAGTAACTGAGTCAGGGAAAACGAAGTGATGCCCTGAAGAAGAGTCGCGGACAAAACGGTCAGGACAAGGGGTCTGAGCAAATCAGCGCGATGCTTAATGATGACGCTGTCTATCAAATATTTCGTCGAATAAGGCAATACCAACCCTGAAACGCGGTTGATGAGCATCAAAACGAAGCCTAAGGCCAGCAATCCTTTGCGAGGCAGTATGAGTTCCCGGATGGAAGGAAGAACAGCTCGCAAGCGCTGAGATTTCGACGGTTTCGGAGAATTTTTTGAGGCTTGCTCGCGGTCGGCTGTCACTCAACCATTAGACTACGGCTTTGCGCGGCGGGGTGCAATTTCTATGGAATAGCCCGATTTATTGCTAGTCTTGGCGCTGAGAGGCCGAGGCAGCGCGAGCTTGCGTATCCACTGGCGTGGCGCTCATTTCCGGAGTTGGGCCCTTCGTTTTTATATTTACTGCTGATAAACGCTCGGTCAAAGTCTCTTTCTTACTGTTTAGAGATTCACTTGTCAACGGCTTACTTTGCCTGCGGGCAGGGAGCATCCCGACGGCTTGGTTCCGGCCCTGGCTTTTTGCTTCATACAGGGCCGCGTCCGCCAGCTGCAGAACTTCTTCGTAGGGCACTTCATCCGGAGAATCCAAATACCACGGAAAGACAGCCCATCCAATCGAACAGCTGCGCTGCAAGCGATGGTGCTCGAATTCAAATAGACTTCTTCCCACCGATTCGAGTACCCGTTCCGCCAGCGTCGCGGCATCTTCGCGATCGGTGTAGCGAGAAACTACAAGAAATTCGTCACCACCCCAGCGAATCAGAACATCCGAGTTGCGTATCGCAGAGCTAATCCGCTTTGCGGTTTCTACGAGCACGCGATCGCCCAAGTCATGACCGTAGCGATCATTCACTTCTTTGAAGCAATCCGCATCAATTAGATAAAAAATCAAATCCCGATTGCGTTTTCCGTGTTCCTGGCCCTGTCCGTATGCTCGGATCGCCTGTTGCACATCTCCTTCAATGGCTGAAGTAAAGAAACGCCGGTTTCGCGCGCCGGTCAGCAAATCCGTCAGGGAATCTTCTTTCAAGTTCTGATGGGCCTGCTCCAATGCTTTATCGAGCCTGTATTGCCGCCATGATCGCAAGGTGCCAATGACTACGATGGCCACCAGGGTCAGCAACAATCGAAAACTCTTCACCGAAGCAGGTAATGCGTGACTGGCCATCACTTCCATGGCGAGTAAGGGAAGGCTGAGCGCGGCAAACATGGCGAGGCGCGCAATCCATACACTGCGTGTGCCACCAGTCTGTTCGACCGGGTCATTTTCCAGTTTGTGTTCACGCGCCGTCAGGCCTACTTTGGTGAAGAGCACCATGCCCAGCGCCAGCGGTACGTCGTAGATGCCGCCGCTGTAGTAAGTTCCGAAATCAATGGCGAGTCCAGCGCTGATCGAGGCAAAGGCATACACCGCGCTGGCCCAGAACAATTGCCGGTAAACAGTTTTCCACGCTCCCTGGCTCTGCTGCCAGACGAGGCGGATCCCTAAGAGGCAAACAATGTGCTCCAGCGTGTAAAGAATGTCGAAATTGCGTCCATAAAGCTGCACGTCCACGGCGATGTACTGCCAGGGGATGACCGTGAAAAGATACAGATAGAGCCACCAGACGAAGAGCAGGCTGAAATCAATCGTTCCCAGCCGAATGGTTTGATCGTCCGTGACTCGATGGGGGCGCACAGCCATAGCACCCATCAACGGCACCAAGTGCAGGAAAAGAATAACGTCGCCTACAAACGGATTCGGAACGCTTTTATGGAGAAAGACTTCAAAGTACGTCCATAAAAGTTGAGTCACAAGCCAAGCGCTCGCTCCAAGCGTTATGAGAATCCAAAATAGACGAGCGCGCCGGCTGGTGCGCGAGATATTTGTCGCCGTCGCTAGTACAACTGAAGTGAGCAGGAATGTTTGTGTGATATCAACGGCGGCGGTGAGGAGATAACCCGGAGGGAGAATCAACGAGAAGGCAAACTGTGCGCATGCCAAGGCAAATGCGAGCAGCATCCACGTGCGCTTACTTAGAGTTAGACGCCCCACAGGGACATTCTAGGTGGCGTTTGTAAATTCCCTAAGGTTACCAATGTCACCAAAGCACCTCTAAGTCACACATTCTTGCGCGTGGTTTGTCAGGAATATCGTTACTCTAACGGCGAAACGAAGTTATTTTGCCGGGCAGCGGCGTGTGCCTGAAATTTGTGACTAAAGTTACGTTATTGTCAGGTAAACCGTCCGGCAGCGCATTTGCGAATTGAGCAGCCGTGTTTTCCTAAGGTAGCTGCTTGTTTTTCAGGAAGTTCCAAGCATCTTCGTTGATCTGATCCGAAAGATAGTAGTAATCATGCCCGTGCTTCTTCAGTTCCGTATAATGAACAGGAAATCCGGCGTTAATCAATAAATCCCTCGTCTTGCGTACTCTCTCCACGGAGAAAAACTCATCGCGATCGCCGATATAGATGGCAATCGGAGTCTTGCGCTTGGCCTTGGTGACAATCCAGGTATAGTCCGGATTAATTTCCATTCCATGCACAGCTATCGCGGCGTAGAACTCCGAATCGAGAGTTGCGCCATCGTATGCCAAATAACCCCCAGCGGAATGCCCGAAAATGTAAATGCGCTTTGGGTCAATCGCGGCAAACTTTTCTGCGTCCCCGATAATGCAGCGAAACACCGGCAAGGCCACGTCTTCAAACTTCGGATCGCGGTCTAGCTGTGGAGCAATTAGCACGATTCCTTCCTTCTTCGCCAACTTCTTCCAAGCGCCAATGAAGTTGCTGGCTTCATCTCCAGCGCCATGAAGCAGGAGAATCGCCGGGGAAACTGTGGCGGGCGTCTGTGCGAACAAACGATAGCTGTAATTGCCGCTGTCGCAGTGTGCAGTTCTCGATGCGATATCCGACGCGACTATAAGAGACGGGAATAAACAGCACACAACAATGTAAGCAAATTTCATACTCGACCTAGTGTGCAGGTGAAGTCTGTATTCCAGCTGCGTTTACCAGTTTTTGTACCGGAGCAACCACCATCAGCAATAGCTGGGCGCTTGGCTTCGCTCCGTCTGTCAATGTAGCGCTCCATTGTGAAGCCCAGTCGTTCGAACCTCGCTCGCCCGATTCGATGTACCCTATCGCCTGCAACCCAGCCACTCCCACATCTGACAAACTATGCGAAAGCGTTGCATCTTCCTTCAGTAAAAACGATCCTGATATTTGCGTTTGCAACTTCGCATCGTTATCGCGCCACGCGATCAGCCATTGCCGCATTTTGGTCTTGATGTCCGCATCAGCTTTTCCAGCTAAATACGCATCTACCATCGTCGCGAACTCTCGTGCTTTATCACTTTCCGGATGCGCCGCATCCACCAACCGGTTCAACGGATCAAGACTTGTAGCTGGCGTCACTGCTGGTTCTTCACGCGCATATTCCTTGACCGGTTCAACAACATCAGCCAACACGCGCAAGGCTTCAATGTCATCCGAGCCGGCGATTCTTCGCAGCATCGGTTCGTAATAGGAATTGTGCGTGAGCCCCAAATCTTCCAACTCGTGGCTTACAATATTCATTCGCACGTACATCGAATTCACATCCGTAACATCTTGTGCTGACCACAATCTCTCGGCAATCGCCGCTGTACGCGGCCAAATCCGCGAATCAATATTTTCCGGCGACGCATATTCTGACCACTCACAAGCCTCGCCACCCAGAATTCTGTGCTTCTCTTCTGCGCTTAAATTTGCCGCGCTGCCACTCAGCGGATCCACTGCATAGTGTTGTGATGCGGGATACATCAAATCGAGATAGTAGCCAGATGATAAAAGTCCCCGATAATCCTGTTTTGCCGCACCAGCGAGCGATTCCTGACCACGCCAGGACTGAATCACAATGCTTTTCGGCAGCTCCGGACGCAGAATCTCATCCCAACCCTCCATGGTCTTGCCATGTTTGTTCACGATCGGCTCGATGCGTGAATTGAAATATGCTTGCAAATCCGCGTTGCTCTTCAATCCATGCACGCGCATGAACGCCTGGATTTTCGTGTTCGCATTCCACTCCTTCCCATTTACCTCGTCACCGCCGATATGGAAATATTGGTCCGGAAACAACGCAGCCATCTCCCCGATGAACTTGTCGAGAAATTTGTAAGTGTTCTCCTCTGCCGGATTCATCGCTGGATCGAAAACTCCCCATTTGCGCTGAATCTGATATGGTCCCGTGCCGCTCGCCAACTCCGGATATCCCACAAACCATGAAGTTGCATGGCCGGGCATGTCGAACTCCGGCACCACCCGAATCCCGCGATCATGTGCATATGCGATCACATCGCGAATCTCCGCTTGTGTGTAATAGAGTCCATCGGATCCCATTTCCTGCAGCTTGGGGCATTTCTGGCTTTCGGCGCGAAAGCCCTGATCGTCGGAGAGATGCCAGTGAAAAACATTCAGCTTCACCGCTTCCATGCCGTCCAGATTTCGCTTGATAACCTCAATCGGCATGAAATGCCTACCAACATCAATCATCAAACCGCGCCAGGGAAATCGTGGCGCGTCTTGAATATGGGTCACAGGAACCGCAAATCCTGTCGAAGAAGTCTGGACCAACTGTAAAAAGGTTTGAAGACCATGCATCGCGCCCAGGTTATTCGGGGCATTTAATGTTGCCCCTGACGCGGTAACTTCCAGAGAGTACGATTCATCTTCTCCCAGTTCCTGTATTCCTTTGCTTGCATGATCGATATTCACGACCAGCGTTCCAGGCATTCCATCTTTGACTTTTACGCTTAGCAGCGGCATTCCAGTTCTTTGCCGTAAATGATCTGCAAATCTCTGCGCTGCATTTTGCAGCCGTACATCTGGCGGACCGGTCAAGGCAACCGAAAAAGACGAATCAATGATGAGTTGCCCGTTTCCCATTTGCACACTAGTAGGCATGGGCATCAAAGGTAGGGAAGTTTGGGCTTTGGCTGACATCACACACGAGCACACAAACACAACCAGCAACAATCGCATGAAATCTCCAGAAGAGAAAGAATCGTGGAGGAACGAGGGTACTTACTCGCTCGATTCGTCAAAGGCAAAATCAATCCATGTCGCCGAGAGAGCACGCGCCGGCTCCTCGTGGGTCTCCGCAAGAGCCACAAGCTCCCGCAGATGCTTCGCCCGTCGAACTGGAGGAGCCTTTTCCTGCCATGGCGAACACCGATAACTTCGGCGTCAACTTTTTCCCCTGGCACTTCGGGCACTCGGCCTTGTCGCGCCCAAATACAAGAGCTTCAAATTCGTGATCGCACGCATTGCAGGTGTATTCAAAAATTGGCATACACGCATCCTTTCCATGATCTCGCTACGGAGAAATTACATTTAAAATCAATCCGTGGCAGGTTCGCAAATCAATCCGGATCAGTTTGTGGCCCGTCGTTTTTTAAGCGGCGGGCATCGTCAAACTCTTGCCAGCTTTTTTCTTCCTCGCCGTCTCGCGTTGCCACCCAGCGAAGAGCGCATGATCGAAGTCGAGCCCGGCGTCAAAGTCCTTTGCTTTTGCCATTGGCAACCAGATCGTACAAACGCATTGACCGTCATTATTATTCACGGACTCGAAGGTTCCAGCGACTCACAATATATGCAAGGTATTGCTGCCAAGGGCTTTGCAGCGGGCATGAACGTCGTTCGCATGAATCAACGCAATTGCGGGGGCATGGACTCTTCTTCCCCTACGCTCTATCACTCCGGCCGTTCCGCCGATATCGCGGCCGTCGCACAGCATCTGATCACTTGTGACCGAATATCCCGCGTCGCGCTAGTCGGATATTCCATGGGCGGAAATCTCGTTCTCAAACTTGCTGGAGAGTGGGGAAGCTCTGGCCCCACCCAGTTCTGTGCCGTCGCTGCGGTTTGTCCTGCCGTTGATCTTGCGGCTTCCGCCGATGCGCTACACGAACCCTCGAATCGCATGTACGAGTCTTATTTCATCTGGAAACTCAATCGCCGTTTTCGCGCAAAAGCCAAATTATTTCCCGAAAAGTTCGATGTGGAGAGGCTTCACGGAATTCGCACCCTTCGCGATTTCGACGATAAAATCACCGCATACTATTCCGGGTTCACCGGCGCTTCGGATTACTACGCCCGCGCTGCGGCCGCGAATGTGGTTGATAAAATCGCAGTGCCCGCAGTCATCATCCATGCCGCGAATGACCCTTTCATTCGTATCACGGCACCGACCCGCGCGAAAATTCTTGCCAATTCCCACATAAAATTTGTCGAAGCCAGCGATGGAGGGCATTGCTCATTTCTCGCGGCCACGGACGGAGATTCCCGCGACGGTTATTGGGCTGAATGGCAGGTTCTCGATTTTCTCAAGCAAATTGACCGCTCTCCTATACAATCTCTCTCGCAATGAAGTGGCTCGCCAAAGCGCTCTTTAGTTTGGTGGTAATCCTTTCTTTAGGATTTACGCTGTATGCCGAGCCCATCAAAGATCTGCATCCATCCGGCTACGTCAACGATTTCGCTCAAGTCCTAGATTCAAATACGACTGCGCAGCTCAATGAAATTTGCCGTCAAATCGATGAGAAAGCTCATGCCCAAATCGCCGTCGTTACCATCAAATCGCTCGATGGGGACGACATTGATGACTACGCCGTCAATCTTTTCAAACAGTGGGGTATCGGCCCAAAATCGAATAATCATGGCGTCCTGATCCTGATTGCGGTCGAAGACCGCCGCTATCGCATCGAAGTCGGCTACGGCCTCGAGCCCATTCTTCCCGACGGCAAAGTCGGTGGCTTCGGACGGGAAGCCGTTCCTTATTTCCGTCAGAACGACTACAACGGCGCGGTCACGCTACTGACTACGCGGGTCGCCAACGTAATTGCGCAAGATGCGGGAGTTACGTTAACCGATGTGGCCCAACCGCCGGCCCCACAACCCAATCGCAGAGATGATCGAATCTCAGGAGGCACCGTTCTTTTTCTCATCGCTCTTGTGATTTTTATTCTGGCTGTTCCTCCTCTGCGCCACGCCTTATTCTGGATACTTTTATTCAGCAATAGCGGAGGAGGCGGGGGCGGCTTTGGTGGTGGCGGTTTTGGCGGTGGTGGGGGATTTGGAGGTTTCGGCGGAGGTCGCTCGGGTGGTGGTGGCGCCAGTGGCGGCTGGTAGATATGGCTGCTTGTAGATATTAAAGAGAAACGCGGGTACTAACCTATGGACTCACAACAACAACTCGATGAATTCGTCATCCATTTGACCAGCGCGGCAGGCAATAACCTTCAATCCCTTATCCTCTATGGCTCCGCGGCCAATGGCGAATTTCACCGCGAATACTCCAATATCAATCTGCTTTGCGTTCTGCGCGAAGCATCTCTTTCTCATTTGGCCAGTCTGTCCTCTGCCGTTGACTCGTGGACGCGGCATCATCACCCAGTGCCTCTTCTCATGACACTCGATGAGATCACCCGTTCCGCCGACGTCTTCTCCATCGAGTTTCTCGATATGAAACGCCGCTATAAAGTTCTTCTCGGCGAAGATGTTCTTTTGAAGCTCGATGTGCCCTTGCACCTGCACCGGGCCCAGCTGGAATATGAACTCCGCGAAAAATTAATTTTGCTTCGCCAAAATGTTCTGGCGTCCGCCCGCGACGAAAAGCGCCTTTGGGAAATCATGCTATCGTCACTTTCCGCTTTCACCACCCTTTTTCGTCACGCTCTCATCGCGCTCGGCGAATCTGGCGAAATGCACAGCCGCGAGGCCATACGCGCGCTGCACTCGCGTATCCCCTTCAATTCTTCTTCTTTTGAGTGTTTGTTAGATATCCGGGAGCATCGTGCAGATCGAAAGCAATTCGACGTCAGGCAAATTCTAAATAATTATTTGAATGCAATTCAGCAAGTTACCGCCGCAGTGGATACAATGTTGGATTCACCGCAAAAGTCGTAGGAGGAGAATATGAGCAAGGGTTTAATCGCCGTAATTGTTTTAGTTTTGATTGCGCTGGCTGTTTTCGGCCAATATGTGAGTGTTAAAAACACATTGGTGGCGAAGAACGAGTCTGTGAAATCGGCTTGGTCGCAGGTAGATGTGGTTTTGCAACGCCGCGCCGACCTCATCCCGAATCTGGTTGAGACGGTTAAAGGCTATGCCCAACAGGAAGTCACCGTCTTCAGTGACATCGCAAACGCCCGCGCGCGGCTGCTTTCGGCGAACACGCCGCAGGATAAGATCGCCGCCAACGGGCAACTCGACGGCGCTCTGGGGCGATTGCTCGCTATTTCAGAGAATTATCCGCAGTTGAAATCGAATGAAAACTTCCTGCGCTTGCAGGATGAACTCGCCGGAACCGAAAATCGCATCGCCGTCGAACGCAAGCGTTACAACGACACGCTTCAGGACTACAACACCTACATCCAACAATTTCCCAACAGCTTGTTCGCTGGATGGGCTGGTTTCAAGCCGAACGAAGCTTATTTCCAGGCTTCCGAAGGCTCGCGCGAAGTGCCGAAAGTAAATTTCAACAATCCCGCAACTTCGGCGCCGCAGACCGCGCCACAGCCAGCCCCTGCGCACTAGGATTGCTTACTTCGGGGCAGGTGCTTTCGCCTGCCCCAATAACCTAAGCCTGGACTCTTCTCACTGGCCATCTCAGCAGCCTCCACAAATCTGCTCCACGTCCATCCAGTCCTGTGCGCCCAAGCGATAACAACAACATCGAAACGCAAATGACTAACAATCCTTCCGTCGCGACGCCAATCCCCACTCCCCGGTGCGGCAGGATCGTGAAGCGCCCGTACACGAACTCAATATGCACCCAGTAAACCAAAAGGGAAGTCTTGCCTAATTGCATGAAAGGGCTAAATCCCCACTGCCCGGCGCCCCAGCGGCACCACACATAAACGCCAGCCATGATCATCATCAGCATTCCCAGTCTGATTAAAAAGAAATTGGGACTCGTATGCCAGAAGTCATAGACCGCATAAAACTGCCATGGACGCGCATCAATCCAATGCGCTCCCAAAGCCAAAATTGCTCCTCCAATGCCGATGTATGCAACAAGCCTTGCGCCTTGCTCTTTCGCCCAATCACTCTGCAAAACAAATCCGACAGCTAGTCCGGCAAAAGCAAATGCCGTCCACGGAAAAATCGGGAACAACCATGCTTGCGGTGAACCTAAATTGTGAACACCATTGATGTACGACTCCAACGGCCATGGCAACCACTTCGGCTGCCACGTTGTCCACAATGGAGGGGTAACAAGCGAAATCGCCATCGCCACAATCGCCGCCCAAAAGACTTGTCGGGTGCGCCATTGCTTCGCGTTATTCGCGAAGGGGTGCGTTTTAGTTACCGCCCAGCACATCAATCCCATGAGCATAATCGAAACACCAATGGTGTTCAGAATGTCCACGCGGAATAAGTCGCTCTTCGGCGCCCACCCCCACGCAATCACATACTCCTGCACCCGAAACAGCACTCCCAATCCAAAAACCTCAAATCCTCGCCAAATCGTCTTACGCGCAATACTATGGGCTGTCCATCCCTTTTGCTGAAGCTTGTCCACGACCATCGCAAGCGAAATGCCCGCCAAAAACAGGAATAACGGCGCAGGAAACGTCCCGAGTTTTTGTGACCATTGCAGGAATGCTCCGTCCCTGGCGCTTCCGCCCAGCCAGGCATCGTAGCAATGCGTCTGGAACATCAGGATGCACGCCAACCCACGCATCCAGTCGATATATCCAAGTCGCGCCATAGGCCGCGAAACAGCCTTTGAAGACGAAGTACTCTCAATTGTTCGAGTTGTCATTGTCCCGAAGTATATTGCCTTTTTGAGCACAAAAAAATTGGGAGCCGGATACCCGGCCCCCAAGGTTGTTTAGCTCCAACCGCTTAGAAGGTGAACTTCACCTGGAAGCGGAGGGTACGGGCAAGCTGATAATAGAGCGGCTTGCCGTACTGGCTGTTCAACGTTTGTGGACCTGCCGTGAACAACGACGAGTTCAGGCCCTGGGTGACGTTGTACGGAGATTCCGCCGCAGCGTAGAATGCTTGGCCGGCTGCGATGAAGCACGGGAAGGCTCCCGGTCCCGCTTGCAGCACAAAACCGCATCCATTGCCAGTAGGCGTGATCCCCATAAAGCCAAAGCCCGTATCTACCTGTGCATTATAGGCAGTCACGGAGTGTTGGTTGAACAGGTTAGCGAAGATTGCCGAGAAGCTAACAACTTTCTGCTCGGAGATCTTGTAGTTTTGGGTGAAGTTGAAGTCCGACTGGATATACCACGGTGTGCGGTACGTGCTCGGGTTGCCCACGGTGATATTGCCGGTAGTCGGATCTTGCGAGATGTTTGCCCACTTTCCACGGTTGAAAAGATCTACCGGCCATGCGCTTCCGCCGTAACCCACGTCGGTGTAGGTCGTAACCGGGGAACCGCTGTACAGGTACTGGAAGAGTCCGAGGTCGGTGGTGAACTTCTTCATCCAACCCAGCTCGTAGTAGGCATATCCCTTGAACGTATTTGGACGGTCCGTCGGCAGCAAGCCGCTGGATGATCCACCATTTGCGTTCCAGGAGAAATACGGCTCGTCGAACGAACGGCTGTTGTTCGGCGAGTTACGTCCGCCCAGTCCGCCGTCGGCGATGTCCGTGCTGGTTAAGCCGGTGTAGTTGCCACGCAGCTTGCTGTAGGTGTAGGAGAACATGCCAAACCAGTGATTTGAGGTTGCTTTGGTCAGGCGGAATTCAACACCGTCGTAGCTACGCGCGCCGGGGATGATAGTGTTCGGCGGGCAAGGAACGGCCGCGGTGCAGGTCAAGGGGTTTTGTGGATACAGGAAGTTGTTGAAGCTTTGGAACGTCCTGTCAGTTCCCTGACCGGGGTTGACGATAACGAACGTTTCGCCGACTGCCGAGTTGAAGATCGCGGAGTCTTCGATCACGTGATCGAGGCGGCGGCGGTCCCAACGCGCTTCAAATGCAAGGTTCTTCTGTAGTTGGTAATCCACGCCGAATACGCTTTCATGCTGCTTGTAAGGCTTCAGGCCGGGCGCAACGCCCTCCTGAAATGCATTACAAGTGGAGCAAGTCGTGGGGAATGCGCGGAAGTTCTGGTTCTCCAGGAAGGTCAATCCCGCCGGTGTTGATCCATTGGCGAAATTGGCTTGGGTGGATGAGTCGGACGTAGGACCACCGCAATATCGTCCCGCGGCGTTGAATGCCGGGTCGATGGATGCAAGATTTGAAGTATCCAAAGCGTAATAGCAGTTCTGCCAGTACTGTCCACCGAACGAACTGATGGCCAGGTTCAACTTCATCTGGTCATAGAACGAACCGTAGCTGCCGAAAATCTTCATCTTGCCGTTCTGGAACACATCCCATGCGGCGCCCAGACGGGGTGCAACCTTATCCGTCCAGCTGAAGTTAATCGGATGGCCGATAACCCCAGGTTCAGTAGCTTCACCCGGTAGATATTCCTTGTCGAAGCGAATACCAGCGTTGATGGTAACACCGCGGCCGATCGTCCAAGCATCTTGAACGAACAAGCCGTGGTTAAAGCTGGTGGCTTTTCCCAGGGTTCCGAAGTCTTGAATTTCGGCATACCCATACTGTCCTTGGCAGTCGCCGTATAGAGCGATGAAAGGCGCGCAATTGGCTTGGCCAACGGCACCCTGCGGTGAGTAATTGGTCGAACCCGGCGTAGCACCCACAAACAAGAGAGTTGCCGGCTCGTTCCAGTGCTGAGAAAGGTCGTTGGAGAGGCGGTTGAGCTGGTAGCCGAACTTGAAGTTATGCGTACCCTTCCATCCACTCTTGAACCAGGCCAAATCAGCATCGTATTGGATTGCCTTGCTGGCGTTGCGCTGGGTGTCGTTCTGGTTTTGCGCCGCGTTGAAGTAGCCCGTTGACTGCTGCAGAGATGCGGGCAGCGGGTTTCCTAACGCATCCGTTGTACCAATACCGTTGGTTTGCCAGAAGAACAAGTTGCCGTTCGTTGGGAAACCAAAATCGTGATAGTTCTCGAAGTAATAACCAAATCGAGTTGTAAACACGATGTGCGGAGTAATTGTCACGTCTGCACCCACGTTAGTGGTGCTGTTCGGAGCTGCATAACCCAACGCATGTGAATATGCGAACTGCGGCACACCCGAACTTGCGCAAGCTGTGCCTGCGGAAGCGAAGCAGCCTGTGCTCAAGTTAAAGAAGCCCGTTGTCGAGTCTGACGACGGAAGGTTTTCGCCGCTCTGCCGCTGGTACTGATAGAGCCACGAGCCATACACGCGGATTTTCGAGGAAACGCTGGCGTCAATACGCGCGGTCGTGTAGTAGGTTTGGGTGTTACGGCTGAAAGGCAAGACCCCGCCGTTTGTCGGGCCGTAATTTACCCGGCGTTCTTCGTTGTTCCACTCGGGGTTGAATCCGATGAAACCGAAGACCTTGTCTTTCAAGATCGGTCCGCCGAAGGTGAATCCGGGGAACACATCGCTGGTGTGCGGTTTAATCGGCTGCACGTTTTGGTAGTCAGGGTCAATAAATCCCCAAGTAGTCGGAGTTCCGGAACTGAGTGGATCGTAGCGGGAATACGCCGTTGGTGATCCATCCAGACTGTCGTTTTCAAACTGCGCGAAAACCGAACCGTGGTACTGGTTGGTTCCTTTCTTCATGACCACGTTTACTACGCCACCCAGGGCGCCGCCATGCTCGGCTTCAATACCCGAACTCTTAATCTGCACTTCGTCAATGAAATCGAAGGGCACGTTAGTGTGGGAGTAGCCGCCGATGAGGTTAGCGGTTTCCTGTCCTTCAACCAGATAGGAGTTTTCCGAGTCGGAACCACCGGCTACGGAGAACCCATAGGGATTGCCATTGCTGCCGTTGCCCGGCGAAACACCGCCGGTTCCGTTGCTGGCCCGGTTGCTGCCTTCCAGAGGTTCGTTACGCGCCGAAGGAGCGAACTGAATCACCGACTGAAAAGAACGTCCGTGTGGTACGTCTTGGATAACGTCTTCGGTGATATTCGACTGCGTGGTGTTAGTCGTCGTGTCAATCAGCGGAGCCTGCCCGCTGACTTCGACAACCGTATCCGTTCCACCGACCTGCATCGGAATATCCAAGGTTGGTAAGTGACCGACTTCGATGGTCACGCCTTCACGCTTTACGGTGGCGAAGCCCTTTGCGGTGACCGTAATCGTGTAAGTGTCGGGTGGAAGGTTGGCAAAGCGGTAGTTACCGCCAGCGTCGGTGGTAAATTCCTTACTGCCTGTGAGCGATGGTGCAGTCGCCACAACTTTCGCGCCTGATACGACTGCGCCCGTTGGGTCTTTCACCGTGCCGACTAGGCCACCGGTCGTCTCCTGCGCCAGCAAGGTGCCGGCAAGCAGCATAAGAGACGCTACTAGCGCCACCCATCTGCTTAGAGTTTTAAGTTTCATTGTTTCATCTCCCCATGAGTTAGGTTGAATTGAATTTGTCTTGGCGGCTACTCAAAAGCCGCCTAAGTGTCTGGGTGTTTCCGCAAAGACTAGGGGCACGGCAGATGCCATAACGAAACACTCTTATCTATATAAATCTAAACAACTTGTAAAATTTTGTATTGTTCCGGCTATGTTAGATGGGAGTGTTATGGTCTGTTATTCTACAAAAAATAGTATATTTACGTTGTTCTTAACGTTATGTGCGGCTTAACTACCTTAAAAAACATCCTCAATTGGCGTCTCTCGTTGCTGGTTTTAGGCGCAAAGTTTAGACTTCAACCTGACTCCAGTTTTTTTAAAAAATGGGCGCGTAGCTCAAACGGATAGAGCATCGGATTTCTAATCCGGCGGTTGCAGGTTCGATTCCTGCCGCGCCTACCATTAACGAATTAACGAGAAGATCGGCAGAGCAGCCCGGCTTCGCAATTTTTGCGTGGAGTTTTTACAAATCTGCCCCATCAATTTTTTTCATCGGTTTAGCTTTGCCAGAGCTCGGTTATAATTTTGTTTTATCCGACCTGCGGGGAGTCCTCATGGCAATTCAAAAAACCGAAAAAATATGGCACAACGGCAAACTCATCAACTGGGACGACGCCAAAATTCATGTGATGAGCCATGTTGTGAATTACGGCTCTTCTGTGTTTGAAGGCGTTCGCTGCTACTCGCTGCCCAGCGGCCCCGCGATTTTCCGTGCCAAGGAACACGTGCAACGCCTGTTGGATTCGGCCAAGATTTACCGCATAGACGTCGATTATTCGAATGAAGATCTCATTACGGCTATGACCGAATTGCTGGCCCACAACCGCACTTTCCCCTGTTATCTGCGTCCAATTGTGCTGCGCGGATACGGCGAAGCCGGCGTCAATCCATTTAATTCGCCGACTGAGGTTTATATCTGCAATTATCCGTGGGGGAAATATCTGGGATCCGATCCGGACCAGGGTGTGGACGTTTGTGTTTCTTCCTGGACGCGGCTTGCTCCCAACACCATGCCGGCCATGGCCAAAGCTGGCGCAAATTACATGAACTCGCAGCTCATCAAGATGGAAGCCATTATCAATGGGTATGTCGAGGGAATCGCTCTGGATGCAAATGGTTACGTGAGCGAAGGTTCTGGCGAAAATGTGTTTGTCGTTCGCAACGGCATTTTGCAAACTGCACCGTTGGGTAACTCAGTGCTGCCAGGCATTACACGCGATTCCGTTTTGACCATTGCCCGGGATCTCGGCATTCCAGTGGTTGAGCAGGGAATTCCTCGCGAAATGCTCTACATCTCCGATGAAGTTTTCTTCACCGGAACTGCGGCGGAGATCACGCCGATTCGTTCGATTGACAAGATCAGCGTTGGCAAAGGCGTTGCAGGCCCGATCACAAAGACGATCATGAACGAATTCTTTGCGCTGGTTCGCGGCGAAAAGGCGGATCGTTTCCACTGGATGACGCCGGTTCCCGTGAAGCAGCCGGTCGCAGTCTAAAACATTTTTTGTGTCTAATTTTGTGTCTAAGGGACAGCGCGCGCTGTCCCTTATTTTACTTGCGGCCGTCCAAACTCCAGGCCCCTGATCCCAACTGAGTGATCAAAAGCGCGCCACCCAGTATCGAAACATTCTTGAAAAACATGATCATCTGAATTTGCTTGCTCATGGGATCACTGACCGCCCAGAAGTTGTGCATCATCGGTGTCACGCCGACGAGGAACAGCACAATTAACCAAGCGCCGATCTTTGCGCGATAGCCGACCAATATCGAAAGCCCGCCCAGCACTGCCAGAATGCCAGAGAAAGGAACGGCGATTGAAGCCATGGGCACACCCTGTGATGCCGCGTAGGCGATGGTCTGGCTCATGAAATGCCTCGCTCCAAACATTAGGAAGATCAATGCAAAACACAACCGGCCCAGCAGAGTGACCAACCCTTGTGACGAACTCACTGATTCATTTGCCATATATCAAGTTCTCCTTAAAGGAAGTGATTTAGATAGATTTTTAAATCCTGAGTTTTTAATGTGCTGCGACGGCGACTTGCTGAATCTGCTGTGTTGCGTGTGCAAAAGCCGCACTTGCCGTTTCTTTCGATTGATTTTCTGCGTGGATGAAGGTCACATCGGTGATCCCGATAAATCCGAAAATATGCTTCAAATACGGCGCTTGAAAATCGAATTTTTCGGTTGGCGTTCCCGGCTGATATGCGCCGCCACGCGACGTCAATACAAATACTTTCTTACCCTCCAGCAGTCCTTTCGGGCCATTTGGGGTATATAGCCATGTCACACCGTTACGGACGACCTGATCAATCCAGGATTTCAGAGTGGCCGGAATGCCGAAATTGTACATCGGGGCACCGATGACAATAATGTCTGCATCCTTGAGCTCTGCGATCAACTCATCCGAGACCGACAGTATTTTTCTTTGTTCCTCAGTTAATTTCGTTGGGTCGGTATAGACAGCCTGTACCCATTCATCGGTAAGTGCCGGTATCGCTGTAGTTGTAAGGTCGCGCTCAATTACCGTTCCCGCTGGATTCTGTCTTTTCCATGTTTCAGCAAACCTGGCCGTCAATTTCCTTGAGACGGATTGTTTTTTCGCACTTGCATCAATTCGTAGCAGCTTCATAAATGCCCTCCAATACAACCTGGGCTTTTGATGGCAGCTCTTAGATGATGGTTACAAAAAATAACTAGTAGCGATTAATAAAGCAGGTACGATATAGTAACCAATGAACGGACTTGTGCATCTAAGCTGATATGCCGCGCACTTTAAAAAAACCGAATCCCTGCGCGATTCACGGGCTTTTAGAGCTCCTGGCTCGCCCTTGGGTGATGCATATCCTCTGGACTTTGAGTCATGCCGGCCCCATGCGTTTCGGCGTTTTGCGCCGTTCTATTGACGGGATTTCCTCGCGGGTTCTGACCGAAAGGCTTCGCGTCCTCGAAGCCCAGGGGCTTGTATTCCGAAATTACGAAACCACGATTCCACCAACCGTGACTTACGGCATAACCGATCGTATGAAGGATATGGAGAATGTGATACGTGAGTTGGACGCGTTGGGCCGCAAATGGCAGGCCCAAGAGGCGGCTGAAACGGGCCCTCGCGAAATGTCAGCATCTGTTAGCAATTAAGAATTTAACCCGGGGTATAATCCGCTCGCGTCCTCTCTCTGAGCCGCAACTTCTTTACAGGAGAATCACTATGAGCGACCAGCCTTGCACTCCGGAATTTGCCGCCACTTATCGCAGAATGATGATGGACGGCGTGAGTCGCGAACTCGAAACGACCAAGAAAGTTCTTGCCGCCATTCCTGATGCCAAATCTGACTTCCGCCCCGATCCCAGTGCGCGCACCGCGTGGGAGTTGGCATGGCACATAGCCAATACGGACATCCAATTTTTAGATGGCATCGCCGATTTGAAATTCACGATGGACACGCCCGAGCCTGACGAGAAGCCGAAGAATATGGCCGAACTTCTGAGCTGGTATGACAGCAATTTCAAGCGGGCTGCGGCCCGTGTAGAGGCTTTGACACCAGAGCAGTTGATGACGCCGGTTGACTTCTATGGTGTATTCAACATGCCCGTCGTCTTCTACCTTGGCTTTTTGAACAATCACTGTATTCATCACCGGGGCGCACTGGCGACGTATCTACGCCCGATGGGTGCGAAAGTGCCGTCAATTTATGGCGGAAGCTACGATGAACCCTGGCAAGGCGCGGGTTCTGAGGCCAACGCAGCTTGATCTCAAATTCCGAATTCTGGTCCACCTCGCCGCCCTCTATGGGCGGTTTTTTTGTCCCATTAGTTCCATTACTTACGTCATCTTGGGTTACGTGACTTTCCAGTTCATCATACGAACATACCTCGAGGGGAAAGACTCGCATGAACATTGATGATCTGCTGCGCATTGCCATGGAACGGAAGGCGTCCGACTTACACTTGAAGGTTGGCAATTACCCGCATTTGCGCATTGATGGCGAGTTGAACCCATTGACCGATCAGCCGCGCGTCAGCCAGGAAGACATGTTGACCATGGCTTTCAGCATGATGTCGGCGAGGCAAAAACAAAAATTCAAGGAATCCACGGAAATTGATATGGCCTACGGCGTCGCCGGACTGGGCCGCTTCCGTGTAAACGTTTTCCAGCAGCGCGGCAACGTTGGGCTCGTCCTACGCGTCATTCCCACGAAGATTCGTGCTTTGGATGAACTCTATCTGCCGAAGATTGTTGAACAGATTTGCGATATGCCTCGCGGATTGATTCTCGTGACAGGTGTTACCGGTTCCGGTAAATCAACCACGCTGGCGGCCATGGTGGATCGCATCAATTCGACGCGCTCCGAACACATCATCACGATCGAAGACCCCATCGAATTTCTGCATCGCGACAAAAAAGGTTACGTCAATCAGCGCGAAGTCGAAGTAGATACGCCGAGTTTCTCCACCGCGCTAAGAGCTTCCCTTCGTCAGGATCCAGACGTCATTCTCGTCGGCGAAATGCGTGACATGGAAACCATCGGTACTGCGTTGCACGCCGCTGAAACCGGCCACATGGTGTTCTCGACCTTGCACACTCTCGATGCTGTGGAAACTATCAACCGTATTATTTCCGTCTTCCCTCCTCCGGAGCAGAAGCAGATTCGCTTGCAACTTGCGGCGGTGCTTCGCGCCGTAGTCAGTCAGCGCCTGGTACGCCGTTGCGATGGGGATGGCCGCGTTCCCGCCGTCGAAGTCATGATCAACACGGCTTACATCCGCGAATGTATTCTCGTGCCGGAAAAGACCCGCGCCGTCCGCGATGCCATTTCCGCCGGTACTTCGCAGTATGGTATGCAGACCTTCGACCAATCGTTGTGGGATTTGTTCCAAGCGGGACTTATTAACTACGAAACCGCTCTCGAAAATGCTTCGAATGCCGACGACTTCAAGCTGCGCATGCAGGGTATTTCGTCGAGCAGCGACGTTTCACGGAACGCCATGCAGGCGTCGGGTTACGGCGGGTAAACCTCGATACAAAACCCCATCCTGTCGCAAAAAACGCGATAAGGATGGGGCACCCTTCTTGCTTAAGCTTTAGCTCGCTCCCAACGGCAAAAACCAGATGTTGGAATTGCTGTTGTCCCAGCTTTCCATGCGCTCGAAATCCTGCTGCGCTTGTACTTTCGTCCGTGGGAAGTGCACGGGGACGGCGCGATCGCTGCTGAAATAGATCGTTTTGTGATCGGGGCCTAGACGGGGGTCGTTGTCATCGCTGGAACCGTTGGCATTGTCGCCTGAGTAGCGAATCGGCTCTATGGCGCCCCATACACCGCCTTTGTTGCGAACAATGAAAAGATGCTCGTGCGCGTTTTCGTCGCTCCATCGGCCACGGCTGCTGAAAATCAGAAACGACTGGTCGGGCGCGATTTCAGGATCAACATCTTTCAAAGTGCCATCGCTGAATGAGAGCGGTTCGGCCTTCTGATAAGTGCCGTTCTCGTACTTTGCACGAAACAGGCTGAGGTTCTTGCCATTCTCCGCCATCGCCGTGAAATAAATCGTCCCATCAGCGGCGACGCTGGGACGAAAAATGGCTGGACAGAAATTTACGCTCTCAGGAAGTTCAACGGGAGTATTCCAGCCATTACCTGTTCGATTGACACGCCAGATATGCGAATTCCGCGGAGTGGCTGTGTTCGTGGGCATTCCCGGAGTTGCCGTTGGTCTCACAGATACATAAATGAGATACGATCCGTCGGGCGACATGGCGGGAGACGAGTCCGACCATTCACCTGAAAAAGATGCGATCGTGGGTCTTGACCATTGCCCGTGGATTCGCTTGGATTCGAGGATGATGGACCAGCGTGCCGTGCTTCGTGTGAAGTACAAGGTGTTGCCATCTGGTGAGAAGGTTGGCGCACCGTCATTGGCAGGATTTGAGATTATGCCCGGGGAAAAAATCTCTGGAGTTGGCAAAGATTGGTTTGCGGAATCAGCGAATGACATACAAGCGAATAGGCATATAAAAATCGCGCTGGACCATCCACGGGACATTTCTTTCTCCTAGCATTTGTTAATGCTTAAAACAAATACTTAGACATGGGATTTAACTCCCGGTTAGCGAGCATCAAAATTTAGGCTCACCCAATACGTCTAACCCATCGGATTAACACTTCGTTCCTATGCGATTAACACCTCTGTTCCATTGTTGGTTCGAAGTCCATCTGCTACTTTTGCGTTTATGACAAACCCATTAGATAAATATCTCTCCGCTCTGGAACGCTTCAATCAAGCCGTAGCTGAACTCACTACAAAATATGAGCAAGCCAACCAGGCGAGGGAAGAGGCCTTACAGGCCAGCGCCGACTTGCGCCGCGAACTCGAAGACACTGACCAGCGCGTGCACGAAATTTCCCTGGCCTTCCACCAGCAGATGAGTGCTGATCTTTCGGCAAAGCGCGTGCCACAACCCGTGCAAATACCTTCTGTGCAGGTAGCTCGAGCCAGCTAAATCTGTGCGGACAATGTGCTATAGTGAACCTGGTTTACGGCGTCATCCGGTGGCGCTCTCTGCGCTGACGGCCACTCTCAGCGCCACCTCTTAAGGATGGCCAGTGCGAGTTTCTTCTACCGCCGTCAGCTTAAGAGGACTGTCATGAGTCTTCACCTGTTCTCGCTGCGATTCTCCACAATTAGCTGCCTGGCTATTGCCTGCTTCGCGGCAACTTCTCACGCTCAACGCGCAGGGTACACGCCGCCAAGCTTAGTACGCCAGGAGCAAACGCAGCCTCTTGCCCACAACCAGGAATTCGACATAGAGAAAGCGAAAAGCACAGCGAGCGCACCGGGTTCGAATCGTGCGTTCTCTGCATCTGACGGTCTGAAACTGAAACGCGACGCGGACGAACTGGCGAAACTTGCCCAATCCATTCCTGGAGATATCGACCAAACCACAAAAGGAATGCTGCCGCAAGATCTGGATCAACGACTCAAGCGTATTGCAAAGCTCGCTAAAGAATTGCACTCTGGAATATCCCACTAAGCTCGACGTAAGTTCTTGATTACTATCCGCTAACGAGCGGTGGATGGATCATTACAGCGGAAAACCTATCATGCTATACTTTTTGTGGGCGTGCTTCGTGCACGTTCGTACGGAGGATAGTATCGATAAACGTTTTATTCGCATCAATGACCGCATTCGCGCCCGGGAAATTCGTGTAATTGACGATGAAGGCAATCAAGTCGGCGTTTTGCCCCCTTTTGAGGCGCTCAAGATGGCGCGTGAGCGCAATCTTGATTTAGTGGAAATTTCGCCCACCGCGCAGCCTCCTGTTTGCCGCATTATGGATTACGGCAAATTTTTATATCAACAGGAGAAAAAGGAGCGCGAGGCGAAAAAGCACCAGACCAAGATCACGGTCAAAGAAGTGAAGTTTCGTATTAATGTGGATGACCACGACTACGAAACCAAAAAGAACCACGTCCTGCGATTTTTGGAAGAAGGCGACAAAGTTAAAGCTACGATCTTCTTCCGTGGCCGCGAAATGACGCGGACCATGCTGGGCCGCCAGATTCTGGAGCGCCTGCTGAAAGACGTGGAAGGCCAGAGCATTGTGGAATTCCGTCCCCGGCAAGAGGGCAACACGCTGCACGCGATATTGGCGCCGAAGAAAGATGCGGCAGCGGCGGCGAAGAAAGAAGTAAAAAAGAAAGAAGAACCGAAACAAGCTGCAGCGGCGGCTCCGCAAGGGCAAGTGCAGGCCAAACAAGCCTAAATTACCCGCGCAGTTTCAGATTGAATACGTTCGAGAGGATCCATGCCAAAACTTAAAACCCACAAGGGCGCTGCCAAGCGCTTCAAGAAGACTGCAACCGGAAAGGTGAAGCGGCGCCATTCGCATTTGCGCCACATTCTGACTTCCAAGAACAAGAAGCGGAAGGCGAAGCTGGGGCAATCCGTCCTGGTGAGCGACGCCGATACGCCAAAAGTAAAACGGATGATTCCGTACTAGATTTAGTTAGAGCAAGATTTCGTGTGAGCGGCTGGATTTAAAGGCTGCGAAAAGCAAGAGCCGCGGACAGGAATGTCCGCGCCACACGAACAAGGCGAGTGAAGAGGTCAAGAAGTTCCTACCTCCAGCCGCCGTAAATCAGTAGTTAAAAGGAGAATCGAATGCCTCGCGTAAAACGCGGCACTAAACGCCGCCAGAAACGAAAGAAAATATTAGACCGCGCCAGCGGTTATTTCCTCACAAAATCAAAACTTTACCGCGCTGCGAAAGAAGCGGTAGACCGCGGACTGAAGTTTGCCTACTCTGGACGCAAACAGCGCAAGCGCCAGTTCCGCTCCATCTGGATTGTCCGCATCGGGGCAGCGGCGAAGCTGAACGGCTTGAGCTACAACAAATTCATTCACGGTTTGAAGAAAGCGGGCGTGGAGCTGGATCGCAAGATACTGGCCGATCTCGCAGTGAATGATGCGGCTGCGTTTAAGAGCCTCGCCGAACAGGCGAAAGGCGCGCTGGCGTAGCGATCCGGCATTTAGCTGTTAGCAATTAGCCAATCAACTTGTCATTGTGAATAGTTTAGCCGAGGGGAATCTGCTTTCCAGTTCAAGAACAAAAGCAGGTTTCTCGGGGCTGAAGCCCATTCGGAATGACAATACTTCCAACTGTTCTACAGGAATGAAGTGGCATATTCCGTTCCCAAATTAACGGATTGGTCGGCGGATTCTCTCGATAAAGCCGTTGCCGCGCTGCGGGCTGCTCTCGCTGAAGAAACAAAATCCGTCAAAACCGAAGCTGACTGGAAAGCGTTGCGCGATCGCTGGATGGCGCGGAAAAATGGCGTACTCACGCAAATCAACGATCTTTGGTTGAAAGCTGCTCCGAAAGACGCTAAGCGGGAAGTCGGACGGCGGGTCAATGAAATCAAGTCCTTCGTTGAAGAAGCTATCGCAAATGCCGAGAGCCTGAAATCGGGCGTGGTGCCGGCGCCTGAAATCGACATCACCCTTCCCGGTAACCGCCGCAAACTGGGCGCCGAGCATCCGGTTATCAAGACGATGAACGAGATTGTCGGCGTCTTTCGCAATCTCGGATATTCGGTCGAAGAGGGGCCAGAGATTGAGACCGATTACTATAATTTCGAGGCGCTGAATTTTCCGCCGAACCATCCGGCGCGTGACACACAGGACACGCTGGTCATTGCCAATCAGCAAAATAAGCCGTTGCGCGATCGGTTGTTGCTGCGCACGCACACTTCGCCAGTGCAGATTCGCACCATGGAGAAGCAGAGGCCGCCGGTGCGCGTGGTGTGTCCGGGAAAAGTCCACCGCAATGACGCGCCTGACGCCACCCATTCGCCGATTTTCCATCAGGTTGAGGGTTTGGCCGTGGACACGAACATCACTTTCTGCGACCTCAAGGGAACGCTCGATCATGCCATGAAAGCACTGTTTGGATCGAGTGTGAAGACGCGTTTTTATCCGTCGTTCTTTCCGTTTACCGAGCCGAGCGCCGATGTGCAGATTAGCTGCATTTTCTGCGGCGGAAAAGGCCAGCGCGATGGTGGCCCCTGCCGCAATTGCAAAGCCAGCGGATGGATTGAGTTGTTGGGCTGCGGCATGGTCGATCCTAATGTGTTCGGTTTCGTGGATTACGACGCGAAGAAAGTCAGCGGTTTTGCTTTCGGCATGGGCGTGGAACGCATCGCGATTTTGAAGTATGGCGTGGACGATATTCAGTTGTTCTTCAACGGTGATGTGCGGTTCTTGGAGCAGTTTGGATAGAGAGGGTTTAGTTATTACCTGGCGCTGCGTATGACGATAGAAGAAATTGAGAGCACGCTGCCGAACGGTTTTCACGATGCGGAAGTGCGCTTAATTATGATCGACTATGTTCAACGAAAAGCGACGTTGGAATTGTTTGTGTTCGTTGGATCTTTCGACGCGCCCCCCGCCAGGCGCGAAGCTTACAAAGAGGGTTCTTTGGAGATATCCGGATTGCTGTTCGCAGTTATCGAACCTCCTGACCCGAGCTACCCCTTTACTAAAGCCGCGAGCATGCGCGTTGCAGCTTGTGACATGAAACAAAGTTTAAATTCCGGCCTGCTTTCCGTATTGCCTAAGGGTTCGTTTGTACAAAGTTTCTTCGTCACTGAATGGAACTCGTTCATTCACCTCGCTGGCATGGATGCCGATCTTGCATGGAAAGGCGAGACTGCATACCGCTCGAAACACGAGCATTTTTTGCCCGGAGAAACGATTGAGCCATGAAAATTTCTCCCCAATGGTTGCGAGAATTCGTTGATCTGCGGGTGGACAATCACCGGCTCGCGGATGAACTCACGCTTGCCGGAATCGCCGTTGAAGGCGTTAGTGGCGAGGGCGACGCGACGGTCTTCGAAATGGAGATCACGACCAACCGTCCCGATGCTATGAATCACTACGGAATCGCGCGCGAGTGCTCTGCATTGTACGACGTGCCGCTGAAGCCTTTAGATTGGGATTTGACGAAGACAAAGGCGGCCGAGGGCGCCGGCGCCACGCGAGCTTTTCCCGTTGTAATTCAAGATGCTGACGGTTGTGCACGGTATACCGCGCGCGTAATTCGGGGCGTAAAGATTAAGGCATCCCCTGATGCGATCGCGAAGCGGCTGATGAGCGTGGATCAGCGGCCGATTAACAATGTCGCCGACGCCTCGAATTACACGCTATGGGAAATGGGACATCCCACGCATGCATTTGATTTGGACAAACTTGAAGGCGGCAAAATTATCGTCCGGCGGGCAAAAGCTGGCGAAACGCTGAAAACGCTCGACGGGGTCGAGCGGAAGCTTGCCACGGAAGATGTGATTATTGCTGATGCCAAGAAGCCGGTAGCACTCGCCGGCATTATGGGCGGCTTCGATAGCATGATCACCGAGAGTACGAAAAATGTCCTGATCGAATCGGCCTGGTTCGACCCGGCAACCGTCCGCAAAACTTCGAAGCGGCTGGGGATGCACACCGACGCCTCGCATCGTTTTGAGCGCGGTGCAGATTACGGTGCGACTTCGGTTGCGTGCGCGCGCGTGGCGCAAAAGATATTGGCGTCAGCAGGCGGTCAGCTTGAGGGCGATGAGATTGATGTTGTCGCACGGCAGCTCGATTTGGCACCCGTGGCGTTGCGAGTGAGCGAAGTCCATCGCATTCTGGGGGAGAAAATCGATGCGAATAAAATAGTCCAGGTGCTGAAGCGGCTGGGTTTCGATTTGACTGCGGAACCCAGCGATGAGCCTGAATTCACCGCGACCATTCCGAGTTGGCGCCTGGATATTGAGCGCGAGATCGATTTGATCGAAGAAATTGCGCGAATGCATGGCTACGACAAGTTTGCCAATACGCTGCCGGCCTACGTCGGAGCCGTGATCGAGCTACCCGAAGCAAAGCGTGACGAAAAGCTGCGCTCGGACTTGTTGGCTCTCGGATATGACGAAACAATTTCATTGAGCTTTATCTCACACGAAGATGCCAAGAAGTTTTCGACGATGCCGGCGCTGGAACTAGAAAATCCGCTGAGCGCGGAAGCTTCAGTGATGCGAACTTCGCTCGTTCCGGGCATGTTAAACATGCTGGCCTACAACTTAAATCGCGGAAGCGACGATGTTCGGTTGTTTGAGAGCGGAAATGTTTTTCAACAAGCAGGGACAACGGCGGAACAACTAAAGAGAATTTGCCTGGGAGCGACTGGCCAGGCGACATCTGCGAACGTGCACAAGCCGACGCGGGCGTTAAATTTCTTCGATCTCAAGGGCGACATTGAAGACATCTTGGAAGAATTCGGATGTGAAAATCTGAGCTTTGAAGCCAGCGCCGCGGACTATTATCATCCTGGGCGTTCAGCCCGCGCGGTGATGAATGGCGCTGTGGTGGCTGAGTTTGGGCAGATTCATCCCGATGTGGCCAGTGCGCGAAAGCTCAAGCAAGATGTTTTTATCGCTGAGTTGTATCTCAACCGTCTCTATCAGCACGATTTGAAACAAGTGCGATATCAGGCGTTGTCACAATATCCGGCGGTCGAGAGAGACTTTTCGTTCATCTTCGATGACGCTGTCATGTTTGGGAAGATTTCGGCGGTAGTGCGCGAGTTGGGTTTAAAAGAGTTGCGCCAGATTGCTCCCGTAGAGATTTTCAGGGGTGGTTCGGTTTCCGCCGGGAAACATTCGTTGTTACTGCGAGTGAAGTTCCAATCGAATGAACGGACTCTTCGTGATGAAGAAGTGACGCAGTGGACGTCTCGAATTGTGAAGGCGCTGGAAGCGCTTGGCGGGACGCAAAGGGCTTAGGAATTTGCCGTGGCCACCTTCTATGTGCAAAATTTCGGCTGCCGGGCGACGCAAGCCGATGGAGCTGCGATTGAGCAGCAATTGCGCGGATTAGGCTTGGAACGCGCAGAAGCGGCAATAGACGCGGAAGTGGTCGTGTTGAACACATGCACCGTCACCGCATCGGCGGATCAGGACGCGCGAGCTGCCATCCGGAAAATTCATCGGGGAAATCCTGCATGCCAGATTGTTGTCACGGGGTGCTACGCGCAACGAGCCCCTGACGAGATTGCCGCGATTCCGGGTGTGACGCGGGTGATAGGGAATTCGCATAAGCACCAATTGGCCGAAATTGCCACCGAGCGAAAAGCATCTAATTTTGTGCCCCTATCCAACCTGGCTTCTTCTGTGTCTCCAACTGATCGTATTTTTGTTTCAGACATCTTTGCCCACACCGAATTGCTTGCCGCGCCGGTGTTCGATGCCCCAAATGCGCGGACTCGACCAAATCTCAAATTGCAGGATGGATGTGACAACCGCTGTTCTTTTTGTGTGATTCCTTCTGTACGCGGCCAGAGCCGATCGCTGCCATTGCCGCGAATTCTGGAAGAAGTGAATACGCTGGTCGCAGCCGGATATAAAGAAGTTGTCATTTCCGGAATCAATCTCGGACGATGGGGAAGAGATCTGCCTCAACCGTTCAGATTCGAAAAACTTGTGCGAATGATTCTCCACGAAACTGATCTGGAAAAACTGCGTATCAGTTCGGTCGAGCCGATGGATTGGAGCGATGAGTTAATCTCCCTCGTCGCCGATTCTCCGCGCATTGCTAAACACGCACATGTTCCTATGCAGTCGGGTAGCGACAAAATTCTGCGGGCGATGCATCGCAAATATCGTCCGTGGCACTATCGCGAGAAGATTGAAAAGATTCGTGCCGCGATGCCCGACGCCGCAATTGGCGCCGATGTGATGACTGGGTTTCCGGGCGAAACGGACGAAGATTTCGACGAAACACGAAGAATGATCGAAGACTTGCCGTTTACTTATCTCCACGTTTTTACGTATTCATCGCGTCCGGGAACCACGTCAGAAAAAATGCCTAATCAGGTTCCAGTCCATATTGCGCGGGAAAGAAATCATATTCTGCGCGATATTGCTGCGAAGAAGAAACACGCTTTCATGGAGTCATTTGTTGGGAGAACGATCGAAGCAATCACGCTCGACATCAAGCATCAAGCAAAAGAAGATCAATCCACGGAAGCGCTGACGGATAACTATTTAAAACTGCACGTCCCTGGAAATCACAAGCCCAATCAGTGGCTGCACGTGCAAATCACCGATTGCACAAATGACGCGCTTCTTGGCGTCGTTCAGCAC
>Ga0070734_10001049_pt1 | contig 44535 bp, 43 predicted proteins | sample Coa_R1_8_FD_66444 | JGI IMG/M metagenome (GOLD analysis project Ga0070734, IMG submission 66444) | Surface soil microbial communities from Centralia Pennsylvania, which are recovering from an underground coalmine fire - Coalmine... | ecosystem: Environmental > Terrestrial > Soil > Unclassified ...
CCGAACGGATCGGGCAAAACCACGACGATTCGGATGCTCTGCGGTCTACTTCGGGCCGACGCCGGGGAAGGCTTCGTTCTCGGCCTCGACTTCAAAACGCAATCGGCTTCCATCAAGCGACAGGTTGGTTACATGACCCAGAAATTCAGCTTCTGGGAGGATTTGTCGATTCGCGAAAACCTCGATTTTGTTTCGCAAATTTATGGAGTTCGCGATCGTCACAACCGGGTGTCTACCACGCTGGAGCGCCTGAAGCTCAGCGAAAGGTCGGAGCAGCTAGCGGGCGCCCTGTCCGGCGGCTGGAAACAGCGCCTCGCGCTCGCCGCCTGCATGCTTCACGATCCGAAGCTCCTCCTCCTCGACGAACCCACGGCCGGTGTCGACCCTCGTGCGCGGCGCGATTTCTGGAACGAAATTCACGTCCTGAGCCGGAGTGGCCTCACCGTTCTCGTCAGCACGCATTACATGGACGAGGCTGAACGTTGCGACCGCATCGTCTACGTGAACGCCGGCCGGATCACCGCACGGGGCACGGTCGCGGAAGTGATCGCAAAATCCCATCTCCACACTTTTGTGATCTCGGGCGAAGGTGCGCGAACACTTGCGCCACTGATCGAGAAATCTCCGGGTGTGGAGACTGTGGCGTTTTTCGGTGCCGTTCTTCACGTCAGCGGGCACGACCGCGATGCGCTCGAGAAGGCGATCGCCCCTTATCGTGACCGCAAAGATCTCGTCATACGTGAAACGATGCCAAGTCTTGAAGACGTGTTCATTCAGTTCGAGGATGACGGCCGTCGATGAACCATGGAATTTCGCTCACGCGTATCCTCGCGCTGCTGGTCAAGGAATTCATCCAGCTCAGAAGAGATCGCCTGACCTTCGCCATGATTCTCGGCATTCCCGTCATGCAATTGTTTCTCTTTGGATTCGCCATCAACGCAGATCCCAGGCACCTGCCCACCGCAGTTTCGATCTCCGATCCCGGTGCGATATCCAACGCAATTGTGGCAGCACTGGAGAACTCGTCGTATTTCGATGTTGTCGCGTCCACCCACTCGCCCGCGGCCGCCCGGCAAATGCTTGACGAAGGCTCGACCTCGTTTGTGCTCGATATTCCCGCCAATTTCAGCCGTGATCTCGTTCGAGGCGCTCGGCCCGAATTGCTGGTCGAGGCGGACGCAACCGATCCCGCCACCAGTTCCAATGCAATCGGAGCGCTGGAGGAAATTGCGCGCAGCGCCCTTCGTGACGATCTGAAAGGCCCTCTGGCGAATCGCGCTCAGTCAAATCCGCCGTTCGACCTCGTTGTTCACAGGCTATACAATCCCGAGATCAACACGCAGTACAACATTGTTCCCGGCCTTCTGGGCGTTATCCTTACAATGACCATGGTGCTCATGACTTCTATGGCACTCACGCGCGAGCGTGAGCGTGGCACCTACGAAAACCTGCTCGCGATGCCGACGCATCCTCTCGAAATCATGATTGGGAAGATCGTTCCCAATATTCTCGTCGGACTGGTCCAGAGCGCGCTCGTTCTGCTTGTCGCTCGCTTTATTTTTGATGTGCCTACTCTCGGATCGCTGACGCTGCTTTTTGCGGCGATCCTCCTCTTCATCACCGCCAATCTCGCGGTCGGCTATACCTTCTCCACGATCGCAGCCAACCAGCTGCAGGCAATGCAGATGATGGTCTTCTTTCTTTTGCCATCGATCCTGCTTTCAGGATTTGCTTTTCCCTTCCGTGGCATGCCTGTTTGGGCCCAATGGATCGGCGAGGTTCTTCCCAATACGCATTTTCTTCGCGTGGTGAGAGGCGTCGCTCTTAAGGGTAATGGAACTGCAGCAGCCTGGCCGGACCTATGGCCTCTCATTCTCTTTCTGTTCGCTATGGGCGGGGTTTCGCTGCTGCGCTTTCGTCGCACGCTCGACTGACAGGCCTTGCGAAAGGTTGACGTCCGTAACAGATTGGGCCAGTCACTCTCCCGGTTGGCCACCCTTCCTTCCCGGCCCGCCGCCGAATGACCGCCGGCAGCGGCGGCGTCGACTTCGGAGTTTCACGGGGGTCCGAACGTTACGCGATGGCCGGCCTGTCATTGATGTTGCAAACGATTCTTGCCGGGATCCTGGTCCTGCTGGCTGTACTTTCTGCCCAGCTCGTCACCTTGGCATGCATCAGGATGTTCCGCCCGGCCCCTCGCCTGCGGTGCCCGAAACTGCCCGACGACGCGCTCCCGCACGTGCTCGTGCAATTGCCGGTCTGCGACGAAGGCCCGCTTGCTGTCCGAGTCGCCCAAGCGGCCGCGCAAATGGATTGGCCACGCGACCGGCTCCACATTCAGCTTCTCGATGACGGCCACCTACACCATCACGACGCTCTCGCGCGCAATGTCGAAGACGCGGTGCCGGCGAACGTGGATTTCGAGATACTGCGCCGTGGACACCGGGGCGGCTTCAAGGCGGGCAATCTTGCGTTCGGCCTGATGCACAATGACGCCCCTTATGTCGCCGTGTTCGACGCAGACTTTGTTCCGCCAGCCGATTTTCTGAGACGGACCATACCGCCGCTCGTCGGCGACGTCGGACTTGCATTTGTCCAGGCACGGTGGGGGCATGCCAATCGGACGCGCAACTGGCTGACGCGGGCACAAGGCGTGCTCCTCGACAGCCACTTCGCCGTTGAACAGGAGGCTCGCTACCGCTCGGGGCTGCCCATCTCGTTCAATGGTACCGCTGGTGTATGGCGGCGCGAAGCCATTGAGAACGGCGGCGGCTGGACCGGCGATACGCTGACCGAAGACCTCGATCTCTCAATTCGTTGTGCCATCAAAGGCTGGCGCGCGGCACTCATTTCCGATCTCGAAGTTCCCGGCGAGCTCCCCGAGACCGCCGCTGCCTGGCGCGCGCAACAGGCACGATGGACGAAAGGCCATGCGCAGTGCGCCAAGAAACTCGTTCCCATGATCTGGGCATCTGACATGCCGTTCTGGAAGAAGGCTGTCGTATCGCTTCAAATCTGCCAATTCGGCTTCTATTCGCTGGCCGCTGTCAGCGCCGCCATCAGCCTCACCCTGATGTACATGGGGGTCATTTACGAGCAGAGCGTAGCCATGCTCGGACTTGGCGTAACGGCGTTAGGCCTCTCTGCAAGTATATTTTACCTTTATCTCGGGCAGGCGATGCTGGGACGAGAGCGACGGCTTGCGATCGCGCGCTCCATCTTCCTCGCGCTCGTTTTCCCAAGCGGGCTCGTTCTTTCGAACACACGCGCAACGATCGATGCGTTCGCCGGCAATCAAATGGTGTTCAATCGTACGTTGCGACCGCACGAAATATATCGAGGCGGTTGGAGAGGCGGGCCCGAACTGGTGGTCGGCTTCCTGCTTCCGCTGTTTGCGTTTGCCGAACAGGCCTGGAGCGCGCCTTTTTTCCTTTTTGCCGTTGCAGGTCTTGTATCAATTGGCGCAATGGGATTCAGTGGCGCTGGCGGCTCCGCTTCGCGGGATATTGCGCCGGGCGAATAAGCCTCTTCGATTTCGACAAAAACGAAAAAAAACCGAACGAATTTTCTAAGGGCGTCTTGGTGGGGCGGACTTAGCGTGCGGGCTCGAGCAAGAGTTTTGCTCGGGAGAGTCGAAGGGGATCATGAGCGGGGCAATCGGGCGTTTGGCGCTCGCAGCTTTACTCGGCTTTGCACTTGCCGGCTGCGCCGGCGAGGACATTCCTGCGCCCAGCCCCGATCTTCCGCAGCATTTCGGTGCAATCACGACGCCAGATACTCCCCTGCAGTGCGTACCTTATGCGCGCGAACACTCGGGAATCCCGCTCTATGGCGATGCCTACACGTGGTGGGACAAGGCGGCCGGGCGTTTCGAACGGGGACCGCTGCCGAAGCAAGGCGCCGTCATGGTCCTGACCGGATATGCGGGGCGCAACCGCGCGCACGTCGCCGTTGTGAAGAAGATCGTCGCCGCACGTGAGATCAAAGTCGATCACGCGAACTGGCTCGATGACGGGGCAATCTATGTGGATGATCCGGTCGTCGATGTGAGCCCAGGCAATGACTGGAGCGAGGTTCGCGTCTGGAATATTCGCGCCGGCGCCTGGGGCAGCCGCGTCTACGCTGTCCGAGGTTTTATCGGACCGGGGCCGGATCCGGGCACGCCCGATCTTCCCAGCTCGGCGCTAATTTCCATGAATTAACTAAGTAATACAGCTACTTAGGTTCATTTGCGCCATTGTGCCTCGCCCCTCTTTGAGGGCCGGAGGCTCGCGGCTATGGTCCCGCCCCTTCGGAGCCGGGCGAAGCGCTCATGCGCCACATCTGTCGGGCTGTCGCGTTTCGTGTTCATCCGCGCATGAGTTCAGGGCCTAGTTGAGCAACCCGCAGACGAAACTCCCGGCCGTATCGCCCGCCGATCCGCTCGCGAACGAGCTCCTGGCGCGCGAACACGTACCCCATGAGCCCATCAGCAGAAACCGGCAAGCCTTCCTCACGCTGGCTGCTCTCGGGGTCGTGTATGGCGATATTGGCACGAGCCCGCTTTACGCGGTGCGCGAAACGGTGCTCGCGGCGTCGACGCATGTGCCACCGCGGCTCGCAGTGATGGGTGGCATCTCGCTGATCCTGTGGTCGCTGATGATCGTGGTGACCTTGAAATACGTCATGCTGATCATGCGCGCTGACAATGACGGCGAAGGCGGCGTCCTCGCGCTGGCTTCGCTCGCGCACCGCACGCCGGGAATCGGACGAGGCCTCAAGGCTGCCATCGGCATCGGCGCGATCATCGGGCTCGCTCTCTTTTTCGGTGACGGCATGTTGACGCCGGCCATCTCCGTGTTGAGCGCGGTCGAGGGTCTTAACGTCGGGGGAAGCGGCTACGAAGCGCTCGTAATGCCTGTGGCGCTTGCTATTTTGCTTGGACTGTTCGTCTTCCAATCACGAGGAACAGCAAAGGTCGGCCGGGCTTTTGGCCCTGTAATGGTCATCTGGTTTGCAACCATTGCCTGGCTCGGCGCGCGTGCCATTCTCAAGGCACCGCAGATTCTTTTCGCCCTCAACCCCTATTGGGGACTCGACCTTTTTGTTCGGGAGCCATGGACGGCGTTCATTGCGCTTGGTTCTGTCGTGCTCGCCGTAACCGGTTGCGAGGCGCTCTACGCCGACATGGGTCATTTCGGTCGTTTTCCGATTCGCTTTGCGTGGCTGGTGATCGTACTGCCCGCTCTGGTGTTGAACTATCTTGGGCAAGGCGCTTTGCTTTTGCTCGACCCAGGCAAAGCTCCCATCGTTTTCTTTGCGCTCGCCCCGGGCGCAATACATCTGCCACTGGTCCTGCTTGCGACGGTCGCGACCGTGATTGCCTCACAGGCTGTCATCTCCGGCGTTTTCTCGATCACAAGACAAGCGGTGCAGCTCGGACAGCTTCCGCGGATGGAAATCAGGCACACGTCCGCCACCGAATTTGGGCAGATCTACGTACCCAGGCTCAATGCGATCCTTTGCGTCGGTGTGGTCCTCATCATTTTGATCTTCAAGACCTCCGACGCACTTGCAGCCGCTTACGGAATCGCGGTGACCGGCGTGATGGTGATCAGCACATGCTACGCCGCGATCGTAGCCGCCAAACAGTGGCGTTGGGGCGTGCCGCTTTCGGCCCTCGTGTTCGGCTCACTTGCCCTGATTGACCTCGCATTCCTGTCTTCGAACATTCTGTTCAAATTCGCGCAGGGCGGCTGGCTCCCGCTGGTGATTGCAGCCGCTGTGTACATCATGATGGAGACTTGGCGGCTCGGGCGGCGCGCGCACCAGGACCGGATTCGGACAGAGTCGTTACCGCTTCAGCTTTTCCTCGAGCGTGCCGACAAGACGCCTGTTCGCGTATCGGGAACGGCGGTTTTCCTGGCGGCAAGGAACGACTCAGTCCCCGGCGCGCTTCTCCACAATCTGAAGCACAACAAGGTCCTACATGAGCGCGTTCTTCTGACGAATGTCGTCGTCGAGGAAGCGCCATTCGTTCAGCCGGAAAAACGCATCGAAGTGAACAAGCTGGGCAAGGGGTTTTTCAGCGTCCGCATTCATCACGGCTTCTTCGAAACACCGGATGTTCCGCAGGCGTTGCAAGCGGCAAGGTCGTTCGGCTTGTCGGTCGATCTCGACAGCACGACGTTCTTCGTGGGCCGCGAGACTCTTGTACCTGCCGAGCATCCGGTTTTAGGTCGCTGGCGAACATGGCTGTACACGCAGCTGGCGCAGAATGCCCTTTCGCCGGCCAAATTCTACCACTTGCCGCCCAATCGTGTGGTCGAACTCGGCACGCAGGTGACAATCTGATCCCTTGCTGATGCCGAAAGCGCTGGCTTAGTCAGGCGCACGAAGGCGGTAGCCGACTCCCTGTTCCGTCAGAATATGTTGAGGCTGCTCAGGATCGCTTTCGAGCTTCTGACGCAAGGAGCGGATGTAGATTCTGAGATACTGCACATCCGTCGGTCCTCCCCAGACCTCCTTCATGATGAATTTGTGCGTCAGCACCTTGCCCGCATGCATCACCAAGAGGCGCAGAAACTCGTATTCGCGGGGCGAGAGCTTCACCTCCGCACCGCGCGAGGTGACGATGCGCCTCACGAGATCGACCGAAAGATCGCCACTCCTGAAGATGGGTCTCTCACCCTGCTGCTGGAGCCGGTGGCGAAGAGCTGCACGCATGCGGGCGAGTAACTCATCGACACCAAACGGCTTGGTTACGTAGTCGTCGGCACCGAGATCGAGTGCGCGAACCTTGCCTGCCTCGTCCGTACGGCTCGAGAGAACAACGATCGGTACGTCCGAGCCGCCCTCGCGCAAGCTTCTGATCAGCTCGAATCCGTCTATTTCGGGAAGCCCCAGATCGAGCATTACGAGATCGAAAACGTTCTTCTTCATCAGGTCGAGCGCTTCGGCACCACTCGCGGCCTCGACGGTCTGATAACCGTGCGCGGACAGGCTGGTCCTCAGAAAACGCCGGATCGGCGGCTCGTCTTCCACGACGAGAATTTTGGGCGCTGAGGCGCTCATGCGGCGTTGCCCTCGGCGTGTGCGACGGTTTCGGCGATTGGCAGCGTGATGGTGAAGACGGCGCCGTGGCCATCGCTGCGATTGGAGGCTGCGATCGTGCCGCCCATCGATTCGACGAATCCCCGACAGATGGCGAGGCCAAGCCCCGTGCCCGCGCGCTTCTTGTCCGCTGCGCGCACGCGATAGAATTTGTCGAAGATACGCTCGAGATCGTCAGCTGGAATGCCGTCGCCTTCGTCCCGCACCTGAAGCGTCACGCGCCCCTCTCCGGCGCGTGCCACAATCGCAATCGTCGTTCCTGCAGGCGCATACTTGGCCGCATTGTCCAGGAGATTGAACAGGACCTGCTCGAGGAGCACCGGATCCAGCTTCAGAAGCGGCAGATCGCTCGCGAGCTCGAGTTCCACCTTGTGATGGTTCAATACCTTTGAAGCTCGCCTGAGCGCGCTGCCGACTACGTCGGAAAGGTCGACCGCTTCAGCCCTTGGTTCGATGGAGCCGGACTCGAGCCGCGTCATGTCGAGCAGGTTCGCGATAAAGCGATTGAGTCTCTCGGCTTCGTCCTGGATCGTGGCCGTCAGTTCGTTGATCGCCGTCTCGTCCATCTCGCGTCGGTAGGAGTTCAGGGTCGTTGCTGAACCGAGAATGGAGGCGAGAGGCGTTCTGAGATCGTGCGAAATTGAGGTCAGGAGAGCGCTTCTCAGGCGCTCCGTTTCGACGGTCAACCGCGTCCGGTCGACATCAGCGACGAGATTGATGCGCTCGATCGCGAGGGCGGCCTGGTCCGAGAGTGCATTGAAAAGGCGCATGCGCTCGGGCGAGAGCAGCGGTCCCGGTTCGTCATTGTCGAGCCCGATCACGCCGACATTGCCTCTCCCGGTCTTCATCGGAAGGAACAGGCGTTTGGCCCCGGGCAGCGTATCGGCGCCGCGTCCCGCGGACTCGCCATGCTGCCAGCACCATTTTGCGGCGGCGAGATCGGCCTCATCGAGCAGATCTTCGGGCGGGTAGCCGGCTCGCACAGCGATCGTCTCGTCTTCGGGCAGCAGGATCACGACACGCACCTTGAGCATCTGCGCGATCTGATGCGCGGTCGCCCAAAGAAGGTCGTCGAGCGCCACGACGGCCGCGAGCTTGCGGCTGAAGAGGTAGAGGTCCTCGGTCATTTTGGCGCGCTCGCTCGCAACCAGCGCCTGCTCGCGCACGCGCGAGGCGACATTGCTCGCGATCACCGCAACGAAAAGAAAGAAGAAAAGCGCGACCACATTTTCCGGATCGGCAATCGTGAACGTGTAGAGCGGAGGCAAGAAGAAAAAGTTATAGGCGAGCACACTGACCAGCGAAGCGAACAGAGCAGGCCACACGCCATAGGTGATGGCGCTGATGAGCACCGCGGTCAGAAAAACAAGAGCGACATTCGTAATCCCGAGATATCGCTGAAGCAGCAACCCGATGATGAGCGCCATGGCCACCATCGCGGCGCTGCCACCGTAGGCGCCAAGATCAAGAGCCCGGGACAGGAGGTGCGACGGCCTCCAGACCCAGCCGGTTTTGGTCTCGCCCTCCGCCATCGCCGCTTCCGGCACGACATGCACGCTGATATCGCCGGCGCGACGGATGATTTCGTGCGTTGTCGATCCGAGGAAAATCTCGGCCCACCACGGCCGTTGCAGGCTTGAGACAACGATGTGCGTGAAGTTGTTCGCATGCGCATAATCGACGACCCCGTCAGCAACCGATGCCGCCGGTTGCGTGACCGCTGTTCCACCGAGCCGTTCTGCGAGCCTTAGTGCCTCAGCGATTCGGTCGCGCTCCGCTTCGTTCATCCGGCGGTTCTGCGCGGTCTCGACACTGATCGCTGTCCAGGTCGCGCGTAGCCGGTCCGCCATGCGGCGGGCGTAGCGCACCAGGGCGGGCGCCCCCTTCCGCTCGCTCACGCAGACCAGAATGCGATCGCCCGCCTCCCAGGGACCCTGGATCGCATGCGCCCGCATGTAGTCGACCATCTGCTCGTCGACGCGCTGGGCCGTGCGCCGGAGCGCCAGCTCGCGCAACGCCGTCAGGTTGCCCGGCGCGAAATAGTTGCGAATGGCGCGCTCGGCCTGTTGGGGCAGATAGACCTTTCCTTCTTTCAGGCGCTGGATCAGGTCCTCGGGCGTCAGATCGACGAGCTCGACGTCGTCTGCGTTGTCGAGGATCGAGTCGGGAACGGTTTCGCGCACGACCACGTGTGTGATCTTTGCGACGACGTCGTTCAGGCTTTCGAGATGCTGGACGTTGAGCGTGCTGTAGACGTCGATACCGGCCTCCAGCAGTTCCTGGACATCCTGGTAGCGCTTGGGGTGGCGGCTGCCCGGCGCGTTGGTGTGTGCCAGTTCGTCCACCAGCACGAGTTTCGGTTTGCGCTGCAGGATGGCGTCGATATCCATTTCAGCGAGCACGCGGCCTTTATATGCGCCGCGCTTCTTCGGGATGACCTCGAAGCCCTTGGTCAACATCTCCGTTTCGATTCGGCCATGGGTTTCGACCACGCCAACGACGACGTCGATGCCCTCGAGCCGCCGCTGCCGCGCCTGAGTGAGCATTTCGAAGGTTTTGCCGACCCCGGGCGCAGCGCCCAGAAACACTTTCAGGCGGCCACGATTTTCCTGCTCGGCCTGCTTGAGCAGCGCTTCCGGCGAAGGGCGTGCCTCGCGGTCCGGTGCATCCGTCATGCCGTCGATACTATTCCGGCCGGTCCGATCTCACCATTGAGCGCTTGAGGAGGCTTTGCACGACACGGCCGAACGCGGTTTCACCGGAGCGCGTCGAGCGCAAGATTGAGCTTGAGCACGTTGACATGCGGTTCACCAATCACGCCCAGGAAACGATCCTGGATCTGTGCCGTCACCAGCGCATTGACCTTTTCCACCGGCAGGCCGCGAGCTTTGGCTACGCGGGGCGCCTGGAAGAACGCTGCGGCAGGCGTGATGTCGGGATCGAGCCCGCTCGCTGATGCGGTGACAAGGTCGACAGGTACAGGCGCGTTCGGGTTCTCGGCGTGCAAGGCGGCGGCAGCCTTCTTCACCGAGTCGACCTGCTTCTTGGATGTCGGTCCAAGATTGGTGCCACCCGAATTTGACGCGTCATAGCCGTTTCCGGCCGCCGACGGACGGCCGTGGAAGTACTTCGCACTGGCAAAATTCTGTCCGATCAGCTCCGAGCCGATCACCTTGCCGCCGCTCACGACGAGGCTGCCATTCGCCTGATGAGGAAACATCACTTGCGCCAGACCGGTCATGGCGAGGGGATAGGCGATGCCCGTGATGAGCGTCATCACGACGATCATCGCAACGGCGGGCCAGATTTGCTTGAGCATGTGCTTCTTCCTTCAGGCGAGGCCGGCGGCTGTGACGAGAAGATCGATCAGCTTTATGCCGACGAATGGGACAACAATTCCGCCAAGGCCATAGATGAGAAGATTGCGTTGCAGCAGGCTTGCTGCGCCGATCGGCTTGTAGGCAACGCCGCGCAGCGCGAGCGGGATCAGCGCAACGATGATGAGCGCGTTGAAGATGATGGCGGACAGAATCGCACTCTGCGGCGAATGAAGGCGCATGACGTTGAGAGCCTGGAGCGCCGGATAGAAAGCCACGAACATCGCCGGGATGATGGCGAAGTATTTGGCAACATCGTTCGCGATGGAAAAGGTCGTAAGCGCGCCTCGCGTGATGAGGAGTTGCTTGCCGATCTCGACGATCTCGATGAGCTTGGTGGGATCGCTGTCGAGATCGACCATATTGCCGGCCTCGCGTGCGGCCATTGTGCCCGTGTTCATGGCGACGCCGACATCCGCCTGGGCGAGCGCGGGCGCGTCGTTCGTGCCGTCGCCGCACATGGCGACGAGCTTGCCCTTGGCCTGCTCGTCGCGGATGAGCTTGAGTTTCGTCTCGGGTGTCGCCTGGGCGAGGAAGTCGTCGACTCCCGATTCCGCAGCGATTGCCGCGGCCGTGAGGGGATTGTCGCCGGTGATCATGACGGTCCGGATACCCATCCTGCGCAGCGCCGCGAAGCGCTCCGGATACCGCCTTTGACGATGTCCTTGAGATGGATCACGCCGAGAAGCTTCTGGTCCTTGGCCACCGCGAGCGGCGTGCCGCCTGACTTCGCGATCCGCTCTGCATAGGCATTTACATCGCGCCGCGCCTGCTCGGGCGCGTTGCCGACGTAAGAGAGCACCGCGTCCACCGCGCCCTTGCGTACCGACGAACCTTCGACATCGACGCCGCTGATGCGCGTTTGCGCAGAGAAGGGAATGAACTTGGCTTTCATCGGCGCCATCTCGCGTCCGCGAATGCCGTATTTCTCCTTTGCCAGCACCACGATCGAGCGGCCTTCCGGCGTCTCATCGGAAAGAGAGGCGATCTGCGCCGCGTCGGCGAGATCGCGTTCCGTGACACCGGGAAGCGGCAAGAACTCCGTGGCCTGACGGTTACCGAGCGTGATGGTTCCCGTCTTGTCCAGAAGCAGCGTATCGACGTCGCCCGCGGCTTCCACCGCACGTCCCGACATGGCGAGGACGTTGAATCGAACGAGTCGATCCATTCCGGCTATGCCGATGGCAGATAGCAACGCCCCGATCGTCGTCGGGATCAGCGTGACGAAGAGCGCCACGAGCACCAGCACGGCGATCTTGCCGCCGGCGTAAGCGGCGTAGCTTGGGATCGTGGCGACGGCGAAGACGAATATAAGCGTCATGCCCGCAAGCAGGATATTGAGCGCGATCTCGTTGGGCGTCTTCTGACGCTCCGACCCCTCGACCAGCGCGATCATGCGATCAAGAAATGTCGAGCCTTGCGCAGCGGTTATTTTCACCTTGACCCAGTCGGAGATCACGGTGGTCCCGCCGGTTACCGCAGAACGGTCGCCACCGCTTTCGCGGATGACAGGCGCGGACTCGCCCGTGATCGCCGATTCGTTGACCGAAGCCACTCCTTCGATCACGTCTCCGTCGCTCGGGATGATATCGCCCGCCTCGACCAGTACGACATCGTTCGGCTTGAGCGAGGTCGCCGGCACACTCTTCCAGCCTTGTTTGTCCCGCTCGAGGAGCTTGGCCGAGGTCTCGGTTTTCGTCTTCCTGAGTGAATCGGCCTGCGCTTTGCCTCGGCCCTCTGCCACGGCTTCGGCGAAATTCGCGAATACCACGGTGAACCAAAGCCAGATGTTGATCTGCAGCGCGAAGGACAAATGCGCCGCACCGCTGAACAGATCGCGGAAGAAAAGGACCGTCGTCAGCGTCGCCACGATTTCGACGCAGAACATGACGGGATTAGCGATCATGTGGCGGGGGTTCAGCTTCTTGAATGAATCCCAGATCGCCGGGATGAGGATCGCGGGATCGGTGATCGTCGAGGATGATCGGCGCGAACGCTTTTCGATCCCGATTGGTGCAGGTGTTGCGTCCATGGGTTCTTCTCTCAGTAGAGGGTGCCGGCGCGCATCGCCAAATGCTCGACGACGGGCCCGAGAGCGAGCGCCGGGAAGAAGGTGAGCCCGCCCACGATAACGATGACGCCGATCACAAGGCCGACAAAGAGACCGCCATTGGTGGGAAACGTGCCGGCCGAGACCGGCACGATCTTTTTCGCCGCAAGCGAGCCCGCGACCGCGAGCATCGGCACGATCATCAGGAAACGGCCGATCAGCATGGAGCCTGCGAGGGTCGAATTGTAGAAAAGCGTGTTCGCGCTCAAACCGGCGAAAGCGCTTCCGTTGTTTCCAGTCGCCGAGGAATAGGCGTAAAGCATCTCGCTGAACCCGTGCGGACCGCTATTGTTGAGGCCTGCAAGACCCGCGGGCAGAACCGCCGCCAGCGCCGTCCCTCCCAGGATCGAAAGAGGCAGGACGAGAATGGCCAGCATAGCCATCTTCACTTCGCGCGATTCGAGTTTCTTGCCCAGGTATTCGGGCGTGCGACCGACCATCAGCCCGGCCACGAACATCGCAACGATCACGAAGAGCAGCATGCCGTAGAGACCGGAGCCGACGCCGCCGAAGATGATCTCGCCGAGTTCGATGTTGGCGATCGGTACCAGTCCGCCGAGCGGCATGAAGCTGTCATGCATCGAATTCACGGCGCCACATGACGTGTCGGTCGTCACGGTTCCGAAGAGAGCCGAATTCGTGATGCCGAAACGGACTTCCTTGCCTTCCATGTTGCCGCCGGCCTGGAGCGCACTGGCGGTTTGATCGACATGGAATGCGGCATAGGCCGGATTGCCCGCGGACTCTGCCCAGTAGAGCGTCGTCACGCCAGCGAGGAACAGAATCGCCATCGCTGCAAAAATCGCCCAACCCTGGCGCTGGTCTCCAACCATGCGGCCAAAGACATTCGTGAGCCCGGCACCGATCGAGAAGATCATGACGAGCTGGACGAGATTCGTGATGGCGTTGGGGTTCTCGAACGGGTGGGCGGAGTTCGCGTTGAAGAAGCCTCCGCCATTGGTGCCGAGAATCTTGATCACCTCCTGCGACGCAACGGGGCCTTGGGCGATCACCTGCTTTGCCGCCTCGAGGGATGTCGCATTCGTGTAGGGCAGGAGATTCTGCGGCATGCCCTGCCAGACGAAAAAGAGGCCGATAACGATCGAAACGGGCAGCAGGATGTAGAGCGTGCAACGCGTGAGATCGACCCAGAAATTGCCGAGTCCGCTCGCCGAGCGGCGCGCAAATCCACGGACAAGCGCGATCGCGAGTGCGATGCCTGTGGCCGCCGAAAGAAAGTTATGCACCGTGAGGCCCGCCATCTGGACGAGGTAGCTCATGGTCGTTTCCGGCACATACGATTGCCAGTTCGTGTTGGTGACGAAGCTCACCGATGTATTGAAGGCGAGATGTTCGCCGACCGCGGGAAGCTTTTGCGGATTGAACGGCAGATAGCTTTGTAGCCGCTGTAAAGCATAGAGCGTGACAAAACCCGCGAGGCTGAACGCAAGCATCGCAATGGCGTATACCGTCCAGTGCTGGTCTTCCTTCTCGTCGACACCGCAGATTGCGTAAAGAGCGCGCTCGAGAGGACGAAGCACGGGTGAAAGAAACGTGCGCTCGCCGTTGAAGACGCGCGTCATGTAGCCACCGAAAGGCCTCGCGATCAGGATCACGATCAGAAGGAAGAGCCCGATCTGGATCCAGCCATTGAGAGTCATAAGCCGATTTCCCTTAGAACCGCTCGGGGCGGATGAGCGCGTAGACGAGATAGGCGAGAAGGCCGAGCGTAACCGCTCCGGCTAAAGCGTAGTCGATCAGCATGTGTCTTTCCCTAGATGCGCTCGCAGGCGTAGGCATAGGCGATCGCGACTGCGAAGAAGGCCGCGCCGGCGGCGATGAAAATCAGATCAAACATGAGGGGTGTCCGGATCGAAGCGGCGAGAGAGTTGCAACTCGCGCATATACATTCGAGCGCGGCTCGGACGTCGCGTATATATAGGGAACATATACGTCGTTCCTCGACAGGCCGTGGCACCGCAAATCACTGCGCCATTCGGCGTGGGTGCATCGCGAATTGCTATGATGCAGGTCAATAAGAGTCGTCTCATGAGCCGGTCCGCGGCACCCTGATTCACGATCAACCGATGCCGTATCCTCGCAAAACCACCGTGACCAAGGCTGCGCCCGAGAGCGCGACAACGAGAGCCAGACCAAGCTCCCAGAGGACGCGACTCGCGGAATTGTCTGCCGGGCGCGTCTCGCGCTCGGGCGGCAGCGGGTGCGTCTTGCCGTATTCGATCAGCGTCTGCGCGAGCAGGTAGGTCAGGGGTGGCATCATCGAAAGCTCCATGCACAACCCAAAACGGTGCGAACACCGTTCAGGTATGCGCGCGGGAACATGCCGATCGGTTCATATAAATTCGAGAGAGCGCGCAGCGCTTCGCAAATATAGCCGGCGTATGAAGCGCGCGCCTCGTTGCCCTATACGATCGCTATATGCCCACGCGCGATGTGAACGCTCGTGTCTATACGCGTGACGATCGATATTTCGCACTTGTTCCGAGTCTTTCCGAGTACATCGCATGTCCGATTTTCCAGGCGATCCTGCACCAAGCCCCAACTGGCTCTCAGTCGAACCTTCGCTATCGCGGCTAGTCAGCTCAGACATTTCGTTCGCAGAATCTGCCGGCGTCGCAGGCATGGTCGTGCGGACGGCCTTAGCATTCATGGGGTTGGCGGCGCTGGCATTCGTCATTGGCTTCGCGACCCTGCGATTGCTCGCGATCATCCTCAGATAACTATTTCAGGTCTCCCGTCGCGATTTCTGTCGCGCATGCGGTTTGGAGCGATTGCGGTCCCGTTGTCGCTCGCGGCAAAGTGCGGGAATGGTCACGCCATTCGGGATCGCCACCATCCTGGTTGCGCTCGTTGCGCTCGCTGGATGGGTGAACGCAAAAACGGCGCGAATTGCTCCCGGCGTGGCGATGCTCATCGCGGGCCTCGTTGGCGCCTTGCTACTAGGCATCGCCGGCAGCTCGCACGTCGAAGCGGCAAGACAAGCAATCGCCGCTGTAAACCGGATCGACTTTTCGGCAGCTGTTACGCAATACATGCTTGGCTTCCTGCTCTTTGCCGGCGCGATGCAGGTGAACATGGAAGAGGCCCGCCGGCTTTGGGCGCCCATAGGGATTCTCGCGAGCCTCGGAGTGATCGCCACAACCGTGATTGTCGGCGTCGGCGTTTATCTTGCCGCGCGGCTCGTCTCAGTCCCGCTGCCGCTCACCTGGGCTCTCGTTTTCGGTGCCTTGATCAGTCCGACCGATCCCCTCGCCGTTCTGGCGACCCTTAAACATGGAAACCTGTCGGGCCGGCTGAAGGTAATTCTGCAGGCGGAGGCGCTTCTGAACGATGGCGTGGGGATCGTGGTGTTTCTAGCGCTGCTTGCGATCGCCGCGGGAGGGGAACATGCGAGCCCGGCCCAGCCTGTGATCGCCGTGCTCGTGCAGTCGATTGGAGGATTGGCGTTCGGGTTGTTCGCCGCCTTCCTCGTGATCCGCGCCATGCGCCCGCTCGACGACTTTGCCGTCGAGACGGCCATGACCGTCGCTCTTGCCATGGTGGCCTATGCCGGCGCGCAGGCGCTTTCGCTGAGCGGGGCCATTTCGGTTGTCGGCGCAGGAATGTTGTTTGGAAGCGAATCCGGCCAGCAATCGATCTCGGGACAGACGGAAGGGTACGTGCGCGCCTTCTGGACTCTTGTAGACGAGATCCTGAACGCGCTCCTGTTTCTGATGCTGGGCATTGAGCTGCTCGTCGTCCGAGTCCATCTCGGCGAGCTGTCGCTCATCCTGGCAGCCATCATACTCGTGCTCGTTGCGCGCATGCTCGTCGTTCTGCCCTGGGGCGTTTTCTATCGTGCCCGCCGCAGCGAGCGTGGCGCGGTCGCGATTCTGACTTGGGGCGGACTCCATGGCGCGTTGTCGGTCGCGCTTGCCCTCTCCATCCCGGCCAGCAACGAACGCAATCTGCTCCTGTCCCTCACTTACGCGGTCGTTGCGTTTTCAATCGTGGTTCAGGGCTTGAGTTTTGGTCCCTTCGCGAAGCGGCTCACGCGGCCTCAGCGAGATCAATCAAGACCGAAGACGAGCGTCTTGAGATAGGCGCTTTCCGGTAGCATCGGATGTATCGGATGATCGGGGCCTGCACCGGCCTGCCGGATCAGACGCGCCATCCTGCCATCGCGCGCCAACCCAATTGCGCATTCGAGCGAAAAGCGTTCGACGGAGATGTTGTGCGAACAGGACGCGAGGACGAGAAATCCTCCCGGCGTGACCAGCCGTGCCGCGGCGCGCGCGAGTTTGCGGTAAGCCCTGGCACCGGGCTCGAGGTCCTTGCGGGCGCGTACGAAGGGAGGCGGATCGGCAATGACAATGTCGAAGCTTTCCGCCGCCGTCCCGAGCCGTTCCAATTCCTCGAACACATCGCAGCGCACGAATTTGGGCGACAACCGGTTTGCTGCTGCACCCTCCTCGGCAAGCGCCAGTGCCGGTGCCGAACTGTCCAAGCCTATGACTTCCCGCGCGCCAGATTTTGCGGCCGCCAATGCGAAGCCACCGGTGTAGCAATACGCGTCGAGAACCGACCGGCCGTTAGCGAGAGATGCGGCAAAAGCGCGGTTCTCTCGCTGGTCGTAATACCAGCCTGTCTTCTGGCCGACTTCTGCATTGACGAAGTACATCACGCCATTTTCTTCGACACCGATACGCGCAGCGGCGCCCTTGACCGTTCGCACATAGGACGGGAGACCCTCGAGTGCGCGCGTCGGCGCGTCGTTCCGGAGGATCATGGTTGCAGGCTTGAGCACGGCCTCGACGGCTTCGACCAGGCTCTCAAGCAGAAGCTCCATTCCGGCCGTCGTGATCTGGATGACAAGACCTTCGCCGAAGCGGTCGATCACAAGGCCCGGGAGACCGTCGCCTTCCGCGTTGGCAAGTCTGTAAAACGGCTTGGAATAAAGAGCGTCGCGCAAAGCAAAGGCACGGCTGAGCCGGGACACGAAGAATTGCGCGTCGATCCTTGCGTCGCTGCGGTGATCAAGCTGCCGCGCGGCAATGAGACTTTTCGGGTTGAAATAGAACGTCCCGAAATCGCGGCCGTCGTCGCCCTTCACATTGACCAATGAACCAGACGGCAGCGACTTCGCGGGCCCGTCCATCACGATCTCGTTCGAGAAGACCCACGGTGCACCTGCGCGAACCCGGCGACCTTCGCGGGCTTTCAGACGAATAACGGGATGACCGGTCATAAAATTCTTGCCTTTGGCGCGCTGTCCCCGCGTAGCATGGCGGTTGGGTGCGGCATAAGGGGACGCCATGGCAGAGAATCCGGCACAAAATTTCGGGAGGATGCGCGGCAAATCACCTGAGGAAGCAACCTTCTTCTGGACTGGCGGGCCGGTTGAAGTTGCGGAACGGACTTGGTTTGCCTCGCAATTCTCCGGAACCACAGCATTCGAGACAGACGAAGGGCTTGTGCTCGTGGACACGGGTACCAAGCAGTTCGCGCCGATGCTCGCATCCATGCTGCGGCAGAAGACGCAGGCGCCGGTCCACACTGCGATCTACACGCATGGCCATATCGACCACGCCTTCGGTCTTCCGGAATTTCTTGTGCCAGGACAGAAAAAACCACGTGTGATCGCCCATGCGGCGATGCCGGCAAGATTCGCTCGGTATGCGGCGACCGCCGCCCACAATGCCGCGCTCAATGCGCGCCAGTTCGGCGGGACCGTCGAAGCCCAATCCAACGATGCTTACAAGGCGTTTGGACAGCCGCCAATCCCGCCGGATACGCTTTACGACCACGACATGAAGATCGACGTGGGCGGCGTCGGCTTCGAGCTTCATCACTGCAAGGGCGAAACCGACGATCACACCTGGGTATGGTGCCCATCACGACGGGTGGTTTGCTCCGGCGATCTCTTCATCTGGGCGGTTCCGAACGACGGAAATCCGCAAAAGGTGCAGCGCTATCCCTGGGAACGGGCAAAGGGGCTTCGCGCCATGGCGGCGCTCGAACCTGCCGCGCTCTGCCCGGGCCACGGCGCGATGGTCACGGGAGATACGAAGAAGATCATCTCCATGCTCAACGAAACAGCGGCATTCCTCGAGACCATCGTCGCGCGCACAATTGCGCTGATGGAAAACGGCTCGCCGCCGCACGTCGACATCGTCACGGGGATCACGCTACCGGTCTCCGATTCACCTTGGCTGCAACCAACATACGACGATACGGAATTCATCGTGCGGAATGTCATCCGCTTCTTTGGTGGTTGGTGGAGTGGACGGCCAAGCGAGCTCAAGCCTGCGCCCCGTGCCGCGCTTGCGCGCGAGCTTGCGCAGCTCGCGGGAGGGGCGAGAGCCTTGGCGGCGCGGGCCGTGGCGCTCGCATCGGCCGGCGATTTTCGACTCGCCTCGCACCTCGCCGACTTTGCGCTGGAAGCAGCACCTGCCGATCGCGATGTCCAGGAAAAGACAGCCTCCGTCTACGAGACTCGCGCCTCACACGAACGGAGCCTGATGGCAACGAACATCTTCAACTCGGCTGCAGCCTACGCCCGCGCGGGACGCGCCTTTGCATGAGTTGCGCGTTGTGAGCGATTTCCAATATTGCGTCTTCGAGATCGCGCGTGGTCGTGAGGCCTGGACGGCGCTCTCGGCATCAGTTCGCGAAGGATCGAAGTCCCTCAGCACAAGCGGGGGTATGGTTGCCCTGTTCGCGCCTCAACTGGGCTTCGCATCGAATGAAGCTGCGGTACTCGCGCGCGGAATCGATGCAAAACACCTGACTCCGGCGGGCGTGGTCTTGCGGGTTCAGGAGGACACGCTGTCCGCAACGGTCCGGCCACGCGAGGGGCAGAGGCTGAGAGAAGGCGGCATTTACGTCCACCGCTGGTTCACGATCGACGGCTGTCACCTCGCCGATTTCATTGACCTTTCGGAGCGCGCCTGGGCCGGTTTCGAAGGTTCCTATGATACGGAGATATTTGGATTATTCGCCGCACAAGAGAGTGCCTCGGATGCGCTGGCAGGGGCCCGCAGGCTGCTGCTGCTCACCTGGTATGGCGATCACGGCGTCTGGAAAGCCTCGCGCGAACCGACGAGAGACGCAGCCAGCCTCTTTGCGCAACGGCATCTTTTGACACGCATGACAATCGGACGAAGTTCCGTTCGCGTCCTTTGACCGCCCTTGCCTCGCCGCCCGGTGCTCTTTTAGATGCGCGCCTCAACGTTGGGAGGTAGTAGCATGGCCGTCGACGGCACCTGGAATGTCACAGTCAATTCACCCATGGGCGCTCAAAAGAGCACCCTCAATCTCAAGGCAAATGGCAGCAGCCTCACCGGCTCGGCCCAGAGCCCGCAAGGCGCACAGGAGATTGCGAACGGCAAGGTGGACGGCAACAACGTCTCCTGGCAGATCTCCATCACTACGCCGATGCCGATGACCCTCGAATTCAGCGGCGCGGTGGACGGCGACAAGATTTCCGGCAACGTGAAAGCCGGCGCGTTCGGATCATTTCCGTTCTCCGGCACTCGCGGCTGAAAAGCCTGGTAGCCGGAAATCAAAGAGCGGCCGTCGAGCCGCTCTTTTTTTTGCGCGCCGATCGCGGATGGGCCGCACCGTAGACCTCCATCAGCCGTTTGGTGTCGACTTCCGTATAGGTCTGCGTCGTCGAAAGTGATGCGTGTCCGAGAAGTTCCTGCACGGCACGAAGGTCGCCGCCATTCTGAAGCAAATGGGTGGCAAAGGAATGCCGCAGTGCATGCGGCGTTGCCCGCTCGCTGAGACCAAGGGCGCTTCGCAGCCTTTGCATCAGGCGCTGCGCCTCGCGCGCGCTCATCGGTTTGCCTCGCTTCGACAGAAAGAGTGGGCTCGATGGGCCGCCGCCAAACGGGACCTTGTCGGCATAATCTTTGATCGCATCGCGCACGATTGGCAGCACGGGAACTGCGCGCTCCTTGCGACCCTTCCCGAGAATGGTGAGTGCGGTTGCCAATGGGACATCGCCCCGCTTCAGCCCCAGCGCCTCGGAAATGCGTAAGCCCGCTCCATAAAGGAGCGTAAGCAGTGCACGATCGCGAGCCCCGAGCCAATCGCTGTCATTCTCGCCTGCAAGCTCAAGGGTTGTTTGCGCAGCCGATTCGGTCAAAGGCCGGGGAAGGGCGCGCCGAAGCCGCGGCAGCCGCACACTTTGGGCGGCCGCATTCTCCAGGATATTCTCGCGCGCAAGGTGGCGAAAAAAGCTGCGAATGCTGGCAAGCGCGCGGGCCACGCCCTTGTCTCCCAGCCCGTCGGCCCGGCGCCTCGTAATGAAGGCGCGAATATCGGCCGGGAAAATTCGCCTCAGCGTGCGTTCGTCGACGGCTCGTCCAAAATGTTCGGAAAGAAACAGGAAAAAGCGCGCGACATCGTCGCCATAAGCGCGGATCGTGTAGTGACTGGCCCGCCGCTCATGTGCGAGCGCGGCGAGCCAGTCTCTTTTCAGATCTTCGGCAGGTCGAGCCAGGCGCGAATCGCTCTTTCAAGGGCGCGTGCAAAATAGCGCATGCGCGATTCCGCGTCTTCGTTTTCAAACCGGCCCGGCGTTTCGGCCCCAAGGACGTAAAGAGCCAGTGGCGCGTCGCTCCCGATGCGCAGCCGGAAAGCGACTGTGCTTGCACATCGTGCGCCCGTCGAGCCCAGCAGCGCCGCGCCGCCTGCTCCGAGGACCGCGCCCATGCCGTCCGATCCGAGGAGGGCATTGATGGCACCCGACGGAAGAAGCCTCAAGCCCGTCGTCGAGATACGTTGCCCGCCCTCCTCGCTCTCGACACAGAAGGCGGCCTTGTCGGCTCCGAACGACGAGGCCGCCGCCAGGCCAATGGCAATCACTTCTGCGAAATTGCGCGCATCGAGAAGCTCGAGCACCGCTTGGCGGATAGCCTCGTCGAGCCGGCGATTGGCATCCTGCGCTGAGCGCAAAGCGTCACGCTCCGCTCTCAGGCTCGCATTTTCCCTGCGCAGCTTCTCAATGACGACCTGTTGCAGATCGCGAACCGGACTACCCGCGAATCGGTCAGGGAGAAGCTGCGCGATCAATTCTCCGTCTGCCGCAAGTTCCTCGCGGTTCAGGCGGATATAGGCTTTCACGGCCTCTGCGGCCGCGTCCTCCGGAGAGCGCCCCTCAGCCCTTTCGCTCATTCCTCGCGGATTCTCACGCCGGCTTTTCGGGCGTCCTCGATAAAGGTCGCGAGCCCCTTGTCAGTCAGCGGATGGTTGAGCAGCGCGCGGAACACCGATGGCGGAATGGTCGAGACGTCCGCGCCGGCGAGCGCAGCTTCTCGCACATGCGTTACATGGCGAACGGAAGCCGCCAGGATTTCCGTTTTGAAATTGTAATTGTCGTATATGGTTCTGATCGAGCGGATGAGTTCCATCCCATCTTCGCCGACATCATCCACGCGCCCGATAAAGGGAGAGATGAACCGGGCGCCCGCCTTGGCGGCCATCATGGCTTGGACAGGTGAAAAGCAAAGCGTGACATTGACGCCTGTGCCCTGATCGGTGAGCGCGCGGCACGCCTTCAGCCCTTCCCAGGTGAGCGGCACTTTCACGACAATGTTCTTGGCGATGCAGGTGAAGCGGGCCGCTTCCTCGAGCATGCCTTTCGACTCGGTCGCGAGCACTTCGGCGCTGATCGGGCCGGGAACGGCCTCGCAGATCTGCTTGAGCGCGTCGATATAGTTGAGCCCGGTCTTGCCTGCGAGGGTCGGATTCGTCGTGACGCCATCGACAAGGCCCGATTGCGCAAGCTCGCGGATTTCCTTGGGATCGGCGCTATCGATGAAGATCTTCATTGCGAACTATTGACCGCCCTGAATTGCCCTCCAAAGTGTACTGCATGAGTCTGGCGGCGTCGAAGTCTCTGCCCGCACTCGCGCTTGGGATAAGTCCGCGTGCGGGAGTGCTCTTGCCGCGACCGCTCAAGGGACCCTACGACTACAAACTCCCCTTGGGTACAAACGCGTCACGAGGCTCGGTGGTTTCCGCCCCTCTAGGTACGACGGAGGTCCTGGGCGTCGTCTGGTGCGAGGCCGAAGGCAGCGTCGGCGACAATCGTTTGAAAGAGGCCACACCGCTCGAAGGCGGGCCGCGCCTTCCCGTGGCGCTTTGCGATTTCATAGACTGGGTGGCCGAATACACGTTGAACCCGCCGGGCAGTATTCTTGCCATGGCATTGCGTTCAAGCGCGGCGTTCGCGGCCGAGATTCCACGCACCGCTTATGTACTTGGCACCGAGCGCCCCGTGCGCATGACGGAAGCGCGCGAGCGCGTGCTGGCGACGGCAGCTGATGGCCTCGCACGAAGTGCTGCGTCGCTTGCGGAGGACTCCAATGTGACGCCCGCGGTCGTCCGCGGACTGATCCAGGCGGGAGCTCTGGCTGCGACGGAACTCCCCGAATTTCCGCCCTTCCGAGCGCCTGATCCAGATTTCGCAACGCCCTTGCTCAATCCGGCACAAAGCGAGGCGGCCCGCGTGCTCCGGAACGATGTCGCCGCCCGACGATTCTCCGTCTCCCTTCTCGATGGCGTCACCGGATCGGGCAAAACCGAAACCTATTTCGAAGCCGTGGCGCAGGCGCTTCGCACAGGCCGCCAGTCCCTGATTCTGCTCCCGGAGATCGCGCTCACGGTGCAGTTCCTCGAGCGTTTTGCGCAGCGTTTTGGTACGCGGCCGGCGGAATGGCATTCCGATCTTTCGCCTCGGGAGCGCAAGCGCGCCTATCGCGCGGTTATGAGCGGCGAGGCGCGTGTCGTTGTTGGCGCGCGGTCCGCTCTTTTCCTCCCTTTCAACGCACTTGGGTTGATCGTGGTCGATGAGGAACACGAACAGGCCTACAAGCAGGAAGACGGCGCGATCTATCACGCGCGCGACATGGCTGTCGTCCGGACAAGAATCGAAGGCTGCACGACAATTCTCGCCAGTGCGACGCCATCGCTCGAGAGCTACGTCAATGCGACGAGCGGCCGGTATGCGCATTTGCGGCTGCCTGAGAGGCACGGCACCGCAACAATGCCGGAAGTCAGCCTGCTGGATCTTCGCACGGATCGTGCCGAGCCCGGGACTTGGCTATCGCAGACGCTGCGCAACGAAATCGCAAGCACGCTTGCGCAAGGCGAGCAGGCGATGTTGTTCCTCAATCGCCGCGGCTACGCACCGCTCACGCTTTGCGAACATTGTGGTCATAAACTCACTTGCCGGAATTGCTCGGCATGGCTCGTCGAACATCGCTACCGAAAGCGGCTCCAATGTCATCACTGCGGATTCGAGTCCCAGACGCCGCCGGCTTGTCCGGAATGCCGATCAGAGGGAACGCTGGTTGCCTGCGGGCCTGGTGTGGAACGCGTCGCCGAGGAATTCGCGGAAGTATTCCCCGGCGCCCGCTTCGTGATTGCCTCGAGTGACACCATGCAGGGTCCGCAAGAGAGCCAGGGGCCGATCCGCGCCATCGCGAGACGCGACGTGGATGTGGTGATCGGCACCCAGATCATGGCCAAGGGGCACCACTTCCCAGGGCTCACGCTGGTTGGAATCGTGGATGCCGATCTCGGAGGGATCGGTGGCGATCTGCGTGCCCGCGAGCGGACTTTCCAGCTCCTGCACCAGGTTTCCGGTCGCGCAGGTCGCGCCGACAAGCCCGGACGGGTGCTCATCCAGACGCGCGCCCCCGACGACGTCGTGATGCAGGCGTTGGCGGCAGGCGATCGCGATCGCTTTTACGCCCAGGAACGCGGGCATCGCGAAGCGGCGGGCGCACCGCCGTTCGGCCGCCTCGCCGCGCTGATCGTCTCCGGCAGCGACGGCGAGGAGGTTCGCGCGACTGCGCGCGCACTGGCGCGTGCGGCGCCGAAGGCCAAGGACGTGACCGTTTGGGGGCCAACTCCGGCCTTTTATGCTCTGCTCCGCGGTCTGACGCGGGAGCGTCTGTTGGTGCAGGCGGGCCGCAATGTCGATATCCAGGCCTATCTTCGTGCCTGGAGACCGCTCGTGAAAATTCCAGCCGGCGTCAGACTCTCCGTCGATGTCGACCCGATGAGCTTCTTCTGAAGGCTTGGGGCCAGCATGGTCCTATCGCAAACGCTCGAAGGCACTTGGACGGGAGCGGGTTTCCAGCGCAGCGATAATTTGGTTGGCGAGCTCGGAGCTCGGTGTCGAAGTAGCGTCGATCTCCAGGTCATAGATCGCATGAGCGTGTACGCGCTTGACGGAGCTGGCGGCTCCGCCCAGCGGGCGATCTCTGCGCGCGCGCTCGCGAAAGAGCAATTCCTCCTCGGAACAGTGCACACCAACAAAGAACACATCGGCGTCTCTCAGGACCTCGACCCAGTCATCCAGAAGGTCGCGCCTGACGATGCAGTCATCCACGACGACCCCAAGGCCCTCTGCCACACAGGCGCGCACCGAACGGTGAAACGCGCGGAACAGCTTCGCAGGCTCGTTCTCATGCTCGACGGAGAGTCCAACATCACGCGGGCCGCCCAAATAGCGCTCAACGGCCATGTAAAAGCTGAAAGGGACCCGTTCCCACACGAACTCGTCGATGCCCATGGAGATGAACGGCAAATGTGCCAGCAATGCTCGTGACAGCTGGGACTTGCCGGCGGAGGACGCGCCGTTCAGGAGGATAACGTCGGGCATTTTCATCTCGCGGCCTCGTTGCCAACGCGGCTCGGGCCCGCTAGCGGCCTGTGAACTTTGCAGAGCGGCGCTCCAGAAACGATGCGACGCCCTCCTTGTGATCTTCCGAACGGAAGCATTCGGTGAGCGCAGCAACATGGGCGGTCATATGATCCGATACGTCGCGTTCGAGTCCGTGCCAGACGAGATCCTTGATCCGCTTGAGCGAGAACGGCGATGAAGCGAGATAGCGTCGCGCCTCGCCAAGCGCTGCGTCGGCAAGCTTGTCTGGCTCGACCACTTCCGCAGCAAAGCCGATGGCCCGCGCCTCCTCGGCTTCGAGAAAGGCGCCCGAATAGAGCAGGCGCAGCGCGCGCTGGGGACCGATCAATCTTGGCAGCAACCAGCTGCCGGCTCCCGTATCGGGGACCAACCCTCTATGTGCAAAATTCCACGCAAAGCGCGCGCGATTGGAAACCAGGCGCACATCGCATTGGCTCGCAAATTCCGCTCCCATTCCGACCGCGTAACCGTCAATGGCACCGATCACGGGCTTCGGGCATTGAAGCAGCGGCCACCAGCGCGAGCCCTCCTCGGCCCGGCCGCGGACGCCGCGTGTTTCACCCGGCACGGTCGAGAGATCGGCGAGATCGGTCCCAGCGCAAAACGCTCCACCATTTCCTGTGACGATCAGGACGCGTACCTTTTCGTCCTTTCCAGCCTCGCCGACGCACTCGATGAAGCGACCGAGCATCGCATAGGTCATTGCATTGCGCTTCTCGGGACGATCAATCGTCAGAGTCGCGATGCCGTCCTCACTTGTGGAATAGCGAATGTGGTGTTCCGTCATAGGGCGGGCCTCGATTTTTGCAGGGCCCGAGTATGGCGCTGCCATTACTTTGAGCAAGGCTGCACCTTTTCAGGAGAGCTCTTGCCCCGCGCGAAAAGACGCAGATAGTGGAGCGCTATGGGCAAAGCCCTTGTCGCACTGGCGATCATCGTGGTCGCCTCGATTTTGATCGCAGGGCTCTACACGCTCTGGCGGGGTGGCGACGTCTCGCGGACCTGGTCGAACCGCCTGATGCGCATGCGCGTAATCGCGCAATTCATAGCGATCCTGCTCATCATGCTTGTGCTCTTCATCGCCAAGCGGCACTGACGGCTGCGCGAAAAGTTGGGTAGGTCAAGCGAAGGCGCGAAGACGCGACGGCCGGATACGACCCACTGGGGCTTAGCGACTTGGCGTCTTTGCGTGAATCGCTCTTGGGCTTGCACGGGAAGCCTTCGTATGCTGTGAGCAAGGTGATGGCCAAGACGCTCTACGAAAAGATCTGGGAAGCCCATCTCGTCCATGATGCCCCTGGCGAAGCCAGCGTCCTCTATATCGACCGTCATCTCGTGCATGAAGTGACAAGCCCGCAGGCTTTCGAGGGACTGCGTACGGCCGGCCGCAAGGTGCGCCGGCCGGAATTTACGCTCGCCGTGGCCGACCACAATGTGCCGACGAAGGATCGCGCGAAGGGCATTACCGACCCGGAATCGCGTACGCAAGTCGAGACGCTGGAGAGAAACGCGCGGGAATTCGGCGTCGAATACCTTGCCATGAATGATCTTCGTCAGGGGATCGTGCACATCGTCGGACCCGAACAGGGCTGGACGCTGCCCGGCACCACGATCGTCTGCGGCGACTCGCACACGTCGACCCACGGCGCCTTTGGCGCGCTCGCCTTCGGGATCGGTACGAGCGAAGTCGAACATGTGCTTGCGACCCAGACGCTGTCGACGCGGCGGTCGAAAAACATGCGGGTGCGCGTCGAGGGAAAACTTCCGCTCGGCGTAACCGCAAAGGACATGGCACTCGGGATCATTGCGCGGATCGGCACGGCGGGCGGAACGGGTTATGTCATCGAATATGCGGGTGAGGCCGTACGTTCTCTCTCCATGGAAGGACGGATGACACTTTGCAACATGACGATCGAGGCGGGCGCACGGGCCGGTTTGATCGCTCCCGACGAAACCACCTTCGCCTATCTTGCGGGCCGCCCCCGCGCTCCGAAAGGCGCCGCGTTCGAAGTTGCGCGGCGGTTATGGGAGCGATTGCGAACGGACGAGAACGCAAAATTTGATTCTGAGATCGTGTTGGATGCGGCCGACATCGCTCCGATGGTGACGTGGGGTACGTCTCCGGAGCAGGCGCTCCCGATTACCGCTGCGGTACCCGACCCGTCCTCCATTTCAGATGCCGCACACCGCGCCGGAGTGGAACGTGCCCTTGCGTATATGGGGCTCGAACCGGGTGTCCCGCTGACGGCATTGAAGATCGATCGCGTATTTATCGGATCCTGCACGAACGGCCGCATCGAAGATTTGCGTGCGGCCGCCTCGATCTTGCGGGGACGGAAGGTGGCGGCCCATGTGAACGCCATGATCGTTCCCGGCTCGGGCCTTGTGAAGGAACAGGCTGAGGATGAAGGGCTTGATAAAGTCTTCGTCGAGGCGGGGTTTGAGTGGCGCGAGCCCGGGTGCTCGATGTGCCTCGCCATGAATGCCGACCGTCTCGAGCCCGGCGAGCGCTGCGCCTCGACCTCCAACCGCAATTTCGAGGGGCGGCAGGGACGTGGAGGGCGCACCCATCTCCTGAGCCCCGCCATGGCGGCCGCGGCAGCCGTTGCTGGCCATCTCGCAGACGTGCGGTCGTATCAGTAGCGGAGGCCCGCAAAAGTCGCGGTCAGTCAGGCCCTTACATTTTTCCAATGAGCAATAACGGAAGAAGACCAGGCGGCGGATTTGGCATCCCGGAAGCAGGGCCGCGGCAACAGCTCGGATCTCGGCGAATGTTTCCTTGAGCTCGGTTGTCGGCGCGCCCACATCCGCCTGACGGCGAAATGCACGAATGGCGAGGCTCAATGGCAGCGCCACCATTGCGAAGAGATAGTCGATCGGCGTGCGCGCGCGATAAAGGCCGACGAGCACGAGTTTTCCTCCGGGCTTCAACAACGAGCGGAGACGCTCGAGGGCCGGGCGGAGCGGGAGATGGTGCAACACAGCCACGCCCGCCAACATTTCGAACTCCTGGTCGGCGAACGGTACGTCAAAACATCGCCCTCGATGAGGGTGACGTTTGGCGCGGCGTCATTCTTCGCTGCATCGAGCGCGAGCCGATCGGAATCAATGCCGACGACTTGCCTGCAGCGCTGCGCAAGTTTGCGGGTCAGCAATCCGCGCCCACACCCCACATCGAGGGCATTGAGACAGTTCTCGGGTACGGCTTTCAGAATGAGCCGATGATAGTGAATATTGTGATTCCACTCTGACACGCGTCGCCGTGTCTTGAGCGCGTTCAGACCTCACCGCCCGGGAAGCGAGATCATGCGGGACTCTGCCATTTTTCGCAGGACGTCCCACACCTGGCGGCGCATCACGCGCGCCGCGTCGTCACTGCGGTCCTCGAGGTGCGCCTGGAGCGTGATCAAAAGCCGCCGCAGCGCCCAATTGGTTTGATTTAATGCTGTTATCCGAAGCGACTCGTCTTTCGTCGCCGCAGCCTCCTGCAATTCTTCGCGAAGTGAACCATCTTCGATTTTCGGCGCGCACGAATCGAAGAGTCGCCTCATCTCGGCATTTTCGCCGACACGCAGTTCGGCGCCACGTTCGTATTCTCTGGCAGCGAAACCGAGCACGATGCTCATGAGCCCGATCTGCGATTGCTGAAAGGAATCGCTCAGCGATGGCGCGATTTCGGCCGCGAGCTTCTGGACCGAATAACCGATGATCTTGTCGATATCCGGATTCATGCCATCTCTCCGAGACGCCCGGCCAAAATCTGGTTGTGAAAGGCGAGCGGATACCACCCTGAGAAGGCGTTGATGGGATCGATATTGCGGCCGTCCGCGTATTCGCGGGCTGCCGATATCCAGATCGCCGCTCCCTTGAAGCTCGCGAAGATTTCCCACCAGCCAAGCGCAGCCGGATCGGCCTTGAGCCCGCTTGCCTCTTCCCAGATCGCGATGGCCTCGACGCGCGGAATCATGCCGCCAGGCCGCGAGGCGTCAGCATTTGCCCACAAGGGATCGATGGCCCAAGCGAGATCCTCCAGTGGATCGCCCAGGTGCGCCATTTCCCAGTCGAGAATCGCGCGCATGTCGCCCTCGGCGTCGAATAGAAAATTGCCGGTCCGATAGTCGCCATGCACGATCGAGATCTTCTGCGCCGGCGGCGGAAGATGCGATTTCAGCCAACGGATCGCGGCGCGCACTATCGGTTGCGGCTCGACTTCGTCGGTCTCCACCACCTTCTCCCAGCGTGCCACCTCATGCGAGGCGCACGCGCGGGGCTCCGTCGCGCCATCGAAATCCAGGAGTTTCAGTGCGGCAGGATCGGCGCGCGCAATGCGGCCGAGGTTTTCGAAGAACTGGCGGCCGATCTTTTCGCGGAACTCGCCGTATGGGTCAGGGCTCAGAATGGCGCCTGCAGTGCAGTTTTCGACCTCCTCCATGATGAAGAAAGGCCGTTCGAGAGGTTCGGGCGAAAGCTCGAGTGCGACCGGTTCAGGCACGGGCAACCCAAGGCGATGGAATGCCTCGATCGCCCGATATTCGGTGGCGCGCTCGGTTTCGATCAGGCTGGCAGGCGGATCGCGCCTTAAAATGAGAGCGCGCTCGTCGCAGAACGGGCCGCCGGGCCGCGCGCGAAAGCGATAGGTTTCGCGCGACGCGCCGCCGGATATCCGTACAAGATTGCGAACCTCGACGGGCCCGCGCGCCCATTTGCCCGCGAGATAGGTTGCCAGGCGCTGTGCAAGCACGTCGCTCATGGCGCCGGATCGAGAATTCCCGTCAGCCGGTGCGGGGCATAGGGGCCGATCACCAATTGCTCGAGGACGCCGGCTCCCGCCTGCTCCACGCCCGGACCTTTAAGGCGCGCGGTGACGAACGCCTGGACATGCAGAAAGCGCGGGTCGTTCTCATTCACGCCCGCGGTTTCATACGAATCATAGCCAAGCGCGTTTTCGCCCTTGTACTGACCGTGGCCCCATTCGGGATGGCCATACCCGATCCCTGACATGTAGAAATTGTAGTGCGGGAGCAATTCCGCTTCCCACGCTTCTCCTTTTGCATCACGCACGGATATGACGGCGCGCTTGGCGTGGCGTGTGCCGGATTTATATTCGATTTTCGACGAACAGGCCTCCATGTGCTGGGGCTCGCCCTCGCCGATCGCACCGATGACCGACGCCGTATTCCACGGCCTGCCACTCGCTTCCGCGTTCAGATGGTAGAGCATGAAGCGGTCAGGAAAGTTGAGTGGTGACCAGAGCCAGTAAAACTGCGGCGTCCGCGGCGGCGCGACTCCTTGCGGATCAGAGAGGCCGACCGGCCGCACGCCCCAGGACCGATCGCGGGTGCCGAACACGAGGTCTCGCACGACCTCGATGCGCTTGCCCTTCACGCTGATGAACCCGTCATAGACGCCGTTCTGGGTCAGCCGGGTATAGTCCATCATCGTGCGTGGACCTTGACGGTAGGTGAAGCGCGGTTCTTCCACGGCTTTGGCGCGCGCCTGGAACAGAAGCTCGCCTTCTATCCCGTGCACGTTCTCTCCCACCCGAATCCGCAATGTCTTCAGCGGTTCGACGACGTCGATCCGGATCGGGCCGACCACGGTATCCATCCGCTCCATGTTGAGCAGCCGGGAAGCGCGAAGATTGTGTTGAACGCCGTCGCAGATGACGGTGAAGGACGCATCCATCACGTTTAAGTGTGGGTAGACACCGAGCGCTGCGGCAAAAAATATCTGCCCGTCGAGGGTATAACCGTTGAAGAAGTACCGGTCGTAGAAATTGCGATCCGTACCCGAAGTGGCGATCGGCTCCGGCAGCTGGTGAATCGGATAGTCGTCCGCCTTCGTCAGCATATGCGCCTCGCTCCCGTGACCCGTCTACGGCCGAGCATGGCGTTCCGTTGCGGCGAGAGCAACGAGGAAACACCTCCCCTACGAAGAGCTCAGTCGCTCAGATGCCGGTTGGTGAAGCGGGCATTGCCAAGACCGGTGCCGATGGTCAGCGCGCCCCAATGTTTCAGGTGTTTCATGCGCGGAAGCTCGCTTAGGCCCTGAACCACCGCATCATTGTGGACCAGAACGACGGTTTCTTCGTCGCCGATGCGTGGGATAGCTTCCGTGAGACGCTGCGGAAGGTTGAACCGGGCGCTCTCCCAATTACCGGGCAGGTTCTGCGCACCGCGATCGATTGCGCCGTCAGGCTCGATTTTGCCCGGGCAGCCGACGCCAACAAAGGGAGCCGGAGTCAGGCCATTCCGGCCGGCATGCTTGATCAGGCGCTTCAGCATGGCCGTCAATTCGTCGATTGCTTCGTCGCGTTTCGGCGCGTCGTCGGCATGGCGCCAGATCTCACGCTCGAGAACCTGTGCCTTGGAGCCGTCGGGGGCTTTTTTGAGATTGGGTGCCACGGTGCCGGCGCGAATATTCGTGCCGCCAATGTCGACAGCAAAGATGATGTCGTGGCCCTTGAGCATCCATGCCGGCGCAAGGTGGATCGCGCCGATGAGACCGGCGTCGTCGGGATGATGATGAATTGGCGAAAGCTCTGCACGTTCGCCCTCGGTCGCCAACATCACACCCGCGCGCGCGATGGCACGAATGCCAACTTCGCTTTCCCTCAAGCCTCCACCCACCGCAATGCATGAGGTGCCGCGCCATTCGGCCGTCTTTAAAAAACGCGCTGTGACGTGTGCCAGTTCGCTCGCGAATGCCTCGATGACGCCAAGGACGACGCCGCAGGCATCCTGATCCTTCGCGTCGAGTGCAGAATCGAGTGCCTTCTTCGAGATTTTTTCCGTAGGCACGTCACCGAACGGATCCTTGCCGAGTTTACGCAGAGCCTTGCGCATCTCATCGAGATGCTGGCGCAGGCCCTTTTTGCTCGCGCGATCTCCGAGAAACGAACCGCCACTGCCCTTGAGTTCCAGATTGTAACTGTCGACCTCTACCGACGGCAGGCGCAGCGCACCATGAGGGCCGATGGGCTCCCCTGGTTGCAGTGTCGCTTTCGAAGGACCGCTCATGCGCCGCTACGTTCGATGTCACTGGTATTGGCACTGCCAAGAACAAAGCGGGCGACGGCGCGAGCGAAGCCGTCCATTTCGGGACTTGCGGTCACCACATGGGCCGCAAGACGGACCTCTTCCGGCGCTGTCTCAATGGCAATGGCAAGACCACTCTTTTCGAACAGGTTCCATCGACATCGGCCACCACCAATTTGATCTTGTCCATGAAAATGCAGCGCGCTCGCGCCGGCAGCCCGCGCTGCCGGCCAATTGTGACACGATGAAAGCGCGCCTGCTGCGCAATTGGTTCCTTGCTCGAATTGGCAGCGACAGTTGGTTCCTTGCTCGAATTGGCAGCGACAGTCCTCTGGCAAACCTGCGATAGGACGCTGCGCCCCGCCGACCGGGTTTCTGGTAAAGTTTTCAGCTGCGCTAAGGGTGCTTGGGGGATTTCATGGACGCATCCGCGAAGGCTCGGAGCGAGCGAGCGGCACTCGCCCTCCTCACCTTCTTGCTGCTCGCATTTCCGCTCTCCTGGTATCCGTGGATCCTTGCGCTTCTCGCGCATCGCACGAGCGGGCCCAACCCTCTGGGCGTGCTGCTTGCCGGGCTGATTGCGTCAGCGGTCTGGCGAGGTTGGAGGGGTACCCGCGATCTATTGCTGGCCATCATTCGCGTGAGAGCGCCGCTCGCGAGCTGGGCCGGAGCGCTCTTGACCGGACCGGCGGCACTCGGAGTTGCGCTCGCCATCGCCAGGGCACGCGGCATGGCTATTCATTGGATGGCACCTCCAGCCGAATTGGCGGATCGGTTCGTCTTCACGCTTCTGTTCGTGGCGCTCGGAGAGGAACCCGGCTGGCGGGGCACCCTGCTGCCACTTCTCCAGCAAATTGTTCATCCGCTTCTCGCAGCCTCTATCGTCGCAATCGTCTGGGCGGTCTGGCATCTCCCGCTGATGGGAACGGAATTCGCCTGGCCAATTGTTCCGGCGTTCGCTGCCAGCGTGTTCGGCGGCGCGTTCGTGCTTGCCTGGCTCTACAATGCGTCGGGCGGAAGCGTGCTTTTGCCGATGCTGCTCCACGCCATTTTGAACACCGTTGGAGCAGGGTACGCCTTTCATCTCGTGGACGCGGGCGAACTTCCTTCGCTTTGGGCGATCTACGGAGCGGTCTGGCTAGCCTTCGGCGTTCTGGTCGTCATCCTGACGCGCGGCCGCCTCGGCTGTGCGAAAGCTGCTGCCGAGGCTTGATCAATTCCGGAGACGACAAAGTGGAGGCCCGGGGCCGATGGCTCAGCGGCCGATGTAGCGAAACTGGCTGTTGTAGACGCCCATGATGTTGTCGGCCCTTGCCTTCAGGCGTTCGGCATCGTCCACGAGGCCGAGCGCCTCCGCAATCTCCTGCGCCCGCGTCAGATAGAAGAGGGCATCGTCCTTCAGATCTTTCTGGTTATGCGAAGCTGCATCGTACATGGCAGCATAAGCGGCTTCTGCGCGCTGCTCGAAATCGCGCATCCGTTCAATACTCGGAGAGTTTTCGCTCATTTGCGGTCTCTTCACCCAAAGGGCCACCGCGCCAGGTCGGCTGTGGCCGCTCGCCAGCGGTGACCTCGAATCCGGCTTTCGCGAGCAGCCGCGTCGAATCGAGCGTCGGCAAAGGCGCGAGCGCCGGCGTCACCAGCAGCGGGATCTCGGTGCAGGCGAGCGCAACCGCATCGCAGCCTTCGGCCTTCATGCGTGCGATGATATCGACATAAGCGCGGCGCGATTCCTCGCGGATTACTCCAAGACATAGTTCGTCGAAGATGATTTGGTCGATCTTCACGCGCTCATCGGGACGCGGCACTCGCAACTCGATGTTTCGTGATGCAAGTGCGCGCGGATAGACCGGGCCCGCCATGGTGAAACGGGTTCCAAGCAGCGCGATCCGGCAGTATCCCTTCGCGCGCGCTTCCTCCGCCAGGACGTCAGCGATATTGAGCCCCGGAAGCGCGAACGCCGGGCCATCTGTCTCGAGCGCGATATGGGCGGTGTTGTCGGGGCAAATGAAGAAGTCCGCACCGGCGGCTTTCAGGCGCTCGATGCTGCGCGCGAGCGTAGCGCGGATGCTGGGATAATCGCCGCTCTCCCACGCGGCCATGCTCCGGCCAAGCGGGATGTAGTCCATCGTGACGTCGGCATGGCCATAGGACCCGAAGCGCGCGTGCCCGAGATGGATGAGTTCGAGATAACAAAGCGCAGAGCCATCCGGGCTGTGCGCGAGGATGCCGGCGTGTCTCACCCGTTCTCGCCAGATGTGTTGCCGAGAGCGCGCCGCACTTCGGATTGGAACCACGCGACGCCTTGCTCGTGCTTGGGTGAGAGGCGCCCCTCGCGATAGATCCCGGCATCGAGATTGCGCTGCACGGCCTCGCAAATGGCGATGTCTTCGCGAGTCGTGATCAGCGAAGCATCAAGCGAACGCTGCACATCCTTTTCGCTGGTGTGCGGTGGCGCGAGAAAAAGATAATCAAGTGTCATCGCGTCGTGACCGAGCGGATTCATCCGTTCGAGGAGCACGCCGTCGGCATACAGATTGATCGCGAGACAGGGCCATAGCCACACCCAAATCCCGGCAATAGCCGCATCGCTTTTGGCCGCGACACGGTGAAGAACCCCGTTTCCCGCGAGCCCGACATCATAGGTGCGAAAATCGCCCGAGGCATCGAGGGCGGGATGGATCAGCGGCACATGATACCCTTCGAGATAATTCTCGACATAGGTCTTCCAGTTGCAACGAATGGGGTGTGACGCGCGATGCACGACGCGCAGCGAACCATCGAGCGATTCTATCGAGCGAGCGAGCTCTGCATTCTGGGCCCTGAACGATTGCGACTCCGGATCGGCATTGACGAAAACCAGACCCTTCCAGCTCTCACAGCGCAGGGGAAAAAGACTGTAATCACGCGGATCGAAATCGCGCGCAGGGCCAAAATCGCGTGCCGATGCGAGCCGCCCATCGAGCATGTAGCTCCAGCCATGATAGCGGCAGGTGAGACGCCCCGCGCAGACGCTCTCGCCGTCAGGCGCGAGCGGGCCGGCGCGATGACGGCAGACATTGTGGTAAGCCTTGAGCGCGTTCTCGTCCCTGACGACAAGAACTGGAAAGCCGGCGATGGTCGCCGCGAGCACCGCGCCAGGCTCTGCAAGCTGGCTCTCGTGACCAACAAAGAGCCAGGATCGCGCGAAGATCGCCTTTCGCTCTCGCGCGTAAAGCGAGGGATCGCCATAGAGCGACGAATCGAGCGTGACCGGGGCATTCGCATGGCTGGCTTGCATTCAGTTCGTTCTCACTTTTGCGACGGCGTTGAACCTCTGCCGTAGCCATTCGACATCGTTGATCTTGACGAGCGCGTCCGTGCCGCGGTGCTTGGAGCCGAAGCGCGCGCCCATACGTGCGCCCAGAATACACCAGTTGCCGTTCGGGCGGTCACGGCCGAGCGTCTGCCAGGCCTCGAGTTGCAAGCGCGTGCCGGGCCCGTTCCGGATCCCGCCTCCCGTGAACTTTGCACATTCGCGGAAGCCCGCGCGCCACGCGAGGAAAGGCGTGGTGTTGAAACGTGTTTCGGAGGCGATGCGCTCTACGAGCAACGCAGACGCATTCATCGCGAGGAAGAAGTCGACCGCGTTTTGCGCTTCTGCACCCATGGTGAGGATCGCGTTGCGTTCGATCAACTTCACGGAGCCGAAGTAGGATCGGAGCCGGTTTACAGGATTGGCCGTCTGCCAGAGCACCAGCCTCGCTCCCGCGAGAGTCTCCGGTATCTTGAATTCAAAGCCGTCGAGGATCCAATTGTCTGCCTCGACCGCAAAGAAGAAGGGAGACTGAGCAATCTCTGCTGCAGCTTTGTAGGCCTCGAGGATTCCTCTTACGCCATGCACGCGCCGGGCATCCGGAGCAAACGTTTTCAGGCGCAGAAAATTTCTATCGGCCTGCGGCTCGTCATAGCTGAGAAAGACAATGTCCGGATTTCCGCTCACACCCGCCTCCAGACGCGCCGGATCGGCCAATCTATCGCGACGGGGCACGGAACGAAAATGTTGTCCGCTGGATGCTGGCCATCACGCCTCATTCTAGCAATTTGCGCAGCTTGCGCCTGTTGGTCTTGGTAAGCCCTCCTTCCGTGCGCGGAAATCGATCGAGGAACGTCCAGCGCACGCGATCGAAGCCGCGGATTCCCAAAATCGCATTCGCCAGAGTCTCGTCACTCGGGCGGACCACCGACTCGACGGCTATCAATATCTCTTCTTCGGCGGCCGCATTTAGCCGCGAGAACACGCACGCGTGTGCAACGCTCAGCGCTCTCTGGATTTTCTCTTCGAGTGGCGCGACAGGAATTTTCACGCCCTTGATATTGATCGCATCCTCGATGCGACCTAGCACCCGAATCCGCCCATCCTTTCGCCGTATGGCAGCATCTCCCGGATAAAACCATCCATCGCGGAAATGCCGCGCAGTGGCGGCAGAATCGTCCAGGTAATGATCGGTATCGAACGGCATCAGACCGATGCGAATTTCGCCCTCCACCCCGTCAAGGCAGTGGCGGTCCTCATCATCGACGACCTCGATGCGGCCTTCGGGCTCGAGCCAGTAGAGATCCTCGTTCGACTGAAATCGCGCGCGCATGAAGGCGCAGACTTCGGTCGAGCCATAATAAATCTCGACATTTGGCGTAATTTCGCGCGTTACCCGCTCGGCGAGGACGAGCGGTAGAAATCCTCCTGTCACGGTGAGCGTGAGGCTCGCGCGCGGCCCCTCGCCTGCCGGACGGCTCGCAAGCAGCGGCGGCAGCATGAAAGGGACCACCATGGCGTGCGTCGGCCGGTGGCGAAAGAAGTCCGCGTAAGGTTCGGCGACACCGGAAAAGGCGAGGCAACCACCGGCGTGCCAGACCGTCGCCGTGACGGCGCCAATCCCCGTCCACGGCGGGAAGGACAGCATGTGATAGATCGTGTTCCGGTCGATGTGCAGCGTTCGCAGGTTCCAGCGGACGATGTCCGCCTCTGGGGCTCCGCCACCAAGCAGGTTTTTGTAGATTCCCGTCGTTCCCGAGGTCCGGAGCAGGTATCCGCCAGGTTGCGTGGAGTTCGAGGAAGGCCGCGGAGGCGCCGACGCGAGGCCGCGCATAAGGAGCTTCTTCGTGACAGGGATGATGCGCGCTTCGCGTAATGCTGTGGGCAATGTCCCCGGTCCTGGCAGGCACTCCTCGTTACACACAATGCACGCGACGTCCTTCAGCTTCAGAGCGGCGATATCGGTGAGATTTGGAACCGTCGCGGTATGGAGACCGAGCGCGCGCAAAGCGAGCGTCAGGACCCAATGCTCGGCACCAGTCCGGGTGAAAACGAAAGCGAACTGACCTCTGGGCAGATCGAAGGCCGCGAAATAGCTGCGAGCCGCCTCGATGATGTTCGCAAATTCGAGGTAAGTGATCGTTTCAGAGCCTTCGAGAATCGCGGGCCGCTGCGGCTGGACATGCGCCCATTCGAAAATGCGATCCGTGATCATGGGCGGAGCCTAGCGCCAACATCGCTATGTACAAGCGCTTCGGCCGCGGCGGCACGTGAAGAAGCGGCGAGCGGGTCAAGACCCGGGGCCACGTATCCGTGCGTGCGAAGACCAGCGCGAATAAGTGCTCCCGTTTCAGCAGCCCGCCGCTTCACAGGTTTTCGCTGGCGCTCTAGGTTCCGCTCCGTCGAAACACTGAAGGTCCGGCCGGAATGAACGTGCGCAGCCAGAGAATTCCGGCTCACATTCCCCGAGATCGAGTCGTCGATTTCGATATCGTGAACGATACGGCGCTGACGTTCGATCCCTTCAAGCGGCTCGCTGAGGTCAAGGCGCGCGCGCCCAGTGTTTGCTATTCGCCCTTCAGCGGCGGGCAATGGCTCGTCTTTGGCCGCGACGAGATCCAGCGCGTGCTCACGGAGACGGATTCGTTCACGAGTGCGCATCTTGGCGTGCCGCGAGGTCCCGATCCCGGCATGCTGCCGCTCGGACTCGATCCGCCGGCGCACGCGCCCTGGCGTCACATGTTGCTCAAGCATCTTGGGCCGGCGGCTGTTGCGCAATGGGAGCCATTCGTCCGCGACCGGGCTATCGCGGTGATCGGCGCGCTCGAGGGCGCAACCGCTTGCGAATTCGTCAGGACGGTCGCTGTGCCGATGCCCGTCTCGATCTTCATGAAAATCATGGGTCTGCCGCCGGAGCTGTTCGATGAATACCGGGCCCTCGGCCTGAAAGCGCTGCGTCCGCCCGAAGAAGATCCGATGGGCCGTCTCGACGTGCAACGCAGGATTGTCGCGATCCTCTCCGGCCTGATTGCCGAGCGGCGCCGCAAGCCCGAGGACGATCTCATCAGTAAATTGCTCGGTGAACGGATCGAAGGACGCGCGCTTTCGCCTCGCGAGTTGCTCTCCGTGTCCTTCTCGATCTTTCTGGGCGGAGGCGATTTCGTGACCACCGCCATGACGTATGGCATCCGCCATCTCGCCATCGACCAGGCGCTGCAGGAATCGGTGCGCGAGGACCGAAGTCTTATCCCGGCTGTGGTCGAGACACTTCTGCGGCGCGACACCTTCGTAAACACCCATCGTCTTGCCAAACGCGACACGGACATCGACGGTGTGACGATCCGGAAAGGCGACATGGTTCTCTGCGTGCTCTGGGGCGGGAGCAATCATCCGGGCGGCGAAACCGAAGGACCACGACACATGGCGTTCGGCGCCGGCCATCACATGTGCCTCGGCATGCATCTCGCCCGACTGGAGCTTCGTGTTCTTTACGAGACCTGGTTCGGCCACATCGGGCGTTTCAGCCTGGCGCCGGATGAAACGCCAACGATGCAGGGTGGCAGCGTGATGAACATTTCGCGGCTCAAGCTCGTCCTGGAACCTGAAGAACGCTGAGGGAGCCGCCGAGCAGGCGTATTCAATTGCCCGCGGCAGCGACGGTGGCGATTTTCGGTTTCAGTCCGGAGAGTCGGAGCCCGTTCTCGATCGCAGCAACAATTCTGGAACGGCGCTTCTGAACCTGCTTCTCCACGCAGTGCCACGAAAAGCCGGCGCAAAGCATGCCGAACACCAGCGTGAAGATGACATTCGCCCACCACACCCGAAAATCAGGAAATAGTGCCGCGTAGGTTTGCTGGACTGGAAACGCAAAGAGATAGAGGCCATAGGAATAATCGCCGCTGCTGACGATCCAGATTTTGCGCGGTGAGGTCAGCCCCAGAAACGTGGTGGCATAGGCGATGGGAAAGACGGCGAAATATTCGGTTTGAGGAAAGGAGAGCAATACGACGCTCAGTACAACCGAACCCGCCAGCCATTCCTTGCTGAGGACGATCTGGTCCTTCCACTGGCGCATGCAGATCCCGGCGTAGAACGAGAGGATCATCATGATGCCAGGCAGATGTTCGGCATGGGTATCGACATAAGTCGCCGCGTAATAGCCGCCCATGGCGGCGTTCGCGATCAGCACCAGCGACAGGAACAGGAACCGCCGCCTGGCAATGCCAAGGAGAACGACGATCGGCAACGTGCAGTAGCCGACATATTCGTAAGGGATCGTCCACAACGAGCCGTTCACGATCCCCGGAAGCGGATTGTCCCAGAAAACGCCCGGCAGATAGAAATGTACCCAGCCGACGATATTGAAGAAATAAGTCCAGAAGGCCGGCCGCGAAAAATAGAGACCGACAGGCAGGATGGTCTGGAGCGGACCGAGCACGATCGCCGAGAGAAGAACCTCCACGATCAGGGCCGGCATGATCCGCGCCACGCGATGCACGACGAACTCCGTCATGCTTTTCACCCGGCCGAGGCTTTCGCTGACCAGAAAACCGCCGAGTGCAAAAAAGGCAGGAAGGACGAATGCCAGGGGGGAACGGTAGTAGGAGTGCCAGACGTAATCGGTGCCGTAGACGCCATAGCAGGTGAGCAGGCTGTGGAAGAAGACGACCGTCGCGGCGAGCGAAATGCGCAGGTAGTTCCAGCCTGACGTCACGCCGCTGGTGGCCGTGAGCCGCTGCTCGATGGTTTGCCGTTGGAAAAGGAGACCGGACACGTTTTCGCCCCACCAGCCGGGGCGATTCTTATGGTTGGCGACGCCACGCGGTCAAATAAGCAGTGTTGCTTGGCTGGCGCTGATAGGATTGCTGTGCGCGGCAGCCCTCGCGTAACTGTCCGATTATGAGGAAAGCGCCCTTCACTTGATTTAGGGCGGCCAAATTCAGGTGATGAGCGAAGGCAAAAAAAGGCCGAGAATCTTCTGGTCGAAGGCAGCCCTCGCGTTTGCAGGCGGCGAGCTGGACGAGTTGCGCAAGCGGCTCGCGTCCGAAACGCAAGACATCATGGAAAATACCCACGACTGGTTCCTCCATGTCGTCGCGCGCAATGGCGAGGAGGACGAGCGGATTTTGATCACACGCGGCACGGAGGAAGACTCCGGTTGGATGGTTCTGGTTCAGCTCGGCGAGTTCCGCGAACTCACGAGCGAACCCGGCGAGGCACCGTTGCCGGAAATCCAGGGCATGAAACCGGCAATGCCCCGGGTCATCGAGAACGATGACAATGAGCGGTTTTCAGAAATCGCGTGATTGGTAGGCCTGGCAGGATCGGAGGTTGTATCATGCCGGGACGTCAACGCTGGCGCGCTTGTCTCGTCCGGGGGCTCGCCCTACGAATTTGCGTTCGCAGTCTCACGTGAGAAGGGCGCTCTTATGAAACTGCTTTCCATTGCAATCGTGTCTTGCGTCTTAGTGGCGATCTCCGGCGCCGCGCTGGCAGCTTGTCCCGTCGGTAAGTCCGAAGGGGATATATGGTGCGAGAATCACATGGAGTATCGCTGTGACAAATGCGGTTCCGAGTACTGCCAGATCTTTACTGGCAACAGCTGCTTCACCAACGGCACGCATGGCTGGCGCGTGAGCAGTCTTCATCATCGCTTGCGCCTTGCGGATCGTGCTTACACGCCCGCCGGAAATTACTTCGGAACGAAATGAGCCGTGGACAAAACGTGATGAGACTGTGCGGCGCCTTGGCATTCAGCGCGGCTATCGCCTTGGCCCTCGCTCCGGTTGAGGCCAAGGACATCGCCGGAAACTGGTTCACGAAAACCGGCGAGCATTTCATCACGATCAGCCGCGCAGGACCGGAGTATATCGGTCAAGTCGACCCGCACCCGCTGCAAAGCCCCGGGTCGATCCCAGTTACCGTCACCCTTGGCGATTTCAACGGTGGCCCAACCCATGTGCACTTCATCAAAACCGGCGTGCTCGACGATGAAGCGCACCACACCTTTGTGGAGACCTACGATCTCGATCTCTCGCCCGAAGGCGACCGGCTGATCGGCACGTGGAGCCAGAAATCACCGTTCTACCCGGACGGCACGAGCCCGAGCCCGTACGAGCTTTACCGCCGGGAATAGAGCAGCGGCATACCTGCCCATCGGTCGAAGCGTTTGCCTTGAAAGCGTTGCGCTATGCGAATGCCCAGTCTTGTTTTTCCTGCACTTCGCGCGAGCGTGCTCTTGTGTGCGCTGAATCTTCCGGTCGGCGCTTACGCCGCGGGGCTAGCCGGCAACTGGTACGATCAAACCGGAAACCTCGTGGTCACCATCTATCAGTCTGGCCCGATGTATGCGGCCTCGTTGCCCAATAGTCAGAGTGCGGTTCCTTCTTCCAATGGTGCCAATCCGGGGCAGCTCCGACGGTCGCTGAGTACCTTCAACGCGGACGGGAGCCATGTTCATTTTACCATCTCGACGGTCGTGACCGCGCCGGGGATGACGGTCAATATCTGGAATGACTACGATCTCGATCTTTCCGCCGACGGACTTCGCCTGACCGGCACGAATACGAGCCACGACGACAGCGGCAATGGTCCGTCGACATTCACAGTGACTCTGTTCTCGAGATAGGCGAGACACGGCATGCCTGTATCGTCCGAGCCAGAATTCGCGCGTTCGCCTACCCAAAGAGTACCATCCCGGGCGCGCCTGGCGCGATCCGGAACTGGCGCCCGTCTGCGCGCCCAAGAAGTGTCATCCGCTCGCTATCGCTCGCGTGATGGGTCGCGGCTCTCGCCGCTAAAGCGGCTCGGCCGGGATGACACCCCGAAGTGGCACGCATGATGTGCCAAAGCGCCTCGCCGGGAACGACATTTGTTTCCAATTGAGCAGATCACGCCCTAGCATGCCGCGCGAGCGGTTGGACGGCGACCGTGCGGGGCGGGCGCAACCATATGGCGAGTGTCCAGAGTCTGGCGGAACGAGCGAATGCGCCGGAAGATTCTACGCGTTCGCTGCTCGATCAACTGCTTCGCTCTCGCGCCGGCGAGATCGCCGCGGAGCCGCGTGTGCCGCTGGTGTTTCGCGTCGGCGGAATTGGCCACCGTGCCATCGCACAAGGCGACGCCGCCGAACTGGGCAAAGCGCTGGCTGCGATTTTCGAGCTCGTACGATTCGCCGCGAGAAAGGCGCTCGTGGCATCCGGAGATCTCTATCGCAACTATGATGACCTTGATCTCTTTGTCGTGACGCCGCTCGCGGAGGGCGCTGACAGAATTATTGCCCATGCGGGTCGTGAAAAGGGATTCCGTCTCGGGGCGGTGATCCCCTTTGCGGCCGAGGTCTACGAGTCGACGTTCGACATGTCGGACGACCCGAGGCAATCGACAGCGGAATTCCGTGCGCTGCTGAGCCTTGCAATGTTGCCGGAGGGATACGGCGTGCTGGCTCTCGATGGCGACGCCTCCGTGCACACCAAGGTGAAAGCCTATCGTGATTGCGCTGCGGTGATCGCTGACTGGTCCGATCTGCTCATCGCCGTACTGCAACGTGACCGCTGGGGATCGGAGACCGGAATCAGCATTCGCGATGCGATCGATCGCGGTGCCACCGTTCTCGTAATCGACCCTCGGGATCCGAAGAGATTTCAGCTGGCCCACGGTGGCGAACTGTTCGAGCCAGAGGACTCGACCACCGCGAAGCTGGAGGCGGTGATAACTGAACTGCTCGCCCCGGCCGGGCTGGAAGGCGATCGGGCGGAATCCGCGCGGCTTCAGGATTATCTGAACGAACGCGTGCAGGTTCGGCGCAAAACCGGATCTGACTACGAAAGCGCCGGCCCCTTCAGGGCTTCTACCGTTGCGCCCTTCTTCGTCTCGCCGTTCCGCTGGCTGAATGCCGCCGTCGTCACCTTTCCCAAGAGGATTATCCTGTGGCGGCTCAGAAAGCGTCACCCCTCCATGCCCCGGTCCCACGCCTGGGATCTCCCGTTCGATCACGACAGCGCGTCCGTGTTCGTCGATCTCGTCTTGCGCCATCAGCGCGCGGACGCGGCAGCCAGTGCCTATGCGTCCCTGCATCGAAGTGGCCAAATCCTGGTTGTATTCCTGGGGCTTTCAATCGCGCTCATGGCAGCGTTCTCGACCAGCAAGACAAGTCCAACGCTGATGGCGTTCGAACTTCTCCTGCTCGTCTATGTTCTGATGATCGTCGTGGTGGCGCAGCGCGGACGCTGGCTCGAACGCTGGCTTGACTACCGGCTGATCGCCGAAGTGCTGCGCTGCGCGAAATTCCTGCTCCTGACGGGCCGCTGTGCGCTTTCCCCGGCGTTCGGCCGTTCTTTTGTCACGCAGCCGAAGTCGGAAAGCTGGGTCTTCACCTATTGCCGCGGCGTCTTTCGGAACATGCGGCTTGCGATGCCCGGGCGAAACGCAACGGCCGATCCGCAGGCGCGCCAGGTTGTAGCCGCGTATGTGGCGCATCAGTGCATCGATGCCCAGATGGCATATCACGTCGAATCCTCGTCACTGCGCCACACTGCAGAAAAGATCCTGCAATGGTTCGCCGTCGGCGTACTGGCCGCGAGTTTCGCCGTGCTCGCCGTGAACACCCTGATCGGATATCGGCTGGCCGGACTCGACCGGGTTTTGGGCGGCCTGATGCACACGCGCCTTGCGGTCGATATCGCGGCGTCGCTGCCGGCGCTTGCGAGCGCGATATTGGCGCTTCGGTCCTACGGCGAGCACATGGTGATCGTCAGACGCTCGCGCTCGCTGCTCGCGATGCTGGAATTGCACCGCCGCCAGATCGCCGATGCGGGCAGCATCTACGCTCTTCAGCAGCGGCTCGAGGCCTCACTCGTGGCGCAGCTGCGCGATGTCGAAGGCTGGTTCGATCTGTTCTC
>Ga0070734_10001050_pt1 | contig 44484 bp, 35 predicted proteins | sample Coa_R1_8_FD_66444 | JGI IMG/M metagenome (GOLD analysis project Ga0070734, IMG submission 66444) | Surface soil microbial communities from Centralia Pennsylvania, which are recovering from an underground coalmine fire - Coalmine... | ecosystem: Environmental > Terrestrial > Soil > Unclassified ...
CCCGTAATTCGCTGAATCCATGAATTGCCCAGGTACAAGGCAGCCGTGGTTGAAATTCCGCAAATTGGATTGAAACTGAACGCGCAACAGCTTTTGAAACAGCAAAAGCTGGCTGCCGAGCATGTGACGTTCAGCTTGACAGAAGCTTGCCCACTTCGGTGCTCGCATTGCATTATCGCGACCATCCCCGCTTCCGATTCCTCCCGGACAATGCCCGTTGAGAGGGCGGAACAATATGCAGCTCAACTTCCTGCCCTGCGGGAGCGCGGAGTCTGGCTGGTCAGTTTTACTGGCGGAGAGCCACTGCTTGCACCCAAACAGCTTTTCATCCTTTCCGAGGCTGCGGCGCGCGTCGGGATGGAATGCACTGTGGTGACGGCTTGCCATTGGGCCCGATCTGAGGCCTCGGCCCGGCAAACAGTGAATCGCTTCCCGGCCATTTCCAACTGGCAACTTTCTACCGATCTCTTTCATCGCGAGTTTATTCCTCCCGAATATGCGCTCCGTGCCGCACAAGCGGTTCTTGACGCCGAGCGGCATGCGATGGTGCGCATGGCCGCCTCCTTGCCACTCAGCGTGGAACACCGCGCACTTTACGATGAGCTTCGTTCTAAACTGCCGGAGGAGGTCCCTGTGGTGGTTCAACCGGTCATCCCGATGGGGCGTGGCTCCTCCGTGGAAACAACAAATGGAACCAGCCAGACGCCGGCATGGCCCTGCATTCCCGACGGCATGGTGTTTCGTTTCGATGGAACCATGGCCCCATGCTGCGCGGGCCTCGTGGATGAGCGTGAGGGCCATCCCTTCCAGTACGGGCATGCCGACACCTTGGGTCTCGCTCAGGCACATCAACGCTGGTGCGCCGATCCCCTGCTCCAGTTAATCCGTGCTGTAGGTTTTGCGCCGATTCTGGGCTGGGTTGCAGAGACGCACCCCGAGCACAGCTTTTTTAAAGAAGTTCCCACACACCCGTGCGAGTGTTGCACCAAACTGTGGCGCGATCCGGAAATTGTGACTGAAATCCGCCAACGGGTTGAGAGGCCGGAAAATCAGCAAAAGATTGCAGCCCTCACGGAATTTATTTTCGGCGAGCAATTCATGAAGCAGCCCGCGATGGAATGATGGATCGTTCGCGCCTTACTTTTGAGGAGAGCCGATGATGACCCCGGCAGCCGTGGCTGAACCGCGAGGAGGAGTTCTTCTTACCGAGCGGCAGCTTGCGAGCCTGCAATCCGCTGCGGCTATTCATCTGACGTTTAACCTGACGCTTGCCTGCCCCCTGAAATGCGCGCACTGCATCGTTGAAGCCGGGCCCGGATTGCGACACACCACGATGCCGGTGGATGTGGCGCGCCACTATGCCAGCCAGATGCCCGATCTCTACGAACACGGCATCCGCCTGGTGAGTTTTACGGGCGGCGAGCCGCTGCTGGCGCGCGAGCAATTGGAAATTCTCTCCACCGCCGCATCGGCTGCAGGCATGACCTGCGGGGTGGTTACGGCTGCACACTGGGCAGTTTCCGAACAAGTTGCCACAAGAGTACTGGACGGCCTGCCGGGCATTCAGATCTGGGATATCTCGATCGACGCTTACCATGAGCCCTATGTCGGCATTGAACGCGTCCGAACCGCCTACCACGCCGCCAAAGCGCATGGCCGGGAAGCTGTATTGCGTTTCGCTCATCATGAACCGATGACCGAACGGGACCGCGAACTCAAGGCATTCATGCTGAGTTTCGCTGAGGAATCGGAAATCAGCGCTCAGAAAATCCGAAGCGTGGGGCGCGCCTCAGATTTACCGATTCTCAACGCGACCGATGACTCCACTTTCGCCAAGCCGTGCCTGACAAAGGGTCTGGTGATCCGCTATGACGGCTCAATGGCTCCGTGTTGCATCAGCCTGGTGGAAGAGCGCCGCCATCCATTCCAGTTTGGCGACGCGCGCAGCCGCCCTCTTACGGAAATCCATGCGGATTACATGGCTCACCCCCTTCTTCAGATGCTTCGCGTTTTAGGGTTTGGTCCTGTCATGCAATGGCTGGAAGAATCGGGCGTCAGCCGCGAATCGCTGGGTCCCATGCCCGAAGACGTTTGCGACTTCTGTCCCAAGATTGTCACAAATCCCCAGTGGGCTGAATACCTCGCTCAGCGTGCTGCGTCGCCTGAAAATCGCCTGAAAGTGGGCATTCTGGCGCGCAATTTTCTGAACGAACCTGGCATGCTTCAGCGTGCTGTTCAGGAGTTCCGGGGTCAAGCGGATCAAATCGAAGGGTTCGAACTGGCAGCCCGTTTGGCAGAGCAGAGCCTGGCCCCCACCGGGAAAGATCAAGGATGTGAGGATCGGTGTTCATGACGCTTGCAAACATCGTGACAACATGAGCCGTAGCGGCGTTATCCCAAGTCCCGAAAACCGCCTGTGAGAGCACCCACGTCGTCACCGAAATTTGTAATTTTCAATGAGCACCTTTCGCTTGAAGGAAACCTTAAAGCAGGAGATCGCTATGGCAGCCACCGAAAGACCGCACGTACTTTTTCTGGACATGCCCTGGGCCACGGGACAGCGACCCTCAATTGCTTTGGCCATTCTGCGCCAGCTTTGCGTTGAGAATAACGTTCCGGTGCAGGTTTTCTATTCCAATCTCGACATGGCCGCAAGGGTAGGCTTTGAAGTAGCCGGTCGCTTTGCGGACGAACGGCAGCTTTATGGCCTTTCGGAGCATCTGTTTTCGGTGGATGTATTCGGTAAAGAAGCTGTGCAAAGCGATGAATATCTGCACATCCTGAGCGAGGGCTACCGGAATGAGTCGAAACGCGATCCATGGAAGGCACGATTTGCCGATCTCAATTTTCTGAAGCATCTGCGTGATGAAGAAGTTCCTCAGTTTCTCGACAAAGTGTTGAAGCGCGTGCTGGACGCAAATCCCGATATTGTGGGGTTCACGGCCACATTCAATCAGGTGATGAGCAGCATCGCTCTGGCCAACCGCATCAAGAAGATTCGGCCCGAAATTCAGATCCTGATGGGAGGAGCGTGTTTCGATGGCGAGATGGGACAGGAATATCATCGCGCTCTGCCTCACATCATTGACCATGTCTTTATGGGTGAAGCAGAAGAGTCGTTTCGCGCCTATTTGAAGCGGGTTAAGGCCGGTGAGCCCACCGATGGAATTCCTGGGGTTACGAGCGTTATCAATGGCGAATTGCTTCTGATCCCCGGAAGGCCGCTTGCCAACATGAACGAAAGTCCCTCGCCTGATTATGATGACTTCTTTGCCGAAAAAGAAAGACTATTCAAGGAGACGGGCCGGGTTTTTAACATCGAGTTCATTCCATTTGAGAGTTCTCGAGGCTGCTGGTGGGGCGCCAAGAATCATTGCGTCTTCTGCGGGATTAATCCGGAGCTGATGGGCTTTCGCGCCAAAGATGTTGACCGCGTCATCCGGGAAATCGTGACGCTCTCGGCACGATATGGCGTCGTTCGGCTCACAGCGACCGATTGGATTATCTCCCGCTGGCACTGCAATGAGCTGTTTCGCCGCCTGAAGGAACTGGACCTTGATCTCGAGATATTTTACGAAGTCCGAGCCGACATGAAAAAATGGCAGATCAAGCTCATGCGCGAGGCCGGCATTGCCATGATCCAGCCGGGAATCGAATCCTTTTCCACACCCCTGCTCCAGCTCATGAAAAAAGGGACAACGGCCATCCGGCACGTTCAGTTCCTCCGCTGGTGTAAGGAGTACGGAATCGATGCCTCGTATAATATTCTGGCCTGCTTTCCGGGCGAGCAGGCGGAGTGGTACTTCGAGATGGCGCGGCTTATTCCGCGCCTGCGCCACCTGCAACCACCCATCAATAATATCGTTCCCATTGAGATGCACCGCTTCGCGCCTCTCTATGAGAAGCGAGAGAGTTTCGGCGTGGAAACACACATGATCCGGCCAGACTACGCCTTCAACTTGCCGGCCGGGCTGGCGGACCCCCAAAAGATTGCCTACTTTTTCAGCTTTCGTTCCAACCGCATTCCGCCCGCCGGAGACTATATGAAAACCATGGAAGCCCTCATTGACTCCTGGCAAACTGCCCACCGGCAAAAGCAGCCGCCGCTCTACGAGTACATGATCGGTGCCGGTTTCCTTCGCATCACCGACACCCGGCAGGGTGAAGGCCGCTATTTGCATCTCGCTGACTTGCACCAGGATGTCGTCCTGCTATGTGACGAAGTCAGCAGCCGCCGGACGTTGAAGGCCGACCTTTCCGCCCGTTATCCGCAGGAAGTCGCCGATGGAACGCTTGACCGCGTAGTTGACGAACTGGTAGCGGCTGACGTTCTCATGGCTGAAGGCAATTATCTGTTAACGCTGCCCATTGCCCGGCGCCCCCGGACCACTGAGGAATTGAGAAGTTACGTTCTGGGGAAAACTGAAGTTCCGCAGGAAACGCCTGCCCAGGCGCAGCCCGCCTGATCGGGAAACACTGCCGTCCGCTTTAGCCTCCTTATTCTCTTCTGCCTTCGACGGCTGGTTGAGTTCGCTATAATGCAAGGAGGGTTATCACGATCCAACCCGAAGCATCTTCGGGAGAATCACATTGGCCAGCCTTTTTGCACGGCTTCGGGCAGATCTTTCGGCAGGAAGACTCGATGAAGCGGAAAAAATTATTGCGACGCTCGAAGAGCTTGGCAATGATCGCGACGCCGCTCTGGGGAAGCTCGTACTGGCCATCCGTCGCCATGACGGGAATGCCCTTCGCCGCCTGGCAGCAAGCGGTATAGCGGATCTCCTGCGGCGCGAGCCCAAGCTTCATCTGTTCTTGGCACGAGCCCTGCGGCACACTCTGGGTCTGTATGCTGCTGCGCCGGAGCTTGAGTCGCTGTGCGCTAATCGCGCGATTTCTGCCCGTCATCGCATTCGTCAGGAAGCGTGCGCTCTGGCACAACTGGCGCGATCAGCGCAGTCGCCTCAATATCTTGAAATTTCTCCCGCCGCGAAAGCACCCTTTGAGATCAAGCAAGGCCTCGCCATTATTCAGGCGTCTCTGAACCAACTTAAACCGCAATATTTCATCCTCGATACAGGGGCTCCCAGTTCCATTTTGAATCGCTCTTATTGCGAGCGCGCAGGCATCGCCTGCCTTGAGAAACCAGCGCGAACAGCCCATGACGCCGGTGGCAACCCGCTCGCCTTGACGCCCCTATGCATCGAACGTCTTCAATTGGGAAGTCTGACGATCTGCAACTGGCGGGTGGAAGTCGCCACGCTATCGGCCAACTTCAAGGTGGCCGGTATCTTGTCGCCATTTGATGCGTTTCAAGGCTATGGATTCGAACTGGACTTCAGAGGCCGCATGCTGCGGGTGTTTTCAGGTTGTGACCCGCTGGTATGGGCGTCCGAAGCAGGCAAGCCATTCCAGTCTACCGGTCTTGTCTGGCACGGCGGCAAATGCTTTGTTATGGCCTCCGTGAATCGTCGCGCGCGAGGATGGTTTTTACTGGATAGCGGCTCGGCCGGGAATCTGGTGACTCCCAGCGTGGCAAGAATGGCTTATGCAGATTTCTCACTCGAAAAAAGGACCGAGAGTCCTGTGGCAGCAGGGAGGATGGAAGTCTTTCAAGGATTCGCAGGAATGTTGCTGGTGGAAGGCGTCGGCGAGACGCAAACTGATTTTGCAATTGTCAAAATGCGGCAAGACCCCGACGATATCATGCCTCTTAAACAGCATGGAATTATCGGAATCCCATGGATGGAAGGGCGTCGATTGTTCTTTCCCTCCGACAGACGCCAACTCTACGTCATAAAGCCCTAAGGGGAGGTCTTGAGGGCACACGGCCAAACAGGCGTAGGCCGCCTTCTTCGGCACAGAAAAGAGGACCAGCTATCATGCCCCGCCGATCATCCTGATCCGGAATTGCGAATCACCAGAGGATATTAATTATTCGCCTGCTTCTTCCCTTCCCAGGTCCCCTTCTCGCCAGTGTTCGTTGTGTGCCAGGCACCCACCAGCTTGCCATTCTGATAGTCCGCGGTAAGGATATATGCCGTATCGGCGCCATTGATCTGAATACGCAGGTGGTGACCTTTAAAGCTTCCTGAAGCAATATCAGCATCCCCCAGGGGTGAGGAGACTGAGCCGGTCACGTCTTCGCCATTTTGTTGAAGGTCCAAAGTAAAGGACATCTCACCTCGCGATCCACCGTGCGATTGGCACTGCCACGTCCCGGTCAGCAGGGCCTCCGCGGGCTTATCAGCCGCGCGCACCAAGGTCGCCAGGCATGCAAATGTAAGAACAACGAGACAGCCCGTAAGGATCCGTTTCATTCCAACCCTCCTTCGCAATTCATGAAATTCGTTCGAACAGCAATCTCAACACGAATGACTATAATCCAAATCCAACTGGCTCTGTGAATTTTTTGCCGCGCGTCAACAATTCAGAACCAGAAGTGCCACGTGGCATCCACCAGGGCATGAGTGAAGGCAGAGGCAGAAAGTCGCCTCCGCTCCCGGTATGCGTTGCCGTAGAATAACCCTGCCAGAGTGGCCATAATGCAATATTTCCAGTTCGGCACGGGCGGATGGTGAAAATGTGACGCACCAAATATCACTGATGCAATGATCAGAGCTTTTCTTCCTCTTCCCTGCCCCTCAAAGCTTTTTTCCAGGAAGTTCTGCAGGATGCCTCGGAACAGAAATTCTTCGGGGATCGCAATCGTGATGTAAACCCCGATGAAATCAATGGCAAAGCTTGCCACTGACGCGTGCCCATTGTGAAAGTGAGTGAAATGGAGAGCGTAACCTAACGGAATGCCTACGAGGGCAAAGCCCACAAAATGGGCAAGACCGTGTATAAGATCCTGCTTGCGCAGCAAAAGGCGATATCCCACATCCTGCAAATTCCGAATGGCCAGAAAGGCGTAGCCACCGATACAAACTGAGTAAAGCGGTCGGAAAAATGGGACGCCTCCGAAGGCAAACCAGATGCCCTGCAGCCAGCCGGCGGGGACTGGCACTCCGAGAGCGAGCATGGCCGCACAGTCGCGCCAACCCAAACGCGCGGCCGTGCGCAGGCGGTCAGGCAAGAGGAGCAGAGTGGGAACGAGGATGTAAGCAGTAAGCTTCAGGAACCCTTGCCACGAGAACTTGCCCGCACCGAACGCCTCGATGAAATACGGAAGCAATAGCAGAAGTGGAAGCGTCAAAGCGTTGCGCGTCGATCGGACAGCCTGATGACGAAGCCATTTGACCACACGGGAATCTGTGAGGGCTGTAAAGACTCCAAGCGCGAGGGCAAGCGAGAAGAGCTGCGCGAAAAGATGGCCGGGTTGGCGCAGGGGCATCTCGAGGCGAATCAAGCCCTCGGCCAAAACGGAGAGAGCAGCTAATCCCAGAATGGCCAGCGCGAGTCTTTTCACCGAAACTTGCATGTCCTCTGCAAGCATGAAGGATTCCCTGCCGCCGCGCTTCACCAAGGCCGATGGTGGGCGTCAACGGTGGCTCACGACGTTGTTCGCGGGCTGTTCGAGGGTCGCCGAAGCGAAATCCACGTCATCCAGAGGAATAATCCGCACCGCGCCAAATCTCTTCAAGTCTTTCTTGAAGTTTTGTGCGTTTCCGACCAGCACAATCTCAGCCGTGCGCGGATTAAGGTACTCGTGTGCAACTCGCCAGACATCGTTCTCCGTCAGGCTACGGATTTCCTGTGGATAGCGGCTCCAATAGTCCAGCGGCAAGCCATCGACCAAGAGCTTCAGCAACTGCTCGGCGACCTGCTGGGAAGTTTCAAAATCCAGCGCCATATGCCCGACGAGGTAATCTTGAGCCACTTTCAACTCTTCAGGGTGAATGGAGCGGTCACGCAGACGCTTCATCTGGTCAAGGATCAATTCCACCGCCTTGGGCGTCTGGTCGGTGCGCGTAGAGGTCTTCACTTCCCAGGCGCCTGTATCCCGATAACAGAGCAATTCACTGGCTGCTGTATAAACCAGCCCTCGACGGCTACGGAGGACACTGAAGAGAAGATTTTCCGCTGGTCCCCCGAGCACCTGATTGGCGATCGTTAGCGCACCGTAATCAGGACTCGTCCGGCTGATGGCGACGTGACCAATACGAATTTCTGTCTGGACGGCCTGAGGATCGTCAATGACAATGACCTGCCGTTGGCCGGCATTCCCTGCTGGCTGCTGTTGTACCGCACGATTTGGCACGGCGTTCCTGCGAGTGGCATTCACCCTAGAGGCATAAACGCGGGAGTCCTCGTTCGCCCAGCTGCCGAAGAATTTCCGGGCAAGGCTCATGGCTCGCTCGGGACTGAGATCTCCTACGGCAATCAGGATGGCATTGGAGGGACGATAATACCGGGCATGAAAGGCGCGAAGATCGGTAGGCGTCAGGCGCCGGATGGATTCTTCCACTCCATCGGCTGGATGACTGTAAGGAGTTCCCCAAAAGGCTACTCTCTCAAAGAGTGTGTCGGCCAGGTATTGCGGATCGTGGCGCAGAATGTTGAGCGCGGAAAGGGTCTGGCGGCGGATGCGCTCAACTTCGTCCGGAGCAAAGGCTGGCCGGATGATCATGTCGGAAAGCAGATCGAAAGCCAGCCTCGTATGGTCGCTCAGGACACTCAAGCTGGCGTAAGAATCGTTCCACTCCGCTTCGGTATCCAGGCTCCCACCAGCGCCGTCAAGAGCTTCAGCCATCTCGAAAGCGCTTCGATCTGTGGTTCCTTCATTTAGAAGCGAAGCCACAAATTGCGCCGTGCCGGGAAACTGAGGGGGGTCGGCTTCAGCCCCAGCGCGAATTGCGAGCGTCAGCGTGACGATCGGAAGGGTGTGGCGTTCGAGGATGACGACCTTTAGCCCGTTGGGAAGGGTTTCGACAGCCGGCGTCGGCACGACCACCGGCTGCGGAGGCGGGACAAGCGGTGGCAGCTCGCGCGTAAGGGGCCGTGCTGTGGCTGCAAGGCCAAACACGAAGAGGAAAAAAAGGAAACGCCAGAGTCTCATGCGCTTTTTGATGACAATACTATGAACTCTGTCACCTGCGCCACCACCATCTTTTCACGTAGCGCTGCTTCTAAAATAATAAGACCCTGGCGCGATCTGAAATTGAAGAAAATCCTTCATGGGCGTGGCTTTTTCGATGTGTGGATTCCTGAAGAATTGCCGCCCATTGTAAAGCGCCTGCTCGTTCACCCCAACCATCGGTTCGGCCTTGTCGAATGGAAGCCGTACCTCGGCCTTGATGCCTTCCGGAACAGTCACGTAAACTTCGGTCATCTTTGCAGCCGGATTGCGCTGCCAGCGCACTCCGATAGCGCCGAAAGGCGTCGGCGCCTCTCCCTCCGCAAACTCAAGCCCGCTGTAATGAGGCGCGATCAGAGCTTCCTGAAATCCCGGCGCAAGGGGCTGAACTCCCAGAATATGATTCACAACGTAGGGTGCAGGCCCGCTTGAGTAGGTAATCGTGCGTGCGCCCATTTCGCGCGTGTAGCCCGGGATAGGATGCACGTCCTCGCCCGGGATGTTCCAAAGCTCCCAGTAAACGGTCGCTCCGGCGTTGAGAAACGAACTCCAATAGCGGCAGATTGCCGCGACGGCATCATTATATCGTCCGGCTTGGGCGAAAGCTTCCAGAACGCTATACATAAACCAGGGACTGGCTTTCTCGGGCCGCAACTCTGAGCCTGTGGCGAATTGAAACACCTGCTGGCGATACCGCTCAGGCACAACGCCATATTTCACAGCCAGAATGCCGGCGAATTGAGAAGGAGCTTGACGCCGAGGCTTTTCATAATAGCGGCCTTCATCCGCAGCGAAAAACACTTCCTGAATGGTTTCCCGTAGCGAGTCGGCCTGCGCCTCGAAGCTCCTGCGGATACCATCATCCCCAATAAGGTGCGCACAACGCTCGACGGAGCGAAGAAAGTTGTAATAAATCAGGTTCAGAGTCGCCAATTCCCCCGGCGCCGGATTATTGACGTATGGATATCCCCAATCAATCACCAGCCACATCCTGGGCCAGTTTTCGGTTGTGATCAATCCGCGTGAAGTCGTATGCTTCCTGAACCATCCATTGGCCCTCACCATTGCGGGCAGTAGGTCGCCGACTAATTTGAGGTCATTGAAATAGAGGCCGCATTTCCACAAGTCGTCCGCCAGCCACATGGTCTGCTCCGGCAGTTCAATCCCAAGATTTCCGGGATAAGGGAATTGCATGCGACCTTCGCTGTTCTGGCCCAGTGCGATCTGCCGAAGGTAGTAGCGCATCATGGGCGGATCGGAAAAAACAACCAGGTTCATGGCAGGCCACGCAAGGTCTGACCACTGCGCATGCTCGCGCCATGCTGAGCCGCAATAGCCCCAATGGGAGTTCACCCGATGCGTCCATTTGCTGCCCGAAAAGATGCGATCCAGCGCGGCATTTGACGAGCGGAACATCGCCTCGTGTTGAAAACGGTAACGCCGTTCGACCGTTCCGACCTCTCGAATCGTCAGGGGCTTTGTTGCCCCGCGGACCGTAAGCTGGATATAGCGATATCCGTTGTAATCGTTCCGCTGCCAGGCATTCCTGCCCTGACGCAACGTGATGCGATCGGTAAGATTCGTCCGCTCGTTAGGCGTGATTGCGCGCGAAGCAAGCACTCGCCCGTCTTTCAGATACTCGGAGATTGAGACATCCACAGTCACGCCCTCACTGCTTTCAATCTCAAAAAACGGGCAGCCCAAGACCATTTGACCCATGTCGAAAACAATGGCCGCATCGCGCCCTTCGGCGGGAGTTTCAACTGAGGCACGAGGAGAGCTTGCGCCAAACCCTGAATGATTTTCGAATTTGACGGTTTGAAGGGGCTGAAATTTTTCGGCATTCACCTGGAGAGCTGGAATCTGAAACCGCGCCTGCCTTTGGACTTCTGCCACGCCGACGATGCTCGCCACTGGCGTAAAGACTTCATCAATCTCACCCATTTCACGCTGAACCAAGCTTTCCTCGTCACGCGCAGCAAGCTCGATGGCGGGCACCCATTGAGAATCGTCGAAGCCCACCTCATTCCATCCGACCGGCTCCTTGCGGAAATCAGCGGTCTCAACATAATGCAGCTGAAAACTTTGCCTGGGTGCATCGCGCTGCCAGACTGGAGAAACAAGACATTTCCATTCAGGACCTGTGTCAAGGATAATTTCCTGGTTACGATCACGGATTCCGCCTTGGAGAAGAAACCATCCTCGCTCCTTCCGAGTGTCCTCAGTGGCTGTTGCCAGGGAGTAAACGCGGGCGGCAACCACGTTGTGGCCTTGGTGAAGGTGAGGCTGGATATTGCGAAGGTCAAAATAACGGCGGCGCGGATCGGAGATGGGCGGTCCAAACCCCGCCTTGGCGCCGTTCACATACAGCACATATTCCGTCGAGGCCGAAATCTGGACTGCAACTTCCGCCTGCGGAACGTTGTCGAGAACAAACGTCCGACGAAAATAGACGTAAGTGTTGGGTTCAAGCCCATCCGGTGTTGCCCAGATGCGCTTAGCCCTCCATCCATGCTGTTCGCGCGAGTGAAGCACGCGCTCTGAGGCAACGCCTGAATTCTGTTCAGCCCTGATGATTCCTGTGGCCGCAAAGGCTGCTGCTCCGATTTTCACAAAATCGCGCCGCGTCATGTTGAACCATACCGTACTGTGAGGAAATTCAAAAGGGGAGGGCTCTCACAGCCTCGGAGGGAGGGATAAGGCTGTGAGAGCGGGGTACAGCAGGGTGAGACCTTGTCAGAAAAGGAACTTGCCCTCAAGCTGGAATATCCGGGGTTGATTGGCCTGGCCACCAATTTGGCCGAAACTCGCCGAGTTGATGGCAATGGAAGGTGCCGTAAACTGGACGCGGTTAAAAGCATTGAACGCATCCACCTGAAGCTGGAAGCTCATGTTCTCCCTGATCTTGATGTTCCGCATCAACGCGAAGTTTTCATTAAATCCCCAGGTGTTACGCAAAGCCGGATATGCCAGCGTACGCGGCGTGTTGCCAAACGTAAACGGCGCCGGTTCCGCAAAGGCATTGATGTTGAGATACTTGGGAGGATTGGGCCCCAGAAGATCGCCGCTACCATAGCTGCCGTTGATTCTGATCGGTCCGGTAAAGCCCGGCGCATAATCAGCATAGCAAGTGCCCGCATAAGGCACGTCGCAGTTGGCCCCTACCGCTCCCTGCGGCGTCCCCTGAATGTAGCTCTGAATCCCTGAAAATTGCCAGCCGCTCACAAGGGCGCTGACTACTTTGTTGCTGCTGCCCAGCTTATGGCCTGCGCCGAATGGGAGATCATACACGTAGCTGATCACCAGCTGATTCGGGATATCCTGCAAGCCAACTGCTTTTTCCAGCCTGTTATTGTAGGCCGTCCGACCGTTAGCGCCGAAAAAGCCGCCCAGGTTCGAGCCGGCATCATCGATTTCTTTGCTGAGAGTGTAAGAGATCAGGAATGAGAGGCCATTGGAGAATCGCCTCTGAAGAGACATCTGGAGCGAATTGTAGTTACCGTTTCCGATATCTCCCCACGGATCGCCGACACCCGAATACTGCGGAAAAGGCAAAAGCATCTGCCCGATGCTCCCGTTAAAATTAGCGTAAGGTAAATGGACACCAGGAAACATAGCCTGGGCTGCTGCAATATTGGCAGGCGTAGCCGGGGCGCGAAGAAGGTTCCCCAGCGCCATATATTGAGGGAGAATCTGGTTTGAATAGATTCCCCGGCCAACGCCGGTAGGAAGAAAATGGCTGTTACTGGCCGAGTAGGCTGCCGTCAAGACCGTTGAAGGCGAGAGCTCGCGGCCGATAGTGAAGTTCCAGTTCTGCATCATGGGTGAACGGCCGGCAATGTCGGGCGCGTCGTAGGTGAGGCTTCCGCCCGAAGGCGTGGTCGTGTTGAAGCCGGCATTGATAGTGGGATCGAAGAAGGGTGGCGGTGTATATGCCGGGAAGCCATCGTTCCAGTTAAACGCCGGTGAGATGCCGCCGTTCAAACTACTGAATGAAGGAGTGGCTTCGTACCCCGTAATGCCAGCCCCCTGGCTGGTGGCATTGCCGCCCAGCGCACCTGCCTTGGTGTAATAGATTCCGTAAGCCGCTCGGATGACCGTTTTGTCGTTCAGTTGATAGGCCAGCCCGATCCGCGGCCCGAAGTCCTTGTAGTGGGTTTGCACGCGTGTGCGGCATTCACAACTATCCGGGCCATTTCCGGCAAATTGCAAAGCGCCCAGATACCCTCCGACCGCCGGGTTCGGTTGCTTCACATTCAGCCAGGACTCGCGATTGTAAACTTCAACCATCGGCGCTGGAACCTCATAGCGAAGCCCCAGATTCAGAGTCAAATGAGGCGTCACTTTCCAATCGTCCTGAACGTAGAAAGCGTAGTCGCGGTAGCGTGCGCCGGTTTCCCCCGCAGCGTTCTGCAAAAGGCTGCCGTTATCGACCAGGCCGAGCAGAAAACTGGCGTAAGCGTTTCCCGTAGAGGGAATCAGCGCTCCTGTGGAGTCAAAGCCCCCTGTCTCAGTGTTGCTGAAATTAAGCCCGGTAATGGCGCTCTCGCCCGTGGGCTGCTCGCTGTTTTCCTGTTGAAAAAGGATCTGCCCCCCAAACGTCACGCTGTGCTTGCCGTGCACCCACTGCACGTTATCTTGAACAACGTAGCTATTGGCCACGTCGAAGAAAGACCTTGAAAAGCCATCTTGAGCCCATGCGGTGGGTGAGTTCGGACCGCTGAAAGCAATCGATGGAAACTCTTCGGATGCCTGCCCTGGAGGAAGTCCTTTAATGCCCGCCTTTGTCGCATAATCCCCTTGAATCGTGGGGTTGACGAATGGAGTATAGAAGCGATTGAAAGCGAAACTGAAAACATTCAAAACGGTTGGGCTGAACGCATAAGTATCCCCAAACTGATCCAGCCACGTGACCAGTGAGCTATACCGCGAACTCGCGTAGGGCAAAGGCAATTGAGGACCTCCGTTCGGAGGCAGGCCGACGGGGAAATTCCGGCCCCATTGCGTGATCCCATAGAGATGATTCTTGTCGGACGTGGTCGCATCAACTTTGACGGTGTAGTCATTCTGGTCAGTCCCGGAGGTGAATGCGTTCAGAAAATTGTTCTGAAGATTATTGTTGATCGTGGCGGGCAGGAATGACTGGAGATATTTCGAGATGGAGGATATATCACCCGGCGGAATAATGTTCCCCGGAAACGCTGTCCGCGTACAGGACGTTCCGGCACTGTTGCAAACCGTCGTCGTAGGGTCGTAAATCTGCGTGGGCAGCGCGCTGAAATCGCCGTTTCTTTCAGCTTCTGTTGGCAAGCTGTAAAAAGAGGGGACTGCGCCCTGGCGAAGGCGGTACCCGTCATAGTTTGCAAAGAAAAAAAGACGATTCTTCAGAATGGGCCCCCCGAACGAGCCGCCAAACTCATTCTGAATTTCGAGCGGTGTCTTGGCGGAGAAAAACCCGCGCGAGTCCAGAGAAGTGTTGCGCAGGAACTCATAGGCGTCGCCGTGAAACGCATTCGTTCCCGACTTGAAAACATAGTTCTCAACTCCCTGCCCCTGGTAGTAGGCAGGGATACCGTTGGTGAGCACCTGAAATTGATCGACCACTTCCACCGAAGTTCCGTTGACCAGGTTGCGAAAGTCACCCTGAAGCTCAGAGGTGGTGACCGGCAAGCCTTGAATGTAGATCTCCTTGGAAAACGCCTCCCCGCCATTGATATTCCCCACAAACCCGCTCCCTGCCTGCACGCCGGGAAGCAGATAGATGAAACCCTCGGGGTTTTTCGGGCCGCCATTCATGGCCAGCGGGAGCGAAGTGTAGGATTTGTTGGAGATGGTAACGCCCAGGGTTCCGTTGGTAGTGTCCAGTTGAGGAGGAGCCGCCGAAACCGTTACTTGCTGGGTTGTCTGACCTACGCTGAGCACCATATTCAGCCCTACGACAGAGAGCGCATTCACCGTCACATGCTCTTGAACCTTTGTCTGGAAACCTTTCTGAGACACCGTAACGGTGTACTCCCCGGGCGGAAGGGGCGACAGCACATAAAAGCCGGCATCGGTCGTCTGGCGGGTTGTCTTCATACCTGTCGCAACATTGGTTGCAGTCACAGTGGCCCCGGGAACTACGGCGCCAGTAGGGTCAGTAACCGTTCCTTGAATGACGCCGTTGCCAGCAACTTGAGCCAGCAATGGCGAGGTCACCATAAGCAATGTCACAATCAACATTAGAAAGCCAAATCGCAGCCTATTGCCGGTATACATAATGACTCTCCTCTTCTTTTCAGATCATGCTAAGACAGCTAACCATCAGACAAGATGTAAATATGCTTTCTTGTACATCATTATTGTAAATTCGTCAAGTGAGATAAATTTTACGGACTTTCCGTCCCTGAAAATTTCGGTCAGGCAGCAGCGTTGGATTTGAACGTGACCGTATGGCCAGAGCTTGGAGAGGTCTCACGTAATAGCGAGTCAAGCGTCGGCGTTCGAGACGATCGAAGAAGCCACCGTCGATATCAGTTATGATCGTAGCTACTCTCGCGGTTTGCCATGGCCGGAATCATTGATCAGGTTCTCTGCCGGGGTAGGAAGAAAATTTAAGGCACGCGTGGGAGTGATAGAAATAGGCACTTGCGGTCCCACGTCCAGACCGGTCAGTGTATAAAGGCCGAGGAATCGCACCGTGGCGATGGCGTCAACGGAAACAGGTATCCACATGCCGTTCACGGCGGCAAACTGGACGGTGATGTGCGGGTCCTTAATCCAGAAGGACGGGCTTTTAAGCGGCACACCCACGATTTGGCGAATATGGTAGGTCTTGGCATCCACCCAGATATCACCGACCAGCAGGCCCTTCTCCTTTCTTTTGGGTACGATATGCAGCACGTACTCGGGCACCGTTCCAAAGTCTTGCTCACGCAGGAAGATGAAATCATAATTCAAACGGCTGACGTCGCCCCGGTGGCCCTCCTTGGCCGACTCAATTTCCTGCTCCAGAAGAGCGCGCACGATCTTTTCGCCGCGCGGGTTGCCGTGTGATTCGACAATTTCAAATGCCTTGGTCTCTGGCGGCGTAAAGCTGATTTGAGCGGTGACCTCCGAAGAGGGCGCCGGATCATCACCCCGAAATATCTTATACTGCCGCGTAACGTTGTACGCGTGCGTGAGGGCCGGATTCTGTTGCTCCGTTCGCTCCACCGAATCCAATATCAGATTCAGCCCCGGCGGCGGGGACGGGATTTTCTGCCCGGATAACCAGCACGGTGCGGCCCATGCAGCCGCAAAAGCCAGGAGAATCACCACTTGGGATCGTTTTCTCTCCGCCACGCTCATGATGCGTATCGGTCGGCAGCCTCTTACCGGTTCAGTGCGCATGATCTTGCCTCCCGTGGCAGGGCTTTTGTGTCACCTCGGGTGACCGTTTCGGGGCGACAGCGTTGGTTCGACCTGCTTATTCCCGAAGTGAACGGAAGCAGCAAGGGTTTGCCAGAGCACGCGCGCGATGGGGCGGCGGTTTTCAAAAGCCACCTGCGCCCATTCCCGCTTGCGCATTTGCGGAAAGTAAATGCCACGAAACAACAGCCGCGTGAAGAGGTGGGTCAGCCGGTCGGCAAGCGGCCGGGATTCGAGCCACAGGATGGCGGCATCCGTCGTCTTTCCCTGATACGATTGACGCCAAGCAAGCCTGACTTCAGCCTCGGCCTGCTCCGCGGAAAGGCCTTTGGGGGTGTGTGCCATGACAAATGGCTTGAAATCCAGCCAATGCTTCGGGCGGGTCAGCCGGCCGGCAGCGGCAAGCTTGTCATAGAGCGGCGTGGCGGGGTAGGGCGTGAGCAGGCCAAAGACGGGGAGACCGGGCGGCCAGCTTCGGATGGTCTCAAGGGTTCGCACTGCCACCCCTTCGCGGTCGCCGTCCATGCCGAAAATGAAGGAGGTGATTGCATAGAGGTTATAGCGGGCCAAAAGCTCGAGCACATTTTTATATTCGCCCGGCTTGTTAAAGCCTTTGCTCACGCTCTTCAGGTTTTCCGGATCAATCGACTCAAGGCCCATAAAAATCCAGCGCCCGCCGCTTTGCGCGATGAGGGAGACCAGCTCCTCATCCTGCAACAGATTCATGCTGATTTGCGCCACCCAGGGAATCTGGGCGCCGGCGGCGATAATGTCCCGCAGCAGCAATTTCGTCCGCTTGCGGTTGATGGCGAAGTTGTCGTCAATGAAGAAGACCGCGATCTTGCCTTGCTGTCGTTCTTGCAGACGCTTGAGCAGCAGGAGTTCTCGGACGATGCTGTCGTTCGACCGAAAGCGGATGGAATCTCCGAAAAATCCGGTCACCGTACAAAATTCGCATCCGTACGGGCAGCCACGCCCCGACTCAATAGGAATCATGTAGAAGCTTTTCCAGGTCATGCCAAGCCGGCTGAGGCAGCGGACAGCGAGTCTCGGAACGCGGTTGAGCAGGTTGAACTGGCTGAGGTCCATCTGGTCCCAGGGGATTTCCGGGTAATTGGAAAGGGAAGGCTTGATTTCTTTGCCGTTGTCATCGACCGGCGCATAAACCTCCCGCAGGGTTCCGTTTGCCGCATCGGCAACGATCCGGGGCCAGATCTGGTCAGCCTCGCCCAGCGCCACCGCGTCGGCGTGACGCGCCTCGCCGTCGCGCCCGAGCGGTTCGCCGGGAACTTCAGTGACGTGCGGACCTCCCATGACGACGGGCATGCCGGCGGCGCGCAGCGCGTCCGCCATGCGATATGCCTTGGCCGCCATGCGAGTCATAAATCCAATGCCCGCGAGTCCGATCGCGTGACCGCGAGCATATTCCACCAGCTCGGGTGCGCTCATCCGCTGTGCGTTGCCATCCACCAGCAGCACCTCATGGCCGGGAGGCGTCAGCGATTTCAGTAAAAACATCCAGAGGTGGGGCATGAAGTTGTTGGTGACTTCGTTGTCCGGATTGTAGAGCAGGATGTTCATGGCGCTCGCCCTCCCTAGCCCTCTCCAATTGCCGTAAAGGCACCGGGGGCGCGATGTGAGCTTCCTAGATCGTCGCAGCGCGAGCTGTGGCTGCACGGGGCTGACGATGATGAGTGCATCATACGGAAGCCAGCGGTCGGATAAATCATCGCGTTGGAGTTTAGCACTTTTTGAGCTTAAGCACGACCGGGTTGATTGTGAGGAACTGAGGAGTACAGCCTGCCGTTCCAATCTGCACCGCCGAGGCCCTCTTCGGGACAGAGCGGAGAAGGCCAAGTCATCCATGTGATGTAACCCCTCTCACCCACCTACGTGGTGCATCCCGGAGACGGAGCTGAAGATTCCGAAAATGTTAAGCAGCCACAAAACGACGGCAACAACCACCACAACGTTGAGAATGGTTTTGATGGAGCTGGCCATCGGAATATAGGTGTTGATGAGCCAGAGCAGAACGCCCACGATGATGAGTGTGATGATGATATGAATCAGCATAACCAGAATGCATCTCCTTCCTTTGGGATAGAAACCACACCCAGATTGTCCTTGTCATCGGATATCTCGCTTGGGCGCGCGGTTTGAGGCGGAGCGGACGTTGAACGACTGTCCGCCGCGCGGTGAATATTTAGCGAGCGTCCGGTCAAGAGCCAGCGCTCCGGCCGGCGCGCGCACCGTGCCGTCGATCAGAATCTGCTTTGCCGTGACCCTGCGACCGTAGAGCTTCTGGTTGTCGTCCTCGTCTTGCTTGACGACGGCGCCGCTCAGCGATACTCCGGCAAACAGGCCCTGCGACCGCGAATAGCTGAGAATCTCGGCATGCATCTGAGCGTCGGTTGCGCCTTCCGCTGAACGGCCCACGGGCCCGGCGGCGGCGGACACTTCCGCTCCCAGTTTGACGCTGTCTTGAACCAGCTTTCTCGCGCCGTCGGGGTTCATCACGATGAAGACAACGTCGGTCGACTTGCCCCCGATCTGAAATCCGAAGCTTCCGCCTCCCACGGTGAAGAACGAAGGCGCGCCCCACGGCCCGTTCCCGCCGCGGCGGCAGACCAGCACGCCGCGTCCATAGTTTCCTCCGAATCCGAAGGCAAACTTCAGCTCCGAGGGAATAATGCCCACGCAAACGGCGCGGGCCAGCAGGTCGCGAGGAATGCTCTTTTCGGGAGTCGCCATGACCTGGTTGACCACGTCGGCCGCCTTCCGCAATTGCTTGGCGTTGTCTTTGCTCTCGCCGGCCGCCAGCACCGGCACACAAAATATGAGAAACAGAAAAATCACTTTCAACCTTTTCATTGGATACTCCTTGATTTGAATTCTCGAATGGCGGCTTTCGGCTTTTCAGCCCTGCCGCTCATGTTGCTTCTCTTCTTTTCCGACGGTTTCGAGTAAGGTCTTCATCTCTTCGGCGTGTTCTTCTTCATTAGCGAGAATCTCTTCCATCATTCGCCTGCTCGTCGGGTCGCTATCACCCAGGTAGCGAATGATTTCAGTGTAGGATTCGATGGCCACGCGCTCGGCGACCAGGTCTTCACGAATCATCTCGAGAAGAGTTCCGCCCTCGACGTATTCGGAGTGGCTGCGCGTGAGCAGCCCCTCGGGGTTAAAGTTGGGCTCACCACCGAGTTGCGTGATGCGCTCTGCGATTTGATCCGCGTGCCCTTGCTCTTCCTGGGCGTGTTCAAGAAATTCCTCCGCCACCGCCTGAGAGTGGATGCCTTTGGCGGTGTAGTGATGGCGTTTATAGCGCAGGACGCAAACCAGCTCCGTGGCCAGTGCCTCATTAAGGACGCGCAGAACCGTCTTCAGGTCGCCTTGATAATCGGGGGTCACCGCGCCGTTCTCGATATGCTTCCGCGCGCGGCGGCGGATCTCTTCAATGTCCGTCAAAAACGGACCTTTCTTTTGTGGCGAAACTCCGGTTTTCATCAGTATTCTCCTTGGGATTTCGAACCTTGCTGCGCCGCCCGCTCTTTGAGTGGCGGCCCGTGCACAGGCACTCACGCGGTCCGCCTTCCCTGCACGAAGTGCAGGATTAAGGCAATGATGGCCACAATGAGCAGCAGGTGAATGAGGCCGCCCGCCACGTGAAACGCAAACCAACCTAAAAGCCAGGCCACCAAGAGCACAAGAAACAGAATGAGAAACATAAAGCCTCCTTATCTCCGCATTGCTTTGTAAGGACACGCGGTCCGGATCGCCGGACCGCATCGCCGCCGGGCCCCGGACGAAGACCCGGCAAGTTCCTCCGCACGGCTATGCAGTTACTTTTCCCGTGCAAACTGCGTGTCCGCATCCGCAGCCAATTTCCGTCATATGGGTCTGTTTGGCTCCTTCACAGGGCGGGCTGCAATATGCGCTCCCGGGAGCGGCCGTGCAACTGCACTGCGGATTCGCACACTTCCCTACTCGATCGTTACCCATGGGCGTTTCTCCCTCTTCGATATTTCGATTTTGTCTCTGCCTCTCTTGCGGCTATGAACCAAGGCAATACTGTTTATACCTTGCGCTCGTTTGGCTGTCTGCCCGCTATCGCACACTCGTTTGGTCAATTTTGCTCATCAGGTTGAAAGGGGGGCTGCTGCGGCGTTGCGTCGGCGGCAGGATTGAGGGGAACTGAAACTGATCAAGTCAGGGGGCGGACGAAGATTAGAGATATCTAATGTTCGACCGGCCCCACCTTGCGTAAGACCGAAGATTAAAACCTTTGATTCTAAAGCGTTATTAGGCTTCGTTCCGTAACTTTTTTAGTTAGGCACTCTCAAAGCTACTCATGCAGGATCACGCTGAGAAGGCCGCTGTTCACCGTGAGTGCGCCGCCGTGGTAATCGACAAAGCCAAGTTCTCGGAACTTGTTCATGAAATGGCTGACACGCGAGCGTGTTGTACCGACCATCTGAGCGAGGTTTTCCTGGTTAATGCTGGGGAGTATCGTTTCTGTCCTGCTTTCCTTGCCGAAATGAGCGAGCAGCAGAAGAATACGGGCCAGTCGCTTCTCGCTCGAGTTGAAGAGTTGATCCACCAAGTCCTCTTCGTACCGGATGTTGCGCGAAAGCAGGTGGGCGAGGAAAAGTTCCGAGAGATTATGCTGTTCATGGAGCATGCGGGCCATCAGCGGCTTATCGATCCTTACAAGGCTGCAATCGGTGATGGCCGTGGCCGAAGCAATGCGCAGTGGTTGTCCGGCGAGGCATCCTTCGCCGAAAAAGTCGCCGCTATCGAGAATGGCTACGATCGCCTCTTTGCCCTGCCGGGAGGTTACAGAAATTCTGACCTTGCCTCGCCGGATGTAAAAGACAGAATCCGCCCGGTCTCCTTGTCGGAAGATACTGCGGTTAGCCCCGTATTCGAGGTTCAGCGTCTTGCCGCCGGAGATTTCAGCCAGAAGCGTTTCCCAATCAGCAGCCCGGCTTTTCTTGTTTGTCATAACCAAGCTCGCCGCTAGAAGAGAACCCGTTCTAGAGCGGGAGGACGCCCGGGCTTCGAGATTGAGTCGTCAGCCGGGATGAGGCTCTCATCTGGTGACTATCATACTCCCCGCTGAGAGTGGAAACAAATTGCCCGCGCGGTCGTTGAGACCCTCTGCCTCGCGAAGTGCGCCCGTGGATATCGCGCACCTCACGCCCCGTAACTCAAGACCTGTTTTGATTGGAATCATTTTTCGCTTTCGTCGCCCATTCCTGCAGCAGGCTCGTCAATTATCGGTCCAGCGTTGTTGCCCAGGGGTTGCAGATTTTTCCCGAACCGGTGTGGGTCGGGGGTTCGAATCTCTCCAGGCCAACCACGGTCTTCTGCTTCACTGCCTGCCGGTCCGGACTTCGGTCTACCGAGTGGAATTGGAAAATGCAGATAGCAGCCTTACGGCTGCTATGACGACGGAAACAAACAGCAATCCCAAAACCATTTCGGGATACGGCTGAGGGTAGCGCGCGGCCTCGATGGCCAGCAGAAGGGCTGCCAGCAAAAGCAGCGCCAGCGAAATTCCGCGATGGAATCGGCCGATTTCCGATCTTAGCCAGGAATCCATCGACCGCTCAATTTCCCGACCTGTTTCTGAATCTGTGCATTGGGGTTTCATTCGGCAACGATTGCAGGCATGGGCCGGAGCCCTGTAGCGGACAATGCGGCGCCTCAGATCCACTTCGTTGCGGTGCAAACTCTGTCCCTCAGGGCACTCCCAGCGGTCAAACTCAGCATGGAATTTGAATCCCGCAAGCTCATACTGTTCTGCCCGCCGGTGCGAATGCAATGCCAGCCGCTCCAGGATGGCGGCTACCATCAAAAGAAACAGAGCATAGCCTGCCACAAGCAAGACCTCGATGGGAACAACGCGGAACATCCTAACCCTTCCCCGCCTCAATGACTTCCGTAAAGAGCATGTCGCCGGCTTCTTCCAACCCTTGAGGCGGCCTCCTGTGTCTCACACCCATCCAACAGAGGTAGACGAGCGGCAGCACGCCACCCACGATGAACAAGACGTCACCCGGCAGTCTGAGCCATTCAATCACCCGATTGGTCGGCGTGGTGACAAACTTCAGCGTTCGAGCGTCGTAATAGCCGCTGCTCACTGAATGGTAAAGCTGTAAGATCCCCAGCGGCAGAAGCGTGGCAAAGACCATCCAGACCAGGCCGAGGTTAAGCGACCAGAAACTGACTTTTGCGGCCCGTTCGGACCAACGCTCTTCCGGGATGAGGTAGCGCAGGCAAAAGAGCGCCAGCGCCACCGCGAGCATCCCATAAACGCCCATCATCGCCGCATGGCCATGGTTGGCCGTGAGCGCAGTTCCGATCTCATAGTACGAGACAATCGGCAGGTTAATGAGAAAGCCGAAGATGCCCGCTCCGAGAAAGTTCCAGAAGCCCACCGCCGCCAGAAACATCACTGACCAATAATGCGGAAACGCAGTGCGGGATCTTGCTCCCTGGCGCGCGCCCAGTTGCAGAAAGCTCCAGGCCTCCAGGGTAAGGAAAGTGAGCGGAATGACCTCCGCAGCAGAAAAGAAGGCGCCGAGCGCCATATGCACAGACGGCTCACCGGAGAAATAAACGTGGTGCATCGTGCCGATGATGCCGCCCGCGGAGTAAAGCACGATATCGAGATAAATCAAGGCCAGCGCCACCCGCTCGCGCACTACTCCCAAAAGCACAAAGATATAGGCCACCATCACGGTAGTAAAAAGTTCCAAAAAGTCTTCCACCCAAAGATGTACCACCCAGAAGCGCCAGTAATCCGTGGTAGTGAAGTTCGTGCTGGGCCTGGCCAGGAGGCCGACTGCATAAAAGGCAGGGATGGAAAGTGCGGAGAAAAAGAAAAGCCAGGGCATGTTGCCCCGGTGTTCAACGCTGAGCCGTGTCCGGAGTCCGCGAAACAGGATCGCCACCCAGAAGCCAAGACCCAGGCTGAGCAGTACTTGCCAGAATCGGCCCAAATCGAGATACTCAAAGCCTTGATCGCCGAACCATGACCAACCGCGCGTGAGCCATCCCTGAATGCCCGCCATTTCACCGATCAAACTGCCGAACACCACAATCGCCAAAGCAGCGAGCAGCGCATAGGCCAGCCAATGCTGGCGGCGCGGCTCGCGACCGGCGATCATCGGCGCCAGGAAAATACCTGCCGCAAGGTAGGATGTGGCGACCCAAAAGATTGATAGTTGCACGTGCCAGGTGCGGGCCAGATTGAACGGCAGCAGTGTGTTAAGGTGAACCCCGAAAAAGTTCGAGATGTCGGCTCGGTAATGCTGGGATGCTCCCCCCAGAAGAGTCTGCGCCAGGAAGAGGAGGGCCATGACCAGAAAGAACCACGCGCAGGCCCGCTGCGCTGGCGTCAACAGGACCTCCCCCGGGGGCTTGAAGGAAACAGTCCGCTGTTCGGCCCCGTGCCAACCAAGAAACTCCCACCGACCGAAGGCAAACAGCAGAATGCCGATGCCGCCCAGCAAGGCGATCAGCGAAAGCACGCTCCACACCACCATGTCCGCTGTGGCATGGTTTCCGACCAACGCCTCGGGCGGCCAGTTATTGGTGTAGGAATAGTCCTTGCCGGGTCGTAAAGCGGCTGATGCCCAGGCCGACCAGGCAAAGAATGCCGTGAGATGGGCAATCTGGAAGGGATCGGTGATGGCAGCCGGGCGCAATCCACACTGACCGCTTGTCTCGCCGAAGTACGTTTGATAATAGCTGCGCAGTTGATCGAATGCTGCCACCTGCGCCTCGGTGAGCGTCAGTGTGTCTCGAGCAGGATCAAAACGATTAGTTTTAAAGTCAGCGATGGTTTGCGCTTGCGCCCCATCTGAACCAGCCTGGCGATAGAAGTTGCGGACGATCAGGGCGGCGCGGTGCAGATAGTCTGCCGTAAAATCGGGTCCCAAGTACGCGCCGTGACCGAAAACGGAGCCGTACTCCATCAACCCGTTGCGGAGAAAAATCTCCTGCCCATCCAGAATGTCGGCGCGCGTAAAGAGCAGGCGACCCCTCGCGTCCGTCACTCGTCCGGGAATCGGCGGCTCACCCGTATACGTGCGATAGGCCAGAAAGCCGAGCACGAAGAAACCAAACAACAGAACGATGATAACCGCCTGCACCCATCCCTTCGAGACCAATAGCGCCCGCTTCGAGTTGGCAGCCATGACGGTATATTCCTTTCCATATGAGGGGTCATCGCACAAACAGAATGGATCTCAGCCCGTCTGAACGCGGCGGATCACCAGAGCTTCAAGGCAACCGCGTAGCCGGTAAGCAAGCCATGGAAGAAGGCCTTGCGCCTTTCCTCTTTTGATTGATTGAATTGCTCAACCGCTTCGGCGAGAGCGTTCAGGAGCTTTTCGCGTCGCTGCTGGTGCGCATCCCATGCGGAGAGCTTGCGCACGTACTCGCTGACCGCGTCAGGATCCGCGATATTGTACTTATGACGATGAGGATTCATCACGCACTCCTCCTTTCTGCCGCCTTATGAAAAGTACAGGCTGGTGCCCACCGCTGGCAACCTCCAGACTTTAATCCCGTTTTATTATTCATCAGTAACTATCAGAGCGCTGAACTGAAATCAAGGACTTTTGTCTCCCTGGCTTCCCCGGTTTGCGATCTGTCGTCAAGGGATATGAGTTCGATCAGGCTGTTGTTCTGGTTCAAACCCTCCCATACTCCTTCCTTAATCCAGGGAGATGGGGAAAGGCAAGCTTTTCTCTTAAATCCGTATTCCTTCAGTATCAGGGGAGGATATCTCTTGGAGCAAAAGGGAAAGGGCGTTGTGTCGTGGGTCGAAGGATCCGGGGCATTACGGAGGAATGCGCGGGATCAGTCGTTTTCACTGATCCCGCGCATGATTTGGTATCATGGTCGCTCTGCCCCCTGAAGGCCGGGCGGTGCATGCTGCCTGAAACGTCCGTTGCGACGGGTTGTGCCGCCGATTATGCGCTCACCCATCTGCGACGAAGCGCCACAGCCAGCCCTATCATCGCTGTTCCGAACAGGACGAGAGTCCCAGGCTCTGGGACGCCTGACGGCGGAGGTGGCGGGCCACCAATCGCACAGTTCGGACCGCAAGAGAGGCGTTCAACAGTGTCGGAATAGTCCATAAACAGGCTGCCGTTGCTGGTATCCGGAGAAACGTAGTCCCCGCGCGTACCTCCCGTTGCGATCACGGAAAAAGTATCAGTGGTGGGATCGATCAAACCTACTCCGCCGGTGGTCGCTCCATTTCCATTGAAATTCACGATGATATCGCCGTTCAGGCTGTTGGTACTTGTGATGACCCCGGAGCCATCCGGGAAGCCTAAACCGTCAGTCGAGACCAGAGAGTTTGAGGGTAGAAATCCGGAGTCGAAGACTTGATTTCCGGTGGCAATGTCGTAACCGATGATGTGCCCGCTCACTTCGACATAAGCGGTCTTGCCATCTGGCGAAACTGATACACCGTCTCCGAAAACACCAGCATTGATCACTCGAAAGGAACCCGTGCCGCCATTCGCCGTTGGGTCAATATCAATCAACCCGGAGCCACTGGTCGCAATAATGTGGCCATTGACGGGATCACCCCACATGCCCAAGTCTGGCGATGTCGTAACACCGGTAAGGACGTGATTCACCGTTCCGTCGGAGTTGAACTCTACAAACTGCCCACTATGGGTCCCATAGGGATGCCCACCAGCCGTGGCGTACGCCGTAGTGCCTGAATTTGACGCCTGGGTGAATAGGGCGCTCGAAACGGTCTGACCGTCTGTATCCGAGAAAACGTACAAGCTGGCCTTGCCGCCGACACTGACAATGATATTGCCGTTTGTTGCTACGGCCACGCCAAACGGCCCGCCACAGCAGCCTGTGTTCCCGGGATTGACTGTGGCAAAAGTTGAAAGTGCGAACCCGTCGGATATGCCTGTTGACGTTAAAGTAAGGCCATTTCCAAAGGCTAATGCCGGCAGCAGTCCGAAAACGGCCAAAGGCAACATGTACTTCAAGAGCCTCTTCATGCTACGCGCCTCCGCTTGAATTTGACAAAAACTCTTGTTGGCAAAAAAATATTGTGAGAGAGACTGTCGAGTAATCTTCGCGTCATCCTGCACAAGTCCACAAGCGGCAATACGCGACAAAATACGTCATTTGCTGACAGGCGCGCTGCACCGTGCAGAGCCTCCCCGATGATGTGCGCGTATCGTCAAATAGGTGAAAATTATCAGGCGGATACTAATTAAGCAGCCACTTGTCGGTGGTCTTTAAGTTGGTCTAGGATTATTGCACATATATTCCTAGCAAAACTCAAACGCGTCGGTAAGGCTTGTCAATAAATCGGTTTCGAAAGAGAAGAATGCCCTCATGGCTAGCGAGTCAAAGCTCAACTCTTGGAAAGAAATTGCTGCTTACCTGGGACGAGATGTCAGGACAGTCCTTCGTTGGGAAAAGGAAAGAGGTCTGCCCGTCAGGTGCATCCCCGGAGGCAAGCGACGCAGGGTTTTTGCCTACCCGGCTGAAGTTGAGGCTTGGCTGGCCGGTCGGCCGCTCCGCGAGTCATCAGACACAGGCGTTTAGCAGATTGCTGATGGGTCCTGATTCCGCTAATTTAAGCAAGAATCCCGTCAATTTAATCCAGCGATTGGCCGCACCCATCGTATCTTAGCGATGTGATACGACGCAGAACGCATGCCCGCGGGCTGTCGAAGTTAATTTTTGACCACAACGACAACCACCCTTCCTGAGCCGAGGAGGGGAATTCCCGTCACACCAGGTATTCTATCCTCGTATATTCCAGGCTATGTCGTCGGCTCTTTGAGTTCGCGCAGCCAGATGTTTCGGTAGCGCACTGGGTGGTGGTGATCCTGAAGCCGCAGGGGCCCTGTCACAACGCCCGGCTGATAAGGTGGCCGAACCTTATTCTCGGTGGGTCCACTCAGGGCCACATGGTCCTGCACCAGCACGCCGTTTTGAAACACGGTGACATCGGCAGGCCGGATCAATACTCCATTGGGAAGAAACCGAGGGGCGTGGAAAACGATGTCGTAAGTTTGCCATTCACCTGGCGGCCTGCAGGCGTTCACCAGCGGAGGATATTGTCCATAAAGTGCGCCAGCCTGACCATCAGGATAGGTTGCGCTCTGGTAAGAATCCAGCACCTGTACCTCATACAGACCTTGCAGAAAAACACCGCTGTTGCCCCGATCCTGGTCATGCCCACGTGCAGGCGCGGGGGTGGCCCACTCGATGTGCAATTGAAAGCTGCCGAAGCTTTGGCGGGTTTCGATATCGCCCGTTCCGGGCGCCACCTGAAAATAGCCGTCTCCTACTATCCAGCGGGCAGGTCCGCCCTCGAGGGACTTCCAATTTGAAAGATCCTTGCCATTGAAGAGCACGACAGCATCCGAGGGCGGGTTGCCCGCTTGCTTCTGAGTGCTGCACTCGCCCGGCGTGATCACTTTGGGCGCAGGGCGATTCCGGTCATGTTGCGGCCATTTGAAGATGGCTTCCTGCGCAGCAAGGGTGGCGACACTACTGAGCGCCGCAGCAAGCAGAATCGCTCCAGCAGCTTTCATACGAGGGATTTTCATAGAAGATGCTCCTTCATTGAGGATGAGTAGTCATAGAAATCTCGAAGCCAGAAATCGGGTATCCATAGGTCCAGCCTCCGCCGCTGAGGGCATCGGTACGACAGTTTCAATATTCCCCCGGAAGGCGAACCCAGGTGCCAGCATCCACAGGGATTTCCGCACCGGTGATGGAACGCGCATCGTCGCTGGCCAGAAAGGCCACTGTTCGCCCAACATCCCGGGGCTGAATCAGCCACGGGAGCGCCTGGCCGCGCTCAACGAAGTTCCGCATCCAGCCTTCCACGCTCGGCGCAAACTGGGCGATGATCTCATGATTCTGTGGACTATCCACCAGGCCGGGCGAGACGGTGTTCGCCCGGATACCATCTTTCCCATAATGGGCCGCAATACCTCGAGTAAGGCCCGCAACGCCAGCCTTCGTCGCGGCATAAAGACCATAATTGCGCATCGTGGCCCGGCTATGGACGCTTGCAATATTAATGATGGACCCGCTGTTCTGGCGCTGCATTTGGGGGATCGCATATTTGCAGCATAACCACACGCCGCGCAAATCCACCGACATCAGGTGATCGAACTCTTCTTCACTGGCGTCCGCCGGCGGGCGGATCAATCCGATGCCGGCATTATTAACCAGCACATCGAGCCGACCGTGTTCTTCAATGACTTTTTCGATGACCCTCCGGACCGATTCGGGCTGGCTCACATCACCTTGAAGAAAAGAGGCCTTGCCGCCTTCAGCCTGAATTCTGGCACAAATGTTTTCAGCCGCCGGCGCATCTAATTCAACCACCACAACGCGCGCGCCGTCACGGGCAAGTTCAAGCGAAATCCCATGACCAATACCTAGGCCTCCACCGCCCGTCACTATGGCGATTTTTCCTGTCAAACGTCCCATGAGTTCCTCCATCTCACATGATATTCACCGGGTCTACGTCAATCAGCACGGAACGCGGCGGGATATGATGCCGTTCACATTCTTCCGTCATGTGACGCAACACCCGGTTTAATATCGAACGCGAGCTTGCCTTGAGCAGAATCTGAATGCGATAACGTCCTTCAATTCGCGCCAGGGGCGCGGCGTTCGGTCCCAGCATTCTGACTCTTTTCGGATCGGCAATCCCTTTGATAAACTCCCCAAGCTGATAAGCCACGCGCGCCGCCTGATCCAGTTTCTCATCCTGCGCGATCACGTTCACCAGCGCCGTGGTGGGCGGATAATGCATGACGCGCCGAAAGCCCATCTCCTTGCTGAAAAAGCCGGGGTAGTTCTGGTCTGCCGCAAGGCGGATCGCATAATGCTCTGGATAGAAGGTTTGCACCAGAACCCGTCCAGGAGCATTGCCCCTTCCCGCCCGGCCCGCCGCCTGTGTCAGGAGTTGGAAAGTGTGCTCCGCTGCGCGGAAATCGGGCAACCGCAAGCCCATATCCGCGGAAACTACACCCACCAGGGTCACTCCCGGAAAGTCATGGCCTTTGGCGATGAGCTGCGTGCCAACCAGAATATCAATTTTTCGCTCCCGGAAATCTGAAAGCACTCGCAGGTAATGTCCTGGGCGACTGGCGACATCCCGATCCAGTCGTTCAACTCTTGCCCCAGGAAACAGATCGCGGAGTTTGTCTTCGACCTTTTCAGTGCCCTCGCCAATATAGTAAAGGTGCTCGCTGCCACAGGCCGGGCACTGCGTTGGAACCTTTGTGGCGTAGCCGCAATAATGGCAAATCAGGCGATGCTCACGGCGGTGATAAGTGAGAGAAATAGAGCAATGAATGCACGTGATCGCCTCCCCGCAACTGCGGCAGAGCAAAAACCAGGCATAACCTCGACGATTGAGAAGGATCATGGTCTGCCCGCCGGTGGCAAGCTGCAGCTCGATTTCCTGTTGGAGTCGGCGGGAAATGGGAACTTTGCTATGCGTCTCGCGGAATTCCTGGCGCATATCGATGATTTCAACCTCAGCCAGGCGGCGGCCTGCCACGCGCTGGTTCAGTGAAAGCAATTGGTATTTGCCCTGCTGAGCGTTCCAGTAAGATTCCAGTGATGGGGTTGCCGAGCCGAGCACCACAAGCGCCTTGGCCAGCCGGGCGCGGATGATAGCAACATCCCGTGCGTGGTAGCGGGGCGTTTCCTGCTGTTTATAGCTCCCATCGTGCTCCTCGTCCACCACCACCAGGCCGAGATTTTCCAGCGGCGAAAACACCGCCGACCGCGTGCCCAGAACCACTTGTGCCTCGCCCCGCCACACTCGCCACCACTCATCTCGCCGCTGAGCTTCCGTCAGTCCGCTGTGCAAAACAGCTACCCTGCCGCCGAAGCGTTCTGTAAACTGCGCCTGCACCATGGGAGTCAGGGCAATTTCGGGAACAAGCAGCAAGGCCGAGCGGCCAAGATTGAGGCAACGCTCAGCAAGTCGCAAGTAAACTTCTGTCTTGCCGCTACCGGTGACCCCGTGGAGCAAGAACACCGTGAATTGATTGGCTTCCAATTGCGTGGCAAGCGTTTCAAGCGCGGAGGACTGGCTGGCGGTAAGCTCCCACGAGGGCTCGGCGATACCTCCAACCCCGGCTGGGGACTGCCTCCCCTTGCCGTTGTTTTTGGGAACAGCGAAGCGGGAGTCTTTCTCTTCTAACGACAAACCATCTTCCGGATTCCGTTTCGGCGCCCGATTCATCTGGGCTTCTGTAAGCTCAATCAGGCCATCCTGCTCAAGCTTTCGCAGATAGGCCAGGCTTGCTTGCGTTGATCTCAACAAAGCGCGATGGTCGGTCACCTCTCTCTGCGCCCGCAAAGCCTCCAGAATTCTTGTAGCAGCGGCTGACGGTCGGCGCGGTGGTGGGATTGAGGCGCTCATGGGCGGGTTTGCGAGCCTCACGGTCAGCACCTTTCTTGATGCTCGCTCCGTCTGATGGATCTCGACCCAACCCGCGCTGAGCGCCTGCGTAAGAAGCTCACGGCCTGATCCAGCAAACTTTCTCCGCACGGTTTCAAGCGCCACCGCAGGATGGGCCTTTACATACTCCAAAAAGGCACTTTCCTCTCCCTCGCGAGCCTCTGCGAGCAGGTTCGATTTAAGCTCTTCCAACCGCCTCTTCCCTTCTTCCGTAAGATTGATCACTCGCGTATGTCGGGCCGCGGCGCCCAAGGGCAGCATGGCGCGAAATACCTCGCCGATCGGAGCCATATAATAATCCGCAATCCAGATCCCTAAAGTCAGAAGCTCGGGAGAAAGGACAGGCTCAGGGTCCACAACACGAAGGATATCCCGAGGCTTCAGGCCTGCAGGAATTTGCGCGACAGGCTCAAGCGTCACTCCCATGGCTTTGCGATGGCCTAGTGGCACAATCACCCGCTGCCCAGGTACAACCTCCAATGGCTTGGGCACACGGTAGGTAAGCGGCTCGCGGATGGCCGCGATGACTGCCACGTTGACCAGGGACTCCTGCGATCGAGCTTTCTTTCTACTGGCCATGAGGTTTCAATGCCAACGTTGTGGTTCCGCGCCAAGACTGGCACAGGCAACGGTGACATAGTATCGCACAGGCACCAAAACCGCATCGTTTCTTTAAGGACACACGCGGGCGCTTTCGAAAATTTGCAAAGCGCCGCTGATGATGCGAGTTAATCCAGGCAGGAACGATTTAGAAGTAAAACTTCAGCGCGAACTGAATCTGGCGTGGCGAATTAGCCAGGCTTGAGACCTGACCGAAGGTGGGATCGGAAATATTATGGTCCGGGATCGCATAGATGGGCACATTCGTGCTGTTGAACATTTCGAATCGAAACTCCAGCCGCTTGGATTCGGTGATGGGAAACTCCCGAAAGAGCGAAAGGTCGAGATTCTTGAAGGCGTCGGAGCGCAGCGTATTGCGGCCCAGATTCCCAAACGTGTAACGGGCCGGGATCGCAAAGGCCGATGCATTGATCCAGTTGGTTGGCGTGGGGTTTGGTTCGGTTTTCGGTCCGCCCAGATAATTCAGCCGCTCATAATATCCGCTACAGCAGCCCGACATGCCAGTGTTGGCAATGTCACCGCTCACACCCACATCGTAAGGACTCCCTGAACTGAGCGAGAGAATACCATTCAATTGCCAGTTCCCGACGATGGCATCCGCCACCCGGTTTCCAGTGGAAAATTTCTGGCCTTTACCAAACGGCAGCTCATAGACCCAGGCGGCTGAAAAAATCTGCGGCACATCAAAGCCTGCCACGCTCTTGTTCGCGTTCAAATCATAGGGATTCTCTATCGAGCAACCTTCCACGCCATACCAACCTGAACAGCCGATATCGATGGTCTTGGACCAGGTATATGAAATCAGGTAGTTCAGCCCGTGCGTCGAACGCCCACTCAAAGAGAACTGAAATGCGTTGTAGCTGCTTCGGCCGATGCTCTGATCAAAGAAGGTGGGTGTAATGTAAGGATAGGGTTCACGTGAGGCGACCGTCGCGGCGTCTCCCGGCCCGGGAGTAACCGCCACGTTCACGAACCCGCCAACGTCCAGACGACTGCTGTGTGAGCCTACGTAATTCGCCGTCAGCACTGTATTTTGTCCCAGCATCTGTTGCACGCCAAAATTCCACTGATCCGAGTACGGACGCTGGGCATAGGGGCTCATGAACCATTGCACCTGATTGAACGGAGTCGGCGCAGGGAGCGGCGCACCCGAGCCCAGATTGAAGGGATCGAAGGCCGTTGCATTTGGTACGGTGGCATTCAGATTGGAGGCCAGCAATTGGCCGATGCTTGGCCAGGAACCTTCGTAATTCTGGCCCGTTTGAGTATCCGCCGCCCAATTGTCAAAGAACCTGCCTGCCGAAGCGCGGAGCACCGTCCGAGGACGCAGGCGATAGGCCATGCCGATTCGAGGCTGCCAATTATCGTAATTGTTGTGGTATATAGCCCCGTTGGAAAGCGGGGTGATGACGACGTGCGCCGGCAGTTGCCCTCCCGGAATGCAAGGCGCCGCCTTGGCCGTATCACACGAAGGGGCGTTTCCGGTGAGAATGTATTGTCCGTGCGTCCAGTCCAGATCTCCGGCCGGCAAATTATGAGCGCTGGCACTTCCGTAGATCGGAAGCAGAGTCAAGTCGTAGCGGAATCCTAGATTCAACGTGAACTTGGAAGTGGCCTTCCACTGATCCCAAAAGTAGAATCCATCAACCCAACCGCCGTGCTCTGTCTCACGCACATCGCGCCGTCCGGCGTTGCTGGGCAGCCCCAGAAGAAGCGATGCCATGGCGTTTCCCGTTCCTGCGGTGCTGAGGGGGTTGGTGGTGGGGAAGGAATCGAAGATCAGATCAGGATTCAAATAAAGGGCGTCAGCGTTATTGGTTGCGATGTCCCCGCCCATCATAAACGTGTGGTGCCCGTGAATCTGCGAGTAGTCGCCACGAAATTGATAGATGTTTGAAAAGTGGGTCTCATCGACAGCCGAGGCGCCGTGCGCGCTCGGATCAGGACTACCCAGGAACCCCACCACCGTGGTGCTTGGCACAGTGGAGAATCCGCCGATGAAGTTCCCCGCAAAGTTCGGGGAAAAGCCCACCTGCTGCCAGAAAGTGGGGCTGGCGTTGACAAAACGGGTAAATTGATTGATGTTGCCGCTGTCACGCCCGAATTCAAGCGTCATGACCGAAGTGCCGGAGAAGGTATGCACCCAGGTGGCCCCCACGTTATAGCCGTGGGTGAAAACCTTATGTACAAGGCCGGTATAGCCTCCCGAGCCAGTGACGGGCTGCGTAAATCCGGTATAGCGCGCCCAGGCACTATCTTTGGCCCCAAACTGTTCATCCAGTCGCAAGCTGGCCGTGTCCTGCCGGGTGATGGTCGGGGTTGTGTCCAGCCCATTAAAAGCAGGATTGCTCGTTGTAACCGGTGCTGGGAAGAGCGTTTTCGCAAAAAGCACCATGCCCGGGCTTAACAGGCTTTGGGGAATCTGGTTGCCCGGAAATGGGTCGCGGATGAATTCGCCCGGGGAAGCCGGATTAGGCCGTGTGCTGAAGGGATTGTAAATCTGCGTGGGAGAATCGCTGAAGTCACCGGTCAGTTCGGCAGGCGTCACCGTCTTGAAAAGAGTTGAAGACGTGGTGTGATTGCGGTAGCCCTCATAGGCTGCATAGAAGAAAGTCCGGTTCCGGCCATTATAGTGAGGCAAAATGACAGGCCCGCCGATGGCGCCTCCAAACTGGTTTTGTTCAAAGGGAATGCGGTTCGCCAGAAATGTATTGCGGGCATCAAACGCCGTATTCCGCACAAATTCCCACGCATCGCCGTGGAAATCATTGCCACCGGCCTTGGTGACCACGTTAATGATGCCGCCCAGAGCACCGCCAAACTGGGGAGCGTCGTTGTGCGATTGGACCTTGAACTCCTGTACCTGATCCAGAATCGGCGCGATCGCGTACGTGCTCCCGAACGAGCCTTGGTCGTAGACGCCATCCAGCAGAAACAGGTTGCTGCGATTCGTCTGGCCATTCACCGAGGGGTAAGAAAACTCGCCGATGGGATTAGACCAAATTCCCCCCGTGGTAGTGGAGTTCTGAGAGACGTTGACGGTGCTGACGCCCGGAGTGAGGCTGAGAATCTGAGTGAAGTTGCGGCCGTTCAATGGCAAATCGTTCACCTCATTCCTCCCCACCACTTCTCCCAATTCGGAGGTTGAGGTTTCAAGCGCCGCACCTGCCGCTTCTACTGTCACGGTTTGGGTGGGCGAGCCAACCGAGAGCGTGAAGTCATATGTTGCAGTCTGATTGACGTAAAGCGTGAAGGCTTTTTGGGTCTGCGTCGTGAAGCCTGATTTGCTCACCTCAAGGCGGTAAGTGCCAGGATCGATATCCTGAATTACGTAGTTCCCAGTCTGGTTTGTTTCCACGGAGCGCTTCACCCCCGTCTGCATGTTGATGAGCGTTACGGTGGCTTGGGGAATGACAGCGCCACTGGTATCCCGAACAACGCCGTTAATGGTAGCGGTAGCTAATTGCGCCTGCGTGTGTGTGGGAAGGAGGATGAGAACTCCCCCTAGAATAATTAGAAGGCTCTTAAGAACAGTGCCCGTGAAGGGCCAGCAAGCCATTGAGGTCTTCATACGCACCCTCCTTCGCGTAGGATGTCTTGATGCGCTTGCCTGATATCCCTGACTCAATCCGTAGGGACGAAACTTAAGCCTACTGGCCTACATAACACTCGAGCCACGCAATGTCAAGCCAATTGTTCAGATTTTTGTATGTCGTTTCATATGGTAAAAATGAAAAGCTCAAAAGGAATGACGAAAGGTGATTTTATAGGTGCGCAAGCGACAAAAACAGCTTGCCCGATACGGATTGGCCTTTCGGAATTGCTTCCCCGAAATGAGACTTAATTTTAGGAAATGAATATGGTATTGTTTTGCTTACACCCTAAAACGGAATTTCTTACAGGAATAGGAACAAAAGTGACTTTATGAGACCAGCGCGCAAATCCAAAGCTGCAGCAGTCGGTGTGCTGACAAAAGTTCTGCGCATCTTTGATACTTTGCAGCATAACCCCTCAGGAATGAATTTGAAACAAATCAGCGACCAGACCCGCCTGAACAAGAGCACGGCCTATCGTTTTCTCTCACATTTAGAGAAAGAGGGGTATCTGGTCCGCGACGATCGCGGCATCTATATGCTTGGGATGCGATTGTTCGAGCTGGCTTCAGCCTCCAATCACCAATCAACCCTTCGCAGAGTGGCGCAACCTGTGCTGCGCGAGCTGCTCAAGGCGACAGGGGAAACCGTGAATCTGGGCCTTCAGGATGGTGTCACGGTGGTGTACGTGGATGTTCTCGAAAGCTCGCATGAGTTCCGCCTGGTGTCGCGCGTGGGGTTGCACCGACCTCTTTATGCAACCGCTTTGGGAAAGGCGCTTGCTGCCTTCCTTTCCCCGGAAAAGAAGCAGGAACTTTTCGATGCGATTCAATTCCAAGTTTTGACACCCAACACCATCACCAACCTGGCGCAATTTCAAAAGGAATTGGACTTGATCCGCGAACGCGGCTATGCCGTGGACAACGAGGAAAGCTATTTGGGCGCTCGCTGCATTGGCGCGCCCATACTGAACTCCATGCAGGAATCGGTGGCAGCCATCAGCGTGGCGGGCCCCACGTCACGGGTTTCTGAAGATAAGATTCCAACCTTTGCAGCCGCATTGCGCGAAGCGGCGCAGGCCATTTCCGCGCGCATCGGATTTACACAGTCTGATTCCTCGCGAAAGGAACATAAAGAAGTAACAGCCACTCCCAACCTTGTCCGCGGATAGATCGCAATTCAGCTTCGTCAATTGCAGCCCTCATGACCCAGGCCAGAGCCAGAGGGTGGACGCTTCCCCAGGCTAATTGAGGTGGGTTTTGGTAGAGGTAAAAGCAGAAGGCTGAATGGCTGTGTTGTTCATTGAAACCTGCGAACTTGAAGGTGAAAGCTTCACCAGCCCTCCCACCCAGGAAGACATCATCTGTTCGTCACGCAGCAGGTCGCCCAGGGTGATTTTGCTTAAGACGTGATCCACAACAAGTTGCACGGCACGCCAGAGCGAACGGATGGAGCAATCCACATCATTGGTGCAGATATTTTCTATTCCGGCATGGCGCTCGCAAAAATCAGGCTCAAACAGACGTCCACCCAGCAGAACCAATAATTCGCCAATTAAAATCTGATCAGCCGGGCGAGCCAGGCTGTAGCCTCCTGCCTTGCCTCGCGTACTCTGCACAAATCCACCCCGCCGCAGCAATCGCATGATCTTCGCAACGTAAGGGGTTGAGATGCCTTCCGCGCGGCTGATCTCCGGAATGGTGAGACTTCCATCCGGCCCCTGCCGTCCCAGGCGAAGGAGGCATCGCAAACCATACTCTTCGTTGGCGGTGAATCTCATGGTTAAACCTTCCTGTAAAGCCCGAAGGTTACCAAATTCCCAGCTGTAATTTGGCAGCCTCAGACATCTTACTCATATCCCACGGCGGATCCCACACCAAATCAATCTTGGCCGAGGTCACGCCGGGGAGTTCCTTGATCTTCTGCTCCACTTCCGGCGGCAGCGAGCCTGCCACCGGGCACGTGGGGGCAGTGAGCGTCATGCGAACATACACCTCGCCTGTCCGTTCCACCTTGACTTCGTAAACGAGTCCAAGGTCATAGATGTTTACCGGAATTTCAGGGTCATAACAACCGCGCAAAACCTCGATGACTTTGTCTTGGAGTTGCACGGTCTCTCCGACTGAAAGCTTTGGGCTTTCCTCATTCTCAACCGGTTGTCCCTGGAGTTCGTCATTCATAGTTTTTCGCTGTCTACTCCGTTGAAACCACGGTATCGCGGCCGCTTAGGGCGGAACGCAGAGTGTGCCACACCAGCGTGGCGCATTTCACCCGCACCGGATAATCGCTCACTTTGGAGAAGACTTCAAGCTTGCCGAGCGGCGGCGCGTCCCGGCGCGAAACGCTTCCGGTTGTGACGAGATCATGAAAACTCTCAAAGAGCGCCTGTGCCTCTTCGGCGGTCTTCCCTTTCACCGTCTCAGTCATAATGGAGGCTGAAGCTGTTGAGATTGCGCATCCGCTTCCCTCAAAGCTGATATCCTGAAGGCGGTTCCCATCCAGCTTCACGTAAACCGTCACTTTATCCCCACAGAGAGGATTGTAACCCTGAGCGGTATGATTAGCCCCCTCAAGCTTGTGAAAATTCCGCGGCCGCTTGCTGTGATCAATCACCACTTCCTGATAGAGATCGCGCAGATCGGGCATCAGGCAAACATCTCCTTGACCTTACAAATTCCGGCCACGAGCGCGTCAATTTCCTCACGGGTATTGTAGAGACCCAGCGACGCGCGCGTCGTGGCCGGAACGCCAAAACGCTCCATCACCGGCTGTGCGCAATGGTGTCCGGTGCGCACGGCGATCCCCTCCTGATCGAGAATGGTACCCACATCATGCGGATGAACACCCTCCAGCACAAAACTCAGCACGCCGGCCTTCTCCCTCGCTGTACCGATCAGTCGCACGCCGGGGATGCCGGAAAGCGCTTGCGTGCCGTATTCCAGCAAGGCGTGCTCGTGCTCCGCAATGCGGTCCATACCAATCCCGGTGATGTAATCCAGGGCTGCCCCTAAGCCCAGAGTGCCTGCAATGTGCGGAGTGCCCCCTTCAAACTTATAGGGCAGAACATTATAAATTGTCTTCTCGAAAGTCACCGAACTGATCATGTCACCCCCACCGTGAAAAGGAGGCATGGATTCGAGAAGTTCAGCCTTGCCGTAGAGAACTCCGATCCCAGTAGGTCCGTAGACTTTGTGACCCGAAAAGGCGTAGAAATCGCAATCCAACTCCCGGACATCCACCTTCATGTGAGGCACAGCCTGCGCGCCATCGATCAGCACCGGGATTCCATTCCGGTGACTCATGCGAATAATCTCCCTGACCGGATTGACCGTACCCAGCGCGTTCGAAACGTGCGCCACGCATACCAGCTTCACCCGCGACGTCAGGAGTCGCTCGAATTCATCCAGAAGCAACTCGCCAGCATCATTGATCGGCGCCACGCGCAATGTGGCACCACGCTCGCAAAGGATTTGCCAGGGGACAATATTCGAGTGATGCTCCATCGCGGTGATCAGAATTTCATCCCCTGGGCGGAGCCGCTCGCGGCCAAATGTGTAGGCCACCAGATTAATGGCCTCCGTGGTCCCCCGAACGAAAATGATCTCGCGCGCCTCGGCGGCATTTAAGAAGCGCCTCACCTTTTCACGCGCCGCTTCATAGGCTGCCGTCGCTCGCTCGCTTAGTTGGTGGACGCCGCGATGAATATTGGAACAATCCGTCGTATAGAAATGTTGAATGGTGTCGAGGACCGCCTGCGGTTTCTGGCTGGTTGCGGCATTATCGAGATAAATCAGCGGCTTCCCGTGGATCTTTTGGCGCAGAATCGGAAAGTCCTGGCGGATTTGCTGAACGTCCAGGCTTCGGCCTGGAGGCTCCCTTTGCATCGTGATTTCGCGCGTTGTGGCGTGCATATTACCTTCCCTTCAGGCGCCGCGGCCCAGGCTGTTCGTCGGGCGCGAAGATCGTCAATCCCACAGCGGCGCCAGACATTGCGCGCAACACGTTAGAAAATCCCGATCTTCGTCTCCAAACGCATTCACCCGGTCACTTTCAGCGTCGATCAGCCCGACCACGGCTTCGTCCGGCTCGCCGCGCTTTATCGGCACGATCATTTCCGACCGGGTGGAGCCAAAAGTCGTCAAGTATCGGGGGTCGCGCATCACATCACCCGAAATCACCACTTCTCCGGAGCGTACAGCCGCTCCGCACAATCCCCGCTCGATGGGAAAACGAGGATAGGCTGGCGCCTCATCGCCCGTCCAGGCCACCCGGTAAACTCCTACCCAACGGTAATCCCTATGTGCGCGAATGATTTCGGCAAGCCGCGCCGCTTTCTCTTTTCTTGCCGTTTCCCGGTTAGACAGCACCTTTCCGATCTGTTCCACAATCTCGCGATGGCGCCAGGGGGTTGACGCTTGCTTCATGGGATTCTGCTCTTCGTAGGTCATCGGCGAAGCTTTAACTCGATGACTCATCAGAGCACTTCCTCCGGCTTCCAACTGGCCGAAAGCCGCGCGAGCAATCGTGCTTCCAGGCGCTCCCGGGCCGGTTCAAAGCGAATGCGGGCGATCACATCATTGGCAAACGCCCGGGTCAAAAGATGTCTTGCCGACTCCAGGCTGATGCCCCGGGCACGAAGATAAAAGATTGCGTCCGGATCAAGCTGGCCGATGGTCGCACCATGCGTACAGCGCACGTCATCGGCCAGGATCTGCAGCTCCGGCTTGGTATTAATGACCGCTTCCTCGGAAAGCAGCAGATTTTTGTTGCTCTGAATCGCATCGGTCTTCTGCGCATCCTTGCGCACGATAATTGCGCCATTGAACACTCCGGAGGATTGGCCATCTAAAATGCCCCGGTAATACTCGCGGCTCGAGCAATGCGGCATGGCATGATCGAGCCGAGTGTGATGATCCACGTGCTGGGTGCCGGCAACCTGATAGAGGCCGTTCAACGTGCATTCTGCGCCTTCGCCCGCCATGACCGAGTTAATATCATGCCGGGCCAGCGCCGCGCCCAACGAAATTGAATGCGAATGGAACCGGCTGGCCCGCTCCTGATGAGCCTGCACCGTCGCAATATGAAAAGCCTGGTCGCTTTCTTCCTGAAGCTTCACATGCTCCACCGAAGCGTTCTCTCCTACCACAATTTCCGTCACGGCATTCGTGAAGTAGGTCTCACCCGCTGGCCCGTAATGGCCCTCAATCACCATCGCCTGCACTTCCCGGCCAGTAATGACCAGAGTACGCGGATAAGACACAGTATTCCGCGCACCCTCTGTTCGAATGAAGATGACATGGATCGGCTTTTCAAGAACCCTGCCATCGGCAATCTGGATTAATGCCCCATCTCGGATAAACGCGGTGTTGAGGGCTGTAAATGCATGATCTGCATCCTCGGCATAGCGGGCCAGATGGCCTTCCAGTTCCCCCTGATCACCGCTTTTGAGCGCAGCGGCGAGCGACCTCACCGAAACGCCTTTCGGCAAATTAGCGACTGCTGAAAGCTTTGGACTCCACTGGCCGTTAACGAACACCAGCCGGGCCGCAACGTCATTCAATAAAGCCGGGCTTAAGGCCTCGTCCGCCGTCCCATTGGAACCCGCAGCCGCCAATTTGAAAACGTTCCGGGCGAGCGGGGCAACATTTGTGAATCTCCAGGCTTCCTGTTTCGTCGTCGGAAAACCGAGATCGGCAAAGCGCTCCATCGCCATCTTGCGCTTTGAACGCAGCCACTCAGGCTGGCGCAAAGTTTCTCGTTCAAACTTCGCGAACTCTGCGAAATATGTTTCCGTCGCCTCGTGGGCTTGTCTTACCTCGGGCATCCGCCTCCTTCAATTTCTCCTCTGCTGTGATATGGGCAATGTCTGAATCGCTGTTGAATCCTGGCGGGCTCACAACATCCGCCCATATCCATTCTCAAACCGTTTGCAACTCTTCTTCCAGCCACCCGTATCCTTTCTCTTCCAACTCCAGCGCCAGACTCTTATCGCCGGACTTCACCAGGCGGCCGTTATAAAGCACGTGCACAAAATCCGGGACAATGTAATTCAGCAAGCGTTGATAGTGCGTCACGACAATGATTGCGCGAGCCGGGCTACGCAGGGCATTCACACCGTCGGCAACCACGCGCAGCGCATCAATATCCAGGCCGGAATCGGTCTCATCCAGAATGGCCAGCTTTGGTTCAAGCACTGCCATCTGAAAAATCTCATTGCGTTTCTTCTCGCCGCCCGAAAAGCCTTCATTCACAGCGCGATTCATCAGAGCTTCGTCGATACCAAGCAGTTTCATCTTCTCGCGCACCAGAGCAAGAAAATCCATCGCGTCGAGTTCCGGCTGTCCCTGAGCCTTGCGGATATTATTCAGAGCCGCCTTGAGAAAATACATATTGCTGACGCCGGGGATTTCCATGGGGTATTGAAAAGCCAGAAAAATTCCTTCTCGCGCACGATCCTCCGGCGCCATGGCCAGCAAATCCTTTCCCTGGTAGAAAACCTCGCCTTCGGTGACTTCGTAGATGTCGCGCCCGGCAAGCACCTGCGCCAAGGTGCTTTTGCCCGATCCGTTCGGGCCCATGATGGCGTGGACCTCACCTTTGTTCACCTTCAGGTCGACACCCTTGAGAATTTCCTTCCCGGCAACACCTGCGTGCAGATTCTTGATTTCGAGCATTCAGCGTCTCCCAAAAGAAGTAATCTCCGCGTTCAGGGTGCGGGCCCCCGCGGGCTGGCAGCCTTGAGCAGCATTCGGAAACAGGGCGCAGGGCCGAAGCCTGTTCGCCCCCTCCCATCACACCCACCCCATCCGCTCGCGTAAAGAGGTGATATGGGCCACGTGATGCCGCCCATGCCAGGCGTAGAGTGCAAGACTCTGATCCAGGGTCATCCTTCCCCGCTCCGGATGCATCACGGTGCGGGCAAAATCGTCCGCTCCAAGCGAGCGCAACAACAGCGCCCAGCGCGCATGCAGCCCCCGAAAAAGACTCAGCGAGAAATCAATGGGAGCAGTCTTGGCGTCGGCCAGCTCCGCCCACCGCCCTTGATTGTAGGTTTTGATCGCAGGCGCATCTTCCGTCAGGGCCAGGCGCGTGCGAATGTATGCATTCATGTGGCTGTCTGCCAGGTGATGTACCACCTGCCGCACGGTCCAGCCGCCTTCCCGGTAAGGTGTATCCAGTTGCGCGTCCGATAATCCCTTGACGGCCGCTTCAAGCCGGTTGGGCGCTTCCTCAATTTCAGTCATCCAATGCTCGCGCTGAGCAAACGTGGCCGGACCTTCAAACTGGTGCTTCCCGATGGGATATCGCAAATCAGTCGTTTCCGCCATGAGTCCTCATTGTTCGGAAATGCAAATCGCACCACGACGGTGCATGATGAGGCTAAACTGCGAATCGCTCCACCTGAACGTGCTCAAACGAGAAATTTGGAACGTGGGCCCGATCGCGGGCTTGCCCACCCGTCATGCTAACCAGGTTCCTCCTGGGGAGTGCACTCGAAAAGGGGTTTCCCCCTCTCGGGTTCAAAATCTAAGACTTATCCGACACTCCCTTCCAGGCTTACACTCAGCAGCTTTTGCGCTTCGACGGCAAACTCCATCGGCAACGCTCGGAAGACTTCCTTGCAGAACCCGTTGACGATCATCGAGACGGCGTCTTCGGTCGAAATACCACGCTGGCGGCAATAAAAGATCTGGTCTTCGCCGATTTTGGAGGTTGAGGCTTCGTGCTCGACCTGCGTGGTATTGTTCCGAACTTCAAGATAAGGGAACGTATGCGCGCCGCATTTATCGCCGATCAGCAACGAATCGCACTGCGAGTAATTGCGTGCGCCCGTCGCGCCTTTCAGCACTTTCACCATGCCGCGATAAGTATTCTGCCCATGACCGGCAGAGATGCCCTTAGAGACGATCGTGCTTCGGGTGTTCTTTCCCATATGGATCATTTTTGTCCCAGTATCAGCTTGTTGGTAATTGTTCGTGACCGCCACGGAATAAAACTCACCCACAGAGTTATCTCCCACTAGCAGACAGCTCGGATACTTCCATGTGATCGCAGAACCGGTTTCAACCTGCGTCCAGGAAATCTTGGAATTCACCCCCAGGCACTTGCCACGTTTGGTCACAAAGTTATAGATGCCGCCCTTCCCTTCCTTATCTCCCGGGTACCAGTTCTGGACGGTGGAATATTTGATCTGGGCATGATCGAGCGCCACCAGTTCCACCACCGCCGCATGCAACTGGTTCGAGTCGCGCATGGGCGCCGTACAACCCTCGAGATAGCTGACGTACGCCCCTTCATCGGCAATAATCAGCGTGCGCTCAAACTGGCCCGAGTCCTTGGCGTTAATCCGGAAGTAGGTGGAAAGCTCCATCGGGCAGCGTACACCCTTGGGAATGTAGGCAAACGAACCGTCACTAAAGACCGCAGAGTTCAAGGTGGCAAAGAAATTATCCGTATAGGGCACCACGGAGCCAAGATACTTCTTCACCAGGTCGGGATGCTCTTGGATTGCTTCCGACATCGAGCAGAAAATAATGCCAAGACTCGCCAGCTTCTCTTTGTACGTGGTAGCTACTGAAACGCTGTCAAATACCGCATCGACCGCGACGCCAGCCAGCAACTCACGTTCGCGCAGTGGAATGCCAAGTTTCTCGTAAGTCTCAAGCAATTTGGGGTCAACCTCATCCAAGCTCTTCGGGCGGTCTTTCTTTTGTTTGGGCGCTGAATAGTAGGTGATCGCCTGGTAATCGATGGGAGGATAATGAACATTCGCCCACGTCGGTTCCTTCATCGTTAGCCAGTGACGAAAGGCTTTTAACCGCCAGTCCAGCATCCATTCTGGCTCGTGTTTCTTGGCTGAAATCAGGCGGATGATATCCTCGTTCAGCCCCGGAGGAACTGTATCCGTCTCGATATCTGTGACGAAGCCAAACTTGTATTCCTTGTTCGTAAGTTGTTCAATGGTGCTGACTTCAGTGCTCATATTAACTCTCCCTCAAAGATGGCCCTGTGCGTTGCGCTGGCCTATGCAGCCTTTAAGAACTCACAAAAACCGCATCACTCAGCGTGGCGAGCCAAACCAAGCCGCCACTCATCGCTCTTTTATAAGTCTACCGAATCATATACAAAAAGGTCAAGAAAAGATAATTCTTTCTTTTATAAGAAGATAATTGAATATGCTAATCTCGCATCTCTTGATAGGAAGACTATGCAAAACTATACGGAAATGTCAAGTTGAAATCATCCACCCCGATCCTTCGATAAGGATATTGGCGGTGTCGTACGCGGGCGCGGTCGAGGGGTCAAAGGCAGCCTTCCACCTCGGGCGGGGCTGCGGCCACGAGAAACGGACTGTTCTTCCCAGC
>Ga0070734_10001051_pt1 | contig 44480 bp, 34 predicted proteins | sample Coa_R1_8_FD_66444 | JGI IMG/M metagenome (GOLD analysis project Ga0070734, IMG submission 66444) | Surface soil microbial communities from Centralia Pennsylvania, which are recovering from an underground coalmine fire - Coalmine... | ecosystem: Environmental > Terrestrial > Soil > Unclassified ...
CTGCCGGTTCCGTCCGCCGCCGGCTCCAATACCGCTCCTGGTCGCGGATACATCTTCCTCGCCAGCCATCCTCTTGACAACAGCTTCACCGCGCCGGGGCTCGACGTGGGCTTTTTCCGCGATATCTCGATCGAATCTAAGCCTGTGAGCTACCAATAGCTCCCGCCTTGACACTTCTGTCGAGTCTTATGTAGCATCGAAACCGGTATTCCGCTCGCGCGTCGGGAGAAATCATTTTGATCCATCATCGGCCTGTCTACTTCGTTCCAGCTACGCTTTTGGTGGCCCTCGCAATCCCGGCCGCTTTGACTCAAACTCCTCGCGCATCGCGCTCCACCGGAGGCCGCGCCGACTTGAACGGAATCTGGGAAGCGCTGAATACCGCCAACTGGGACCTGCAGGATCACTCCCCGCAGCCTGGACCCATGTGGGAGACCGGGGCCATCGGGGCCGTGCCTGCCGGGCAGTCCGTTGTCGAGGGCGGCGCCATCCCCTATCTTCCCGCCGCGCTCCAAAAGAAGCAGACTAATTTCGCCAATCGCCGGACCAGCGATCCCGAAGCCAAGTGCTACATGCCGGGCATTCCCCGCGCCAACTACATGCCTTACCCGCTTCAAATTGTCCAGTCCCCGCAGGGCATTCTGTTCGTATACGAGTATGCCAGCGCCAACCGCTTCGTCAATATGGGTAAGCCGGTCGAAGCCGGGTCCGACACCTGGATGGGAACCAACAACGGACACTGGGAGGGCGACACGCTCGTCATTGATGTGACTGGTCTCAACGGTCTGGCGTGGTTTGACCGGGCCGGCGACTTCGCCAGCGCTAACCTCCACGTCGTCGAGCGCTGGAGCCGCACCGACCGCGACCATCTGCAATACGAAGCCACCATCGAAGATCCTTCGGTCTTCACCCGTCCGTGGAAGATCAGCATGCCGCTCTATCGCCGCGTCGAGAAGAACGCGCAAATCCTCGAGTTCAAGTGCGTGGAGTTCGCCGAAGAGCTGCTGTACGGGCAATTTAAGAAGAAGTAGGTGTTGCCTATGCGCCGATTTCTCGTTTTCGTCGCGCTGGCGCTCCCCTTGGCGCCCGCGCTTATGGGTCAGCGAACCGGCAAACCCGCCGACCCGTGGACCCCACCCAGAACTCCGTGGGGGGATCCCGATCTACAAGGCATCTGGCCCGGCAACATGGGCGTTCCCATGCAGCGCTCCAAAGCCCTCGGCGAGCGCTCGGAACTGAACGATCAGGAATTCGCCCAGCGCGTCTCCCAGGCCCAGCGCGCCTCCGCCGCCGATTCCGCGGAATTCGCGCCCAAGGACGAGCGCGTCGGTATCGGCCCGCCCTCCTACTGGACCGAACGCGGCCGGCCGACGCGCCAGGCTTCGCTCATCATCGATCCGCCCGACGGCCGCCTCCCACCCATGACCGCCGCGGGCAAAGCCATTCAGGCCAAGACGCCCGCCGAGTGGGCCGGCAAAGCGAATACTTACGAGGACGTGAACCTCTACTATCGCTGCATCACTCGCGGTGCCGTTGGCTCCATAATCCCCGTCGTCTACAACAACGGCAACCAGATCCTACAGGCGCCCGGATACGTCGTGATTCGCAACGAAATGATCCACGAGGCGCGTATCATTCCGCTCGATGGCCGCCCGCATGTGGGGACGAACATTCACATGTACATGGGCGACTCGCGCGGGCACTGGGAAGGCAACACGCTCGTCATCGAAACGACCAACTTCACCAACAAAACCAGCATCGGCTCTAATGGCGTCGCTTACAACGGCGAAGGCGGCCGCAATAGCGAAGACCTCCGCCTCATCGAGCGCCTCACCCGGGTCGATGAGAACACGCTGAATTACCAGGCAACCATCGACGATCCGCAAACCTGGACCAGGCCCTGGACACTCCGGATCCTACTCAAGCGCGATGACAGGTACCAGTTTCTCGAGTACGCCTGTCACGAAGGCAATTACGCGCTCAAGGATATTCTCAGCGGCGCCCGCAAGCAGGAAGAAGAAGGCGGCGCGCCCCGCTAATCCGGCCTCCCCGTGCGGCGACCGCCGGGAGCGGTCTTTACCCGGCTAGCCACGCCAGCGGAACCAGCCCTGCAATCGCCAACCCTGCCAGAAACAGGATGCTCTGCCTGCCTGTTTTGCGATCGGAGATCGAGTACGCGTATACGCCTTTCATCACATTGTTACTCGCGGCCGCAATCAAAATCGCCGAAGCCGCTACAGTCAGCGGCGTTGTGCTGCCGCCCGCCTGCGTCATTCCCATGATGAACGGGTCTACGTCGGAGACGCCCATGATCGCGCCGAGAGAATAAACGCCCGCCTTTCCGAGATACATCACCACCAGCTGGGTGGCCACGAGCATCGCCAGAAACAACCCCGCGAAAAACAGTGCCGCGCGCATCTCCAGCGGGTTCTTCGGCTCGAATTCCCGCTGCACGGCGCCGCTGTGTTCATCCGGCAGGTGCGTCCACAGCCAGCCGCCTCCGAGAGCCAGCGCCGCCAGGACCAGGAACGGCGCGCCCAGCATTCCCATCAGACTTCGATTAAACAATGTGACCAGCCCTGCCAGACGCAGATACATCATCCCGGATGCGATCAGAGTGCCGCCCGCGAACAGATGCGGTCGATTCTCGCGCGCCGCGCGCTTCGCCAGCACTACGGTCGTCACCGTTGATGAGTATGCCCCGCCCAGCAGCGCCGCCAGCAGAACACCTCCCTGCCCTTTCGTGACCTTCTGAATGACGTAGCTGCCGTACGAGACCGTGCTCACCGCCACCACAACCAGCCATGTCTTGGCCGGGTTGATGCGAAATGGCCCGAACTCCTGGTTGGGCAGTACCGGCAGGATCACCGCCGTCAACAGCAGAAATTTGGTGAAGGTAAAAATCTCCTCGGGAGGAACCCGTTTGGTCAGCCCCTCGAGGGTCGCTTTGAGTTCCAGCAACAGCACGCTCGCCACCGTGAGCGTGGTGGCGATCCAATATTCTTCCCGGTAAACCAGCGCCGCCGCGATGTATGTGGTCAGGGCCGACATCTCGGTGGTCATCCCCGCGAACGTTGAGCTCTGCAGCTTGTGCCGGTACGACAGCATCAGGAATCCGGCGACGATCGCGAAACCGAGAACTATCGGGACAATCTGGCCGCCCGCCAGGAAGGACACGCCGTAAGCGATGAGCCCGATCAGCGGAAAAGTGCGCACCCCGCCGAACGAGTACTGTTCATTGCCGCTCTTATGCTCTTCCCTTTCCAGCCCCGTGAGAAACGACAGAAACAGCACCAACAGAATCTTGGCGCCTTCCGGAGGCAGCAGCCGATAAAGATTGTTTAACACGACGTTTGTATCAGGATATCCGATTACCGTCGGGCAGCCGGCGCCGCGCTGAACAGCCGTATTATTTTACGAGGTGTAGCACTTCGTTCAGCGACCCCTGCCGGTAACCTTCCAGGTCGAGAGTGACGTACTGGAAACCCAGCTCCTTGAAGATCGCCGTGAAGCGCCTGGCCATATCCACGTTTAGCGCCAGCGCCATCTCTTCCGGTGCGATCTCGATCCGCACTGTCGGGCCGTTAAAGCGAACGCGGAACTGGCGAAAGCCCAGCGCCTTGATCTGCTCCTCGCCCCGTTCTACGGTCTTCACGTTCTCGATCGTCACCGCCGTGCCGTAGGGGATGCGTGAACTCAGGCACGCCGAAGCCGGCCGGTCCCAGGTCGGCAGTCCCGCCTCGCGCGATAATTCGCGGATCTCGGCTTTCGTCAGACCGGCGTCGGCCAGCGGTGCGGCGACCTTGTGCTTTTTCGCGGCGTTCTGTCCCGGACGGTAATCGCCCAGGTCGTCCAGGTTCACACCATACAGGATATGCTCGAACCCGCGCACGCGTCCCAGTTCCTGCAGCCGCGTGAACAACTCGTCCTTGCAGTGGAAACAGCGGTCCGGGTTGTTCTGTGTATATGCCGGGTTGTCAAACTCCCGCGTTTCGATATACTCGTGCGGAATTCCAAAGCGCGCTACAAACGCTTCGGCATCCCGCTTATGCGATTCCGGCAGCGAGGCCGAGTCTGCCGTGATGGCCAGCGCGCCGTCTCCAAGCACCCGGTGCGTTGCCCACGCCAGGTACGCGGAGTCTGTGCCGCCCGAGAACGCCACCATCGCGCGACCCATCGGCTTCAGCGATTCGAACAGTTTGTCTTGCTTTTCCCGCAACCGCGCCTCACTGCACCGGCAGGTTCTCCTGACCGTTGCCGTTGCCGTTTTCGGTGTCTGGAATCACCGACGCCGCCGCCACCTTGTCGCCTTCCTCGAGCGTCACCAGCCGCACGCCCTGCGTCGATCGTCCGGCCTGCCGGATCTCCGACGATTCGATTCGGATGATCTTACCGTTCTGACTCACAATCACCAGATCGGTATCTTCCTTGACCGAAAGAATCGCCACTACCTTGCCGGTCTTCGTGGTCGTCTTCATGTTAATGACGCCCTTGCCGCCCCGCGAGGTGAGCCGGTATTCCTCCAATTCCGTCCGCTTGCCGTAGCCGTTCTCGGCAATCGAAAGAATCAACCCTTCTTTCTCCACCACCTCCATGCCGATCAGCGAGTCGCCTTCCGCCAGGTCCATCGCGCGGACGCCCCGCGCCTGCCTCCCCATCGGCCGAACCTGTTCCTCTTTGAACCGGATCGCCTGTCCTTCGTGCGACCCCAGGAATACATAGTTATTGCCGTTGGTGATCTTCGCCGCGATCAGTTCGTCCCCATCATCCAGCGATACCGCAATGATGCCGCGCGACATCGGATTATCGAACTCGGTGAGCTCCGATTTTTTGATCACTCCGTGCTTGGTCACCATCACGATGTACTGATCGGGCACGAAGTCCTTCACCGGGAGAAACGCCTTCGCCGTCTCATCGGGTTGCAGGTTGATCAGCCCCGAGATGTGTTTGCCCTTGCCCGTCGTGCTGGCATCGGGGATCTCGTACGCCTTCAGCCAATACACGCGGCCGCGGCTGGTAAAGATCAGCAGGTAGCTGTGCGTCGATGCCACCAGCAGGTGCTCCACTACATCTTCGGCGCGCGTGCCCATGCCGATCCGCCCCTTACCCCCGCGCGACTGCCGCCGGTAGGTGTCAATGGAAGTGCGCTTCAGGTACCCGCCGCGCGTCACCGTCAGCGCCACATCTTCCATCTGCACCAGGTCTTCGAGCTTGATGTCGCCCGGATCTTCCACAATCTGGGTGCGCCGCTCGTCGCCGAAGTCCTTCTGGACTTCCTTCAACTCCTTGACGATCAGCTCGCGCAGCACCTTGTCGGAGCCGAGGATCTCGAGGTACTCGGTGATCCGGCGCTGGATCTCGGCCAACTCTTCCAGGATTTTTTGCTGCTCCATCCCGGTCAGCCGCTGCAACTGCAGTTCGATGATCGCCTGCGCCTGCCGTTCTGTGAACTGGAACCGCGCGATCAACGAATCCCGCGCTTCTCTTGGTTGTCGGGCCGCGCGGATCAGTTGGATCACTTCGTCTATGTTCTGCAGCGCCCTCTGAAAGCCGAGCAACAGGTGCTCGCGCTCGCGCGCTTTCCGCAACTCGTACTCAGTGCGCCGCCGCACCACCTCGACCCGGTGCTCAATGAAGTACTTGAGCATCTCCACCAGGCCCAGTTCCCGCGGCTGGCCGTTGACTATCGAGAGCATGATGATCCCGAAGCCGATCTGCAGCTGCGTGTGCTTGTACAGGTTATTCAGCACCACTTCGGATTGCTCGCCGCGTTTCAGCTCGATCACGATGCGCAGGCCTTCCCGGTCGCTTTCATCGCGGATTTCGCCTATGCCTTCGATCTTCTTCTCGTTCACCAACTCGGCCATGTGCTCGATGAGCTTCGACTTGTTCACCTGGTACGGAATCTCGGTGACGACAATCTGCTCGCGATCCTTGCCGGTGCGTTCAATGGCCGCTTTCGCCCGCAGCCGCAGTTGCCCGCGCCCTTTGGTATAAGCATCCAGAATTCCCTGGCGGCCTAAGATGAAGCCGCCCGTCGGAAAATCCGGACCCGGAATGAATTCCAGAATCTTCGCCAGTGACGCGTTCGGCTGCTGAATCAGGTGAATGGCCGCGTCGATTGTCTCCCGCAGGTTGTGCGGCGGGATGTTGGTCGCCATTCCCACCGCGATTCCGGCCGATCCGTTGATCAGCAGGTTCGGCACGCGCGTCGGCAGAACCTCCGGCTCCGATTCGGTTTCATCGTAATTCGGCCGGAAATCGACGGTCTCCTTATCGATGTCTTCGAGCAGCGCCATCGCGATCCGCGAAAGCCGCGCTTCGGTGTATCGCTCGGCCGCCGGCGGATCGCCGTCAATCGAGCCGAAGTTTCCTTGCCCGTCCACCAGCGGGTATCGCATCGCAAACGGCTGCGCCATGCGAACCAAGGCATCGTAAATCGGCGCGTTGCCGTGCGGATGGTACTTGCCCATCACGTCGCCGGTGATCTTGGCGCATTTCCGCGTCGGGCGGTTGGGCGCCAGCCCCAGCTCGTTCATGCCGTGCAGAATGCGCCGGTGCACCGGCTTCAAACCGTCGCGGATGTCGGGCAGAGCGCGGCCCACAATCACGCTCATGGCGTAATCGAGATACGACCGTCGCATCTCCTCTTCAATGTTGATGGGAACTAAATTCCCGCCGCCGCCTCCTCCCGTTCCGGGCAACGGCGGCTGGCCGCCCGATGGGGGCACAGGGGGACCTTGCGGGGGATTCTGCTGATCTGCCAAAGCTGACTCCTCGTGAGGCTTAAGTGCTATTTTACCAGAGATTTACTCCATAAAAAATTAAACCGGACTTTCGCCGTTTATTCGCACGTGCCGCGCCGCCTGCGCCCGCTCGCTCCGGCGTCCCTATGGCAGGGCACTTGCAGTATCAGTCGCAGGTCCCTATTTAAAAGGTGAGGTGGAATATGATTGGCATTAATAAATACTGTAAGAACGTTGCTCTGTCGGCAATTCTGGCCGGAGGCCTCATGGGCTTCGCCCCAGCGGCGCAAGCGCGGGGCCATTCCGAAAAGACGGTTCGGGGCGCGCAGGAGCAATTAAAAGACGACGGTTACTACAAAGGCAGCGTGGACGGCATTGACGGGCCCCAGACTCGCGCAGCCATTCGCAGCTTTCAGCGTGACAAAAATCTGAAGGTCAACGGAAAGCTCGACCGGCAAACCCGCGATAAGCTCGGCGTCCGGTCCCACGACGAAGCCAGCCGCAGCACCGCCGAAGCCAACCGCAGCACCGGCGAGGCTGATCGGTCAGAGCTGAGCACGGCCGCGGCGCCGTCATCGGCGGCGGTTTCGTCGGCGCAACGCCGGCTCCGGGACAAAGGCTTCTATAAGGGAGACGTCACCGGCAGCATGACTGCGGAAACCCGCTCAGCCCTCCGCGAATATCAGAAGAACAGCAATCTGAACGTGACCGGACGGCTCGATCAAGCCACGCTGAGTAGCCTCGGCGTTGCCAAGTAAGGAATTTCTGTTGCGCCCAGCACACAGGCCGGGCAGCTCGCCCGGCCTGTTGTCGAAGTTCGTACGGCTGCCTTCGGCAGCGTCGTGCGAGAATGTCAGCGTGTCTGGTTTGAGCGCCTGTGCGAAAAACCGCGAGTTGCTTTCCCAGGTCGTTCAGAAGCTGGATGAGATCACCGACCTGTCTCGCAAGCAGGCAGAAGCCCGGAACAACGGTGAACCCGATCGCGCCACGGAATTGGATCAGAGGCTCGATCTGATATTCGCCCAAAAAGAACGCAGCGTCGGAGCCTGGCAGGAGCATGTGCGCGAGCACGGCTGCTGAGCGCCCTCCGTTGTTTCACTGGCCGGGTGCTTCCCTCCGCATCACGGCATCAATATACGGCGTCAGTTCCTTTCCGGGCGCCGCCACTTCGAATCGAAAGCCGAGGCGGTCCGTCCCTTCTGCGGCGCGGTATGTCATCCGGTAACGTGCCTCGGCCTTCGTGCCGTCGCTCGTAAAAACGGCCTCCTTCGCCGAAGCTGCCACCGTATACCGAATGACGTGTGCCTCGTTATCGAAATAAATCGCGCGCCATTGCCGCTCGGCGCCATCGCGATACACGATCAGAAGATCATCGTGACGGTAGCCCGGTTTGCCGCCTGCTGCCGGATATTCCGCAAAGCTTTTGCGAATGAGAATGTGCCCCTGCAAATCCGGTGTGAACGAGAACCTGCCCGCGCCGTTCCCTGGGCTGCCAGTCCCCTGCCCTGTCCATTGGCCGATCAGAAATTGGAGCGGCTCCCAATCATCTGCCGTCGCCAGCAGCGGAGCCAGAAACACCAGGATTCGTAGCCATCGCACCCCAGCAGGATAGCGGCCCTCCCGCCGTATCTCAATACTTCGGCGCCCGCACCGGCGACAATTTACTTTTCGCCGCTGCCTTGCAGGCTCGAGCCCCACACCGCCGACGAGCCCCAAACGGCCGAACTGCCCCACACCGCCGACGAGCCCCAAACGGCCGACGAGCCCCAGACCGCCGACGAGCCTGAAAGTCCTGTCGTCCCCTGTGGATCCGGAACGAAAACGTGGTCGCCCCAAACCGCCGAGCTGCCCCAGACGGCCGAGGATCCCCAAACCGCGGACGAATCCGCGATCAGGTGCGCGGTCCCGCTCGTCGCATCATAGCTGACCTTTGGTGAAAGGCTCGGCAAGCTCGCCACGTCGGTATTGCTCATGGCGGCCGCCACATCCAGGTAGCCGCTTCCGACCGTGAAAATGTCCGGTTGCGACGTGAACACCTCGCCGCTCGCCGGGTCTTTCACGGTGCTCAACGCCGGGAATCCCTTCGACGCCGTCTTCATCAGCCGCGCCTTCACCGTATCCGGTGTCAGATCCGGCTGTTGCTGCAGCATCAATGCCGCCGCGCCGCTCACTACCGGCGCGGCCATGCTGGTGCCGCTCAGCCGCAGGTATTCGGGCATGAACTGCCCCATTGCCCCACCGCTCGGATCCACCAGATTGTCCGGATACCGTTGGGCCAGTTGCGAGTTGGGCGAGAGCACGGACACGATGCTATTACCGGGAGCCACCAGATCCGGCTTCACGACCAGGTCCAATTGCGTCGGGCCCTTCGAGCTATAACTGGTCATCTGGTCGTCCCACCGCGAATAGGTGCCTTTCATGTTCATCGCACCCACTGTGATCGCGTAGGGGCTGTTTCCCGGCGCCAGTACGGTTCCGTAACCGTTTCGCCCAAGGTTGCCCGCCGCCACCACCACCACGATCCCGGCTTTCCATGCTTCTGCCACGGCGCGGCACAGCGGGTCCATCTGGTAGCTTTCGAAAATCGGCCGCCCCAACGACAGGTTGATCACGCGAATGTTGTATTTGTCTTTCAGTTCGATCGCTCGCCGAATGGCCGCGATTACCGTGCTGTCGTTGCTCTGCCCATTCGCGTCCAGCACCTGTAGGTCGATCAGGTTCGCGCGCGGCGCCAGCCCTCGATACAGCTTTCCGCTGGCCTGTGACTGAGAGTTCCTGCCGTTTCCTGCTACGATCCCTGCCACGTGCGTGCCGTGGCCATACGGGTCCGCGGTGCGGGAGCCCGTGAAGCTTTCCCGGTATACGATGCGTGAGTTGGAATGCTCGTCCGACAAATCTCCGTGCGGATAGATCCCGCTATCGATCACCGCTACTCCGATGCCCGAACCGTCCCACCCATATTTCCATTCGAGATCGACGCCCGTGGCGCTGTCCACATAATCTAAAGTCGCGGCAACCGGCCGGTCGAGAGACACGAACGCTACGTTCGGCAAGTTTGCCAAATCCGCAACCCGGTCCGCGGAAACCGTAACCGCGCTGGCCTGAATCAGCGGCAAGTCCGACGTGCTCACGGCGCCGAGGCTCTGCAGCGACTGCTGGTCTGAGACAGTGGTCGGATTCGAAAACTGGACAATTACCGGAACGGCTGTAGGCGCAGGTTGTTTTCCATCCGGTGTCGGTGTCGGGTTGATGATGTTCTGCAGGTCGCTCGAGATCTTTCCCGTGGGCGCTGGCTGCGGCGCCGTCGGGGCCGGATCCGCCGCCGCCGGTGGGGGCGCCGGGCTCTGCACCGGAAGTTGCGGCGCCGGCCCCGGAGCCGCCACCGGCGGCGTAATGGGCTCCTGCGGCGGCTGCGGCTGCGGATGATCATTCCCGTTCGAATGGCCGGAACCGCTGCCCGAATTCACCGGCGGCAGTGGCGGCGTCGCGCCGGTATTCAAGTTACCCTTCCCTTGGTCGTTACCGCCGCTACTCGGCGAGGACGCTGCCGGATTCGGATTCCCGCTATCGTTCCCGCTCTTGGGCGGCTGCGTCGGCGTTACCGATGGCGGAAGACCGGGCGGTTGGACCCCGGGGTCGTTTGCCGTTGCATTGCCGTTGGAGCCGTTCCCTGACCCCTGCTGGCTGGATCCATTCGATCCACTATTTGCGCTCGGCGCGGAAGGCTGTGGTTTGTTCGATTGCCCCGCCGCTGTTCCCCGATCCGCCGACGCAAGACCAGCCATCAGCACCAGGTATCCGATTGTGATCAGTCGCTTCATTCCGGAGAGATCCCGAGTCAGGTCTCACCAAGCACGCTCCGGGCCAAGCGGAAGTTGCTGAAAGCAAAATAACTCCGAGCTTCGGAAAGCGACAGGTTGTCAGCCTGCGAGTGACAAACTGTCGCGCGCCGCCTAACTTCGGAGAGCAGGGCTGCCGTCATCCAAATTCAAGGCATTTCCTACTCCGACTTCCAGGTACCCTCGGGGTGACCGCCGAGGGCCTTATGAATTCGTGTCGTCTGTTGCTAATCCTCACCGCATCGTTAGGATGCCTGTACGGTGCCGATGAAGCCGATACTGTGGTTCTGACGCTGCCCGGTGCTCCCGCGCCGCAGGCAGCTCCGGCCCCCCCTGCTCCGGAAGCAGCGCCCACGCCCCCCGCGCCGAAACCGGAACTCCCGGAAGCCTTCAAAAGCGATAGCTCGGCGTATCTGCAGCAGGTGATCGGCATCTGGAAGAAACGCGACGCAGAAGCCATGCTGGGAGAGCCCGCACGCACCCGCCCGGCTTACGATGAGAATAAAAAATCCAACGGCCAGATCCTGGCATGGCCCGATCCCACGGGACGCTACCACGAGCTCGAGTTGGACTTCGAATCCGATACCGGCACCCTGCGCACGGTATTTGCGTATCCTAATCAGATGACCTGGGATGACTGCCGCAAGATTTGGGGCGCGAACGTCAATACCACCCGCACCAGAAACGGCCGCGTCTTCTACTCCTACCTGAACCGCAAACTCGACGTGCTGGTCGATCGCGGCGGAAAAGTCATCAGTCTCGGCCTCTATTAACACCCGCACCGTCCTCATTGAGAAGAGGAAACGTACCGCAACCTCCTGACGTTACTAGAAGTAGAGCGTCATACGCCGGCGATGGCGTATAGTGGATCTATACAGGAGTTTCGGCATGAACCGCCGCCCCTCAGTGCTCGTGGCAGGCGTGGCCGCACTTGGTCTCCTGACCGGGGGCGCTTACGCCAAAGATAAAAAAAACGATCCGGATGAGATCGGTAACCGCGACGTCGGCAAAGGTGTGAATTTCTATTCGCTCGAGAAGGAAATCGCCCTTGGCAAGCAGTTGGCTCAGGAGGTGGAGCGCCAGGCCAGAATCATCGACGACCCCATCATCGCCGAGTACGTGAACCGCGTCGGCCAGAACTTGGTTCGCAATTCCGATGCCAAGGTCCCATTCACCATCAAAGTCCTGGACACCGAGGAAATCAACGCCTTTGCCCTCCCGGGCGGTTTCTTCTTCGTCAATTCCGGACTGGTCCTGAAGGCGGATAGCGAATCCGAACTGGCCGGTGTCATGGCTCACGAAATTGCCCATGTCGCCGCCCGGCACGGCACCAAGCAGGCCACCCGCGGCGAGATCATCAATCTCGCTTCGATTCCCCTCATTTTCATGGGCGGTTGGACCGGTTATGCCATCCGGCAAGGCGCCGGCCTGGCGATTCCCATGGGATTCCTCAACTTCTCACGTTCCTTTGAGCGCGAAGCCGACTACTTGGGTCTGCAATATCTCTATAAGACCGGCTACGATCCCACCTCCTTCGTCGACTTCTTCGAGAAGATCCAGTCGCTCGAAAAAAAGAAACCGGGAACCGTCGCGAAAGTCTTCTCCACCCATCCCATGACTGATGACCGGATCAAGGCGGCGCAAAACGAAATCCAGAAGATCCTCGTGGCCAAGCCCGAGTACGTCGTGAACACTTCCGAGTTCAACGACGTGAAGGGTCGCCTGGCGATGATGCACAATCGCCGCAAAATCGATAACAAGGACGACCCGAACCGTCCGCGTCTGCGGCGCGCTCCCGGCTCGGGCACCGGAACCATCGACGCCAGCGGCGACGACCAGCAGAAGCCCGATTCGGACGAGCGTCCCACCCTGAAACGCCGGCCGGATCAGTTCCGCTAAACGTTATTTCACAAAGCCGAGTTGTTTGAGGGTGGCGGCTGGTTCGTCACCCTCAAACTTTGTAAGCGGCATTTTTTCCCGCCCGTTTTCGAGGGCCACGCCCGCCGGCACCGCCACGTACGGGAAAATCGCCTTCAGTTCCTGTAGATCGTTCGAAATCCCTGCCTTCAGCTTCGTGTCATCCAGGTAGCCGGCTGCGAATTGCTGCTGCTGGATCGGGATCGCCACGATCTTCGTATCGCCCCAGTTGTAGTGCGACATGGCTTTGCCTGCATTGAGGCAATGGATACACTCCGGATCAAAGAAGAACAGCAGAATCTTTCCCTGTTGAAGCGAATACGGCTTGCCGTCGACCGTGATCGTGTCCGGAGCTTTGGTGCCGGTTTGCCGTGCCGCCGCCACTCCGTACGAGACACCCGCGAACACGGCCACCGTGCCCAAAATCACCAGCGCGCTGCGCAGCCCCTTGGCGGGCTTGGCCCAGACTCCGGCTGCGATCGCCGCCGCCAGCATTGCGCCGTCTTCGACGAAAAACATCGGATCCACCACCCGTTTCAGAAACGGGAAGCAACTGCAGTCCGCGCTCTTCAGCGCTGAGTAGTTCACGCCCATGTAAATCATGAAAGCGATCAACAGCAGGCCCGTGAGCATCGCGCCCCACCGCCGGAACTTCGGAACAAGCACGAGCACGGCGCCGACGGTTTCGCCGATTCCCAGCGTGATCGAAGCCGCCAGGCTCAGGGGCTCGGGAAATTTCAGCTGGGTGAGGCGCACCGCCCAACCCGGCGAATCGATGATCTTCCATAGGCCGGACGCCAGAAACAAAAGCGCCAGAGCCGATGCGCCCAGCCAGTTCACCGCCGTTTTCCAGCCCGGTAATTCCAGCGAAGGAAGCTCCGCCCGCGGCTGTGCCATACTGTCGTTCATGGAGCCCATTTTAGCCCTTTGTGCTCCACATAAGGGCTGGGGGGCCTATCCCCTGTCTGCATGATTCCGGTTGCATTGATTCTCCTGGCCGCCAGTACACACGTTGAGCTGGTGGACGACGTGTATCAAATCCCGCCCGGGCAATGGCGCTACGTGGAACAGCTCGGGCTCCGTCAGAAACCCGCCCTGGTCTCCGCCGATTTTCAAGTGCGCTCCGGGCCGCCGGAGGTCCGCCTGGCCCTCATGCGGCGCGAAGACCTGGAGCGCCTCCGCGACGACCGGCCCCACGGCGTGCTCGAAGCCACCGAGCCGGCCGCCTCCGGGCACATCCGCCATCAGGTCCGCGCCGCCGGCGATTATGTTCTGCTCATCGATAACCGCCAGGGCCGCGATCAGCCCGCCCAAGTCCACCTGCGCGTGGCCTTGGATTTCGCCGCCCCGCTCGGGCCCGCGGTCAGCAGCCTCTCAGCGGCACGCCAGATTACTGTGATTGCTATCAGTTTCGCGGTATTCTTCGCCATTGCCGGCTTTTCCGCGCGGCGCCTGCTTCGCGGCATTAATCGCTGACAGCGGCCGGCCGGAGTACGCCGTTAACCTGACCTTTGGCAACCTTCCAGTTGGGCACACTTCACTGCAAACTGCTAGATGAGGATTCAGGCAAGTTTGACGGATCTGCAACAGGCTCGTTCGGTCGAGGAGGGGCGCTTCCAAAAAGTTCTGCGGGACCTCGAAACCCAGCAGGAACTCCGGCTATCGCGCATCGAGGCGGAGATGGCCCGGCGCGGCCTGCAGAATTCCGATGCCCGTTTGCACGCCATCTTTGAAGCTCGCCTCGAGCGCCTGAATCAGGTGATCCAGCAGCGCATCGCCTTACGTAGAGAGATAATCCGGAATTACCCCGAGCTCGGATCGCAAGCCGAGTTGAATCAGCTGCGCGATATGATTCAGGCCGATGTCATGGAGCTCCGCGCCGAGTGCAAAAAGCATTCGCTGGTGGCGGCCCCGGAAGTCTTCGCGGAACTGCGCGCCCGCGCTCAGGATGGCATCGAGGGATTGAAGCGCGACATGGCGTGCCAGGTCCCGATCAAGCCCAAGCTCCCCTCCCTGGTGCTGGAGATTCCCCGAGCGACCGCCGGTAAAGCCCACATCGGCCCCGCCCTCCAGGCCGGTCCCGCGACCCCGGCGCCCGCCAGTCTGGAAGCGGTCACGCGCAAAGTAGATGAAGTGATCGGCGATTTGCAAGAACGCAACCCGGAGCTCGCCGATGCCTTGCGCCGCCTCGCGGCCGCGATCAAAGACGCGAAGCAGTTGCCGGAAGAACGCACCGTATATCTCGAGCAGCTTCAGTTTGTCGCCGAACAGGCGGCGCGTGTGGCGGTTCTGCGACGCATCAGCGTGGTCAAAGGAATCATGGTCGCGTTGCGCACCGATCTCGACGAGGCTCCGCGCGTCGCCGTGCCCCTGCGCGCCGCATTCCCTCTGCTCGCCTCGCACTTCGGTTTTTCCGAAACGGCGCGATGATGGTGTCGTGACTCGCACGGATTTTCCCTCGATCGGTACAGTGAAACCACGGCGTCGCACGGCGCGATGGCTTCTCATCGTATTCGTGACTTCGATTGTGGCGCTCGCGATCCTCTTATGGCGGGCGCCGCTCTGGGTCAACGGTCAGTTGACGCGCTTCCGCCTGGCGCGTGCCGGCATCCACAGCCGCTCCATGGTCATCGATGGCATGCGCATCCATTACATCGAAGGGGGCGCCGGCCGCCCCGTCGTGCTCCTGCACGGACTCGCGTCCCAGGCGCAGCAGGACTGGTCTGCCCTGGCGCCCGACCTGGTCCAAGCGGGTTTCCACGTCTACGCCCCGGACCTGCCGGGCTTCGGCCAATCCGACAAGCCTTCGAGTCGCACCTATTCGATCCCCGAGCAGGCGGCCTTTGTCAATTCGTTTTTCGATGCCAATCATCTTCGCCAGACCGCACTCGGCGGCCTTTCCATGGGCGGATGGATCGCCGCCACGGTCGCCCTTCGGCAACCGCAGCGGATCTCGCGGCTTCTGTTGTTCGATAGCGCGGGCTTATATTTCCAGCCAGGCTTCGACTCCATCCTGTTTACTCCCCAGACCAGCGCTCAGGTCGATCAGTTCCTTGCTCTGGTCGGCGCGCCCGCGCGCTTTCCGGAGTTCGTCAAGCGGGATTTCCTTGCGGCGACGAAGCGGGACAGCTGGGTCGTCCGCCGCGCCTGGGATTCTATGATCGCCGGCCATGACGTTCTGGATTCGAAATTCTCGGCGCTGAAGATGCCGATGCTGATCGTTTGGGGCCGCGAAGACCGGGTTACGCCCCTGGCGCTCGGCGAAGCCATGCACCGCGCCGCGCCCCAATCCGTCCTGGCCGTCTGCGGCGGCGCCGGCCACATTGCGCCTTCCACCTGTGCCGATCGCGTAAATCCGGCGGTTCTCGCCTTCCTCTCTGGCGCGGGCCCTCAGCCCGGAAAGACGATCGCGCTGTCCGGACCCTAACCGTAAAGAACCGAGAAGGTGCGGGCCGCCGGACTGAATTACAATCGTTCCAATACGGAGGAGACCGCGATGAACCAGGAACACCGGGGACATGCGGAAAACCTTGTCCGGGCAGCGCTGCAAAAGCCGCCGGAAGCGCGCGGCGCATTCCTGGATAGCGCCTGTGGCGCAGATTCCCGATTACGAAGGCAGGTTGAACAGCTGCTCGCGAACGCACCGTCTCCGGGCAGCGACACCGCAGCCGAAACTGTCACCGCATCGATACTGGGCCGCCAGATCGGCCCGTACCGGCTTGTGGCTCCCTTGGGCGCCGGCGGCATGGGCGAGGTGTACCGTGCTCAGGACAGCAAGTTGGGCCGGGAAGTGGCCCTCAAGACGCTGCCCTCCGAATTCGCGCGCGATCCGGAACGGCTGGGCCGGTTCCGGCGCGAAGCGCGCGCGCTCGCCTCGTTGAACCATCCCAATATCGCCGCTATCTATGGCCTGGAAGAATCGGGCGATGTCGAGTGCCTGGTGCTCGAATTAGTGGAGGGCGAGACCCTGCGTGGTCCGCTCCCGATTCCGGTCGCGCTTGACCGCGCGCGCCAAGTCGCCGACGCTTTGGAAGCCGCCCATAGTCGCGGGATCATTCATCGCGATTTAAAACCCTCCAATGTCAAAGTCACACCGCAAGGTCGGGTAAAAGTGCTGGATTTCGGTTTGGCGAAAGCGATTGCCGCCAGCGAACGAAACGAGGACGGCAATCCGGCGGCAACCGTTACCGAGGGCCGCACGCAGGTTGGCCGGGTGTTGGGGACACCGGGCTACATGAGCCCGGAACAGGCGCGCGGCCTCGAGGTCGACGAGCGCGCCGACATCTGGGCCTTCGGCTGCCTGTTTTACGAGCTGCTGACCGGCAAGCGTGTGTTTCGCGGCGATACCAATCAGGACACGCTCGCTGCCGTGCTCGAGCGCGAGCCGGACTGGCAGGCCTTGCCCGCGAAGACCCCGGCAGCCGTACGCGATCTTCTCCGCGATTGTCTTCAAAAAGAAGTTGCCCCGCGTCCGCGGCGGATCGCCGATATCCGTAAGAAGCTCGAGCGCGAGCAGGGGGGCCGCAACCGCTGGCGCGGGGCGGCAATCGCGGCGACTGCGCTCGCCATCGTTGCGGTCGGCGTTACCTGGTGGTTGCGCGGCCCCGGCCGTCCTCCCGATCGCTCTCAATGGGTCCAACTCACCAAATTCGCCGATTCGGTGGGCCAGCCCGCCCTCTCGCCCGACGGCAAAATGGTCGCTTTCATTCGCGGCAGCCAGACGTTCGTCACCGATGGGGAGATATACGTCAAAATCCTGCCCGATGGCGATGCCCAGCAGCTGACCCACGACGGCACTGTCAAAATGAGCCCGGTATTCACTCCGGACGGGTCGCGCATTGCCTATACCGTCGAGAACCCGAACACCTTCGAATGGGATACCTGGACCGTTCCCGTGCTGGGCGGCACGCCGCAGTTGATGCTCAAGAACGCTTCCGGGCTGGTGTGGACCGGCCCGCACCAGGTGATGTTCTCCGAGATCAAAATGGGCGTGCACATGGCGCTCGAAACATCGGCGGACAATCGCGTCGGCGAACGCGACGTCTACGTTCCGGCAGGCGAACCCGACATGGCCCACCGCTCTTACCTCTCGCCCAATGGCAAATGGGTGCTGCTGGTGGAGATGGTGAACGACCACCGTTGGAAGCAGTGCCGGCTGGTTCCGGCCGACGGCAGTTCCCCGGGACATAATATTGGTCCGCCGGGGGGCGGCTGCACCTTCGCTGCCTGGACGCCCGATGGCAAGTGGATGTACTTCAACTCGAACGCGGTCGAAGGAATTCACATCTGGCGCCAGAGATTTCCCGACGGCGCACCTGAGCAAGTGACCTCCGGCCCCACCGAGGAGGAAGGCATCGCGATGGCGCCGGATGGCAAGTCAATCGTGACAGCCGTGGCTTTGCAGAACACCGCCCTGTGGGTCCACGATTCCCGCGGCGAACGACAGGTGTCTCTCGAGGGCAACGCCGCGCAACCGTTCTTCACTCCCGACGGCAAGAAGATTCTTTACCGCATTGTGCGCGAGGCCCCCGGGGACTCGGGATGGTATCGGGATGCCGGAGAAGTGCGCATTGCGGACCTGGAATCGGGCCGCTCCGAACCTGTCGTCCGCGGTCTCGCGGCGTTTAATTATGACCTTTCCCCGGATGGCCGCGAAATCGCGATGGAAACTGCCGACGCTCAGGGAAAGCCGCGGATTTGGCTCGCTTCCCTGGACCACTCCGCGCCTCCGCGCCTACTTTCGAATGCGGAAGGCGGCTATCCCCAATATGGTCCCGATCGCGAAATTCTCTTCTTCCACGTGGACACCGGCGGCGGAACCATAGCGGGCACTGTCGCCGGCTATGTCTACCGCGTGCAGCGCGATGGAACCGGATTGAAGAGAGCCCTGGAGGCACCGGTATTGCAAATGGGAGAAGTATGGCAACAGGGCCGCCGGCTGATCGCTTGGGCGCCTTTGCCGAAAACGTCCGTCCCGGCCTGGCAGGCTCTTTCGCTCGATGGCGGGCCGCCCCTTTTGGTTCCCGGTCCCCTCTATTTCGGCTCGGCGCAGGGGGGCCGTCTGATGTCTATCGGATTTACCCCAACCCGCACATACGTCATTCCGGGCGACGCTCTGACACGGCTCCCGGCCGGCCGCGCCGCGACCGAACAGGAAGTGGCGCGCCTCGCAGGCGTGCGGCGGATCGACGCTACGGCTGCCATCAGCGGCCCCACCCCGGACTTGTACGCGTTCTACAAGGGCGCCGTGCAGCGGAACCTCTACCGCATCCCGCTGCCTTGACCGACCGTATGGAAATCCTGGGCGGTTGCCGGTTCCTCCGCGTGCCCGATCGATCCTATCAGCGGGGGCCTGCTCACTCTGATAAAATCCACCCTATTGGAAACGATGCGCCACTCCCATCGTGAACGGCAGACCCAGTCTGACCTGCCCTCTAATCCATCAAACGTCACAACGGCGCTCTGGTCGCCGGAAAGAAGGAGACTCCCATGAATCGCTCGTTCCTGATTCTTGCCTTGTGCGCCGCGCTCGGCATTGTCACCTATCACGCCCTCGCGCAGGGCCAAGCCGGGCAGCAGCCACGCCCGAATGCCGACCCGTACGCCAACAACGCCGCTCCCGGCACGCTGAAGTTCCCGCTGGCGGCGCCCGCCGGCAAAGATTCCGGGGCGATCACAAAAGCGCCCGCCGGCGCCGTCAATCAGGGCATTATTGACGAGAAGACCTGGAAATACGGCCATACCTTCGATGCGCCCGCCAATGCCAAAATCTGGAACCCCGTAAAGCTCAAGATGATGCGGGGGGAAAAAGTGACCGGCGGAACCGTCTTCGCCTCGTCCGATCCGTCCACCTATTGCGCCATGGCCAACGCCGGGTATGACTTCATCTGGACCGAAATGCAGCACGATTCCCGCGATTGGGAAAACGTCGCCAAAATGTGGGCGACCTGTCCGCATGCCAAAGCCGTGCCCGGAGTCCGCGTCGCTTATACCGATGAGCGCGAGATTCAGCATGCCATGGACGCGGGCGCTCTCGTGGTCGTGGTCCCCACCGTGCGATCGGTCGAAGAAGGTACGGCCGCCCGAGACTGGACCTATTTCCCGCCGCTCGGCAAACGCAGCCAGGGTGGCGGTCCGGCGTTCTCGGTCGATTTCTGGGGCACCGTGCCGGGCGGCTATCGGAACACCATCAACCAGAATGTGGTTCTCATCGAAATGATCGAGACGCTCGGCGGCGCGGCTCAGGCTCGTGAGATTGCGGCGATTCCCGGCGTGGACGCGGTTTTTGCAGCCAGCGGCGATCTCGGCAATTTCTCCGGATACAAGCAGGGCGATCCCGATTACGAACGCCTCATCAACGTGGTGCATGACGCCGCCCTCGCCGCCGGCAAGCGCCTCTGCGGGCCGCTGGCCTGGCGCGATCGCCCCGACTTCACCTGCTTCCAGGCGGGCAGCGAAACGGCCGCCATCGCCAAGGGCGTTGCCGCCGAACTCGGGCCCCTTACCAATACCCAGGCCAAGCCCGAGGTCGGTCCCTACGCCGACAAACACTGAATCGAGGAGATCCGGATGTCCAGACTTGTTTTTCGCTTGTTGATTGGATTGTGCGCCGCGGCCGCCCTCAACGCCCAAACCGGCGCGAAGAACGGCGAGTGGCGCACTTATGGCGGTGATCTCGGCAATACCCGCTATTCCCCGCTTGACCAGATCAACGCTTCCAACTTCGACAAGCTGCAGATCGCCTGGCGCTTCAATACCGCGAGTCTCGGGCCCACACCGGAATTCAACCTGGAAGCCACGCCGCTCATGGCCCGCGGCGTGGTCTACTCCGTGGCCGGTTCGCGCCGCGATGTCGTCGCGCTGAATGCGGCCAACGGCGAACTGCTCTGGATCCACCGCGAAGAGGAAGGCCAGCGCGGCCTCGATGCGCCGCGCCGCCTTTCCGGCCGCGGCCTCGCCTATTGGACCGACGGCCGCGAAGAGCGCATCCTCTTCGTCACACCCGGCTACCGCCTCATCGCGCTCGACGCCAAAACCGGCAATATCATTCCCAGCTTTGGCAACAATGGCGTCGTTGATCTCAAGATGCAGGACGACCAGCAGATCGATCTCATCAACGGCGAAGTCGGCTTGCACGCCGCCCCCACCGTGGCCGGCGACACCATCATTGTCGGCGCAGCGCATCTCGCCGGCGGCTCTCCCAAGAGCAAGACCAACGTCAAGGGCTACGTGCGCGGCTTCGACGTGCGCACGGGCAAGCGGCTTTGGATCTTCCATACGATCCCCAAGCCCGGCGAGTTCGGCTACGACACCTGGCAAAACGATTCCGCCGATTACACCGGCAACACCGGCGTCTGGGGCCAGATCAGCGTCGATGAAGAGCTCGGTATGGCATTCCTTCCCGTGGAACTGCCCACCGGCGATTACTACGGCGGCCATCGCCCGGGCAACGGACTCTTCGGTGAAAGCATTGTGGCCGTCGATCTCAAAACCGGCCAGCGCAAGTGGCACTATCAGCTCGTGCATCACGGCATCTGGGATTGGGACATCCCGTGCGCGCCCATGCTCGTCGATTTCACCGTCAACGGCCGCACCGTGAAAGCCGTCGCGCAGCCCACCAAGCAATCGGTGCTTTACGTGTTCGACCGCGCGACCGGAAAGCCGATCTGGCCGATCGAAGAACGGCCCGTACCGCAGTCTGATGTTCCCGGCGAAAAAACTTCGCCCACGCAGCCGTTCCCGACCAAACCTCCGGCGTACGGCCGCACCGGCACCTCGGTCGATGAGTTGATCGATTTCACCCCCGAACTGCGCGCTGAAGCCATCAAGGTTGCGTCACGCTACAAAATGGGTCCGCTCTTCACGCCGCCGGTGGTCAGCAAAGCCGAAGGCCCTCTCGGCACTCTCGTCGCCGGCTGCTGCCAGGGCGGCACCGGATGGCCCGGCGGATCCTATGATCCGCAAACGCACATGCTGTACACCTTCACCTGGGCCAACGTCAGTTCGCTCGGACTCGTTCCCACCGACCCGGCGAAGTCGGATTTTAATTACGCATCGGGTGTCGCGCGGCCGGCGGCAGCGGCTGGCAACCGTGCCGGGAACCGCGGCGAGGGAGGCGGCGGTGGCGGTTTGACTGTAGAAGGGCTCCCGCTGTTCAAGCCGCCCTACGGCTCGATCGTCGCCATCAATATGGATCAAGGCGAAATCGCCTGGAAGGTTGCCCATGGCGAAACGCCCGACAACATCCGCAACAATCCCGCGCTGAAAGGCCTCACGATTCCGCGCACGGGCCGCGGCGGCCTGGTTGGCATTCTCACGACCTCGACGCTGGTCATCGCCGGCGAACGGGGGACGTACACGGATGAGCAAGGCCGGAACGCCGCGCGCCTCCGCGCCTACGACAAAGCGACCGGCAAAGAAGTGGGCGCGGTCTTCATGCCCGCCGGCCAGACCGGGTCGCCCATGACCTACATGGACAACGGCAAGCAATACATCGTGATCGCGATCGGCGGCCAGGGTTTCCCCGGCGAACTGGTAGCGTATAAGCTTTCGGAATAAAATAGGGCAGGTCTGGGAACTGCCCTTGTCGTCAAAGGTCCGAGGCCGACCGAAGACCCGAAAACTTTCACGAGAGCGCGAGCACCCACTGTTACCAAGTATGAACAGGCTGAACAGCCTCACTCTCCGATTTCCCATGAGATAGGGAAATAACCGCGCTCTCAAATCCCGACGCCGCGCCAACCAGGACTAGCGAACCGGCACCTCTGGTTTTCAAAACTCCCACTGAAAACTGAACTGCACCTGGCGCGGGTTGAGCGCTTCGATCAGCCCGCGATAGGTCTCCAGCCCATAATAGGGGCTGACCGCAACGGGGTTGGTGTGATTGGTCAGGTTATACACGCCAACGCCGAACATGAAAAGGCCATGGTCCTTCCACCATGCGAAGCCTTTGGTCGCGCGCAGGTCGACATTGAACAGCCCGCGTACGTAAAACGGGTTTCGCCCGAGTCCGTCCGGCCGCGCCGTGATCGGATAAGCTCCGGTGCGGTACAGGTCCGTTGCAGCCAGCGCATTCACCGGCCGCGGGCTCCCCACCGAAATTACCGGCGCAAGGTCGAAATTCTTCCCCACGTTCTGCAGCCACTTCGCCGCTCCCAAGTCGTCGAACGGCAATTCGAATAGGCCGCTCGCCACCACGCGATGCGCTTCGTACTGTCGGGAACGCGCCCAGTCCAGCCGCAAGTTTGCTGGATTGAGCGGTTGCTCGTTGAAATCGCTGGCATCGTCGTACGCCGCTCCCGCCGTGTAGGCCAGCAGGTAAGTCAGTTCTTTAGTCAGGCGGCGGCGCAGCGTGACGCTTACCCCTTCGTATCGCGAACTGGCGCTCTGTTCCAGCAGGAATTGCGGCGGCAGGGTGAGCGCGGCGTTTCGCAGCCGCGGCAGATGATACCCGGCAATATTCATATATTCGACGGTTAAGGTCGTGTCGGCATCCAGCGCGCGCTCCACTCCGGCCGTGAATTTGCGCGCATAGGTAGGGGTGCCGCCGAAACCGGCTTGGGGCCGGTAGATCGAAGCCGCGATTCCGGGAATCGGACCCCCCGCCGTACCACCTTGCGTGAGCGCAAACACTTGCCTTGCCGCCAAGCCCGCCGCATACTGCTCAAACCCGTGGGCGCCGTCTTTCTGCATCGCGTCATTCAAAAAAGCCAGCGGGTACCGGTCATAAAAAAGCCCGGCTCCCGCGCGCAATACCCAGCGGCCCCGCCCGCGCGGGTGCCAGGCCACGCCCAGCCGCGGAGCCACGTTCCGCGTCGCATTGCTGAATGGCCCCGGTAGCACTTGTGCCTCGTACCGAAGGCCCGCCATCACTGTGAGGCCGGAGGCCGGCTTCCATTGGTCCTGCGCCCACAGCGCGATCGGATCGGTGGCGTAGCGGGTTCGCGGATCGCCGAAGGCCTGCACAAACATGTCCGGCGCTCCGGCGGTGAATGCATCCACCGTCGGAAAAACGAAGATTCCGGCAAACCGGTTCGCCAGCCGCGCATCCAGCGCGACATGCTGCACCGACGCCCCGAAACCGAACTGCTGATCGCCGCGCACCAGCGTCGCCGCGTCCACCAGCTGAATGTGGTCCTCAATCCGCGACGAGTTCAGAAGCGGCGATTCTCCCAGGCTCACGATTCCGGGAATCTCCAGCAGCGCCCCCTCCGAATTCGGCGTCAGGTTCACTCTCCGCCGCGCATATTGGAACCGCGCCTCGTTGACGAACGTCGGACTGCCGATCGCCGTCCATGTCGTGGCAAACGACTGGTCCTGGTTATGGCTGCCGCCCCGTGCCGATTCGTCGCTGAAATTATCGCCGCCCAGCACTTCGCCTCCCGTGCTCGCGCCCGAAAACGCATACCGCGCGCTCACCTGGTGAAACATGCCGAATAGGTGGCTCACTTTCAAGGATGTCTGGGTTGAGGACGACGCAACCGGGAACAGCCGCTCGGAGATTTCTCGCACGCCCGCGCGCGCAAACAAGGGGCTGGCCAACGCCGCATTGATCGGGCTCTTTGCGTTGGCCCTGCCGATTTCTGAAAATTCTTCCGAGTTCTCCAGTTCGCCTTCGATCGTGGCGGCAAAAAACGTGCGATCCCGCTGCAGCGGCCCGTTCAACGCCGCTTCCGGCTGGTACTCCCGCCGCGCGGGCCGCGCCTTCGTCTCCTCCTCCGGGCTCCGCGCTTCGATAAATGAATCCGCGGCGAACAGGTTGACGTCGCCGTGATAACGGTTCGTACCCGATAACGTAATCACGTTCAGGTTGCCTCCCGCGGCTCCGCCGAACTCGGGAGCAACATCCGATGCCGTGACGCGGAACTCGCCCACAGCCTCCTGTCCGATCGCCACCCGGCTCGATCCCGTAGTTTCATCCCGGTTGTCCAGACCGTCAATCGAAAGGCTGTTGTTGCGCGGCCTCATCCCCGCGAACGTGAACCCGCTGTCCGGCAGCGCGCTCCGTACGCCGGCTTTGCTTCTCAGGGCATTCGATCCGGCGGCCGGCGCCAGTCCCGGGGCTAGCAGCACGATTCCCAGGTAACTCCGCGTTTGCGACGGTGTCTCTTCCAGCACTTCACCCCCGATTCCCACTCCGGCCGTAGCCGCCGTGGTGTTCAGGGCTTCCGGCTGCTCGCGCACATCCAGCGTCGTGCCCGCGGTAGCCAGCCGCAACTGAATTGTCTGCTCCAGGGTTTGGTTCAGCGCCAGCAGAACGCCCCGGATCTCGGCGGCCTGAAACCCCGCCTTCTCACATCGAATCGTGTAGATCCCGGTTGGCAGCGCCGGCATGCGGTAGCGCCCTTCCGGACCGCTGCGGACGGTGCGCGTCGCGCCGGTACTCTCCAGTGTCGCGATCACCGACGCCTCCGGAACCGAGGCTCCCGACGGGTCTGTCACGTTGCCCTCGATCGTGGCGGTCTGCGCCATCATCATGAACGGAAGCAAGATCGTGATCACGAGGCGAGACATATGCCTTCACCATAGCGCGGGTGCCTATCGTAGGGCAGGTTTCCGGCCCGCCCTTTGTGGGAGCATGGCCCGGCGAAACCAGTTAGCGCCGCCGTACGTCCATCTTTCTTGGCTTACCATGGAAAGGGGAGCGCGCGTATGAGATGTCGGAGCTTCATTCCGGTGGCGCTCCTGGCCACTCTCGGTTTTTCCTCGTTGACCCTCCGCGCCGGCGACAAAAAGAAAGACGACCCCGACGCCATCGGCGACCGCAATGTCGGCAAAGGCGTCAATTTCTATTCCCTGGAAAAGGAAATTGCCCTCGGCCGCCAGTTGGCTGCCGAAGTGGAGCGCCAGGCGAAGATCATCAGCGATCCGATCATCGCCGAATACGTAAGCCGCGTAGGCCAGAACGTCGTTCGCAACTCCGATGCCAAGGTGCCCTTCACCATCAAAGTGCTCGATAGCGAGGAAGTGAACGCCTTCGCCCTGCCCGGCGGATTCTTTTTCGTGAATTCCGGGCTGCTTCTCAAGGCTGACACCGAAGCCGAACTCGCCGGCGTCATGGCGCACGAGATCGCGCACGTCGCCGCGCGCCATGGCACCAAACAAGCCACTCGCGGCCAGTTGGCACAGATCGGCATGATGGTGGCGTCCATCGCCGTACCCTATGGATGGACCGGATATGCCGCCATGCAGGGCGCCAACCTGGCGATTCCCCTCGGCTTCCTCCAGTTCTCGCGCGGCATGGAGCGCGAGGCCGATTTCCTCGGCTTGCAGTATATGTACAAAACCGGGTACGATCCCACGGCCTTCGTCGACTTCTTCGAAAAAATCGAATCCATGGAGAAGAAAAAGCCCGGCTCCATTGCCAAGGTGTTTTCCACCCACCCCATGACCGACGATCGGATCAAGGCGGCGCAGAACGAAATCCAGCAGGATCTCAAGCCGAAGCCCGAGTACGTGGTCAACACGTCGGAATTCACCAGCGTGAAAGCGCGCCTGGCGATGCTGCACAACCGCCGCAAGGTGGAGCCGGCCGATTCCGACCGGCCCCGCCTCCGTCGTGCTCCCGGCAGCGGCACGGGCCCCATCGAACAGGGCGGCGACGATTCTCAGTCGAAGCCGGATTCCGACGATCGTCCCACGCTGAAGCGCCAGCCGAACTGAACCCAAGGCAGCGGGCGGAACGGGGGACTATCCTGACACAGACCTGTGTCGCATCGACGCCGGAAATGCCCGTTTGCGATCCGAAGTTGCCGGAAACGCAGCGATGATGACTTGGCATTGGATATGCGTTAGCGCCCAGCAGAAGCCGCCTTCCCTTCCGTATGAGAACCGCTGCGTGGCTATTGACGTTTGCCGGTTTGACAGCCTCGGCCCAGTTTCAAAACCTCGTCACCACCAGCGAGGGCCGGCAGCTTTATTTTTCCACGCCCTTTCGTCTACGAGGCAGTGATCAATTTGAGTCCCCGAAAATATTCCGGTATCTCGGAGATACCGGCTCTTTTGAATTGGTGGCGGAGGTTCAGCGACAGCTGCAAGCCGGGAATGGAACCAATTTGTTTCAGCTCACGCAGCCCGATATCACCGCCGACGGTGCGATTTTGGTCTATACGGCGAATGGGATTTGTTTCGGAGGAAGCTCGTGCCTCGCGTACGTCTCCTCCGCGGGCCAGATAACGGGCGCTAGTCTGCCTCGCGACTTGTTACAAGCCGAGCCGATTCGGATCTCGCGCGACGGCCAATACGTGCTGACACTGGGCGCGAAGACGGAGCTGATTCAACTGGCTACCGGGCAAGCCGTGACTCTGAATGTCGAACCTTACGGACAAGGGCCCCGGCCGATTGGAGACGGCTACCAAACGCTGGCAGACGCCGGTGTCGCGCTGTTGGCAGGCGGTCAAGGTGAAGGACCGCTGCTCTATCGCGGGGGAGCCATCACACGCCTCTCGATCTCGAAGCCGCCGGTGCTCGCCCGCATTAGCCGTGACGCCAGCCGCATCCTCTACGAAACGTTCGAGACCGGTCAGCCTTATCAACTGATCGCCTACGACGTAACTCAGGCGACGGAAACCGTGCTCGCGCAAGGACCGGTGGTGACCCCCTCCGCTTCCCCGTTTTCCCCGCCTGCTCCGTACTTCTTACCGTGGCTGACGGACGACGGCCTCCAGGCGATCTATTTGGCCGCTCCCACAGCGGGACAACCCAAGCAGGTTTATCTCGTGTCCACGCGTCTGGGGACGTTTCACAAACTAACCGACATTCCGGAAGGAGTCAGTTCCGCTGTGATCTCCGGCTTGGGAAATATCGTCTACGCTGCCAGCGCCTCTAATCGTCTGTTTGCGGCGGACACGGCAACCGGAAATCTCCGTCTCTTGACCAACCGTACTCCTCAGATCATTAGTTGGGAAGGCGGGGCTGCGCCGGGCTCTCTCATCAGTTTGCATGGCGTCGCGCTCAGCCGAACAGACGGAACAGCCGCCGTTCGGATCGGCGGGCTGGATGCTCCGGGCGTTGATTTCGGCCCGGAGTCCGGTTATGTGCAGATCCCATGGGAATTGACTCCTGATCCGACCGCGGTCGTGCCGGTGAGTGTCGGAGCGGAATCGGACTCTATGTTCGAACAGGTCTTTTCCCTTACCGTGGCGGAGGTAGAACCGTTCTTCCTCACGCTTCCGGCCACCGGTGCTTCTGCGGAGCGGCCGGACGTCATTGCGCATCAGGATTTTCACGGCCTCGTTACCACGGCCGACCCAGCCGTTCCCGGGGAAATTCTGCACTTTTACATGACCGGTCTTGGGCCGGTTTCTCCCGCCCTCGGCACCGGCCAGACAACTCCGGGCAATCCTCACTATGTCAGTGCCACACCGCTAACGTGCTCGTTCACCGAGCTCACCTCAACCCCGGTCACCCCCCTGTTTGCCGGACTCGCTCCGGGCCTGCTGGGGATCTATCAACTTGACGTGCAGGTGCCGCAGGGGCTGACGACGGCGAAACCGCAGTTCCAATGCTCCGCTCATAACGGGGCAATCGGCATTAGCTACGATGTCGCGAGTGTTCCCCTCCAGCGCTGCTTCCGCGTGCGGAGACCGGCGAACCCGCGGGCGAAGCAGTGCGGGTTTCGCGGTCTTTTCCGGCCATTTAGTTCCGCGCCGCCGGGCCCATCGCAATGAACTCGAGCGTCGCGCCTTCCGGCCCGGTTCCGTCGTAGTGCATTTGATTGGGAATGTCGTGCACGACTCCGCCCGGCCCCACCGCAACGACATTGTTTTTGTCGAATTTCGCGCCCGTGCCGATCAAGAAAGTGCCCGCCAGCACCGTGATGAAGCGCTCATTCGGATGCGAGTGAGGCTGGCTCCAAACGTTCGGGTCGCGTTTGGTGACTTGCACGTACAAGCCGGGTTTGGAAGGGTCGCCAAACAGGCTCGCTGTTTTGCTGCCGCTTCCGTTGTCTTTCCATACAAACTGATCGGGCAGCCGGAAATCTCGCGCATTGCGGTCGATGTTAGCAGCTTCGGCCGCGTAGACGGCCATCAAGCTCCCTATCTGTGGAACGGACCCGCCGGCTAGCTTGTGCAGCCTCGCCGAAGGGTTCGAAAAAAGCGCCAGGGCCAGGATTCCCGATGCGAACGTTATTCGTCGGAACAGTTTCACGAGAGTCTCCTTTCGAGGTAGTTTATCAGTCGCCCGCGCCGTTCGCAGAAAATTCAAATTTTCTTAGTCCTTTGGAGCCCAGCCGTTAGCGCGAAAATCGGCCGGCGCGGAAGCCGGCGCACTCCACCCTCGCGGGATAATCGGGTTGTGAGAAGCGCGTCGCAGCCGCGAATGATTCGAACAGGACGCGCGGCGCTTCGCTTTGTACAAATCGTAAACCCGGCATTAACTGCCTTAATTGCAACAAAGCTCCGGCAGATTCCGAAACGTACGTTTCGGAAAACGCGGCCGGGCGTCACTACAATGCCACTGCGGGATGTCTGTTGCCGAATCCGGTCGCCTCTTCGAACGCGTGCGCCAGTTGCAGAACGCTGAAATCCTGCTGCCATCGTCCGACTATCTGCACACCTACCGGCAGCCCTTCCGTTGTGAAGCCGCCCGGCGCCGACGCCGCGGGGTTCCCCGTCGCCGAGATATACCAGCAAGACTTCATCCAGTCGATGTAGTTGTCGAACTTCACGCCCGCGATCTCGGTCGGATACGGCGTGTTGATGTCGAACGGCGGCAGTTGCGTCGTCGGCAGCACGAAAAATTCGTATTTTTCGAGAAACGCCTGAAAATGCCGCCACATCGCGCCGTGCGCCGCTTCGGCCCGTGCCACCTCTTCCCCGCTCAGCCGCAGCCCTTCTTCGATCTCCCCCTTCAGCGTGTCCTTGAATGCGTCCGGATGCTGATGTAGGCGCTCGCCGTACGTGTGCGCCGAATTCCACGCGCGCAGCACGCGAAACGCGATTTCGGCGGGCGCGAAATCCGGCTCCGTCTCCTCCACCAAGCACCCGAGAGACTCAAATGTCTTGCGATGCCCGTCCACCACCGTTCGCACTCGCGCATCGAAGGGTATGCCGCCCAGGTCCTTGAACCAGGCCACCCGTACACCGCGGAAGTTGCGCTCCAGGGGGCGCGCGAAGACATCTCCCGCTTCCTGGATGGAAAGCGGCGCATCCGCATGGGGTCCTGCAATCGCGCTCAACGCGAACGCGAGGTCGGCGATCGACCGCCCCAGGCACCCGGAAGTGCTCAGCGTCGACCACGCAAACGCCGCCTTGGGATTCGGCACGCGTCCGGGCGACGGCCGAAAGCCCGCCACGTTGCAAAACGCCGCCGGATTGCGCAGCGAGCCGCCCGTATCGGACCCATCGGCCACCGGCGTCAGTCCGCATGACAGCGCTACCGCCGCCCCGCCCGACGATCCACCGCACGTCTTCGTCAGGTCGTAGGGATTGTGCGTCGCGCCGAAAACCGTGTTGAAAGTCTGCGATCCCGCGCCGAACTCCGGCGTGTTAGTCTTGCCGATGGTGATCGCGCCCGCGCGCCGCAGTCGCTCCACAATCAAAGCGTCTTCACTAGGCACGAAGTCTTTGTAGAGCGGCGATCCATAGGTGGTGCGAATGCCGCGCGTCTCCACCAGGTCCTTATGCGCCACCGGAAGACCGTGCAAGCGCCCCAACTTTTCGCCGCGCGCCTGCTTTTCGTCGGCCCGCGCCGCGGCCTCCGCCGCTATCTCGGGCGCCAGCGTCACAATCGCGTTCACCTTCGGATTCACCCGCTCGATCTGCTTCAGGTGCGCGGCCAGCGCTTCGCGCGCGGAAAGCTTTTTCGTGCGAATCAGCCGCGCCATTTCGACAGCGCTCAAAAAGCACAGCGGCGAAGCCGGCGCCTGCGCCTCCAGCGCACTGGCGACCAAAGGCGCGGCCGACAACTTCTGCAAGGCTTCCCTGCGCGTAGGCCGGCTCTCACTCATCGGTGTGAGTCTATCACGCCGGCGGCGGCTCGATTTCGACGATCAGCCCGCCATCGGCAGCGTTGCGCGCCCGAATTCTTCCCCCGTGCACTGTGAGCGCGCGTTCCGCGATCGCCGCTCCGCCGCACCGTGCGCGATCGTGAATCGAACCGGCCTCGACGGCGAATACGATTTCGAGCTCGAACTCACGCCCGACGACACCCGCCCCAGTCCGATAGATCCGGCTTTTCTACTCTCGGCGCTGCGCGACCAATTGGGCCTGAGCGTGAAATCCGAAAAGGTCCCGTTCGACATTCTGGTGATCGACAGCGCCGAAAAAGTCGCCGCCGGAAACTAGCCTCTTGCCCCCACTCGCTTGCCGCCGAGCACTGTGGCGCTTGGAAACAGGCGCTGGCGGCCGGTCCGCTGGTTTTTGTAATTGTCATCGAAGTCGAAACTCCCCTCGCGGAGCTCGAGAATGGCGATATCGGCGGGCGCTCCGGTCTTCAGCGTCCCTTTCCCGTGAAACACCGGGAAAGCGCGCGACGCGTTCACCGTCGCGCAGGCGATCACGTGTTCGAGCGGCATTCCGAGCATCAGAAATTTCGACATCACGTTTGGAAAATCGATGACACCGGAGGCGCGCCCCTCCGGCGTCCAGTCGGTCGAAAATGTATCCGGCAGGAAGCCGGCCTTCAGGATGCGGTCGGCCATATCCCAGCGCAGATGGCCGGTGCGGCCGTTGCCAAGATCGAATATAACCCCGCGCTTTCGGGCGGCCATCACTTCCGGCAGAATGTGGCCGCTCTCGTCGATGATGCTGTTTGGCGGCGGCGCGAACATGTGAGTGACGATATCGCCCTTCTTGAGGATCGGAAACAATTTCGACAACGGCGAGACCGTCTGTCCCATGTGAATCATCACCGGAATATTAAACGAAGACGCAACCTCCTGGGCGCGGCGGAGCACTTCGTAATCGTTAGGGCCTGCAACATCACGGGACAACCGCGCCTTCACACCGGCGATCATGTCTCGGTTGCGGCTGATGGCGTCTTTAGCCGCCGCCACGTCGGCGCGCTTCAGGTCCATCGTGTCGCCTTCGGGCAGAATGCCGGCGCGGCCGATGTTGATCAGCACCCGGCAGGGCTGAGGCGCGGCTTTGGCTACGGCAATCGTTTCGCTGATGCGATCCGCGCCTTGCGAGCCGGCATCAATCAGGCCGGTCACCCCGTCGGCGAGGCATTGCTCGGCCCCGCCCTTGGCGCGCGCCACATGCGTATGGATATCGATCAAGCCGGGCACTACCAGCTTGCCATGCGCGTCGATGACGTCTGCCCCGGCGGCCGGGATGCTCGCGTGGATCGCCGCGATTTTGCCGTCGGCGATCGCCACGTCCCGCATGGCATCGAGCTTCCGCGACGGGTCCATCACCCGGCCGCCTTGGATGATCAAGTCGTAGCGCGCGGCGGGCCTCGCGAACCTCAAAGGCGCTGCAGCCAACCCGGCAGTCGAAAGAAACTGGCGTCGGTTCATCACGAACTCCTTATCCAAGCCGTAGCAGCCGCTTCGCGTTCCCTTGCAGAATCCGCAGGCGGTCGGCTTCCGGGAGGTTCAGCTGATCCAGCACCGCCGCCGGATATTCGACGTCCTTGGCGGCGAAGTTGTCGGTCCCCACAACAATCCGGTCAGCCCCGACCATTCCCATCAGAAAACGGAATGCCTCCGGATAGTAAATCAGGTAATCGTAATGGAAGCGGCGGAGATAATCGCGGAACGGATGTTGCAGCGATGTGCTGTGGTCGCGCATGTGAAACAGAAAATGCTCGACGCGTCCGGCCAGATACGGGAACGCGCCGCCCGCATGCGGCAAAACCATCTGCAGGTTCGGATATTTATCGAGCGTACCGGTATAGATGAACTTGCTGGCGAGGAAGGTGTGCTCGATGGGCGCATCGATTCCCGCGGCGAGGTTCGGTGGCCCGGCCGTGCGGCTGCCGCCGAACGAGTTGATGTCGCCGTCGAGCTGATGAAAGATGATCGGGTAATTGAGCTCCTGGATGCGCGCCAGCACCGGACCAAATGCTTTGTCAAAAACGTAGTCGCGCTTCTCTATCGAATCCGGCAGGTGCACGGCGCGCACGCCGGGCTGGCCGGCAACGCGGTTCAGCTCCTTCAGGGCAAGCTCGGCGTCACGAATCGGCAACTCGGCGGCAATCACAAACCGGTCGGGGTATTTCTGATGCACCTGAATGCCGGTATCGTTGATGACCTGCGCGAGGTGCGCGCCCTGCTGTGCCGTGGTCCGCTGCCACGGCATCTGGCCGGAGAGGGTGAGGCAATGCATCAGGTCGCCATGCTCGTCCATCCACTGGCGGCGCTTGTCGAGATCGTAATCGAGGGGAAAGGGATTGGCGACGGGCTGCCCCAAATCCGCCAGGGCTTTGTTGTATGGCGCGGGCGACCAGTGCGCGTGCATGTCGATCGACACCGGCTTCCCTGCTCCGCCCTTGCCGGGCCGCGCCGCCCACCATGGAATCGGTTCGGCCGCCCGGACAGCCGCGGCTGCCGCAAGCCCGAGAAAACTGCGGCGGGCGATGTCGAAATTGCGATTCATGATCCTCCTCCTCTGCAATGCGCAAACGACGGGTTTTATCTTACAGCATCGGCCAGACCCCCGGATATGCGTCTTCGGGGCTACCATACCTCAAAGGAGGGTTCCATGAAAACAATGTGGGCCTGGGGAACCGCTATCGCTTTCTTAACGGCTGGGGCGCAGACCAATCGGGCGCCGGTGCCCCAGTTCGAACCCGACCCGCTGTGGTCGCAAGCGCTGCCGAACAAGTGGGTGACGGGCCAGGTGGGTGGGCTGGCCGTCGATTCGCATGACAATCTCTGGGTTTTTCATCGGCCTGCGACGATTCCCGATGGCGAAAAAGGCGCGTCGCTGAATCCTCCGCAGTCGGAGTGCTGCGTTCCCGCGCCATCGGTATTGGAGTTCGACTCCAACGGAAAATTTCTTCAGGCTTGGGGCGGCCCGGGACAGGGCTACGAATGGTTTAAGTCGGAGCACGGCATCTTCGTCGACTCCAAGGACAACGTTTGGCTCAGCGGCAGCGCGAAGGAGGACGACCAGATCCTCAAGTTCACCAACAAGGGCAAGTTCCTTCTGCAGATCGGCCATGCCGGGAAGAACCGGGGCAGCAACGACACCGAAAACCTGGGCGGCCCCGCCGGCTTATTCGTCTACCGCAAAACGAATGAGCTGTTCGTTGCCGACGGGTATTTCAATCACCGCGTCATTGTCTTTGATGCCGATACCGGCGCGTACAAACGCCACTGGGGCGGCTACGGGAAGCGGCCGGATGACACCTTGAAATTCCCACAGCGCGCGCAGCTTACCCATGGGCTGGCTCCGGTAGGGTTCAATAACCCGGTTCATGCGGTGCTGGTGACGAACGACGATCTGGTGTACGTCGCGGACCGTTCGAACAACCGCTTCCAGATTTTTAAGCCGGACGGGACATACATCAAGGAAGTATTTATCGCGCGCAACACGCTGCAGAACGAAGGGACCGTTCATGCGGCCGCGGCGTCGCCCGACAAAGAGCAGAAGTATCTTTACGTGGTGGATGGTTCCAATAAAGCGATCCGCATACTCGACCGGCAGACGCTGGAAGTTCTGGCATCGGTGGGCGGGCACGCGGGACACAATGCGCGGGAGTTCTTTCACATTCACAGCTTCGCCGCGGATTCGAAAGGCAACCTGTTCCTCGGCGAGGTAAATAACGGGCAGCGCTATTACCGGTACGCGTTCAAAGGGATCAAGTAGCGGGCCTACCGTTACAGCTTGGCGCGCTGCGCCTCCACGAGCTTCCGGAAGTCGCCCTGCTCTTCAGCAGGAATCTTCGCCAAAAGCGTGTCGAGCCCGGTTCGAGCTTCCCTGAGCGCGCCGTGCTCGACGTTCCGGAACAGGGCGGCATACTGGTCCATGAGCGGCTGCCGATGCGCCGCGGGCAGCTTCACCAGCGCCGATTTCAACATGCCCCAACCGAGGTCAATCACCAGCGGCTTGACGAGCATGAACTCGCCTGCGAGTTGCGACAGCCCGGCCACCTGCTGCACGAAGTACTGCTCGTCAAAACCGTGCATCCCGGCTTCGGTGTCGATTTGCGCATAGGTTTGCGTCCACCCGCCAGGCCAGTCCCCAGCCAGTCCGACGCCGGGTATCCCATAGGCGCGGCCCTTGTTCATGGGGCTTTTCACCGTGCCCTGAAAACCGCCGTTGATGCCGGGGCCCGTGTTGCCGGATTTGACGTCGACACGCGGCCAGTGATTGTCGGTCGCGGCGCGCGCAATCGCCTCGATGAGCCAGAGGTTGTTGTTGTGCACGTCCATCAGGCTGGTAATGACGCCGCCGTTTTCCGGCAGATCCCTGGAGTAGGTGTACTGGTTGCCATTCTCGATGGTCTGCCGTCCTCCCATGTGCTCGATGCCGATCGTCGCCACGACGGGCTTCAGGCGGTCCGGATGAATGGTGTAGTAATCGAACTGCGGCCAGCTGCCTTCACCTCCGGGCATGAAGTGGCGGCAATCGAAATAGAAGACGAGAGTCCGCGGCCGCGACGCTTTGGGAATGCGATTGAAATAAGACGCGATGCCAAGCATACCCAGCCCGCCGTTCTCTTCGATCAGCGACATGGCGTCGGTATGGGTAGCCAGTAATACCTGCTCGTCTTGCGGCGTGCCGTAGTTGCGGCCGGGCAAATAGGCCAGAAAGGCTTTGCCGGTGTCCCGCTGGAAGCGCGCGGCGAGCGTGAGCGTAGCGCGTTTGCCCGCCTTCGCATCGGCCAGAACCTTCGCACCGTTCACGCGATCGAGCGTGAGTGTAGGGCAGTTGATGTACTGCGCGCCGAGGCCCGCCTTGCCGTTCGCCGTATAGACGCTGCGCTGCGCCAGTCCGAAGGCGGCGCCGGGCGAAAGATCGTATACGATCACGATGCCCGCAGCTCCTCCGCGGATACCGATCGCGGCACACCGGTTGAGCTGGCTCCAGACCCAGCGGCAATGGTAGGAACTGGTAACGCTCGCCGGCGGCGGCGTAAACAGCGGATGCCACTTGCCCGGCGACCGCCATTCGTAATCGGTCAGCGTGTAGTTGTCGAGGAACGCGTCTGAGTAAGGCGGATCCGGATACGGCGCCGTCTCGAAAACCAGAATTTTCCCGGACACCTGCTCGTCCGCGGGCGGCGCCCCGGGCTCGTAATAGAGCATCGGCGCAGTTATGCCTTCGGGCGGCGTGAAGCCGGACGTCATGCCGTAGGAAGCAACCACCGGCACCGGCTTGCCGTCGCTGACCAGCTTCTCAACGGCCATGCCGGAATTATGTTCGTGCGTGCGGCGGTCGGGCCAGTCATCGACAATGTAGTGGTCGTACGGGATCTCGACGGAATCGAAATCAGTCGCGCCGAATTCCTGCATTTTCGAGATCAGGAAATCGGTGTAGCGTTTCCATCCCGCGCTGCCCGCGTAAGTGGGGCCGCCGCGGCTCTTGAACACGTTCCAGTCCCACGCCTGCGCGGGCGTGATCAGAAACGGCGCATGGATTTTGGGAAAGGCCGAAGCGGCCGGGCTGCTCTGCGCCCAAGGCGTGCTTCGGGTCAGCGCTGTAGCCGCGGCGGCCTTCAGGAACGCCCTTCGCCGCGGGCCGGACCGTTTATGCGATTCATTCATGGTCAACCCCGCTGTTCCGGTATTCTACCTTTTCGCGACCGGGTCTCGTACATGAACGTTGCCACGATCACACCCGAGAGAAACGTCAAAGCTGCTACCGCTTGGATCGCCCGGCGCGCGCCAAACACATCCGCAAGGCCTCCGGCCAGCAGCGCTCCGATCGCATAGCCGCCGTCCCGCCAAAGCCGGTAAACGCCGACCGCGGAAGCCCTCCACGCCGGATGCGCTACATCGCCTACGGCGGCGAGCAGCGTAGGATATACCATCGCCGTACCGATTCCCAAAAGAACTGCTGATACCGCCCACAGCCTGAGCCCGGACGATGCGACGATCATGAAAATGGCAAGCGCTTGCACTAACATTCCCGCAGCGATCATCCACTTTCGACCCAGCCAGTCCGATAGCCCGCCGGTAACCAGCTGCGCCGCTCCCCATACTGCAGGATAAAGGGCAGCCACAAAGCTGATCTGTGCCAGCGAAAGTCCCTGGGCTGCAAAATACAGCGGGAACAGGCCCCAGGCCATGCCGTCGTTCAAGTTGTTCACCATCCCGGCTTGACTGACACAAAACAGCGCGCGATCTTTCCAGCTCGTGAGCAACAGGATTTCGGCGAACCTGCGCTGCTCATTTTCTGCGGTTACGCGCCCGGCTTCCAAATGAACGTGCCGGAGGGTTTCGCGAACAAATATGACTGACAGGAGCAAACCGGCGGCAGCGAAACATTCTCCCATCCAGAAGAGAGTTTCCCTCAACCCAAGCCAACCAGCAATGTAGCCGGATCCGGCCGCAGCGGCCGATACGGCCAGATAGCCTGATGCTTCGTTCAATCCCATGGCCAACCCGCGCCGGTCGGGTCCGGCGAGATCGATCTTCATGATTACGGTGGTTGACCAGCACAGGCCCTGGTTAATCCCGAGAAGAATATTCGCGAGGACCACCCAACCCCACGACGGCGCGAAGAAGATTAACGCGGGAAGTGGAAGCGCAAAGAGCCAACCGGCGACCAGCACTTTCTTCCGACCCCAGCGCTCGCCCATCCGGCCGGCGAAAAGGTTGGCGATCGCCTTGACCAGACCAAAGCTCGCGATAAAGGAAAGGATTGCCGCTCGCGATGCCAGGCCGAATTCGCGCTCCGCAAGCAAAGGCAAAATCACACGTTCGATCCCGACGGTAGCGCCAACGAAAGCGTTGATGAGGACTAAGAGGGAGAATTGTTCCCAATTGGCACGAAGGCCAAGACGGATCAGACCTGTACGAACCGGAACCAGGTCCCGCCTGCCGCTAGGAGACTGCACAACGGTTGGCCCCAGCCTCCAGCTCGGTGAGATCGATCGCTGGAGAGCCGCCTCGTTCGTTCAGATCGACGATTTGCAGGTAGTTCGGCGGCGTGGGGGGCAATCGAGACAGCAGGCGCGTGACGAAAGCATCTTCGGAAGTGAACCAACCGCCGAGCTCTGCGAACACATCTCCGAGGGACGCCGTTAAGGGAACGCCGTCGAACGCGACCGGGATACTCGTGTGAGCCGGCAAGACAAGAAGGTGCTGAGGAAGCGACCGGAGGCGGCATAGCGAGCGAAACAGCGAACTCGCGCGCTCGCGAGCTTCCGACTCGTTGGCGTGGAGGTCGGGTCGCCCGACAGCCGTGAGAAATAACGTATCGCCCGTCATCAGGCAGGTATTGGGGAGCAGGTAGCAGGTGCTCTCTCCGGTGTGGCCCGGCGTCCTCAGAGCCGTAAGAGCGATGGAGCCGACTTGCACCTCAGCACCGTCGGACAAGGGACTGAAATCAAAATGGACCCGCCGCTGCTCCGGCAGGAAAAGCGTTGCGCCGCTTTGTTCGGCCAAGACTTTGGACCGGGAGAAATGGTCGGCATGCACGTGCGTGTCTATGACGCAGCGAATGCGCCAGCCATGGGCCTCCGCCAGCTGAGTGTAAACGGCGGGCTGCAACGAGGCGTCGACTACGGCTGCCGAACCGGCCGACCCGAGGATATAAGACAGGCATCCTTTACCGGTGCGCCTGATTTGAAGAAGCTGAACGCCGGAAATCGGAAGCGGCACCTCCGCAACATTCCAAGCGAGACTCCAGGCTTGCATCCCGCCTATGAGTGAAATGGCATCGAATCCGCGCGCCCGCAATTGTCCGGCGGCAATCTGACTGACCTTACCTCGGCCGCAAACGGTGACAATCGGGCCCGGCGCAGGCAGTTCGAAACCGGCGAGGGCATCGGAACGCCAGGCCTTCAGTGACTCGTATGCGTCCAGGTGCACACTTCCCGGAATGGACCACAGGTCCCGATCTTCCTGGGTGCGAACGTCCAGAACCGTGACGGGCTTGCGCTCAGCCAACCATTCACACAATGTGTCAACGGTAATATCGGCCATGACTCCTCACATCCGGGCCGCGTCGCGCTCCACCGGCAGACCTTTCATCCGCCACTCGGGGAAACCTGTGTCCAGGCGGAGGGCGTTATACCCTGCGTTTCGCAAGATTGCAACGGCTTGGTCGGCGAAAACGCAATAAGGGCCGCGACAATAGGCAACGATGACTCTCCTTTTGGGGAGTTCCCTGATTCTGGTGCGGAGTTCGGCGACTGGAATAGAGCGCGCGCCGGCAATGTGCCCGGCCGCGAACTCCTGCTCCGGACGAACGTCGAGCACGATAGCGTTTCCATTCTTAATGCGGCGCTGCAACTCGACGCAGGTGACTGCTTCCAGAGCGCTCCGGTCCTTCAGAAACGCCTGCACCAGCTTGTCGATCTCGGCGAGCCGTGCCTGTCCCACATCGCGCAGCGCCAGCCAAAGGTTCAGTACGATGTCGGCGGCCAGGCGGTATCGAATATAGTTTCCCTGCCGCCTGCTATCGACAAGCCCGGCCTGCCGCAATACCTGGAGATGCTGAGATATATTGGCCACGGACTGGCTGGTTTCGATCGCCAGCTCTTCGACACCGCGCTCCCGCTGCGCGAGAAGCTCCAGGAGTTCCAGCCGGCGGCCGCTCGATAGCGCTCTGCCGATGCGCGCGAACTGCGCGAAGATCTCATCCTTGAACTGCCGCTTGCCCGTGGCCCGCACAGTAAACTATTTAAGCGATTACTTGAATAGCTGTCAAGGAGCGCCGAATGCCGAACCGCGGGCCCCTCGGTCAGGGCTTCAACCGGTAATCCGCCCCGAGCGGACCCGCGCCGGGCAGGTACTTGCGCGCCCGCACCAGCTCCGCGATCTGGCGGATGTGTCCCAGATCGTGCAGCGCCCATTCGTGCAGCATCTCGGCGAGCGTGATCTCACCGGCCGCCTGATGCCTCGCCTTGCGGGAGCCCGCATGCACCGGCAGCCCGCGCAGCAGTTCGATATTCGCCTCGCGCTGGTCCTCGAAGTGCTGGAAGTCATCCTCGGGATCTCTGTTCTTGTACAGCTCGAGGTGCATCTGCGCATCGTCAGGCTCGAACTCCGGCATCTGCTCGTTCACGAAGCGGTCCAGGCGCGCGCGATAGCAGTGACCCTCCGAGTGCGACAGATGCGCCAGCACCTCTGCAATGGAGAATCTGTCCGGCGCCGGCTTCCACCGGGCGTCCTCCTCGGTGATCTCCGACATCAGCCCGCGCAGGATTGCCGGCGTCGCATCGAGCAGGTTGAGGCAGGGCAATTCGTCGTTTTTCATCGTTATGCAGCGCCGGTATCGGCGGCCAGCTCGTCCAGCAGGTTGGCGGCTTCGGTCAGGTGATCCACGCCGAAGACCAGCATCACCAGCGATGCCCCGGGATCGATCCCGCAGTAGGAGTAGTCGATATTGACCTTGCGTTCGCCGAGGCGCGAAGCGGCGCGGGCCAGCTGACCCGGACGGTGCGGCAGACGGGCTACGGCGACGTCGGTCACCTCAAAAATCATCCGCAGGCTGCCAAGAACCGCTTGCGCGGCTGCGGCGTCATCCGCCAGGAAACGAACCAGGCTCTCGCCTTCTTCGACATACGATTCGAAGGCCAGCACGTTGACGCCGCGCTCCGCCAACGCCTGAAAGCATCGTCCGAGCGCCCCCGGTTTGTCTTCAATCGCTACCGTGAACTCCTTCGCCTTCGCCATTTCTCTCACTCCTTCGCTGGCAGAATGCGGATCAACGGGGGCCGCGGTTCCTATCATAAGGCTTCGCGGGCACGAATCTCAGCCGGCCGGGGACATTGAGTCTGCACGTTTCGCCGAATCGCTGCGTCATCTTCATATGTGCCGGGTCGTATTATGTCTGGTTACACTGGCTTTCGCCACCTCGGCGGGCTGGGGAACGGACGCGGCGCAACTGTATAAAAAGGCGCGGGAAGCGGAAAAGGCCGGCAAGTTCGACAAGGCATACGTCCTGTATTCGCAAGCCGCGCTGATGGACCCGGCGAACCAGACGTATTGGCTGCGCAGCCAGGCTGTCCGAAGCCGCGCCGCGCTGCAGGCGATCCCGGCGGCTGGTTCGCTGCCGGCGCAATTTTCGGCGGAGCCGGCCGAGTCGCCCGGGCAGGAGCCGGTTCGAAGACTGGAGACGCCAACCCCACAGGAGCTGGCCGAAGCTCGCAAGCCGCAGTCGCCGGTCGAGCTGAAGGCGACCGCGGAGCGCAAGGACTTCGACCTGACCGGCGACAGCCGCGCCCTGTTCGAGAAAGTCGGGCAGGCGTTCGGGCTCGATTGCGTATTTGACAGCGACTACCAGGCTGGACGCCCGATTCGTTTTCGCATGGAATCGGTGAATTACCGGGAAGCGCTGCATGGAGTAGAAGTGGCCACAGGGTCATTTCTCATTCCCTTGACTCCGAAGCTTTTCATGGCCGCCAAAGACACGCCGGAAAAGCGGCGGGACCTCGAGCCCTGGATCAGCGTCGCGCTGCAGGTGCCGCAAGCGGCCAACCCCCAGGAATTGACGCAAGTGGTGACGGCGGTTCAACAAGCGCTGGCAATTGAGAAGGTGGGCTTCGATTCGCAGACCAATACGGTGCTGCTGCGCGGACCAGCTTCGAAGATCGTCCCGGCGCAAGCCCTGTTCGAAGATCTGATGCGCAATCGGGCGGAAGTCGTGGTGGATGTCGATTTCTTCGAGCTGAATCGCAATGATGCCTTGACCTACGGGTTGTCGTTGCCGAACCTGTTTCCGCTGAACGCATTCAGCAGCGCGGGCAACGCGGTGATGACGCTGGCGGATCTGGCGCGCTGGGGTCCCGCCGGGACCATGTTCGCGGTGGCGATCGGGAATGCGCAGCTGATGGCGACGCTCAGCAATTCCGAATCGCACTCGCTGACGCACCTCGAGTTGCGCTCGGTGGATGGTCAGGCAGTCACGTTTCACGCCGGAGACCGCTATCCGATCCTCACTGCCGGCTACTATGGGCAGGCAAACGTGAGCGCGGGGACGGTGCCCGCCGCCGGCACCCGGACAACCGCCGGCAGTTCCACCGGCAACGTGCTGCAGAACGAGAACGCATTTGGAAATACGACGAACCCGACGGCGGTGGCGGTCGGCGATTTCAACCGCGACGGCCTTCAGGACTTCGCGGCAACTTCCTCATCCGGAAACTCGGTGGCGGTCTACCCGGGCGCGGGAAACGGAAGTTTCGGCAATCCGATTTCCTATAACACCGGGAAGAACCCTTCGGCCCTTCTGGCGGTGGACGTAAACGGTGACGGCATTGCCGATCTGGTCACCGCCGATGCCGGGTCCAATACGATCTCGGTGCTGGCAGGCGCCGGTGACGGGACATTCAAAGCTGCGACGGCATTTGCAGTGGGCACAAGTCCGGCGGCTCTCGCGAGCGCGGATTTCAACGGCGACGGGTTTGTCGATATCGCCGTCGCCGACTCCGACTCGAATAATATTACGATCTTGCCGGGCCGGGGCGACGGTACGTTCCAGCAGCCGCTTACGGTCACCGCCGGGGCAAGCCCGCGCGCTTTGCTCGCCGGCGATTTCAACGGCGATGGGCTGCCCGACCTGGCTGTCGCCAATTACAGCTCGAACGATCTCTGGATTCTGCTGAACAATGGCGACGGCACCTTTCGCAAGGCGAACACGTATGCGACCGGAAGTTCGCCGCGGGGTCTGGCGGCAGGGGATCTTAACCGCGATTCGTTCACGGACCTGGTAGTTGCCAATGCGGCGTCGAATACGGTCTCGGTCTTTGTCGGCGACGGCACCGGCGCGTTTAGCGGCGGCCAGCAGTTCAACACCGGCTCAGGACCGGTCTCGGTGACGCTGGCCGATTTCAACAATGACGGTTTCCAGGATGTGGCCGCGGCCAATGAGGGAGACGGTACGATCTCTCTTCTTCTGGGTTTGGGAACCAGCTTCCAAACGCCGATCCAATTCGCGATCGGCGCCGGAACCGAGCCGGTATCCGTCACTCATGCGGATTTCAACCGGGACGGCTATCCGGATCTGCTGACCGCGAATTCCGGAGCCAACGATTTTTCGGTACTGCTGGCCAGTCCGTTTGGCGGATTTCAAACCCCGTCCGGAACTCCGGTCCAATACTCGGGCGGCCAGACTTACGCGCCGCCGCCCGCATTTACTTATGAAGACCTCGGGCTGGTGGTAAAAGCCACGCCGCACGTGCACGGCGCCAGCGAGGTGTTATTGGAATTGGAGGCCGAGACCAAGCTGCTGACGGGAAACATGGTCAACGGCGTGCCGGAGATTGCGCAGCGTAAACTGCAGTCCCAGGTGCAGCTCCGCGCGGGCGAAGGCGCGGTCGTGGCCGGATTGCTTTCGAGTTCCGACGCCCGCTCCATTCTCGGGACCGCGGGTTTATCGAGGCTGCCCGGCATCGGCCCGCTGCTGCGCAACAACACGCGCAACCGATCGAACAGTCAAGTGCTCATGGTGATTACGCCGCGGCTGGTCAGCCTGCCGCCCGGGGAGTTTGCTACGCATGAAGTCTGGGTCGGCAGCGAGGCGCGGCCGCGGACGCCGATGTAATCGCCAGCCGCGGGGCTAGGCGCGAAACGCCTCGCGCGCAGCGGCCACTGTCTTGCGAATATCTTCGTCGCTGTGGGCCGCTGACAGAAACGCGGCTTCGAATTGCGAGGGCGGCAAATAGATGCCGCGGTCCAACATGGCGCGGAAGTAGCGGCCGAAGCGCGCGGTATCGGAGAGCTTGGCGGATTCGTAATCGATCACCGGCCGGTCAGTGAAGAAAAACGTAAACATCGAGCCGACGCGGTTCACGGTGACGCCGGCGGGCGCGGCCTGGCAGAGTTCCGCCGCGCGCGCTTCCAGGTGAACGTAGATCTCCGGGTGCGTCTTGAGGAACCGCAGCATGGCGAGACCGGCAGCCACCGCCAGCGGATTGCCGGAAAGCGTGCCGGCCTGATAGATGGGACCGGCGGGCGCCACCCGGCTCATAATGTCGCGGCGGCCGCCATAGGCTCCGACCGGCAGGCCCCCGCCAATCACTTTACCGAGCGTAGTCAAGTCGGGGCGGATCGCGAAGCGCTGCTGCGCGCCGCCGAAGGCCACGCGAAAGCCTGTCATCACCTCGTCGAAGATGAGCAGGGCGCCGGCGCGCGCGGTGATCCCGCGCAAGCCCTCCAGATAGCCGGCGCGCGGAGGCACGCAGCCCATGTTGCCCACCACGGGCTCGACGATAATTGCGGCGATGCGGCTGCCGTGCGCGCGAAACGCCTGGTCCACCGCATCGATGGAGTTATACGGAAGGGCAATGGTGGTATCACAGAAAGCCGCCGGCACGCCTTGCGTGTCGGCGATACCGAGCGTCGCCACGCCGGAGCCGGCCTTGACCAGCAACGAGTCGACGTGGCCGTGATAGCAACCTTCGAATTTCACGATGAGATCGCGGCCCGTGAACCCGCGCGCGACGCGGATGGCCGCCATGGTCGCCTCGGTGCCGGAATTAACCAGACGCACCATTTCGACCGAGGGCATGGCGTCGCAGATCGCGGCCGCTAATTCGACTTCCTGCTCGGTGGGAGCGCCGAAGCTGGTGCCGATCGCGAGCGCCTTGTCGAGGCCGGCCAGGATCGACGGATGGCGATGGCCCAGAAGCAGCGGCCCCCAGGAGCCGACGTAGTCGATGTACTCGTTGCCGTCGACGTCGTAGATATGAGAACCCTCGCCGCGCGCGATAAAAGGCGGATTGCCGCCCACGCTGCGGAAGGCGCGGACCGGCGAATTCACGCCGCCGGGAATCAATTGCTGCGCGCGCTGGAAAAGCTGTTCGGATTTAGTGTGATTCACGGGGTTTCTCACGAGCGGGGAACGCGCCGCAAGCATCAGCCGGCTTTGCGCGGCACGAGCCGGCGAAAGCCGAAACTCATGGCGATTTCGTATAA
>Ga0070734_10001052_pt1 | contig 44435 bp, 39 predicted proteins | sample Coa_R1_8_FD_66444 | JGI IMG/M metagenome (GOLD analysis project Ga0070734, IMG submission 66444) | Surface soil microbial communities from Centralia Pennsylvania, which are recovering from an underground coalmine fire - Coalmine... | ecosystem: Environmental > Terrestrial > Soil > Unclassified ...
GATCCGGCGTTTACGCTTCGCAGCACTTTGCCATCAAGACCGACATCAACGACCTCATATCGCCGGACCTGCCATGGGCAAAGCGCGCGACGCAATACATGAAGGCGTTTCCGCAGTTTGGGATTATTGTCGTCATTGACGCCCCCACGCCCGAGCTTGCGGAGCAGGCGGCGACCGGTATGACCCAGGCTCTTCTGGCGCATCAGGAACGATTTCTCGCCGTCAGCCACCCCGGCAGCGGCAAATTCTTCCAGCAGAATGGGTTTCTGTATCTGCCGACGGAAGAGGTCGCGCAGATGACGAACGGCTTGCGTCAGGCAGACCCTCTCATCGGAACCTTGGCCGAGGATCCGAGCCTTCGAGGAATTCTCGAAGCAATGTCCATGGTCTTGATTGGAGTTAGACGCGGCAACGTCAAACTGGACGACATGGCTTGGCCGCTAACAACGGCCGCCGACACGCTCGAAGCGGTCGAAGCCGATCAGCCGGCGAGCTTTTCCTGGCAGGCATTGCTAAGCGGCAAGCCGGCGACGGCTGCCGACAAGCGCCGCTTTATCCAGGTCGAACCCGTGCTCGATTTCACCGCACTTCAGCCCGGGCGCGCGGCTACCGAGATGGTTTCGCAACTTGCGGCCGATCTCAACCTCGGCGCCCAACAGATACGAGTCCGACAAACCGGCCGGATCCCAATCGACGACGAGCAATTCGGCACGCTGAAGCAGAGCGCCCCGCTCAATATTACCGTGTCGATCGTCGGGGTGCTCATAATCCTCTGGCTGGCCCTTCATTCCTTTCGGATCATCGCCGCGGTCGCGGTCAGCCTGGCGATTGGCCTTGCGGTTTCGACCGCGACAGGGCTGCTTCTGGTCGGCGCTCTCAACGTGATTTCCGTGGCTTTTTTTGTGCTCTTCATCGGCCTCGGCGTCGACTTCGGGCTTCAATTCAGCGTCCGTTATCGCGCCGAGCGCCATGAGAATCCCGGTCTTCATGCTGCTTTGCTCAGTGCCGCCCGCAAGGCCGGCAAACCGCTAGCGCTCGCCGCTGTTGCGACGGCGGTAGGTTTCTGCTCCTTCCTGCCCACCGACTACTTGGGCCTCGCGGAGCTTGGCGTAATTGCGGGCGCCGGCATGTTGATCGCATTCGCGATCAGCGTCACGGTGCTTCCTTCCCTTCTGGCCATAGTGAAACCGCCAGGAGAGCCACGTCGAGTGGGCTTTGCGGCGCTCGCTCCCGTCGACCGGTTTCTTGAGCGCCATCGTATGCTCGTCGTCATCGGCACGATTGTGGTCGTCGCATCCGCAACGCCGCTGCTGATGTACCTGCCGTTCGATTTCGACCCGATGCATCTGCGCAACCCGAACGTCGAAGCGATGGCAACTTACTACGAACTGAGGAAGGATCCCGAAACCGGCGCCAACGCGATCGCCGTCGTTGCAAATGATCTGGACGCCGCCGATGCCACGGCTCACCGCGTGTCCGCACTTCCCGAGGTTGCGCAGGCCCGCACGCTCAGTGCCTTCATCCCGGACGATCAGGATGCAAAGCTCAAGCTGGTCCACGACGCAGCCGTAGCCCTCGACTCGTCCCTCAATCCTGGCGAAACGAGTTCGCCTCCGAGCGACCAGGAAAATGTGAAGGCGCTGCTGACGGCGGCCGACGACCTCACCAAGGCGGCCGGCGAGCAGCGCGGGCCCGGGCCCGATGCAGCGCGACGGCTATCCGATTTGCTGTCGAAACTTGCGAGAGGCGAGGCGGCAGCCCGCGAGCGCGCCGAACGGGCATTCGTCGAGCCGCTCCGGTTTACGCTCGATTTGCTGCGGGCTTCGCTTGCGCCGGAACGCATTTCACGCGAGACCATTCCGGCCGAAATCGCGCGCGGCTGGGTGACTCCGGACGGCCGCGCGCGCGTCGAGGTTCTGCCGAAGGGCGATCCCTCCGACACCCGGACAATCCGCAACTTCGTGAGAGCCGTACTCGCAGTGGAGCCAAATGCGACTGGATCGGCCGTCGAACTGTACGAAGCCGGCAACACCGTCGTGCGTGCGTTCGTCGAAGCTGGCATCTTTGCATTGAGCGCGATCGCCATCCTGCTGTTTATCGCGTTGCGGCGCATAGGCGATGTTCTGCTGACGCTGGTGCCGCTGGTGGTTGCCGGAATGGTTACGCTGGAGCTTTGCGTCGTCTTCGACTTCCCGCTCAATTTTGCCAACATCATCGCGTTGCCGCTGCTGCTCGGGGTCGGAGTGGCCTTCAAGATCTACTACATCCTGGCGTGGCGGGCCGGCCGCACCTCGCTGCTCCAGTCCAGCCTGACGCGGGCCGTCGTATTCAGCGCCATGACCACGGCGACGGCTTTCGGCAGCCTATGGCTCTCGAGCGACCCGGGAACGTCCAGCATGGGCAAGCTGATGGCATTGGCTCTCACATGTACGATGGCGGCTGCCGTCCTGTTCCAACCAGCCTTGATGGGGCCGCCACGAGAGAAGCGTTGGAGCACATCGCGGTGAAGTTGATCGAGACCCCTCGCCCATCACTCGCGACCCGACTACATTTCGCCGGGGATTTCGACCCGCGGCTGATTGCCGGGTCAATCCCGATCAAGTCCGACGACCACAATGACGCCGGAATAGAAGGGGTATGCAGTAACGCCGGGTCATGAGAGACAGGCCTTGTCTTCGTCGGCCGATGGACCCATCGAGGTCACACCGGAGAGCCTCATACCGATGTCCACGTCGAGCCTGGCAATCCACAATCTGAGGACTTTCGTAATTGTTCTCGTGCTGGCAGTGCATTCGTTCCTGGCTTATCTCGGCTCATCGCCCGCTTCCTCGTTCCGTTTCGACGACCCGCCCTATCAATGGCGCAGCATTCCGATCATCGACGACAGCCGCTGGTTCGGGTTTGATATTTTCTGCGCGCATCAGGACGTATACCTCATCGCTCTCCTGTTCTTTCTATCCGGTCTGTTCGTATGGCCGAGCCTCGCACACAAGGGTGCGCGGGTCTTCCTGCGCGACCGCATGGTTCGCATAGGGCTGCCGTTCGCGCTCACGGTCGGCGTGCTGATGCCGATCGCGCTTTACCCGGTGTATCGGGTCACTGCCGTCGATTCGAGCCTTGAGGCGTACTCGCAGCATTGGCTGGCATTGCCATTCTGGCCGAGCGGGCCGGTGTGGTTCCTGTGGGTGTTACTGGTGTTCGATTTCGGCGTCGCCGCGCTCTACCGGTTTGCCCCTCGGTCAGGTAATGCACTGGCTCGCATCATCGGTGGATTAAGCATGCGGCCGGTCGCATTCGTGGTCGCGCTGCTGGTCGCGTCGACGCTTGCCTATGTTCCGCTGGCACTCGTGTTCACGCCGTGGACATGGTTCCATGTGGGACCGTTTGCGTTCCAGTTCTGCCGACCGCTGCTTTATGCCGTTTATTTTCTGGCCGGCCTTGGTGTCGGCGCCTATGGAATCGAGCGTGGCCTCCTTGCGCCCACCGGATGGCTGGTCCGGCACTGGGCCGCCGCCGCAGGCGCCGCAATCGCAACGTTTGTGCTGTGGCTCGGATCCGTGCAGATCGCGATGTCGGCCGATCAGCCTCCTTCACTCGCGGTGCAAATCTTCGAGGCGCTGAGCTTTGTACTGTGCTGCGCCGCCGGTTGCATGTTCATGCTGGCGATATTTATACGCTTTGCCGGCCGCCATGTGAGGGTGCTCGACGCCTTGAAGCCGCACGCCTACGGCATGTACATTGTCCATTATCTTTTTTCCGTCTGGCTGCAATTTGCCCTGTTGGGACTCGCGATCATTGCCGTGGTCAAGGGCGCAATCGTATTCCTCGTAACCCTGGTGCTGAGCTGGAGTTCGGTGGCGGCGTTTCGGCGGGTTTCCCATGCGGTCGGCATCTTCGGTCCCGCCCAGCGCTCGGCTCCCACCGCGCGTTGAGACCTCCAATGGGGCGGAGACGCCATGATGATGGGAGACGGCGCGTGAGCCTGCGTGCCGAGTTGGTGCGCGTCGGCCTGCGCTGGTTCATGAAGCGGCGTCCCTATGCCACTGTCCATGCCGCCCGGGAGGGCAGTGTGGCAGCCGCCAGGTGGATTCCAAAGCCTCCGGGAGAAGCCAAGGTGTTCGCAGTCGATGCCGGCGGTGTTGTGAGCGAATTGATTACGACGCCCGCGTCACGCGGTGATCGCCACGTGCTTTTCCTTCACGGCGGCGGATATGTGACGGGTTCGCCCGCCCTCTACCGTCATTTCACCTGGCGCATCGCGACCGCAACGCGGATGCGTGTGCTGGCGATAGACTATCGGCTGGCGCCGGAGCATCCGTTTCCGGCCGCACTCGATGACGCCGTGGCTGCCTATCGCTGGCTCGTTGGGGGCGGTGCCGACCCGCAATGTCTCATGGTGATGGGTGATTCAGCGGGCGGCGGCCTCGCTCTCGCGCTGTTGTTGAGATTGCGCGATGATGGCATGCCGCTTCCCGGCGCTGCTGTTGCGCTATCGCCTTGGACCGATCTTGCTCTCACGGGCGCCTCGCTTTGCCTTAATGCGAAATCGGACCCGATGCTGGACCCGGACAGCGCGCGTCTTGTTGCCGCGAGCTACCTGGCCGGCGCCGATCCGCGCAATCCTTATGTATCGCCGCTCTATGGTGACCCTAGGGGGTTGCCACCGACCCTCATTCATGTGGGGGGCGACGAAATCTTGCGTGACGACGCAATACGCATGGCTGAAAACCTGCAAGCCGCCGATTGTCGTGTCGAGCTCGAGGTGTGGCCACGCATGCCGCATGTCTGGCACCTGTTCACCCCGATATTGCCAGAGGCCAACGAAGCGATTGCGCGCATCGGCGCTTTTGCCGATCGCGTTTTGGCGGCCTGAGCGGACCGGTGTTTGCCGGCTCTTCCGGACCAAACGGAATCGACACGAGCTGGCCCGGTTCGCGCCTTTTGCGTGAAAGTCTCTGGATCGCCCTGTTAGGTAGCATGGAACCCGATCGCGAAATTGGCGTTTCCTACAATCGTGAAAAGCGGGAATTTCCAAATGACGTTGGCATATCGGAACGATTCCCCTATCTCGCGTCCCTACCGTCCGCCGGCCCCGACCCCGCACCCCGAGCCACTGGGACTGGTAGCGCTTCTTCGCACGCTGGTGCGAAATCCGCTCGAATGCTGGGCGCAATCGCATTTCGAGGAGGCGTGCGTCACGGTCCGCTTGCCGTTCGGAAAGGCGGTCTTGGTCAATGAGCCCAAAGCCGTCCGCCGGGTGCTACTCGAAAACGTGGCAAATTATCGAAAAGATTCGTTGCAACGTCGCGTGCTTTCGGCGGGACTTGGCGAGGGCCTCCTCAGTGCAGAGGGCGCGCAATGGCAAACGCAGCGTCGCACCCTCGCGCCAATGTTCGCTCCTCGCATGGTGCTTGATTTCGCGCCCGCCGTCATGGCGGCGGCCGCCGCGCTTTGCGAGCGATGGCAGCGCCGCAGCAGCGACGGCGCGGTCGACGTTGCGGCGGAAATGACGCGGGTCACGCTCGACGTGCTCGAACGTACGATCTTTTCTGACGGTCTGGGCGGCCATGTGGACGAAATCCGCGGCGCCATGGGTATTTACTTCAACACGATCGGGCGGATCAGTCCGCTTGACCTCTTGGGCGTGCCGGATTTCGTGCCGCGAGTCGGCCGCCTGCGCGTAAGGTCAACGCTGCGCTTTTTCGAGTCTGCTATCGATGAGATTATCGCGGCCCGCCAACGACGCCTCGACGAACGGCCCAATGACGCGCCCGAGGATATCCTCACGCTTCTTCTCAGTGCGCTCGATCCCGACACCAGCGCCCACATGACCGCGGCCGAGATTCGATCAAACATCCTGACCTTCATCACCGCGGGCCATGAGACGACGGCGAATGCGTTGACTTGGTCATTGTTCCTGCTGTCGCAATCGCCTGAATGGCGCATGCGTGTCGAGGCGGAGGCTGATCGCGAGATCGGCGGTCCGCTTGAGGGCATGGAGGAGCGCCTCGTCGCCACCCGGGCGGTGATCGAGGAGGCTCTGCGCCTCTATCCGCCGATTGCGGCGATCAGTCGCGCTGCTTTGGACGCCGACGAACTCGCGGGCGAGCCCATCGAGCCCGGCTCTCTCGTCGTGGTCGCGCCCTACTTGCTGCATCGGCATCGCCTTTTGTGGGATGGCCCCGACAACTTCGATCCCGGCCGGTTTCTCGGGAGCGCGCGCAAGGAGATCAATCGCTTTGCGTATCTGCCGTTCGGCGCGGGTCCACGAACCTGCATCGGGTCAGCCTTCGCGCTGCAGGAGGCGATTCTCGTACTCGCAACCATCGTGCATCATTTCAGGCTCGAACTCGCGCCCGGACACCATGTGTGGCCGCTCCTGCGCGTAACGCTCCGGCCGGCGGGTGGTCTACCGATGATGGCGAGGCCGCGGAAGCCCGAAGGGAGCCGCGACAGCTATCCACGCAGGGCAAGGTCGGGATCCGCTCCATTGGCGACTTGATTGGTGCCCACCCCCTCCCAAAGCTTCGAGCGCTTCATGCATGCGCCGCAGTGGAAAAATGCGCGTTCGACCGTAACGATCAGCGCCAGGTCCGGAACGCGGTTCTCAGCCGCCAAGGCGCTACAGATGGCGCGGTCGCGAACGATGAGCGCGGTCCCTCCGACGCGCAGCGTCTCGCGTTCGCCTGGGACGAGAAAGATCAGCCCGACGCCTGGGCTTTGTAGAACGTTATGGAACGTGTCGACGCGCCGGTTGCCGCGACGGTCCGGAATGGCCAGCGTGGAGGCGTCGAGTACGTGGACAAATCCGGGCCTGTCTCCTCTCGGCGACATATCGACATGTCCGCCGGGATTGGTTGACCCAATCACGAGGAATGGCGATCGGGCAATAAACCTTTGACATTGCTTGTCGAGCTTGTCGCTGATACGGCTCGTGAACCAGCGATTTTCCGGCCCCACCACATTTCTCAGTTGCGATGCACTCGTGATGACGTCGCGAAAGCGGTGACTAACAACACTGTCCACTGAGACCGATCCAACTGAGATAGCAGGCGAGCACTCTACCCCGGGGAGCCGGAGCACCTCAACCCCGGCGCACCGGAGCAACTCACAAATACGCAAAGGTCACTTCCGCAATCGTCCCCGCGAAGCCGCGCATTCACAGCGCCATTATGGAGGCCGCGTACTTGCAGCACTCTGCGACTTGAGACTGCCTGTCGGTTCGGTAATGACGCGCGGCGGCGTTAGTTTGGCTGAATGCTGGCATTTTATCGCTGCATGGCGGCGGTCAGCCGCGCTCAAACCCTTGCTGCAATTTCGAAACCTCGAAAAGCGCCAAGCCGGCCATCTCTTCGAAATAACAATCGGTTGGTGGAACCTGCAACCCGGGGGCATGAGTTGTCGCGGCGCGGGGCGATTGAAAGGAAAAGTCGCACATGCGTCCCGCGCTGCTCATCCTGCTGGCGTTCACCACAGCTGCTGTCGCCCGCGACGACGGGCGATACGCGAACAGTCCGCTCAAACCGTGGTTTGATTCGCTCAGAAGCGCGCGGGGCTTTTGTTGTTCCGACGCCGACGGCCGGGAAACGGAATATGAAATACGCGACTCCCGATATTGGGTTCCGATCAACGGGGTATGGACACAAGTTCCGGACGACGCGGTGATTACAGGACCCAACAGGGTCGGTCGTCCGATGGTGTGGCTCGACCCGCTGCAGAACATACGATGTTTCATTCCTGGGCCGGGATTGTAACGGCTGAAGCAGACGGTCGGCGCGAGCCGAAACAAACAGGGTGATTCGCGGGCCGGGGTTGTCGCGTGTGGAGGGCGCGTAGCCATGAGGCCGCCACTTTCGATTAAGCGGCACCGTCGGGCAAGCATGCTCGCCGGCGCAGTCCTGCTTTTCAGCGTCGGCAGCGCACTTGCGATGGATGGGAGCGAGCCATCGACGGTTGCGTTTCTTGGCGAACTTGTCGCACTCATGCTGGTCGGTCGCCTGCTGGGCGAGGCAATGCAGCGCATCGGGCAGCCGAGCGTGATGGGTCAACTGATTGGCGGTATCTTGCTCGGTCCGTCTGCACTTGGCCTGCTGTGGCCAGACCTGCAGCACGCCGTGTTTCCCGACGACAAGGTGCAAAAAGCGATGGTGGATGCCATCTCCCAGTTCGGCATTCTCCTTCTATTGCTTCTCACCGGCATGGAAACCGACCTCAAGTTGGCGCGAAAATTCGGCCGCGCGGCGATCAGCGTCTCTGTCGCGGGCGTCGCAATCCCGTTCGCCTGCGGCGCGGCACTCGGTGCGTTCCTGCCGGCCTCGCTGCTGCCGAGCGCCGACAAGAGGCTGATCGCGGCTTTGTTTCTCGGCACGGCGCTGTCGATCTCCTCGATCAAGATCGTGGCGGCAATCGTGCACGAAATGAATTTCACGCGCCGCGATCTCGGACAGGTGATCATCTCCTCCGCCATCATGGAGGATACTATCGGGTGGATCATCATCGCGATCATCTTCACTCTCGGCCAGGCGAGCGAGGTCGACTTTTTCGGTCTCGCCAAGGCGCTGGTCGGCACCGCGATATTCCTAACTGTCAGCTTTACCATCGGTCGCCCGATCGTCTTCCACGTGATCCGCTGGACGAACGACAATTTTCAAACGGAATTTCCCGTTATCACGGCGATCCTGGTGATCATGGGCGCGATGGCTCTGGTGACCCAGCTCATTGGTGTCAACACCGTTCTCGGAGCGTTCATTGCCGGAATGTTGATCGGGCAATCCCCGATCCTCACGCGGCACATCGATGAGCAACTCCGTGGCCTGATCGTCGCATTTTTCATGCCGGTGTTCTTCGGCATTGCGGGTCTGAACACCGATCTGACGATCTTGAAGGATCCGCACCTGTTGTTGATGACGTTCGGCCTGATTGCGGTCGCCAGCATGGGAAAATTTGCGGGCGCTTTTGTCGGTGGCGAGATCGGCGGATTGGGGCGGCGCGAGTCGCTGGCCCTCGCATTTGCCATGAATGCGCGCGGCTCGACCGAGGTGATCGTTGCGTCAATCGGCCTGTCCATAGGGGCGCTGACGCAAAACCTCTTCACCATGATCGTCGCCATGGCCGTCGCCACCACCATGGCGATGCCGCCCTTGTTGCGCTGGGGCTTGTCGCGGATACCCATGAGCGAATCGGAAAGGGAGCGGCTCGAGCGCGAGGAGATGGACGCCAGAGGCTTCGTTTCCAGTCTCGAACGGCTGTTGCTTGCCGTCGATCACAGTCCCAATGGCCGGTTTGCGGCGCGTCTCGCGGGCCTCATCGCCGGAGCGCGGCGGTTGCCGACCACTCTGCTTCCGCTCGTCGAAGATGCGAAAAGTTCGAAAGAAAAAGAAGATGCCGCTGGGAAAGCCGAGGACGCAAGCCAAGAGAGCGGCAGACAAGCCGCCGCGACGGACGCCGTGACAGACACCGTCAAGACCGCCGCGGAGGACAGCGGGCGCACGCAGCGCGAGGCGGAGACTCCGTCGCCTGCCGACATCACGGTGCGCGAGGTTGATACCCCGCACGAGGAGGCGGTCGAGCAAGAGGCCAGAAAGGGATACGACCTCCTTGTCATCGGGCTCGAGCAGGTTCGGACCGCGCTCGGCAGCCTCAGCACCGATGTCGCCCGTATCGCGTCACGCTTTGACGGGCCGCAAGCAATCGTCGTGGCAAACGGCATCCACTTGAGGCAACCGGAAGTAACTCGGATGCGCCTGCTTGTGGCGGTGAACGGAACGGCCGTATCGCGCCGGGCAGCCGAAATAGCGATCGTGATCGCGCGCACCCTCAATGCGCCGATTGCAGTTCTCTACGTTTCTAATGCGAAAGCGGGCGATGTCGGCAGATCCTACCGCAAATTCCGCCGCCGGGAGCACGAGCAGGCGATCCTGAAGGACATCGTTGAGCTGGCGGGTCGGTACGGCCAGAAGATCGAAACCGTGGTGCAATCAGATGGCAGCGTCGACAAAGTCATTCTGACGGAAGCGCGGCGGCGCGGCAGCGATCTGATCGTCATGGGCGTTGCGCGACGGCCGGGCGAAGGTCTTTTCTTCGGCGACACGGCGGCGGCAGTGCTCGAGAGGACGCAAAGCTCGGTTCTGCTCCTCTCGACGTGAGGCGCGTGCCGCTGCCGGGCCGCCGCATTGCGCAGATTCCAGAGCGCGTTCGCGCTGCGTGATCAGTGGGCCGCAGATGCCGGCGAGGGCTGAGATCGCAGCAAGATAAGAGCCACTGGCGCCAGTATCAGCGCCAGCAGAGCAAAATCGCGAAAGACGTCGATGAACGCCAGCAGCATCGATTGACGTGCTACGGTCTGGCCGAGCAAAGCAATCGCAGCGTTAGGGGCGAGGGCGTTCGGGACGCCCTGCTCCGTAAACATCGCAGTTATTTGCGCAATCCAGTCCTGATATCGCAACGTCGACGGCACCAGGTGGCTAGTCAGATAATTCTGGTGGACCTGTGCACTTCTTGCCAGAATTGTGCCGGCGATTGAAATTCCGATACTGCCGCCGAGATTGCGGGCAACATTGATGAGCGACGAAGCTTCATTGGTCTTTTCCGGCGGCAAACCGCTGTAGGAGGCCGAGGTGATCGGAATAAAGACGAACGGCAAGCCGACCGTCTGGAATACGCGTGCCCAGGCATAAAAGCTGAAGTCCGCGTTACCCGAGAGTGACGTCATGTACCACATCGACGCCGCAATCGCCATCATGCCTCCGGCGATCAGGTATTTTGTCGGCACGTAAGCCGCGAGCATGCCTACCACTGGCATCATCAGCAGCATGGCGAATCCACCGGGCATCAAGGCCAGCCCCGAGAGTGTCGCCGTGTATTGGTAGATTTCCTGGAGTAATTGCGGAATGAGCTGCGTGGTGCCGAACAGGATGGCGCCGATCGACAGCATCATCAGGGAGGCGGCGGCGAACGAACGGTACGAGTAGAGCCTGATGTCGACGATTGGCTCTTCGCGGCTCAGTTCCCACGGCACGAAGAGCATGAAGGCGATGGCGGAGACAGCCGCGAAAAACGTGATGAAGTTCGACCCAAACCAATCGTCTTCCTGGCCTTTGTCGAGAACAATCTCAAGACAACCGAGGAACAGTGCCACCAGGACGAAACCAACCCAATCGACTTTCAATCCGCCTGCAAGGCGCTGCTGTCGTTCGCGCTCGAGGACCGCCGGCTCGACCACGAGCCAATGCACCAGCAGGAGCGAAATCACCCCGATCGGGCCGTTGATGAGGAAAATCCAGTACCATGCCAGATTGTCGGTCAGCCAGCCGCCGAGGGTCGGGCCGATGGTGGGAGCAACGATCACGGCGACGCCATAGAGCGCGAACGCCATGGGACGCTGGCTCTCCGGGAAGGTATCCGCCAGCATCGCCTGTTCGCTCGGCGCCATCCCACCGCCGCCCAGGCCTTGCATGATGCGGAATACGATGAGCATCGCCAGATTGGGCGCCATTGCGCACAGAATCGAGCTGGCGGTGAAAGTCGCGACGCAGAGCATATAGAACCGCTTGCGCCCAACGACGCCGGAAAGCCAGCCGCTGATCGGCAGCACCACGGCGCTCGCGACCAAATAACTCGTGAGCACCCAGGTGCCTTCGGTGATGCTTGCCGCGAAGCTGCCGGCAATATACTGCAATGCGACGTTTGCGATCGACGTGTCCAACACTTGCATGAAGGTCGCGATCGAAATCACCACCGCGATCAGCCAGGGATTGCGGGTGCCAGCCGCGGATCGGCTGAGAGCGCCCCCGGCGCCGTCGTCGCCGTTCATCGTACCTTCAGGCTCGGGACGACCGACATGCCGGGACCGATGTAGACGTCCGGCGGCTCGTCGAAAACAATCTTGACTGGCACGCGCTGCACTACTTTCACGAAATTCCCGGTGGCGTTTTCCGGTGGCAGCAGGCTGAAGGCCGCTCCCGATCCGGCCTGAATGCTGTCCACACGGCCAGAAAAAACCCGACCCGGATAGGCATCGATCCTGATTTCCACCTTTTGACCGGGCCGCATGAATGTAAGTTGAGTTTCCTTGAAATTCGCCGTGACCCATTTCTCTTCAGGGACAAAAATCATCAGGACCTGTCCGGGTTGCGCGAGTGCGCCAATGGCCGCTGATATCTTGGTCGCACGGCCGGCGGTCGGTGCGGTGATGCGGGTGCGATCGAGATTGGCCTGCGCCAGCATCAAGCTGGCCTGAGCCTGGGCGAGCTGCGCCACCACGCTTTGGCGCTGCGTTTCCAGCACCGGTATCTGCTTTTGTGCAGCCTGAGCATTCGCTTCAGCGCTGGCGACATTCGCGTCGGCCTGCATGAGGGAAGAAGAAGTCTGCTGTGCCTGCTGCTCGGTACCAGCGCCGCGACGCGCCAAATCCTGCGCCCGCTGGTTTTCCTGTCGTGCAAATGTCGCGGCCGCCCGAAGCTGGGCGACCTGCTTTTCAGCCTGCTCGATCCGCGCTTTCTGTTCCGCTATTTGGGCGTCCAGATTGGCAACCGTAGCCTGCGCCTGCGCGACCTGCGCTTGCGCTTGATCGGCCGCGCTTTGATAGTTCAGCTGGTCGATTTGCACCAGCACGCCACCGGGCTCGACCCGTTGGTTGTCGGTAACCGGAACCGACGTAATGACGCCGGTTACCTGCGAACTGATGCTCACATTGCGGGCATCGATGAAGGCATCGTCGGTTGTTTCGTAGTCGCGGGTGCCCAGCCACCAGATGACCGCCCCGGCGACAGCCCCCACGAAGGCCGCAGCAAGGGCCCAGGCCAGATAGGGGCGGTCCTTGAGAAAGCCCCGTATCCGCGGCTCTCGGCTGGAGTCTTGCGCGTGATCCGATCCGCCTTCCGCTTTACGTCCCTGTGCTGGCTTGCGATCGACTGGACGAACCGGATCTGCGCTCTCCCGCTTGCTTCTCACATGGCTTTGCACCGGGGTGACCGCATCTCCCCCCTCAGCTCCGCGGCGAGCAGCTTCGCTCTATGCTCAGGCGACGGCTCGGCGACCTTCCGTGAGGCGACTGTCGAGCCTGGCAAATTGCCGCTTTGCCTCGTCCGCCAGGCGCACTGAATGCTCTCCGACCTTGTGTGCGTAGCCCAGCAAGCATTCCATGTTGTCGCGCAGCAGCTCACTCTGCAGCACGGCGAAATCCTGCGGTGTACGGCACTGGAAAAGCGCATCGATACGGTCAAGATTGCGGTCCATGCCGGTGCGTGCGAGGTCTGCCCATTCCTCGCAGAAACGCCGTGTCATCTCTGTGAGCACGGTACCGGATTGAACGATCGCCTCGATGTTGCTTGTGGATCTCTGCGCGGCCTTCTGGGCACTCTCTCCCGAAAACCCCATGGCGCGGCCAAGACGATCAGCCGAACGCTCGGTCATCTGCGCCGCCAGTTTCGCGCCCGATCGCAGCGTTTGCTGAACGGTTTCTGCATTGCGTTGCATCATCTCTACGCTCGCCCGCATGGCCCGGTCACCTGCACCTACAGCGGCATCAGCAAGCCGGCGCGTATCTTCCGCAGCCTTACCTGCGGCCCGTTCAGAGGCTCGCGCCGCCTGCTCGATCGGCTCCATCACGTCAGGTTCTTTGGTTGCATTGCCGGGTTGCGAGGGATTCATGCACATCCTCCTTCCTACGCGCCGAGCTGCGCCGCGGGCGGGCTCGTGCTCGCTAGCACCATGGCCGGTCAACTCAACCGGGACGGGGAGGTTCCGGCGTCACATCGCACCACTGGCGCCCGTTTCTGACGCTCGGCGCCGTTCTTTAGGCCGTTTCCAGGGACTGTTCGCTCGGCCCTCGGGCAGACGCGTGTTCACGTTTTCACTAGCTGTTCCCACCCTGATTTTCTGCATTTCAACGCAAAACTGGCGTGCCGATTTGAATGCTGGTTATGGTTGCCTTCGCCTGGACTTAATTCCTGAGTTCCGGTTGCCGTTTCGGCGCTTCGAGTGGCGGCCAACGCGGTTGGGCAGACCGATTGCGCCGCTTTTCACCCCTTACGCGGGCCGCCGACGTTATGGGCCTCGCCGCCCGAGTTTCGCAAATCAGCGGTTCGCAGTCGCCCCATAGTAGCCCGCGCCTGCCCGTCGGGTTCCAGAACGTGAGGCGGCGCGTCTTTGGCATAAGCGGCTTTCACGACAGAAGTTGCGCAGTCGCCGCGGTGCTGACCAGCAACCTATTCGTTGGGACCTCGTTTTGCCTCGTTTTACCTGGCGGCAAGGGCCTCTCAATGAAAAGTGCTCCGGTGCGGAAAACATTTCCAAACGCTGCGCACAATTTCCAGAACGCCGGGTTTTTCTGCCTAATTCGATCCGTCGCCCCGGAGCCAGAAGCCGCCCCCTCCAAAAGTCAAAAGCTACCATTTCCAACGGAACGAAACATCCACCAAACGAATTTCTCGAACAGCGAACGCGCAATAGGAGCGACATGATGTGCGATTATAGCTTGGAGCACGTGGAAAGCCGTCCGGCCAAAGTTGGTGATCAACTGGTGTCGACAGTATTCAGCAATTCAATCACACGCGGATTCGCGGAGGCCGGAAGCCCGCAAGTGGCGGTTTGCCTCGCACCGGGAACGGAGCTTGTGTTCGACCGGGACGTTGAGTGCGACCACGCCCTCGGGTTTTTCCCCACCAAGAAGATGGGAGAGAGAACGGCTCGTTTCAGGCATATCAACCCCGACCGCCCGCATGAGCACCACGACGCCCTGGAGTTTCCGTCCGGGCGTGTCGTGCTGGTGACGAGGCTGGTAGCCGGCCAGCGCGCAACCGTCCTGCAACTGCCTGTGACGGCGTCGCTGCCGGAACCGAAGTCGGAGATCGAACCGGCAAGGCAGCCGCGGCGGACCGAGGAGCCCCTCTCGTTACCCTGATCCTTCGACAAGGTTGGGCGAGGCGGGATTGCTGAGTTCGAGTTGAGCTCAAGAAAGGCCGCACTGCGTCAACCGGACGCAGTGCGGAGTGGGTCTGAGCGACGTCTCCGCGGGGAATACGATACCGCGGAGACGGCTTGGCCGTGTCGCGAAATTGCTACCAGCTCCTGACGTACATCTCCGCCGCGGCGTTCATGCGCCGCGGCGTTGCTAAAAGAATCGCCCAGCGTCAGTGAAAATACATCGCGTAGACAATTGCGAGTGCGACGATGGCACCGGCCACCCCCCAAAATAGCACGTAACGCACGTTGTGCCCGGTCACAGCCTGGCGCTCGGGGATGTCCGATTGAACGGCCCACCTGTCCCCGTCGCCATGCGTGAGGTGATCACCCGAGTGCTTCTCGTTCTTTTGCAACATGTCTCTCCAACTGAGCCCGCTCTGGTTTTGCTATTTGAAGTCACCAAGCAGACAAACGTGGCAGCACACTGAAGGGTTCCATATCGCTGCGCCGGCTCACCTGCGGAATACGCGCTTTCGCGAGCCACCGGATGGCGCTCGGATCGCCGAGGTCAGTTCGCACCCGAACGAGTGATAACACTGCCAACGGCTGCAACGGGTCAGACCTTTGGCCCGTCCGTCCAGCCGCAGCCAATGAACCTTAGCCCACCGGCACGGCGACGTAGCGGGTCGAGTCGCCTGACCGGATGCGCATGAGGACAGCCTGCTTACCGGCGGAGCGGGCTTCGCTGACAGCATCGCGGACTTCCGAAGGGTTGTTCACGGATTTTCCCGCCGCGTCGAGGATTACGTCGCCAAGGCGCACGCCGCGCTCGGCAGCCGGCCCCTCCGGATTGATGTCGGTGACCACCACGCCCCCTGTCCCTTCGCCCGTGATTGTCGCGGCCGGCGCAAGCGTCAGACCCTGCGGCGCAGGCCCAGTGAATTCTGTACTCGGTCGGTGTTCCGTGGCGGTTCGGCTCGGCATCTTCGCAACCGTTCTCGTCGAATGCAGGGCCACCGGAATTTTCCTTTGTTCACCGGGGCATCGATCTGAATGAAATGCGATGCCGCCCGTGAGTTTCGTTCGAGAACAACGCATGTCATGCGGCGCAATCGTTGTCAGAGCTTGGTTTCGCCCCGATCTAGCGGTTCGTCGTATAGCACTGCCAAACACACCTTGACGCCGAGAGCGACGGGAACGGCCATGATGACGCCCGCTATGCCGAACACCACGCCGCCCGCGATGAAACAGAAGATGATCGTCACCGGATGCAGGCGCGCTGCGGTCCCGAGCGCCAGAGGTCCGAACAATTGGTCGATCGACAGGCGCAACGCGGCAGCGTAAATCGCGTATGCGATGATCGCCTCGATGCTGGTGGCATAGCGGACGGCGACGAGGCCGGCGATCAGGGCGGCAGCTCCGGGGCCGACCACCGGTATCATTTCGAGAATCCCTGTCAGCAGGGCCAGAAAGACCGCGTGGGGGATATGGAGAACAACTCCGAGGCCGACATACGCGGCCGTTACCGCGTACGTGACGACAATGAGGACGCCGACAAAGTAGCGTTTCAGGACAGGGTCTAGTTTCGACCAGATGTCACGAACGAGGGGGCGCTGTGCCGGTGGCACGAGGCGGAGCATGCCGCGCAGGACCTGAGGACCGCTGTACAGGAAGTAGAACAACAGGACCAAACTGAGGAAAAACCCGAACACCGTGGAAAAGGCGACCTCTCCAAGCAGCAGAATTTTCCCCGGCTGTCCGATCCACTCGCGCACGGCCGATACCGCAGCGTCCGCCAATTGCACGGCATTCATCGGTTGGCCGAAAACATCAACGGTGCGATCGCCGATCGCTGCCCGGGCGAGACTCCCGACAATGGCCTGAAAATCCATAACGACGCGCGCGAGCTCTCGCACCAGTGGCGGCACGCCAAAAAAGCCGATCAACGCGGCGATCGAGAGAAGCAAGACAAATGTCGTGACCGCGAAAAAGGCGCGGCTCAAGCGCATCTGTGCGGTGAGCCAGTCCACCAACGGACTGCAGATGTAGGCCAGCAGTCCCGAAACAAGAAACGGCAGCAGAATGACTTGAAGTTCGTAAAGAAGCAACCCGACGATGACGAGAATGAAGATGATGGTCGCAGTCGATATTCGACCGACCTCTTCGTGCTCGCTGCCGGCTTGTCCCGATCGCGGTTGTTGCGGGCTCCAGCTCATGCGGCTAACCAAAGAATGGTAAGAGCGGATGCGCGGCAGCGACACGGAAACGCAAATTCCGCGCTTCAGAGCGTGGTCGATGCAGTGCTTTGCGGTCGCGACCGGCAAGCTGAAGCATCATCGCACGCTCCGCCGGTGCTTACGCTGCCTCGCCCGGAATGGCCGTCGACTCGCCAAGCTTGTCTCGCACGTAAACCTTCTTCACCACAACGAAGAGAATGACTGCAATCGGCGCAGCGAAGATGACAGCATAGGCCCCAAAAAGGGTGGTTACGCTTATGATACCGAGAATCAAGACGAGCGGTGGGATGTAGACCATTTCCCTGGAAATAATGGGCGAGATCACCTGACCTTCCGCCAGGTGGATCAAGGCGTACGCCGCGATCGTCCACAGTACCGCGTTGAGGTCCTTTGTCGCGGCAACGAGAACGGCGGGGATGGCACTCAAGATCGGTCCGGCATAGGGGATGAACTCGAACAGGCCGGCGATCAGGCCGAGCGCAAGCGGCGATGGCAGGCCGATCAGCCAGGTTGCAAGCGCGGAGAGCAGGCCGACCAGAACCATGCTTATCAACTGACCCAACAGCCAAAGCCGCAACGCATTGGCGATGTCCCCGAGGGTTTCGGCTCCATTGACGCGCAGCCGCCGAGGAAGCAGCTGGATCAGACCGTCGCGGTAAAGTCCGACCTGGGCGGCCAGATAGATGCCGCCGAACACCACAAAGACGAGGCCGGCGAGAAAATTCAGACTGACGCTGAAAACACCGGTGACCACATTAGTGAGGGAGAGATTGCTCGCTTGCACGTGCGAGAGAATGAGTTTTCCGAAGTCGGATCCCTGCAGGCTCGCCCGTATGCTGTCGATGGCTTGGTTCGTCCGCTGCATGACCTCGTGCAGCTGGGCGAAGGCCCGCGTTCCGAACAGATAACCGGCCACGGCAACGATGGAGATGATGACCAGCGTGGAAATGACCAGCGCCATCCCCCGCCCCAGCTTGAGCCAACGGATGAGCGGCTCTGCCCCAAGCGTCAGGAGAGTGGCGATCAGGATCGCTCCGATGGAGATCAGTATGACGTCGAACAGAAGCCATACCAGCACCGGCACAAGGGCGACCGCCACAAAGATCGCAGACCGTTTGAATATCTCGGCGGCACTGAGTGGCATTGGCGGCCTCGCAGCCCGGAACGCGGCCGCCCCGCGTTGTGCGCGGGGACGAAAAGGCGGTTGCAGGCGGGCTTGCAGTTCGTCAGCTTGGCGGCCCCTTCCTGAGTCCATGCGTCAACGCTGCGTTCGCGCTGCCGTGCAAGATGTCCGTCATCTCGATTTCCTGGCCGTAATGTGTTCAGTGGGCATTCTCATGGGCTGTCCTGCGCTTTCGCGCATATGCACAAATGAGAGAACGCGATCACAAAGAGAAACGTTCCGGCAGGCCGTTGGCTTGCCGGGATGCCCCACCGAGAGCGTGCTCGGGTGAAATTAATCCACCTTCGCCGTCGTCTGGAGTCTCGGTCTTTCCACGTTTCAAGAAGGCCGGAGTGATGGTGGGCCTGGTCGATACGCTGTTGGCTCAACACCAGGCGGGCCGGCGCGTGACGGATGCCATCATGAGATACGCGCCAAATGCCCGTAGCGATGAGGATGACCGCCACCGACTCGTATCCGCGATGCAATCGTTCGTTACGATGTATCGTCCCCATGCCGCCCGTGAGGACACCGACCTCTTTCCAAAGCTGCGTGGTCTTGTGTCGGCCCACGAGTATGATGCGATGGCGGAGCAATTCGAGATGGAAGAGCGCCGGCATTTCGGGCCGGAGGGATTTGAAAAGATCGTCGATCGTGTCGCGAATCTCGAAAAGGCGATCGGGATCAATGATCTTAACCAGTTCACGCCGCGCGGCCTCTAGCGGCACAGAGGCAGGCCGTCGGAACAACCCCCCGCTAAGCGCGTTTCGACGTGATCGTATTCGATAAGGGATCGCCAGCATGTGTGACTACAGCCTGCAGAATGTAAGTACGCGGCCCGCCAAAGTGGGTGACCAGCTCATCACACGCGATTTCCGCACCGGGACTCGCGGATTCGCGGACGTCAAGACTCCGAGCGTAGCGGTTTGCGTCCGCCCCGGTACAGAACTTGCGTTTCCCGAAGGACTTCCAGTCGCCCATCGGGTTTTCTTTGGCTGGAAGCGCAAACCGGTTCGCTACCACACGGCAATTTTCCGGCAACTCAATAAGCGAACGCCGAACGTCCATCACGATGCATTGGAGTTTCCCGACGGACACGTCATGCTTCTGACAACCGTCGCGGTCGGACAGAGCGCAACCGTGCTGCAATTGCCGGCGCAGCCTACGACCGCCGCCGAAGCAGAAGCCCAGGAGCGTGTCGCGTACGCCGGTTGATTTCCGCTGGTCCCACCCCGGTCATTGCCGTCTCCCGGATTTTATCCGGGGGGCGGGGCCGCCCTACAGGCCACCGCGTTCCCTAGGTCGCCGGCGTCGCCCTGTCCCAGGTCAGGTCACGACCGGTCGCTGCGGACGATGTCGGAATTCGCGACGGCGCGAGTCTCCCGATCGGGACCGAAGTCATTGGTGCTATCAATCGAGAGTATTTCAGCGAGTCGGCTTCTTGCGCGATTTACGCGACTTTTGATGGTGCCGACAGCACATCCGCAGATTTGGGCCGCCTCCTCGTACGAGAACCCCGATGCGCCCACCAGGATCAGTGATTCACGCTGCTCGGGCGGGAGCAGCTTGAGGGCTCTGCGGAATTCGCTGATTTCAAGTCGGCTGTTCTGCTCTGGCAACGAGGTGAGGGACTCCGCATACGAACCGTCCACATCTTCAATTTCGCGCCGGCGTTTCCGATATTCCGAGCGGAACAGGTTACGCAGGATCGTAAACAGCCATGCGGACATGTTTGTGCCGGCTTGGAAGGAGTCGAGATTGGCCCATGCGCGCAGCAGTGCCTCCTGCACCAAGTCGTCGGCGCGATCAACATTTCCACACAGGGAGATCGCAAATGCTCGCAAGCTGGGGACCGCTTCCAGCATGTGCTCTCTCATTTCGTTGCGCGGGCCCATCATTTCGTGCCTTCTTCAACCGGGTCTTCAACTGGGTCATCAAGCCGCTTAAGCACTTCTACAAAGCGGTCAGGCACTCCCTGATCCACGATTTCGTCATATATCAGACGCAGTTGCATCCCAATCTTCGCTTTGATGTCGGCTCCGAGTCTAACCACATGATTTTCCTCGGATTTCTGTGCATCCGCCGCCCTTGCCCGTCGAAATGGCCTGTCTTTATTCATCATCGTCCTCATGCCCGCAGCGTTATTTGCCTCCGACATTCCCAATCCCTGCAAAAAACAGGTCAACGTGTGCAAGATAAATCGGTTCCCCGCTGTGGAACTTTTTTCGAAGTGGCTACTTTAGGATGGTAAAGCGGCGCCATTGAACGGGGAGAGCCATCAATGTCGAAATCACAAACTGTTGCTCAGCACGTGCCATATTTGCGCCGGTACGCCCGGGCCTTGACGGGAAGCCAGACCTCCGGGGACTCTTATGTATCGGCAACTCTCGAAGCGTTGGTCAGGGAGCCCAACCTTCTCAGCGGCTCGCCTCAATCTAAAGTTGATCTGTTTCGCGTCTTCTCAAGAATTTGGAATTCGATCAAATTGAACGGCACGAGCGAGCATGTGATCGACACGACACCGGCGGATCGTCATCTCGGCCAAATTGCGGCGATGCCCCGTCAGGCGTTTCTGCTAGTTGCAGTCGAAGGCTTTTCCGAAGAGGACGCCGCCAGGATCCTCGATGTCGATCGGCAAACATTCCGGGAACTGGTCGAGGAATCCGGTCGGGAGATTGCCGCGCAGATCGCTACCGATATCTTGATCATCGAGGATGAAGCGCTCATCGCGCTTGACCTTGAAAACATCGTGGAGTCCCTTGGTCACCGTATCGTGGGGATTGCGCGCACGCGGGCGGAGGCGATCGCACTGGCGAAAAACAAGCGTCCTGGTCTTATCTTGGCAGACATCCAGCTTGCGGACGGCAGTTCCGGACTGGAAGCAGTCAACGACCTCCTCACCACCTTCGAGGTTCCGGTCATCTTCATTACCGCATACCCGGAACGCTTCCTCACCGGCGAACGACCCGAGCCCGCATTCCTGGTATCCAAGCCCTATCAGCACGCGACGGTTTCCGCGTTGGTCAGCCAGGCGCTGTTCTTCGAACGAAATGCGGTTCGGCGCAAAAAGCGTGCAGTCGGTTAAGCAGCATTTTTGCAGCGTGCGCGTCACACCTCGCTGTCGCGAGTATGGCGTCTGCGAAGCATCAGACGCGATCCGCAGCGCCGCGATGCCGGCGCACCGCCGTAAATAAAAATGAGACGCAACCAGCGCGCTGCCAGTTGCGTCTCGCCTTGGCCGGCCACGCGCGGGGGAGGGGGGGATGGCGGCCGGTCGCCATCACAACTCGCATCCGCCAAAATCGTTCCAGTCGCGGCTGTGCAAATGTGGCGATGAAGAAGGTCCGGGGCTGTCGCAGACGGGTCGTCGCAGAATGACCAGCTAAACCCGTTGTTTGTCGAAGGAATTTGTGCCGGATTTTTAACCGCTCCTTAAAACCTCACAATTACGCTCCGGCCACCTTGTGTATTGGCGTGCCGAAGCGAGCAGATTCCCGTGTTGTTCAAGGCCGCCCGGACGGCAGTTTTTCGCGTCTGTCAGGCGGCGGCACGTTCATCCGCTCGGCCGATCGCGTCTCGCCGTAGCACGTTACGGAGCATTGGAGCTCTCCAGGCGGGCACGCGGCAGTTTGGCGTCGGCTTCTTGCTGTCCGCTTGCGTCGCGGTGGGCGGTTCCACTGCCTCGGCGCAGCAGATTTCGGCCGAAGTTTCCGTGGATACCGCAGGCGGCTTTGCGCGCATGGTCTATCGATTCGACGGCGACGTCGATGCCAATGTCCGGATGTCGAACGGCATCCTGGTGATCAGCTTCAACGTTCCGGTCCAACTCTCTGTCGATCGGATCGACTCCATCGCCGGCTATGTAAGCGCCGCCCGCCGTGACCCTGACGGCAAGGGTGTGCGCATCGCGCTTTCACGCAAGCTCACCCTGCATTCGATGCAGGCGAATGACCGCCTGTTCGTCGATCTCCTGCCGGACACCTGGAAAGCGCCACCGCCGCCGTTGCCTTCCGAAGTGATCGAAGAACTCGCCCGCAAGGCCAAGGAAGCCGAGCGGCGCGAGCGCCAGATGCGCCAGCTCGGATCGCAAAAGCAAACAGTGACGACCCGAGTCCGCGTCGCGCACCAACCGAACTTTTCGCGCTACGTGTTTGAACTGCCCGATGTGGTCACGGTGACGGCCGAACGCAACGGCGGCAAGCTCGATTTGCGGCTCGATGCGCCGCTCAAATTCGATCTCGCCGACGCCAAGGCATCGCTGCCGGCGACAATCGAACATCTGGACGCCGAGACAGGTGCACAAACCACGACCGTCAAGTTCACTTTCGTCGGAAAAGTGGATGTCCGCAGTTTCCGCGAAGACAACAGCTATATCGTCGATGTCGCGGCTGCCGCCCCAAGCTACAAGCGCAGTGAAGGGGCTATCCCGCCGCCGGCATCGCCGCGGGGCGAGCCCGTCAGTGGCCTCGAGGTCCCATCAACCATTCCAGCCCGCACTCCAGAGAACGGCAAGGATGTCTCGCGTGACGATGTCTCGCCTTCCGACCCCGGCAAGGATGGCGGGCCACTGCCAATGGCGGCGGCCTCCAGTCCGGCGCCGGCGCCCATTGAAATGCCGCCGCCGGACATGACGTTCGACCCGGTCAAACAGATCGATGCTGCCAATCGATCGGCCCAAAGGGCGAATCCGAGGACGGAGAAGGTCACCAGGCGCTCGGAAGCGCCAGCTCCTGACCGTACACTCCCGGATCATGCTGCCGCGCCACTCGCGGGGCCTGTGGCAGCGCCACAACCCCCGCCGGCACGGAGTGCGGGCGCAGGTGACGGCGCTCGAATGCCGGTCGACTCCACCAGCGCGGTGGCGGTCGAGGCGATACGCCAGAGCGATAATCTCAAGCTTGTCTTTCCCTTCTCGGCTCCGACTTCGGGGGCTGTATTCCGTCGTGCCGATACGTTGTGGGCGGTGTTCGACACCTCGGCAAAAATCGACATGGGCGCGTTGCAAAGGGACCCGGTCAAGATGATCGCGGGCGCGACCGTCGTAAGCGGCCCCGGCTATCAGATCGTTCGCATCAAGTTCGAGCGACCTCGCCTAACTTCATTCAGCACCGCGGACGACAGCTGGATAGTCACGATCGGCGACACCGTGCTCGATCCGACCATCCCGCTTGCCATTGCCCGCAACACGATCGGAGCGTCTCGCGCGACCGCGACCGTGGGGTTCGATCAGCCTCAGTCGGTCCGCCGAATCGCTGATCCTGATGCCGGCGACGCAATCCTCGTGGTGACCGGCTTCCCGCCGGCCCGCGGCTTTCTCCGGGAGCAGGATTTCGTCGAATTCCGTCTGCTGGCCTCGACGCACGGCATTGTGGTCCAGCCATTCGCCGACGATGTGGATCTCGAACTCTTCGCCGACAAAGTGGTGATATCGAGACCCAGCGGACTCGTCCTGTCGGCCGCCAATCCGACTGGCCACCGCAATGACGGCCGCGCACCGGTTTTCGATCCCCTGGCCTGGGGCTTCGATCGGGAGGCCAATTTCATCGCGCGTCAGAAGAACCTGATCACCGCCGCCGCCGGCGCAGGCGAAAACAAGCGCTTAGCGCCGCGCCTAGAGCTGGCGCGATTTTATCTGGCGAAGGAAATGTACGAGGAGGCGAAAGGGGTCCTCGACGTGGCGCTCAGCGAAAACCACCCGTCGGCGGACGATACCTCGGCTCTCGTCATGCGCGCCATCGCCAAGATCATGATGGGCCATGCGGACGACGGGCTCGCGGATCTCGCCAATCCACTGGTTGGCGACAACCATGATGCGCCGCTGTGGCGTGGATTGGCCTTCGCCAAGCTCGGTAAATGGGCCGAAGCGGCCGAAATACTCCACAAGATGGAAACCGCAATTCCGGCGTTGCCGGTCGAACTCCAGCGCCAGGTTCTGGTCGAGTCGACACGCGCGTCGATCGAAACTCACGATTTTGCCGCCGCGGCCGACAAACTCAACAATTTGGACACGATCGGCGTCCCCAAGGAGTTGGAGCCGCGCGTCGCAGTGTTGACAGGCCGGCTGGCTGAAGGTCTTGGGCGTAACGAGGAGGCACTCACGGCTTATCGCACCGCCTTGGATTCGGTCGATCGAGGCGCCGCGGCGCGAGGACGCTTGCACGAGATCGCGCTGCGCTACCAGGTCGGAGAGATGAGCAGGCCCGACATCATTTCGGAGCTTGAGAGCCTGACCACGTTCTGGCGCGGCGACGACACCGAAATTGAAGCGTTGCAGCTTCTCGCCCACCTTTACACGCAAGAAGGACGATACCGCGAGGCCTTCCACGTGATGCGGACCGCCCTCAAGGCCCATCCCAATTCGGAAATGACGCGTCGTATCCAGGATGAGGCCGCCGCGACCTTCGACTCGCTGTTTCTCGGCGGCAAGGGGGACGCGATGCCGGCGATCGAGGCACTGGCGCTGTTTTACGATTTCCGCGAATTGACGCCGATTGGGCGTCGCGGCGACGAGATGATTCGCCACCTGACGGATCGCTTGGTATCGGTCGATCTTCTCGATCAGGCCGCCGAGTTGCTGCAGCACCAGATCGATCATCGGCTGCAGGGTGCAGCGCGGGCCCAGGTGGCGGCGCGGCTCGCCGTCATCTACTTGATGAATCGCAAGCCTGAGAAAGCGTTGGCAACGCTGCGGTCAAGCCGCAATTCCGACGTTGCGAGTGCATTGCGCAACCAGCGCCTGCTGATCGAGGCGCGGGCGCTGTCCGACACCGGCCGACATGATCTCGCGATAGACGTCATTTCGAATCTCAGTGGCCGCGAAGCCGTCCGCATGCGGGCCGATGCCTATTGGGCAGCGAAGCGTTGGCGCGAGGCGGCCGAACAGATCGAACTCCTGTATGGCGACAGATGGAAGGATTTCGCCCCTCTGACCGAATTCGAGCGCCTCGATCTGCTGCGTGCGGCAACGGGTTACGCGATTGACAACGACGTGATCGGATTAGGGCGGTTCCGCGAGAAATACGCGGCAAAGATGATGGAAGGGCCTGACCGGCGCGCCTTCGAGGCTGCGACGTCACTCGCGGTGACCAGCGAGGAATTTCGGGACGTGGTGCGCCGGATCGCGTCGGTCGATACACTCGACGGCTTTCTGCGCGAGCTGCGGGCTCGCTATCCGGAGACAGGCTCGTTCAGCTCGTCGCCTGCGGTCACTGCGCCGGCCGGCTCGGGTGTGCCAGGCGAGGCAATGTCGGGCAATGCACAACTGCGGCGGCCGCAGGCCGACCCGAAGCCCACCGCAAGCATCGCACCGCTCCGCGCGCAAACGTCGCGCGTCACCAATTCACGGCCGCCGCTGAGGCCATAATATGTTGGCCGAGGTCCATGGCCACGCTCCGATGGGCCTGAGCATGTCCCTGTGAATGAATGACGGCCCTTACTCTTCCTATCGTCCGGTCTGGATTTCCGCGACGGCCTTCTCCATCGCTTCTTCCATGGTTCGACGAATCTGATGGTCGGATTGCATTACGCCTTTTTCGTCGAAGTCCTTGCGCAGCGTGTTGAACACGCTGTCACTGTTGGGCTTGTCGAGGTCGGCCGCGATGATAGAAGCGGCGTAGGTCTCCGCTGCTGCGCCGGTGAGGCCGAGCTTCTCGGCAGCCCACAATCCGACAAGCCTATTGCGTCGCGCACGCGCCTTGAACCGAAGTTCCTCGTCATGCGCGAATTTGTTCTCAAAGCCTTCCTCGCGCTTGTCGAAGGTGGTCATATGTTGCCCCATTGCTGTGGCGGGATTTGAGATCCGCTACTCGTCGCCTTGCATAAGGACAAACGCCAGTCAAGCCGACTTGACAGAAATCAAAAGATCGCCGTTGCGGGAATGCGATGGCGAGGTTATGTCAATTGTACTCCGCACGTGGGTGCGCTAGCTTGCCGGTGTGGAGAGTTGAGCGCATCAGTCGTCAGTTGCGTTGCACCGATCACCCGCCGCCGCGGAACTCGAACACCAAACGGAGCCACGGCACACCATGGATTTCCTCAAGCCACGGTACACTCCGATGAGCCGACGTCGCCGTATCTACGAAGGCAAGGCGAAGGTTCTTTATGAAGGACCTGAGCCGGGAACGCTGATTCAGCACTTCAAGGATGACGCCACTGCCTTCAATGCGAAAAAACATCAGGTGATCGAAGGAAAGGGCGTGTTGAACAATCGTATTTCCGAATACGTGTTCCAACATCTCAACGACATCGGCGTGCCTACGCATTTCATCCGTCGGCTGAATATGCGCGAGCAGCTGATTCGCGAAGTCGAGATCATTCCCCTGGAGGTGGTCGTACGCAATGTCGCGGCTGGCTCGCTGTCGCAGCGGCTCGGCATCGAGGAGGGAACCCAGCTGCCGCGATCCATCATCGAGTTCTATTACAAGAATGACGCGCTCGGTGATCCGATGGTTTCGGAGGAGCACGTCACGGCCTTCGGTTGGGCGACCCCCCAGGAGATCGACGACATCATGGCGCTTGCCATCCGGGTCAACGATTTCCTCTCGGGCCTGTTTCTTGGCGTCGGCATCCGACTGGTGGATTTCAAGATGGAATGCGGGCGGCTGTGGGAAAACGAACTGATGCGGATTGTGGTGGCGGACGAGATATCGCCCGACTCATGCAGATTGTGGGACATCAAATCCAGCGAGAAACTCGACAAGGACCGGTTCCGTCGCGATCTCGGCGGCTTACTCGAGGCCTATACGGAAGTCGCCAAGCGCCTTGGCATCATGGGGGAGGGCGAACGGCCGCTGGGCAGCGGTCCGGTTCTGGTGAAGACCTGAAGTGTTCGGAGCACGCCAATGGTGGGCATCCCCGTGATCGACACCGGTCCGATGACCGTGGAGGATTTCTATGCCTTCACGGACAAGAGGCCGGACGAAGAGAAATGGGAGTTGATCGACGGGGAGCTGATCTTGAATGCCGCACCAAGCAGACTGCATCAGCGGATTGTCAAGAATTTGGTGATTGCGCTGGGCAATCGGGAGCGCGAGCTCGGGGGGGCATGGGTGGTGCTGCCGGGACTTGGCGTTCGGGTATCCGAGACAGACCGGCCGGAGCCAGACGTCCTGGTTATTCCACCCGATCAGAGCTCGCCCGACCCGCAGGCGCGCGACACCAGTGACGTGATCGTGGCGTTCGAAGTTCTTTCGCCATCGACGGAAGGGCGAGATTTGCGCTGGAAGCGCACTGCCTATACTAGTCTTGCGTCGCTCACGCATTATATCGTGATCGCACAAGACGCCATCGAAGTGATCGTCTTCGCCCGTGAGGATAGTTTTTCGGAACGCCGGATTCGGTCGATTGACAAGACGATCGAACTGCGCTCGCTGGGCATTTCATTGCCAGTGGCGGAGATCTATCGCGATACCGGGCTGGTTTAAGTCGCCTGCACGTTTCGACGGAATTAGTCGTCTCGCTTCGCCGCAGATATCGCTCGCGAGGCGGGAGCGTAGTTCGATTTCCCATGGTTGCAGACCGGCTGATTCGCCGCTATCGACGGGCCGAAGGAGCTGGCCATGAAAGCTCAAGTCACCGTCACGCTGAAATCGGGCATCCTTGATCCCCAGGGCAAGGCGATCGAGGGCGCGCTGAAGTCGCTTGGCATCGCAGGCGTTGAAAGCGTACGCCAGGGCAAGATTTTCGAGATTGAGATCGCCGACAGCGACCGGGCCGCCGCCGAGGCAAAGCTCAAAGAAGCGGCGGAGAAGCTGCTGGCGAATACCGTGATTGAAAACTACCACGTCCAGATCAATGGTTCGGTCGGATGAGGGCTGCCGTCGTCGTTTTCCCCGGCATCAACCGCGAGCGCGACATGTCGCGCACCCTGCGGCTGGTGTCGGGTCGCGAGCCCTCGATGGTCTGGCACGCCGACACCGCGTTGCCGGTCGGCACCGACATCGTGGTGTTGCCGGGCGGCTTTTCCTATGGGGACTATCTGCGTTGCGGCGCCATTGCGGCGCGCGCCCCTATCATGGATGCCGTTCGGGAGTTTGCCGAAAAGGGTGGCCTGGTGCTCGGGGTTTGCAACGGATTCCAGATTCTTTGCGAGGCTGGGCTGCTACCTGGCGTGCTGATGCGCAACACCCGCCTAAAATTCATTTGCCGGGATGTCTATCTGAGGGTCGAGCGTTCCGATACGCCGTTCACCCGCGGCTATAACGCCGGCCAGGTAATCTGCGTGCCGACGGCCCACGGCGAAGGCAATTATGTCGCTGATGCCGACACCATCGCGCGCCTGGAGGGCGAGGGGCGGGTCGTGTTCCGCTATGCGGCGCCGGACGGCACGCGTGCGCCGGAATGGAACTTTAATGGCGCCACCAACGCGATTGCCGGCATCGTCAATCAGCGCGGCAACGTACTTGGCATGATGCCGCATCCGGAAAATCACGTGGAAACCGTGATCGGACGCACTGATGGCCGCGGGCTCTTCCAAGGGCTCGCCGAGCACCTGAGTAGCGCCGCGTAGCCGTCGCGGGCACGACGAATCGGGCGTATTTTTGTTTGACGGCGGTGGATGGATTTCGACGCTAAATGTCTCCTCACCAACCGGAAGTGACACCTGACCTCGTCGCCGAGCATGGCCTCAAGCCGGATGAGTATGGTCGCATCGTGAAATTGATCGGCCGCACGCCGACCTTCACCGAGCTCGGCATCTTTTCGGCCATGTGGAACGAGCACTGCTCCTACAAGTCCTCGAAGGTGCATTTGCGCGGGCTGCCGACCACCGGACGGTGCGTTATCCAGGGGCCGGGCGAAAACGCAGGTGTCATCGACATCGGCGGCGGGCTTGCGTGCGTGTTCAAGATGGAGAGCCACAACCACCCCAGCTACATCGAGCCTTACCAGGGCGCCGCGACTGGCGTCGGCGGCATCCTGCGCGATGTCTTCACCATGGGGGCGCGGCCGATTGCCTGCCTCAATGCGCTGTCGTTCGGGGATCCGGGTCACCCGATGACCCGCCACCTCCTCTCCGGCGTTGTGGCCGGCATCGGCGGCTATGGCAATTCCTTCGGGGTGCCGACGGTTGGCGGCTCGGTGCGGTTTCATGCCCGCTATAGCGGCAACATCCTGGTCAATGCGATGGCGGTCGGCATCGCAGAGGCCGACAAGATTTTCTATGCCGCTGCCTCAGGCGTGGGCATGCCGATCGTCTATCTCGGCTCGAAGACCGGCCGCGACGGCATTCACGGCGCCACCATGGCGTCCGCCGAGTTCGGCGAAAACTCCGAGGAGAAGCGCCCGACCGTGCAAGTCGGCGATCCGTTTGCCGAGAAGCTGCTGCTCGAAGCCTGCCTGGAGATCATGGCCAAGGGGTGCGTCATCGCGATCCAGGACATGGGCGCGGCGGGCCTCACCTGTTCGGCGGTCGAGATGGGCGCCAAGGGCGATCTCGGCGTCACCTTGGACCTTGACAAAGTGCCTTGCCGGGAAGCCGGCATGACGGCTTACGAGATGATGCTGTCGGAGAGCCAGGAGCGCATGCTCATGGTGCTCAGGCCCGAGAAGGAGGCCGAGGCCGAGGCCGTCTTCCGCAAGTGGGGGCTCGATTTCGCGATCGTGGGCGAGACCACACCCACCAAGCGCTTCATCGTGAGGCACCGCGGCGCCGTGATGGCCGACTTGCCGATCAAGGAACTGGGCGATGAGGCGCCGGTTTATCGCCGGCCTTTCCTCGAACCCGCCAAGCTTCCCGTCATCGGTGCCGCGACTGTCGTGTCACAGCTGTCAGTCGCTGACGCGCTGGAAAAACTGATCGGCTCACCGGACCTCTGCTCAAAGCGCTGGGTGTGGGAGCAATACGACCATATCATCCTGGGCAACACGGTGCAGCGCCCGGGCGGCGACGCCGCCGTGGTGCGGGTGAATGAGGGTCCAACCGCGCTCGCGCTCACCACCGACGTGACACCGCGTTATTGCGAAGCCGATCCGTTCGAGGGTGGCAAGCAGGCTGTCGCGGAGGCCTGGCGCAATCTCACGGCAGTCGGAGCCATGCCGCTCGCCATCACGGACAATCTCAATTTCGGCAATCCGGAACGCCCCGAGATCATGGGCCAGTTCGTCGGCTGCGTGCGCGGGATTTCGGAAGCCTGCCGGGCGCTCGACTTTCCGGTCGTTTCCGGAAACGTGTCGCTCTACAACGAGACCAACGGCAGCGCGATCCTGCCGACTCCTACCATCGGCGGCGTCGGGGTGTTGGCTGACTTTACCCGCTCGGCAACGCTTGCCTTCAAGGCTGCAGGCGAAGCCATCTTGCTGGTCGGCTCGACTGAGGGCTGGCTCGGTCAATCGCTCTACCTGCGCGACATCTGCGGCCGCGAGGAAGGCGCTCCGCCGCCGGTCGACCTCGCGGCCGAGAGACGCAACGGCGATTTCGTTCGCACGCTGATCGAAGACAACGTAGCGACCGCTGTTCACGACATTTCCGATGGCGGGCTCGCGGTGGCGTTGGCCGAGATGGCGATGGCAGCGGGCATCGGCGCTGATCTCCAAGCCGCAATCGACGTGCGGACGGGCGTCGAGGCGAGCACAAGTCTGCAGGGGCCTGACCCGGTCCGACACGCTGCATTCTGGTTCGGTGAGGACCAAGCCCGTTACGTGGTAACTGTGAGGAATACCGATCTGGCTGCCGTCATCGAGCTTGCCGAGGCCAATCGGATTCCGGTGAGGCGGCTCGGCACCACAGGCGGCAATGCGTTGACGCTGCCGGGCCAACGCCCCATTCTGGTGACAGGGTTGAGCGAGCGTTTCGAAAGCTGGCTCCCCGGCTATATGTCGGGCGGCCCTCGGCGATCCGGCGCCGATTTCGAGAGTCCCTAGTCGCCGGGAATACGCGCAGGACCGGAACCGATGAGGAGATGGGCAGGCCTAAGAGAGGGGTATCCGCAATGCCGATGCAAGCGAATGACATCGAGCGGCTGATCAAGGCGCACATTCCGGACGCCGAGGTGACCATCCGCGACCTTGCGGGCGATGGCGACCACTATTCAGCGACCGTGCTCTCGGAGACGTTTCGCGGCAAGTCCCGGGTGCAGCAGCACCAATTGGTCTATGACGCCCTCAAGGCCGAAATGGGGGGCAAGCTGCACGCCCTTGCATTGCAGACCGGCGTTCCGGGAAGGTAGCGGGGGCAGTGAATTCCCGGCCAAGCTCTTGCGTTTCCCCCGCAAACGCACGATTTTGTGACCATACGGTTTATCTCTATCCTCGCACGCCGATTCGGCGGTGCGCCGGATGCCACAACGGAACGAAGGTCAGCCATGGGCATCGAGCAGTTCATCGACAACGAAGTGAAATCCAACGACGTGGTGCTGTTTATGAAGGGCACCCCGCAGTTTCCGATGTGCGGGTTCTCGGGCCAGGTGGTTCAGATTCTGGACCACCTCGGCGTGCCCTATAAGGGGCTCAACGTTCTGGAGAACGATGAGCTGCGCAACGGCATCAAGACTTACTCTAACTGGCCGACCATTCCGCAGCTCTACGTCAAGGGCGAGTTCGTCGGCGGCTGCGACATCGTGCGCGAAATGTTCCAGGCCGGCGAGCTGCAGAGCCTGTTGAAGGAAAAAGGCTTGGCCGTCAGGGAAAGCGTGTAGGCTTCGTTTCGTTGAGAGTGCGGGCGTCTCGCCCGCACACCTTTACCCGCACACCTGCAGAAGAGCGGGCGGGGCGCCCGCGCTGCAGCCACATTACCGCGAATAATATTCCACCACGAGGTGCGGCTCCATTTGCACCGCGTAGGGTACCTCGGCGAGGGTGGGTACCCGCGCGAGCCTCGCGGTCATCTTGCTGTGGTCCACCTCAATGTAATCCGGCACGTCGCGTTCGGCGAGGCCGGTGGCCTCGAGCACCAGGGCCAATTGCTTGGACTTGTCCTTGACCTCGACCACGTCACCGACTTTCATCTGGAAGCTCGGAATGTTGACGCGGCGGCCATTCACTTTGACGTGGCCGTGGTTGATGAACTGGCGCGCTGCAAATACGGTCGGCACGAACTTAGCGCGATAGACCACGGCATCGAGCCGGCGCTCCAGAAGACCGATCAGGTTGGCGCCGGAGTCGCCCTTCATGCGGATTGCGTCCGCATAGATGCTGCGGAACTGCTTCTCGGAAATGTTGGCGTAATAGCCTTTCAGCTTCTGCTTGGCGCGCAACTGCACGCCGAAATCGGAGAGCTTGCCCTTGCGGCGCTGGCCGTGTTGGCCGGGACCATATTCACGACGATTGACGGGGCTCTTGGGGCGGCCCCAGATGTTCTGGCCCATGCGGCGATCAAGCTTGTGCTTGGCCTCAACTCGCTTTGTCATTCGCGTCCTCGTTTTCGAGCCTGCGCCTGCAGGCGCATCTCATTGATTATGTTTTGATTTTGAGGATCGCGCCCTCCTCTGCACCCCCTCCCTACTATCGCCCGCAAGCGGGGGAGGGTAGGGAGGGGTTACCGACAGGCTCACGCCTCAAGCGAAGGCGAAAAAACCACGGGTCGCGAAACGCGACGCGGGCCACGAGGCCCGCATCAGCGCATGCGTTCTAGGAGATGCCGGATCGGGTGTCAAATCGCCTGATTACGGTTGGATCATTCGCTGCCGCCCGTCAATTCGTGGCGACCGATCACGGTCCAAGTCGACGGGGCTGCCGCTCCTTATTTGCTGCAGCCCTTGCCGCTCTCTTCGAACCCGTCGAACAAACGCCCGGCGTTGTCGCCCGCCAGGGTCTCCAGCCGGTGCGGTTGGCCCTTTTCGACGCTGTATCGCGCGACCGTGCCCTTGGCGCGAAGAAACTCGGCCTCACGCTTCATCTCGCCGTGCCACATGTAGGGGTCGTGTTCTCCGACGTACATGAAAACGCACATCTTCGAGATCGCCTGAAGCTTCGCGGCGCTGGGTTCCCACATGTAACCCGGGAAGGCCGTGACGGACAGGAAGTACTGCGGATTGGTCGCAGCGACATGAAACGCCGCAATCCCGCCGTTCGAGGGTCCCGCGATATGAAACTTATCGTCCTGGATCTTGTAGTCCGCCAGAATCATTTTCAAAAATTCAGGGAAAATGCGGTCTCCTTCGTCAAAAAACAACTGACCGTCCGGCGCCGCTGGCGCGATAACGATATAGCCGCGCTTCTCGGCCTCCGCACGGAAGTTGCGGTTGAGAGTGTTGTCGACCGTGTTCATTGTCTGCGGGCCGCCACCAAAAACCAGGATCGCCGGATAGGCTTTCGCCGGATCATATCCGTTCGGCAGGACGGCCTTATAGTGGACGGTCGTACCGTCTACGTTTTTCGTCTTTTCGATCACGTCCGCCCGGGAAGGCTGGATCGGCAACATCACGGCCGCTGCCATTGCGGGGGCCAGCAGCGTCCATCTCGCGTTCTGTGACCTCATCTGGAGTCTCCTTCCTCACCGAGCTTTTTTTGTTGTCAAACTTTGCGGGCCGAACACCAGCAACGATGTTATCGATGCCGAACCGCGCGAGCGCCGCCGCGAGCGAAGGCGGCGGCTCGATGGCGGACGTAAAGATTGCGCGCGCTGCCCCGTGTGCCGCGCTCGTGCGCGCCGGTCCGATCAGGTCGGTCACTCGCCTTGCGATGGCCGCCGCCGGGTCAATCCAATCGACCGGCCACGGCGCACGCCGCACCAACCGCTCCAGCAGAAGCGGATAGTGCGTGCAGGCGAGCACGATCGCATCGGTGCGTCGATCGCCCTGCGCCACGAAGCAAGGCGCGATCTCACGCGCGACGGCATCGTCGTCAATGGCGATGTCGCGCAGTGCCGATTCGGCCAGCCGCGCGAGATGCGCTGAGCCCACCAGCGTGACCTCACATCCCTGGCCGAAATCGCGGATCAGGGCGCGGGTATATTCGCGCTGCACCGTCGCCTCGGTGCCCAGCACCGACACCAGCCGCGATCGCGATGCCATGCAGGCCGGCTTGATGGCAGGCACCGTGCCGACAAACGGCACCGCAAAGCGCGCCCGCAAATGCGGCAGCACCAGGGTGGAGGCGGTGTTGCAGGCGATCACCACGAGATCGGGTGCATGGGCTGCGAGCAGCTCCTGCATCAACGGGACCACGCGTGCCACCAATTGCGCTTCACCGTGCTGCCCGTAAGGGAAGAAGGCGTCGTCGGCGGCGTAGACGTAAGATGCATCCGGTCGCGCCTTTACGATCTCGCGAAAGACCGTGAGGCCGCCGAGACCGGAGTCGAAGACCAGGATGGTTGGCCTCTGGTTCATACGCGCAGCGGCCCGTTCGTCAAAAGCAAGATCAAGACTGCCGTCAGCATAGAGGAACTAAGGGCTCCCGAACACCCGCGCGAAGATCGTGTCGACCTCCTTGAGGTGGTAGCCGAGGTCGAAATTCGCCGCGATCTCGGCGTCCGAAAGGTATTTCCGCACGTCAGGGTCGGCCGCCAGCAGGCTCTGGAAATCCCCGCCCTCCTGCCAGACCTTCATGGCATTGTGCTGGACCAGGCGGTAGGCGTCCTCGCGCGACGCACCTTTTTGCGTGAGGGCGAGCAGCACGCGCTGGGAATGCACGAGGCCGCCGAGACGGTCGAGATTGCGGCGCATGTTCTCCGGATACACGATGAGGCGCTCGATCAGCCCGGCCAAGCGGTTAAGCGCAAAGTCGAGCGTCACCGTGGCGTCGGGCCCGATCATGCGCTCGACCGAGGAGTGCGAAATATCGCGCTCGTGCCATAGCACCACGTTTTCCAAAGCGGGCGTCACATAGGCGCGGACCATGCGGGCGAGCCCGGTGAGATTTTCCGACAGCACCGGGTTGCGCTTGTGGGGCATTGCCGAGGAGCCCTTCTGGCCCGGCGAGAAATATTCCTCCGCCTCCAGCACCTCGGTGCGCTGCAGATGGCGGATTTCGGTCGCGAGCCGCTCCATTGAGGAAGCGATGACGCCGAGCGTTGCGAAATACATGGCGTGGCGATCGCGCGGGATCACCTGGGTCGAGATTGGCTCGACCGCGAGCCCCATGGCTTTTGCGACGTGCGCTTCGACGGCGGGCGCGATCTGCGCGAATGTGCCGACCGCGCCCGAGATCGCGCAGGTCGCAACCTCCTGGCGCGCCGCGAGGAGCCGCGCGCGGCCGCGCGCGAATTCCGCGTATGCGTAGGCAAGCTTGAGCCCGAACGTGGTTGGCTCGGCGTGAATGCCGTGAGAGCGCCCGACCACCGGCGTCATCTTGTACTCGAAAGCGCGCCGCTTGAGCGCGGCCAGCACGTTGTCGATATCGGCGATGAGCAGATCCGCAGCGCGCACCAGCTGTACATTTAGGCAGGTGTCAAGGACGTCGGATGACGTCATGCCCTGGTGAACGAAACGCGCTTCCGGACCGACGATTTCGGCGAGATGAGTGAGAAACGCGATCACGTCATGCTTGACCTCGCGCTCGATCTCATCGATGCGGGCAACGTCGAAGTTCGCGTTCTTGCCCTTGGCCCAGATTGCCTTGGCGGCCTCCCTCGGCACCACCCCCAATTCGGCAAGCGCGTCGGTCGCGTGGGCCTCGATCTCGAACCAGATGCGAAAGCGCGTCTGCGGCTCCCAGATCGCGGCCATTTCGGGGCGGGTGTAGCGGGGGATCATGGCCGCCTCAGTATCAGACAGCAGAACCCACAGCAATTGGATCGAACCCTGCAACCGGCCGACGATTGGTGTAGAAGACGGCGGCGTCCAACCTCGCAATGTGAACGATGGAGGCCCGCATTCACGGCAAGGTCATCGTCATTACAGGCGCCACGTCCGGTATCGGACAGATAGCCGCCACCCGGCTTGCCGCCCTCGGGGCGCGCATCATCGTGGTAGCGCGCGACCCCGGCCGCGCGGACGCCACGCTCTCTGCGCTTCGGGAGGCTGGCCCCAATCTCGCCCACAGCGCCCATATCGCGGACCTGTCGATTCTCGCCGAGATGGCGCGGGTCGGGCGCGAGATCGCTGCCGCCGAGCCGCGCATCGATGTGCTGATCAATAATGCCGGCAACGTATTCCCGACGCGTCAGGTCACGCCGGACGGTCTCGAGCGCACGTTCGCCACCAATCATATGGCTTATTTCGTGCTGACCCGCGAATTACGCGAACGCCTTATCGCCTCCGCGCCGGCCCGCATCGTCAACACGGCCTCGGCCGCCCATATCGGTCGGAGGCTTGACTTCGATGACCTGCAGCTCACCAGGGGCTTCAGCACCATGACGGCCTATGGCCGTTCCAAGCTCGCCAATATCCTGTTCACCCGCGAGCTTGCGCGCCGCCTCGCCGGTACTGGCGTGACGGCGAACTGCCTTCATCCCGGGTTCGTGGCGACCGGTCTTGGCCAGCGCTCGGGGGGGATTTTTGGGCTGATGGTCCGCTTCTCGATGCTGTTCGCGGGTCGGCCGGAACGCGGGGCGCAGACGATCGTGCATCTTGCCAGTTCGCCCGACGTCGCCTCTGTCAGCGGGGCGTATTTCATTTCAAGCCGGGAAGCCGAGCCGAGCCCGGCCGCCCGCGATGATGTGGCGGCGCGGCGGCTATGGGAGGAGAGCGCGCGTATTGCCGGATATGCGGATTGAAGCCTTACGCCGCCTCTCCCCGCGCCAGCGCCGCAGCGTGCCGTAACGCCGCGATATTCGCCCGGTAGGCGCTCGGGCCGCCCTTGAAAACCGCGGAGCCTGCGATCAGCACGTTGGCGCCCGCCCGCACCGCCGCGGGCGCGGTTTCGGGCGTGACTCCGCCATCAACCTCGATGTCGATAGGTCTTCCGCCCGCCATGGCGCGCAGCCGTGAGATTTTTTCGATCGCGACCGGGATGAAGCTCTGGCCGCCAAAACCTGGATTGACCGACATCACCAAGACGAGATCGACGAGGTCGATCACGTTCTCGATCGCCGTTACCGGAGTGCCAGGATTGAGCGAAACACCCGCTTTCTTGCCCAGTGCCCGGATCGCTTGGAGCGAGCGATGGATATGCGGCCCGGCCTCGACATGCACCGTGATGTGGTCAGCGCCCGCCTCGGCGAAGGCTTCGAGATATGGGTCGCACGGCGCGATCATGAGATGCACGTCGAACGGCTTGCGGGTATGCGGCCGCAGCGCCTTTACCATGCCGGGCCCGATGGTGATGTTCGGTACGAAATGCCCGTCCATCACGTCGACGTGGATCCAATCGGCGCCGGCCTGGTCGACGGCATGCACCTCCTCGCCGAGCTTGGCAAAATCGGCGGCCAGGATGGATGGGGCGACGGTAAGCGTACGATGCATCGGTATCTCCGCAACGGCGTCACGGCGGCTGCCCAAGGACGCCGCGGAACTTCGTCGATCAGTGCTGCAATTCGAACTCGCGTTGACGACTTAAGGTCCGCCTAACATGACATACACGGGCCCGCAACGATCGGCGGTGCTGGGCCCAGGAGTGATGTGCCTACAATTTAGGGCGGCAGAATATGCCGACCATGATCGCCACCCGGCACAAGTTGCCGCTTGCGGGCGCAAATCGCGCTGAAATTCCGGCGAATTTTGCAATACAGGTCGGCACGGCTCTTGCTGACAGTCATCCGGATCGCCACGCGACCCGCTGACTTTGGCGCACAGGCCGCGCCAAAGAGCGGGATCGCTGATGCAGGAGCCAAATCGATGTTTTTTCTGGCCGGGGCCGCATCGAGCGTGCTCGACATCTTGGGTTCGTTGCGGCAGGCGTCGGGCGCGCAGTCGGGTTCCGCCGCAAGTGCAACAACCCCCAACCAGACTCCGTTCAACATCCCGGCGCCCAGCACGGGTGACGCCGGCGAAAACTTCGGTCCTACCGCGGCAGGCGCTGGTCCGACCGGCGCCGCCGGTGGCTATTGGTCGTCTGCCGACACCATGAGTGCCCTGTTATCGGCCCAAAGCCAGTCCACAACCGCGACGACAGGCGACCCGACGAACACCGATTTGGCCGGGGCAGCGATGCAGGGCGGCCCGCTTGGAGTCCGTCACGCCGGCGGAATCGCACAGTTGCTCCAGGCGCTGGGTGCCCAGTCCGGTACCGACCAGGACGTCGCCGGCACCGACGGTTCAACCGGGAGCTCCGATGGTGCGACAGTTATGCCGTCGGGTTTCAGCTTCCCGATTTCGCCGCCGTTCCTCGATTCCGCGAACAGTTCGGCAGCATCGACTGGATCAACATCGACAGGACTAGACCTACTCCCGGCCAATCCCCTGGAACGTCTCATCAATGCACAGGCTCAGTTGTTCGCGGCAGCCACGGCCGGACAGAATTTGTCGCGGACGGCGTGACCGTTGTTCCGGTTTTCACGAGGGCGCAATCGCGGCCGCGGTGGAGCGGCGGGACCCGTTGTGCCACGGTGTCCATCGGGTCCGACTGTGCTCGTTTCCTGTCGTGCAGCGGTACGGGTGCAGACGATGTCTTGAACTCCCACATACAGGTGCGCACTAACCTCGGCCCACCCATCTTCGGCTTGTCGAAGAGTCGAAATCCCCAGCGATCGAAACCCCCAAAGGTCGAATCCGACAACATAGGCGAAAATTGAACCATCAACCGACCCCGCGACTCGAAAATCCAAACGATCGGCCTTGGCAAAGGACGTTTCATGGCTCGCACTGACGCGATCGTGCTTGGCGCTGGCATCGTGGGCGTCTCGGTGGCGCTGCATCTCGTCAAGCGGGGCCTCACGGTCGCGCTTGTCGAGCAGGGCGAGCCGGGCCGCGCCACGTCCTACGGCAATGCTGGAATCATCGAGGCCAACACGCTGTTTCCGGCTGCATTTCCTGGCGGTCTCAAGTCGCTGATCCGGATCGCTTTCAAGCAGGCGCCGGAAGCAAACTATCACGCGGGCTTCCTCGCTCGGATAGCCCCCTGGCTATTGGCGTTTCGCCGTCATTCGACGCCCGAGCGCCTGGTCGCGACCATGCGGGCCATGCGGCCGCTGTTCGCGCATGCGATCACGGAACACGAAGCCCTGATGGCGGAGGCGGGCGCCGGACGCTACTTGCGCCGTACCGGTTGGCTCAAGCTCTATCGCAGCGACCGCGGCTTCGCCGGCACCGCGCGCGAACGCAGCCTTGCCGAGGAACTCGGCCTGCCCGTCCGGGTCATGGACGTCGAGGCCGCGCGCGAAATTGAGCCTGCGCTGGCGCCGGTGTTCCGTCACGCGGTGTTCTGGGAGGAGGCCGCGAGCGTGTCGAACCCGCTCGCCGTCACCCGCGCCTATGCGGCGCGGTTTGCGACACTTGGGGGAGTGGTTGTCAGGGGCGATGCCAGGACGCTGCATCGTGCGGGGGCGCGGTGGCGAGTTGAAACCGCGCAGGGTCCGATTGATGCGGAGGCCGCCGTGGTGGCGCTTGGGCCCTGGGCGCCCGATCTGCTTCGCCCGCTCGGCATCAGGCTGCCGCTCGCCGTCAAGCGCGGCTATCACCGACATTTCGCTCTGCGCGGAAATGCCAACCTGGCGCGACCCGTTCTCGACGCCGACAACGGCTATTGTCTCGCACCGATGGAGCAAGGCATCCGCATTACCACCGGCGCCGAATTCGCCCCCCGCGATGCCGCCCCGACGCCGGTGCAACTCGACCGGTTGTTGCCGCGAGCCCGCGACCTGTTTCCCCTTGGCGACGCGGTCGAAGAAAAACCCTGGCTCGGCGCGCGTCCGTGTTTTGCGGATTCTCGCCCCGTCGTCGGCCGAGCCCCGGACAAACCCGGCCTCTGGCTCGCCTTGGGGCATGGCCATTCGGGTTTAACGCTCGGGCCCGTCACGGGCCGTCTCATCGCCGAGATGATGACCGGAGCAACGCCGTTCTGTGATCCCACGCCCTATGGCGCGGAACGGTTTGCGAGGGCGTGAGAGTGGATAGTCGTGATCACTCTCCGCTGATCGTGCGCACCACGCTTTCGGTCGGTTTGCCGCCGGTCAACGTCGGCAGCTTGTTCTCCTTGAGCACGGCCTCGTCATACTGCGCAAGCGTGGTGAGCGTGCCCTTCGGCACCATATGCACCACCTTGAAGCCGTTCTTTTGCAGTTGACCGAGGATTTGCGGCAGCGCAATCGAGGTCACCTTCTGGAAATCATGCATCAGGATGATGCCTTTGCCGAGCTTGTTTAGCTTGCCGATCAGTGACTTCGCGAGTTCGTCGGGCTTCTTGATCTTGAAGTCCCAGGAATCAATGTCAGTGGAGAAGCTCGCGATGTTGCGCCCGCCGAGGTAGGTAAGCATCTCGGGTGGATGGCGCAGGTCGGGGAAGCGGAAGAATGGCGCCGTCGGGGCGCCCGCCATCATGTGCACCGCGCTCGCGCCCTTTTCTATTTCCTCGATCGCGGCATCCTGTCCGCCTTTTTTCATCGCGGCCTGCAGGTCGGCATGTGACCAGGTGTGGCTGCCGATCGTGTGGCCGGCCGCGACCACCTGTTTCAGGATTTCCGGGTAGTACGTCGCGTGCTTTCCGATCGGGAAGAACGTTGCCCGCAGGCACTGGTCTGCAAGCGCCTTGAGTACTGCCTGGGTATTGTTGAGCCAGGGGCCGTCGTCGAAAGTGAGCACGACCTCATGGTCGCGCAGGAAGTCATAAGTCTTGAAATGCTGGGAACCAAAGCCCGGCCCTCCCGCAGTGTCGATCTCGACCACACGTGAAACCCCCATGGCATTGGGGTTGTCGCACGCGATGGCCGGTTTCGGCGGAGTCGCAGCCTGGGGCGGTGTTGCTTGAAGCGGCGCAGCTTGTGGCGGTCGGGCGGTCGGCTGCTGGGGTTGCGGTACTGGCGCCTGAGCGACGGTGGCGGATTGGGGCGTTGAAGGTGCGAGCGCGCCCGTCGGTTGTTGGGCCGGACGGCCCTGTTCGGGCCACGCCAGGGCGGTTCCACGAGGCGCCTGAACGGCGCTGTCGGATTTTGGCGCGGACACAGCTGCTGCGGTCGATTCGACCTGCGCGGGGCTCCGCGTTGCGGTGCCGAACCACAGACCTTGCACGATGCCGTAGGCCGCGGCCGATGCAACCGATATGACGACGATAGCTCCGCCTATGACGACTTGGCGCTTCATGTTACGTCCTCACATGCCGTCGCCCCCCGGCGACCGGTTCCGCGCTGCTCCGGCGAGCGCCCATTTAATCGGCCCCCACCGATCTCGCCAGGGTGCCCGATTCTCAATGATTCTTTATATAAACAAATTCTTAGTTTCCAACCCGACTGTGGCCCGCCGCGATGCATATTTGGTGGGTACTTTGTGTCAAATGCGGCGAAACGCGGGAGTTTTTTCTGCTTTGCATCCAGCGCGGGTCGGCTCGTCATCCAAGCATTGAGGCGGATCTGCTCGGGCGCAGATCCCGCAAGCGAGGTAGCTTGGATTGAGCGCAAGCCAAATCCGGGACCGCTCTATCACCTCAGCCGCCCATGGAAAGGACGCCCCAGCGTTTCGCTTGCGCTCAACGCGGGCCACCGAAGCTGGCCGCCGGGCGTGAAATCGGGGCTTTAGAATTTTCGCCTATAACCCGGTAGAGATTGTGGAAAGTCCAGAGCGGTCGCTTCGAACACCCCGCGTGCGACGGCGCGAGCCACCACGTGGGCAGCGGCGGTTCCGATCGCCGTCAGGTCGAACGGCAAGTTCGCAACCGCGCGCTGTCCGGTCGCAGCTGCGAATACGACGTCGCCGTCGAGTGGGGTGTGGACCGGCTGGATGGCGCGGGCGAGCCCGTCCTGAGCCATGACGGCGAGGTGTCTCGCCTGCGCCTTGGAGAGCGCAGCGTCGGTTGCCACAACGACCAGTGTGGTATTCTGCCGCGGCGCCCCCTTGGTCCGGGCCGCAAGCGCGCGAGCCGGCACCGTCGCCGGAAACCCGTGGCCGCCGAACTCGCCGTTTTGCTCATAGGGCGCTGCCCAGAACCACGGTCCGTCACCGACCACGGCGCTTCCGGCGGCATTGACGGCCGCGAGCGCCGCAACCGTGAAGTTGGCGTCGGTGATGGACGACGCCGATCCGATGCCGCCTTTGAAATTCACAGTCGTGGCGCCGAGTCCTGCACCGACGCTGCCCAGCGCGAAGTCCGCACCTGCGCGCGCGGCCGCCGCGTGGCCAAGCTCCCGATAGGGCGGGTAGCGGCCCCAATCCTTATCGCCGCCATTGAGGAGGTCGAACAGAATCGCGCCGGGCACCAGCGGCACCCGCGCGGTTCCCACCGCGTATCCCCGTCCGATCTCGCGCAGATAAGCCTGCACTCCCGATGCGGCATCGAGCCCGAACGCTGATCCGCCGGACAGCGCGATGGCGTCGATGCGCTCGACGGTGCGGGCGGGCTCAAGGAGGTCGGTTTCACGCGTGCCGGGTCCGCCGCCGCGCACGTCGACGGCAACGACGAGCGGTGCATCGAACACGATGGCCGTGACGCCCGTGGCCGCGCGTTCATCTTCGGCATGGCCGACCCGGATGCCGGGGATGTCGGTGAGGAGATTGCGAAGGATTGGGATCACAATGTCTGGCTTTTTCGTCGCGATCGCTGCACGCACGCTGCCTTGGAACGGAGACCCTATGTAGCATATTGGTGCGCCGGTGGACCTCAGTAGAACGAGGAGTGCGTGCGCCAATGCGGGCAATCACAACTCGATCACGACCGCGTTTCACTCGCCTCGCGGCCTTGCTTCGCTCAACCGGTTGGCGCATTTAGGGGGCCATGACCGCCGATGTGTCGATTGCCGCAGCCCTGTTCGCCGGGGTGCTGAGTTTCCTTTCCCCGTGCGTGCTGCCGCTCGTCCCGCCTTACCTGGTCTATCTCGCCGGTGCCTCGCTGGAACGGCTGGCCGACGCCGAACCAGAGCCGATGGTGCGGGTCGACACCGTGCTTGCCGCGTTCCTGTTTGTCGCCGGTTTCTCGACCGTGTTCATCGCGTTCGGCGCGAGCGCGAGCGCGATCGGGGTGCTTGTGCAGGCGTGGTCAGCACAGCTCAGTATTGTGGCCGGAATCGCCATCATTATCATGGGCCTGCATTTCCTCGGAATCACCCGCTTCGCCCTGCTGATGTTCGAAAAGCGGGCCCCGATGGCACGGCCGGTTGGGCTGTGGGGCGCCTACGCGATGGGGCTTGCCTTCGCGTTTGGGTGGACGCCGTGCATCGGGCCGATCCTCGCGGCAATCCTGGCGGTGGCGGCCTCTAAGGAGACGGTGACCAAAGGCGCCGGGCTGCTCGCCGTCTATTCCGCGGGTCTCGGCATTCCGTTCATCCTCGCGGCGCTCGCTGTGGAACCCTGCGCGGCCTTCATCGCTCGCTTCAAGCGCCACCTGCAAATGGTGGAGAAGGCGATGGGCGGCCTTTTGGTGCTCACCGGGATCGCGTTCCTTACCGGCTTCATCAGCGAGGCGAGCTATTATCTGCTGGAGTGGTTTCCGGCGCTGGGGCGGATCGGGTAGCGGGACGGCGCACGTCCCGCCCGCCCTTTTTAAACAAATTACGCGGCGCCCGCCGTTCGGTGCAAAAGGCGGGCGGGACGCCCGCGGTCCAAATGCATCTACTCGTTTTCGAAGTAGCTGATTTTGCCGTCCGGTCCCTTCTTCCACGTGTAGAGGACGTAGCGGTCCTTTTTCTTGCCGCCGATGATGTAGCCGTCGTTTGACACATCGCCCTTCTTGTCGAACGAAATGCCGCCTGCGACGGTGTCGAACACCTTGCCGGAATGCATCACGTCGGCGACCTTCTTGGGGTCGAGTGATTTCGCCTGCTCGGCCGCCTGCTTGATGATCTGTACCGCGGCGTAGCTGTAGAGCGTATAGGCCTGGGGCTCGAAACCGCGCTTCTTGCGGAACAGCTCAACGATCTCCTTGTTTTTCGGATTGTTGCGCGGGTCGGGCGAGTAGGTCATCAGCGTACCATCGGCGCCGGGGCCGGCGATGGCGGCGAATTCGTCGTCGGCAAGGCCGTCGCCGCCCATCAGCGGCGCCCTGACGCCCTGGTCGCGCATCTGGCGCAGGATAATGCCACCCGTGTCGTGCAGCCCGCCCCAATAGACGAGGTCCGGATTTGCTGCCTTGACCTTGGAAACGAGGGCGGTGAAGTCCTTATCGTCCTTGTTCACGCCCTCGAACATGACCTCCTTGAGGCCCTTTCCGTTGATCGCCTTGCGGGTCTCCTCGGCGAG
>Ga0070734_10001053_pt1 | contig 44389 bp, 38 predicted proteins | sample Coa_R1_8_FD_66444 | JGI IMG/M metagenome (GOLD analysis project Ga0070734, IMG submission 66444) | Surface soil microbial communities from Centralia Pennsylvania, which are recovering from an underground coalmine fire - Coalmine... | ecosystem: Environmental > Terrestrial > Soil > Unclassified ...
GCCCAGTCGAGGGGCGCCGGGCGGCGGGACACCACGAACCCGTTCGGCTTCCCCAACCCGATCTTCCGTACGCTCCGCGCCCAAGGCAAGGTCCAGGACGCGCTCGCCCTCTACCAGGCGGGAGGGACCAACCGCGACGGGCAGCGCTATCCCTTTCCCGCGGCGTGGGAGGCGGAGATGGCGCACTCGCGCGAGTGGACCGACCTCCGCCTACTGCTCGGCGTCGTGCGCGAGCTCGGCGGGCAGCCGCTCGTCTGGACCGTGCCCATGTCGGGCTTCTACGACGACTACACGTCGCTGGCGGCGCAGGCGCGACAGGGCTACTACGATCACTACGAGCACACGGCGCGGGCGGCGGCCGTGCCCTGGCTCGACTTCCGCGATCACGACGAGGATCCCTACTTCCTGACCGACATGGGCGCGCACTTCAGTGCACGGGGTTGGGTTTTCGCCGATCGGGCGCTGGACATGTTCTGGCACGGGCAGCCGATCGACCGCATCCGGGACGCCTTGACGGCGCTCGGCCGGGCGGTGCCGGCGCCCGCGCCGCTGGTGACGGCGGCGGGAGGGGTTGGTCCGGGATGACGCCGAACGACACGGGCCGGCGCGTGCTCGAGATCCTGGGCGAGGTGACGGGCGACACGGCGGTGCTCGGGGACCCCGATCTGCCCCTCTACGCTTCGGGCCTGCTCGACTCGCTCGGGGTCGTGACGCTCATCGTGCGGTTCGAGGAGGCGTTCGGACTGTCGATCTCCCCCGCGGAGCTCGACAAGCAGATATGGTCGACCCCGCGCGCGCTCGTCGCGGACATCGAGCAGCGGCTCGCCGGGAGCTGACGGCGGTGCGCACCGATGTCCCCCGCCTGTGGCCGCCGGCCGTGAACCGCCTCCGTCAGCGCCTGGAGCGCGCCTGGGCCCGCGATCCCGTACGCCTCGCCGCGCTCACCCTGTACTACCTCGCGATCATCGGCGGGCTCGCCGCGATCCACGGCGGCGCGCACGTCGTGTCCCCGCCGTTCGTGTATCAGGGGTTCTGACTCGCGCCCACGTGTCGGACCTCCACGCCCCTCGCGAGATGCCGGCCGCCGGCCGTGCCGTGGACGCGATGTTCGCACGCCTCTTCGCGCCGCGCGCCGCCGGCCGGCCGGCCGTCGTCGGCGCCGACGGCGGTCTCGACCGCGCCGAGCTGCTCGACCGCGCCGCCCGCCTGGCGGCCCGCCTGCGCGCGGACGGCTCGCCGGTGCTGGTCTACGGGCACAAGCAGCCGGCGGTCGTCGTCGCCTTCGTGGCGGCGCTGCGCCGCGGACGGCCGTACGTCCCGCTCGACTCGTCGACGCCGCCCGGCCGGGCCGCGCGGATCGTGGCGACGGCGCAGCCCGGCGACGCCGTGCTGGCGGAGGAGCCGCCCCGGGCGCTGGCCCGGGAGCTCGGGGCGCGCGGCGTGTCGGTGGTGTCGCTCGACGCGCTGGCGGCCGCCGTGGCCGGGCCGGGAGGGCCGCCCGCTCCCGCGCCGCAGGCGCCCCGCGTGCCTGCTCCCGAGGCGCCGGCCTACGTGCTGTTCACCTCGGGCACGACGGGCGATCCCAAGGGCGTGCCCATCTCCTATCGAGCGCTCGGTCACTTCACCGGGTGGCTGCTGGCCACGCACGCGTTCGTGCCCGACGGAGAGACGTTCCTCAACCAGGCGCCGTTCAGCTTCGACCTCTCGGTGATGGACCTCTACGGCGCCCTGCTGACCGGCGGAACGCTGTTCACGATCGGACGCGACGAGGTGGCCGATCCGCGACGGCTCTTCCGCCGTCTCGACGGCGCGCCGCTGACCGCCTGGGTCTCGACGCCCTCCTTCGCCCGCTTCTGCCTCGCCGAGCCGCGATTCGCGCAGGCGATGCTCCCGGCGCTCCGCCGCTTCCTCTTCTGCGGCGAGACGCTTCCCCCGAGGGTGGTGCGCGAGCTGCTCGCGCGCTTCACGCACGCCGAGGTCTGGAACATGTACGGCCCGACGGAGGCCACGGTCGCCGTGACGGCCGTGCGCATCGATACGGCGCGCGCGGCGGCGGAGCAGCCGCTCCCGGTCGGCCGCCCGGCGCCGGGCACCGAGGTGTGGATCGCCGATGTCGCCGAGCCCTCGCGGCGCCTGCCGGCCGGCGCGCAGGGCGAGATCGTCATCGCCGGCCCGCAGGTCGCGTCCGGGTACCTGCCGCCTCCGCAGGGCGCGCCGTCGGCCGCCGAGCCGAGCCCCTTCTTCGCGCTGTCCGACGGCCGCCGCGCGTATCGCACCGGCGATCTCGGGACGATCGACCAGGCCGAGGGGCTCCTGTGGTGCGCCGGGCGGCTCGACCGCCAGATCAAGCTGCACGGCTACCGCATCGAGCTCGAGGAGATCGAGGCGCGGCTGCGGGCGGTGCCCGGGGTGCGCGACGGCGCCGTGCTCGCGGTCGAGCGCGACGGGCGGGCCGACCATCTCGTCGCCTTCGTCGTCGGCGCGGCCGACGGCCCGCCGCTGCCCGCCGACGGCCGCGCGCTCACCCGGCACGTGCGCGCGGCGCTGGCCGAGTGGTTGGGCGACCACGCCCTGCCGCGTCTCGTGCGCGGGGTGGACACGCTGCCGCTCACGGCCAACGGGAAGGTCGATCGCGCGGCGCTTCGCGAGATGCTGCGGTGATCCCGTACGCCGACTTCGGCTACTTCCTGCTCCTGCTCTATCCGCTGCTCGCGCTGGTCGTTCTCGGCCTCCTCGGCTGGTTGCGGCGCCCGAGCGTGCTGGCCCTGAGCCTCGGCATCGCCGCCTTCCAGTATGCCAACCCCCTCGGGGACGCGCAGGCGGTGGCGGCCGGGATGCGGCAGCTCGTCTTCTTCGCCGCCTACGTGGTCGCCAGCGTGACGCTCGTCCGCGGGTACGCGGCGCTCCGCGGGCGGTGTCCCGAGCAGCCGCTCTTCTACGCCGCGGTGACGCTCGCGCTCGTCCCGCTCGTGTGGGCGCGGCTCTATCCCGCGGCGGTGGCGCACGGCCTCGTGGGTCGTGCCGTCGGCCCCGGGAAGGCGCCGCTCGCGCCCGGCGTCCCCTCGGGGCTCTTCGACGCGTTCGGCTTCCTCGGCATCTCGTACATGACCCTGCGCGTGGTCGACGCCATCATCGTGCTGCACGACGGGGTGGTGAAGGGCACCCCGCGGGTCGCCGACCTCGCCAGCTATCTCGCCTTCGCCCCCACGATCAGCGCCGGACCGATCGACCGCTTCCATCGCTTCACCCGGGCGCTCGACGCGCTCCCGCGCCGCCGCGCCGACTACCTGCGCGACCTCGAAGCGGGCGTGCACCGCATCGCCCAAGGCTTCCTCTACAAGTTCATCGTGGCGTACTCGATCTACCGCCACGCGCTCGTGCCGCTCGCGGGGCGCCCGGGGCTCCTCGCCGGCACGGCGTACATGTACGCCTTCAGCCTCTACCTCTTCTTCGACTTCGCCGGCTACAGCGCGTTCGCGGTCGGCGTCGGCCGCTTCTTCGGGATGCCCGTGCCGGAGAACTTCCGCGCCCCGTTCGCGAGCCGCAACTTCCGCGAGATGTGGGACCGCTGGCACATCAGCCTCTCCTGGTGGCTGCGCGACCACGTGTACATGCGCTTCATGCTGAGCGCCGCGCGCCGCCGGTGGTTCGGCGGCGACCGCCGGCGGGCGCACGCGGTCGGGCTGCTGCTCACGATGGCGCTCATGGGCTGCTGGCACGGCCTCGAGCCGCAGTACCTCGTTTACGGCCTCTACCAGGGCGTGATGCTCGTCGGCTACGACGTCGTCGGCCGGTGGAACCGGCAGTACGGGTGGATCGCCGAGGGCGCCTTCACCGACGTCGCCGGCACGATCCTCACGGCGAATCTCTTCTGCTTCGGCCTGCTGATCTTCTCGGGGCGGCTGTTCGGGGGACATTGATCGCGCGGGCGTCCCGGCGCCGGATGCGTGCGGCCTCGACCAGGATCAGGTGGCGCACGCCGAGGGGGTCGAGGGAGGACGAGCCCAGGATCGAGCCGTGGGTGAGGCCCGGCACGACCGCGCAGGCGGCCGCGTAGCGGCGCTGGCGCAGGAACCGGCAGAGCGCCGCCGTCGGCTGGTCGTAGAAGAAGTCGTCGTCGCTGCCGCAGTAGAGGTGCAGCTTGCCCGCGAGCGCCTCCTCGAGCGCGGGGCCGCCCGCGTCGAGGACCGCGTGCACGTCGAACGCGTGCCACGCCTCGAGGGTCCGCTCGTCGAGGCTGCCGTCCGTGCGATCGAAGAGGCGCAGCGGGAGCCCGTCGGCGCCGCGCGGGCTCCAGGCGAACTCGTACGAGGAGATGAGCCCACCGCGCGCCGGGTCGTCGTCCACGTGCTGCATGAAGCGGCGCATGGTGACGTCGTGCTCGCGGTCGAGCCAGCGGGGCGCGCCGTTGCGCTGCGCGTAGAAGCTGTCGGTGGAGCCGGGGGTGACGTCGACCTCGTAGAAGTGCCGGAAGTCGAGCGGGTCCGGCGAGACGGCCCACACGGAGCGGAAGAACGTCGGGTGCGCGACCTGGAGCCAGACGGCGGCCCACCCCCCCGACGAGTAGCCCTCGAGGAAGCGGCTCGCGGCGGAGCCGCCCACGCCGAGCAGCGCCTCGACGTAGGGGATGAACTCCGTGACCAGCGCGGTGCTCCACGGGCCGTTGTTCTCCGAATCGGTGAAGTAGCCGTAGCCGCCGTTGACGGTTGGATCGAGGAGCACGTGGGCCATCGCCAGGCTCGGGAAGCGAGCGCTCAGCGCGGCAAAGTCGCCGAGCGTCGTCCACGGGGTCCTGAAGCCGCCGTAGTAGGGCAGGTGGTACATCACGGCGCACGGCGACGTCGCCCGCCGGCAGCGCCGCGGGACGAAGACCTTGGCCCTGATCGGCATCGGCATGCCCCAGAAGCGGGACAGCAGATCGCTCGTGAGGGACACGGTCTGGAAGGCCGCGGCCGGCGCCGGCCCGATCGCGAGCAGCACGAGGCCGGTGACGAGCACGACGAGGCGCCGCCGCACCGTTCGAGTCCCCATCGCTCGGAGCCCATAGCAGGACGGCGGTGGCGGCGGAACCGGCGCGGCGGCCGGGGCCTGCGCCCCGGCCGCCCGCGAGGAGCCGGTCGAAGGTCAGAACGATGCGAGCCAGTCCCCGCATTCCGCCTCGGCCCGGCCGAGGACGTCGTCCAAGTCGGAGGCACACCCGGGCGAGAGCTTGCCGCGGCGCAGGAGGTGCGCTCGGATCGCCTCGGTTCTCCTGAGCAGCCGGCTCGCCTGCGCGACGAATCGCCGCGTGCGGTGATCGCCCCGGAGTCGCCAGGCCGCCGTCAGTGCGTTGCGCGTCTTGGCGATGTGCCTGATCACGCCGCCGGGAATCGACTCGCCGCCGCACATCGGCGTCTGGAGGATGCAGTTGAGGTTCGCGAAGCGCGTCGTCGCATCGCAGTCGCCCTGGTCGCAGGGGGTCGGGTGGCAGGAGAGGGGCGACTCGAGCTGACAGCTCGAGGAGCAGCCGTCACCGTTGGCGGTATTCCCGTCGTCGCATTGCTCCCCGGGCTCGAGGATGCCGTTGCCGCAGGTGGCGGCGGCACCCGTCCCCGGATGCGCGCGGTGGCACGTGGCGTCGCACGGGTCTCCCGGCGTGCCGTTGGCAGGCCCGTCGTCGCACTGCTCGCCCGGATCGACGACGCCGTTGCCGCAGCTCCCCGCGCACGTCCCCACCATCGCCGCGCCCGCGGATCCGGCGGCCGCGCAGGCCTCGAAGGCCCCGATGTCGCACCGCGGGCCCTGGGGTCGCGTCACGCCGCGCTGGTCGGTCGCCTCACAGGCGGGGTCGCCGCTGCCCGGCGGCGCGGGATTCGCGGCGTCGATCGCCGCGCTGCCGGCAAGCAGCGCGTGCGTCGGCGTCGGGCCGCCGTCGTCCTGCAGGGGCGCCAGCTTCGCCTCCATGTCGATGAGGTCGCCGCTCGTGTCCCCGTCGAAGGTGCAGCCGGTCGTGTCATGGATCAGGTTGAAGCCGCGAGAGGTGAGCGTGCCCTGGCAGTCAGGGCCGGCGTTGTCGGCGAGGAGGCTGTTGAAGAACACGAGCTGCCCCTGGTTCTCGACGCCGGTGAGCGTGTTTTCGGCGACCGTCGTGTTGCTCAGCGTGGTGGTCCCGAGGTTGAAGATGCCACCGCCGGCGCCGTCTGCAGTGTTGCCGCTGACCGTGACGTTGCGCAGGTCGGCGGTGCCGGTGTTGTCCACGCCGCCGCCGGCGTTGTGCGCGACGTTGCCGGCTACGGTGCTGCGCACCAAGGCGACGACGCCGAGAGCGTTCTCGACGCCGCCGCCCACGTCGGCCGCCTGGTTTCCTGTCACCACGCTCTCGACGAGCTTGAGCGTGCCGCCCGTCACCCGGATGCCGCCGCCGTCGTCGGCGGAGCCGTTCTGCACGGTGACGCCGCTGATGACCGCAGCCCCGTCGGGCAGGATGTCGAACGCCCGGTCGCGGTGGTTGGCGTCGACGATCGTGGTCGCGGCACCCGCTCCCACGATGCTGATCGAGCTGGTGATGTCGAGGTCGCCGGTGGCGCAGTGATCCTCGCCGCTGCCTTCCAGGCTGACGACGTAGGTGCCGGCGGGGAGCTGGATCACGTCGGGGCCGGGAAGGCTGTTGGCTTCCTCGATGGCGGCGCGCAGGGTGCAGTCGCCGCTGCGGGTGGTGCAGCGGCCGTCTCCCGGAACGGCGTCCGGCGCGTCCGCCGTGCTGTCGACGGTGAACGTCGCCGCCGACACCCGCCCGAGAGCCGGCGGCACGCAGAGGCCGATCGCAGCCGCCCCGTAGATGAGCCAGCCATGTCTGTGTCTCATGGATTTCCCTCCTTGGCGTCTGATGTGGGCGCGCCGGTGCGCCCGATGCGTCCGGCCGCCGCGCTAGGGTGGCCTGATGGTGTGGTGATCCATCGCTCCTCCTTCCCCGAGTGGAGGCCCCGGCACGGCCGTCGCGACGCATGACGCCCGCGCGGAGCCCGCTCCACCCACGAGGGAAGCCCATCGGCGCCTCGACGCGCGCCATCGCGCGCCGCCGGCGCAGGGGCTCGTTACGGCTTTCACGTTAGCGTACGACGCACCGCCGGCAATACCGGGAAGCGGTGAGCGGCGGCGCGGAAGGAACTACACGCCGGCTGTAAGCTCTACACCCGTGGGCGCTCGCGCCGCGGCGTTTCGATGCTCGGGCGTTGGCATGCCACCTGCTGTATTCCCGGCGCCGACTCGAGCGGCGAGGAGGGGCGATACCATGAGAGCGACGGCACCGGAGAACAGGCGGCAGCGGCGGCACGTCATCGGGCTCGCCATCGCAACGGCGGCGCTCACGGCCGCGCCGGCACTTGCGTCGCGGCGCCGCCGCGATCCGACGACCACGACGAGCACCACCACCACGACGACCGTCGCGGTGACGACCACCACGACACCGGGGGCATGTCCAGAGGCGGCGACGTTCGCGTCCATCGATTGCCGGCTCGCGGCGCTCGTCACGTCGCTCACGACCACCCCCGATATCGGGCCTACGCAGGCGGTGATGCTGAGCCAGATCCGCCGCGCCCGGAAGTGGATCGACGCGGCCTCCAGCGCCGGCACCGCACGCAAGCGGCACGCGTTCCTCAAGCACGCGATCACCGCCCTCGAGGCGTTCCGCTTCCGCACGCGATCGTTCCGCGGGCGCAAGACCATCGGCAAGGACACGCGGCTGCAGCTCGTGCAGGCCGCGCAGTCCCTGCTCGCGGACGTCGAGACCCTCGCGGCGTCGCCGAGCGGCGCCTTCCTCGATTGAACCGTCAGGGCAGGACGGCGAGCGGATCGGGGGGTCGCCGGGGGTCGAGCACGGCAAAGGCGAGCGTGCGCGCGCTGCTCACCGCGTAGACCGCCGCGGCGATCGCCAGCGCGAGCGTGCCCGCGAGGAGCAGAGGCGCGAGGTCGGCGAGGAGCCCGCAAGCCAGCGCGCCCGTGCCGAGGTTGAAGGCGATGAAGACGGCGGGCTGCACGCTCGTCGGGACGCCGAGCACAGCGAGCGGAACGGGCCGGCGGCGCCGCTCGCTCCGCGTGCCCGCGACGAAGCCGGGGAAAAGCTTGTAGGAGACGCCGATCACGAGGTTCGAGAGCCAGCCGAGCAGACCCGCCGCCCCGTAGGCGGCTGCGAGGTGAGCGCCGCCCGCGCTCTGCGCGCCGATGAAAGCGAGCGCCACCCCGGCCGCCGCCGCGGCGAGGCACCAGAGCACGCTGGCGATCGCGTGCCGCGCCGTCCAATCGAGGGGCAGGCGATGGCTGCGCACCACGCGCGCGGCAAGCAGCGCATAGGCCAGGAGCAGGAGCGCGACTCCGAGCGCGGCGGCCCAGACGAGCGCGCTCCGCCGCCAGAGGGCGACGACCAGCGCGACCACGGCCGCCGCCAAGAGCGCGACCAGGCGCCGGCCCGGCTCGGCGACGTCGGCGGTGGGCAGGAGGAACGCGGGGAGGAAACGGAAGGAGAGGGCACACGCCGTGAGGCCCACCCAGCCGAGCGCGGCGAGGTGCGCGTGGGCGGCGAGATTCGTCAGCACATCGCCGCCGAGGAACCCGAGCTGCTTGTCGGCCGCGAGCAGCGTGCCGAGCGCGGCGGCGCCGACCAGTGCGGCCGTCGCCAGGCCCACGCCGATCTCGGCGACCCCGAGGCGCGGGGCCGCGCGCAGCATCGGCCAGAAATTCGCGCAGAAGAGCGCCGCCGAGCCGGCGAGCGTCGCCGCGGCCAAAGTCGCCACCGTCCACGAGCCGGCCCAGAACGCGCCGACCAGGGCTGTCGTGCCGCCGAGGAACGTCGCCCACTGCGCCAGCGCAAGGACGGGAAAGGGCACCGCGCGCTTGGTGAGGCCGGGGACATAGCGGTACAGGACCCCCATCATGACCATGCTGATCCAGCCGAGTGTCAGCATGTGCACCAGCGCGAGCACGTGCGGCTGGTAGAAGTGGACGCGCAGCTCGCCGATCACGGCCGGCGCGAGCAGCAGCGCCAGGGCGAAGAAGCCGACCGCGGGGGCGAAGAAGCACGGCGGCAGCAGCGCCGCGGTCCGATCGGTCGTCTTGGGTCCGTGCGCCGACCGCGCGTCCGACACCGCCACATCATAGCCCGTTGTCGAGACGCGCCGAAGTGCGCAAGATGGATGGGGAGGCGGCGCCATGGACGACGGGCGGGCGACGGAGGGCATCTCACCGTGGTGGCGGCACGGGGCGATCCTGGTCATGATCGCCGGGTTCACGATCCTCTCGATCGTGACGGTCGAAACGTACGGCAACGCCCCGCCCATCCCGGCGCGCGTCGTCGACGCGGCGGGGACGACGCTGTTCACGCGCGCCGACATCCTGCACGGCCAGGAGGTGTTCCTCAAGTACGCGCTGATGGAGCACGGGACGCTCTGGGGGCACGGCGCCTACCTGGGCCCCGACTACAGCGCGGAGTACCTGCACCGGCTGGCGGAAATCGCGCGCGACACGCAGGCGGAAGCCCGATACGGGAAGTCCTACGCCGCGCTCGCAGGCGGCCCGGCGGCGGAGGTCGCCGCGCAGGTCCGCGTCGAGCTCAAGGCGAACCGCTACGACCCGACGAGCGACTCGCTCCGCTTCTCGCCCGGCGAGACGGCCGCCTTCGCCACCCAGCAGCGGGAGTGGCGCGCGTACTTCGACGGGACGGTGCCGCCGCCGGGCCTGCCGAGCGCGTACATCCACCGGCCCGACGAGCTGGCGGCGCTCGCCGCCTACTTCGCCTGGGCGACGTGGGCGACGGTCGCCGACCGGCCGGGCAAAGACTACTCCTACACGAACAACTGGCCCTACGAGCCGCTGGTGGGGAACCTGCCGACGGCGTCGACCTTCCTCTGGAGCGCGCTCAGCGTGATCACGCTGCTCGGCGCGCTCGGGTTCGTGCTCTTCGCTTTCGGCAAGTTCGACTTCCTCGGGTGGAAGGGCGAAGCCGAGCCGGGACACGCCCACGACCGGCGGCTGCTCGGTTGGCGGCCGACCGCGAGCCAGGAGGCGAGCAGCCTCTTCCTCGCCGTCGTGGCCGTGCTGTTTCTGCTCCAGACGCTCGCGGGCGGGGCGCTCGCGCACTATCGGGTGGAGCCGGGCGGGTTCTACGGCTTCGACCTCTCGCGCTGGCTGCCGTACAACCTGCTGCGGACCTGGCACCTCCAGCTCGCGATCTTTTGGATCGCGACCGCGTGGGTGGCCGGCGGCCTCTTCTTGGCGCCGCTCGTCGGCGGCGGCGACCCGCCCGGGCAGCGCGCGGGCGTCTTCGTGCTGCTCGCCGCGCTCGCCGTCGTCGTCGCCGGCAGCCTCCTCGGCGAGGCGCTCGGCATCAGGGACAGGCTGGGCTCGCTCTGGTTCTGGCTCGGCCACCAGGGCTCGGAGTACCTCGACCTCGGGCGCCTCTGGCAGTGTCTCCTCGCCGTGGGCCTGGTCTTCTGGCTCTTCCTCATGTTCCGCGCGCTCCGCCCGGCGATGCGGCGGCCGGGTGAGGGCGGGCTCGCCGCGCTCTTCCTCTACTCGGCCGTGGCCATCCCGCTCTTTTATCTCCCGGCGCTGTTCTACGGCCCCGACACGAACTTCACGGTGATCGACAACTGGCGGTTCTGGATCATCCACCTCTGGGTCGAGGGCTTCTTCGAGCTGTTTGCGACCACACTGGTCGCCGTGATGTTCTTCCAGATGGGCCTGGTGAACGCGACCACCGCCACGCGGCTGGTCTACCTCGACGCGATCCTCTACCTCGGCGCCGGCATCGTCGGCACCGGACACCACTGGTACTTCACGGGTCAAGGGACGCTCAACATGGGGCTCGCGGCCTGCTTCTCGGCGATGGAGGTCGTGCCGCTCACGCTGCTCACGCTCGACGCCTGGGACTTCGTGAGCCTGCGCAACCGGCAGTGCCCCGAGTGCGGGCAGGCGTTCGCCGCCCGCCAGCGCTGGGCGATCTACTTCCTGATGGCCGTCGGGTTCTGGAACTTCGTCGGTGCGGGCGTCTTCGGCTTCCTCATCAACCTGCCGATCGTGTCCTACTTCGAGGTGGGCACGCTGCTCACGAGCAACCACGGTCACACCGCGATGTTCGGCGTCTTCGGCATGCTCGCGCTCGCCGTGCTCGTCTTCTGCCTGCGGGCGCTGCTCGACGACGCCCGCTGGCGGCGCGTGGAGCCGCTCGTCGGCGTGGGCTTCTGGGGGCTCAACGGCGGCCTCGCCCTGATGGTCGTGCTCGATCTCTTTCCGGGCGGCGTGCTCCAGCTCTGGGACGTGCTGACGCACGGCTACTGGCACGCTCGCCGTCTGCCCTTCCTGATGACCGGCACCTTCCACGCTCTCGAGTGGGCGCGCATCGTGGCGGACTCCGCGTTCCTCGTCTTCGGCGTCGTGCCGATCGTCGCGGCGACGCTGCGCGCCGTGGCGGGCGGGATCGCCACGGCCGGGAGCCGGGTCTGAGGCGGTTCAGGGCGCCCGCGGGCCGCCGAGCACCGTTCCGAGCGCGGCGCCCGCGGCGATCAGCCAGGTCGAGCCGAGACGCAGGCGCAAGAGCGCGACCGCTCCCGCCAGCGCCAGGACCGCCGTCGGCACGTCGACGAGCGCGGCGCGGGCGAGTTGCCAGGTGACCACCGCCATGAGCGCGAGCGACCCGACGGTGACCCCGTCGAGGACCGACGCCACGAGGGTCGACCGGCGCAGCGCCGCGACGAACGGGCCGCTCGCGGCGACGAGCACGAACGCCGGCAGGAAGACGCCCGCGGTCGCGACGGCGGCCCCAACCCAACCCGCCAGCAGGTAGCCGACGAAGGTCGCGGTGGTGAACACGGGGCCCGGCGTCACTTGCCCGACCGCCACGGCGTCGAGGAGCTGGCGCTCCGTGAGCCAGCCGAGCCGCTCGACCAGATCGGCACGCAGGAACGCGAGCAACACGTAGCCACTGCCGAACACGAGCGCGCCGACCTTGACGAACACGAGAAAGAGGCTCCCGAGCCCCACGGCGGCCCCCGCCGGCGCGCCACCGGAGAGGGCCGGCAGAACGACCGGGAGCCCCCGGCGCGGGGCGCGGATCGCCGCCAGCGCGATCCCCGCGGCGAGGAGCGCCGTCACCGGGGCAAGGCCCGCGACGCTCAGCGCCGCCGCGCCGAGCGCCACCGCCGCCGAAGCCGCGTCGCGGACGGCCGTCCGCGCGAGCCGCCAGACGGCGTGGAGCACGATCGCGACGACCACCGGCCGTACGCCGTAGAGCACGCCGGCCGCCTGCGGCAGCGCGCCGAAGCGCGCGTAGAGGTGCGCGAGCACGGCGACGAGGACGGCCGCCGGCGCGATGAAGCACGCGCCGCCCAAAAGCAGCCCCGGCCAGCCCGCGCGCACGTAGCCGAGGTAGATCGCCAGCTCGCTCGAACCGGGCCCGGGCAGCACGCTTGCCACGCCGAGCAGGTCGAGGAAACGCTCGCGCGAGAGCCAGCGGCGGCGGACGACCGCCTCGTGCTCCATCATCGCGACGTGCGCGGCGGGGCCGCCGAAGGCGGTGAGGCCGAGGCGCAGGAAGAGCGCCGCGACCTCGCCGAGCGGCGCCCGGCCGGGTGGTCTCTCGCCTCGGCGCATCCCGCGCGCGTAGCACCCGCCGCCGTTGCGGGTCCAGCTTCCGGCCGGCTTGACAGCGCCGACGCACCGACTGTAGCGGACCATCATCGATGAGCCCCCGCCGCAATCGCGCCCCCGGGATCGGCGCGGCGAGACCGTGGGCGGCCGCGGCCGTTCTGCTCGTGCTCGCAGGCGTCGGCTGCCGGCGGGAGCCGCCGCGACCGCCCGAGGGCGTCGTCTTCGTGGTGGTCGACGCGTTGCGTGCCGACCACCTCGGTTGCTACGGCTACACCCGCCGGCCGACTTCACCGCACCTCGACGCGCTCGCCGCCGGCGCCACGCGGTTCGCGCAGGCGATCAGCTCGACGCCGTGGACGCTCCCCTCGCTGGCGACCATGTTCACCTCGCTCTATCCTTCCGTGCACGGGGCAACGCTCGCGAGCGACATCGGCCGCTGGCTGACCGATCACCCCCACTTCAAGCCGGTCACCGTCCTCGACGAATCGCGGGTCACGCTCGCCGAGATGCTGCGTGCGCAGGGCTTCGCCACCGGGGGTTTCGTCCAGGGCTCGTATCCGGCTCCGGAGTTCGGCTTCGGGCAGGGCTTCGAGCGCTACGACGCCAACGTGCATCCGGGGATCCGCTTCAACGTCGACGCGCTGCTCGGGTGGCTCGAGGGCGTGCGTCCGCGGCGGTTCTTTGCCTATCTGCACGTCGCCGAGGTGCATTCACCCTACACGCCGCCGCCGCCGAACGCGTGGTACTCGACGACGAGCCCGGATCCGCGGAACCGTGCGGTGGCGCTCGCGCTCGACGAGGAGCGCGCCCGCTACCGCCGGTGGGACTTCGATCCGGGCTATACCGGGTGGCTCGACGGCACGTGGGAGAGCTTGGCCGCGGCTCGTCGTGGACGGCGGCTCGATCCCCGCGACGTCGAGCACCTCACCGCCATCTACGATCGGGGCATCGCCTACGCCGACTACTGGATCGGCGCGCTGCTCGACGGGCTCACCGATCGAGGGCTCCTCGATCGCACGGTCGTCGTCGTCACCTCCGACCACGGCGAGGAGCTCTATGACCACGGGGGCGTCGAGCACTGCCGGACCTACTACGAGGAGATGATGCACGTGCCCCTCATCGTGCGCGTGCCGGGCCTGGGCCGAGGCCGGGTGGTCGAGCAGGAGGTCGGTCTGATCGACCTCGCGCCGACGATCCTCGACCTCCTGGGCGTGGAGGGCGGGCGGTCGTTGCAGGGACGCAGCCTGGTGCCGCTCATCCGCGGCAAGACGCTCGAAGAGCGGCCGGTGTTCGGCGAGGCGAGCCAGGTCGCGGGCCTGGAAGCCGTGCGGACCGAGGGCTGGACGTACGTGCACGCCGTGGACGGTGAGGAACGGCTCTACGACCTGCGGGCCGACCCGCAGGAGCGAAGCGACATCTGCGCCGGCGAGGCCCCCCGCTGCGCCGCGCTTCGCGAGCAGTTGAACGACCACCGGCAGGCGATGGCGGCGGCGGCCGCGCGGCTGGCGCTCCCCGCACCCGAGCGGGCGCAGGTCGACGAGCGGACGCGCGAGCGCCTGCGGCAGCTCGGCTATGCCGACTGACGCGCTCGGCCCCGAAGCCCTCGCGACGCTCGCGGCGGCGGGCCTCTACGACCCGACGGCGCCGCAGGCGGCGCAGCGCCGCGCGCTGCTCGAGTGGCTCGCCGGCCGGGGCGTCACCGCGGCGGAGATGATCGCGGCCGTCCGGCGAGGCGGGTCGCTCACCGGGCTCGCCGGCGATCTCGCGCTGCGGCCCGGGGGCGACCGCCTGACGCTTGCGGAGGTGGCGGCGCGCGCGGGCCTTTCCCCGCAACGCGTGGAGCACATGCGCCTCGCCGCCGCGCTCCCCGCCGTCGGCCCCGACGAGCCCGCGTTCAGCACGGACGATGTCGCGATCTTCACGGCCTTTGCGCGTGGAGCCGCGCTGTTCGGCGAAGCGGCCCTACGCGACTTCATGCACATCGTCGGGGCGGCGCTCGGACGGGTCGCCGAGGCCGCCGTCTCCCTGTTCGTCGTCAACATCGAGGGCCCCATTCACGAGGCAGGGGGTGACGAGCTGGCGCTCGCGCAGGCGAACCTGCGCGCGATCGGCGCCCTCGATCTCCTCCTGCCCGCGATGCGCTCGCTGTTCCGCGCGCACATGGAGACGGCGATCCGCCGCCTGCGCACGGGCCGAGCGCCGGGCTCCGTCGACCTCGTGCAGCGGACCGTGGGGTTCGTCGACCTCGTGGGCTTCACGAGCCTCTCCCGCCGGCAAAGCGCCCGGGAGCTGGCGGAGCTCCTGCTGCGCTTCGAGGGGCTCGCGCACGACATCGTCGTGGCGCGGGACGGGCGATTGGTGAAGCTGATCGGCGACGAGGCGATGTTCGTCGCGATCGAGCCGACGGCGGCCTGCGACATCGCGCTCACGCTCGTCGATCAGGTCGTGCAGGACCGGGCGGTCACGCCCCGCGGCGGCCTCGCCAGCGGCCTCGTCCTCTCCCGCGGCGGCGACTACTACGGCCCGGTGGTGAACCAGGCCGCGCGCATCGCCGAGCTGGCCGTGCCGGGCGAGGTGCTCGCGACCGCCGAGGTTGCCGCTGCGGCCGGCGCCCGCTTCGGCTTTCAGCCGGCAGGGAAACGCCTGCTCAAGGGGTTCGACGAGCCCGTCACGCTCTTCGCCGCGACCCGCGGCGAGAGCCCCTCCTAGTGCAGGGCGTCGCGGCGGCCGGCCACGACGTCGAGGACGTCGCGCAGCGCCATCAGGTAGCCGTAGTGCCAGTACGCGCGCTCGCGCGTGCCTTCGTCGAGATGCGCCTGCTCGCGGCCGCAGGCCGGGGCATGGCCGGCGAGCCAACCGCGCAGCGCCGCGATGCGCTCCTCCAGCATCTGCGCGAGCGTCGGATGCTCCCCCGACGACCGGGGGGAGTCGGGCCCTTCGGAGTCCACTGGGTCACGTATCGGCAGGACGGCGCCGTTCCTCAAGCGGCGCCCCGTACCGGCAAAGCTTGCGCCAGAGCGTGGCGCGGCCGATGCCGAGGACCCGGGCCGCGTCGACCTGCCGGCCCCCGCAGGCCTCGAGCACGTGCAGCACGTGGGCGCGCTCCACCTCGGCCAGGGTCTGGAGCGCCGGCGTCGCGGCCGCCTTCGAGGGTGGCTCCACGATGCCCTCGGGAAGGTGCTCGAGGTCGACATCGGCCCCGTCCGAAAGCACGGCGCCGTGCTTCACGGCGTTGGCCAGCTCGCGCACGTTGCCGGGCCAACGGTACCGCTCGAGCGCGCGGCGGGCGCGCGGGGTGAAGCGGCCCGTCGCGTGTCCCTCCTGCGCGAGGAACATCTCCGAGAGGGGGCGGATGTCCTCGATCCGCGCGCGCAGGGGAGGCACGGTGAGACCGAAGACGTGCAGCCGGTAGTAGAGGTCCTGGCGGAAGCGCCGACCGGCCACGCAGGCGGCGAGGTCCTGGTTGGTGGCGCAGAGGATCCGGACGTCGACCAGGAACGGGCGGACGTCGCCCACCCGGCGGACCTCGCCGTCCTGGAGCACGCGCAGGAGCTTGGCCTGAAGGGGCAGCGGCATCTCGGCGATCTCGTCGAGAAGCAGGGTGCCGCCGTCGGCGGCCTCGAACAGGCCCCGCTTGTCGGCGCCGGCGCCGGTGAAGGCGCCCTTCACGTGCCCGAAGAGCTCCGATTCGAGGAGGTCGGCGGGCAGGGCGGCGACGTTGACGGCGAGAAAGGCCCGGGACCGCCGCGGGCTGTTGGCGTGGAGCGCCCGCGCCAGAACCTCCTTGCCGACGCCGCTCTCGCCGTGAATCACCACCGGCGCATCGCTGGCGGCGATGGGTGCCGCCTTGACCATGAGCGTGGCCATCGCGGGGCTGTGGGCCACCACCCGCGAGCAGCGGCGGAGCCCGGGGGTGGCGGGGGCGAGGCGGCACACGTTGCACAGCCGAGAGCCCTGCTCGAATGGGACCACGCATGCGGGCTGTTTCATACGTCTCAGTTTGAAGCACCAACGGGGCCTTCGCAAGGAGAGCCCGATCCTGCGCCCGTCTTCCAAAGGGCGGGAACACGGCGTCGGATCCTGGGGGCGGCGCGGCGGTACGGCGGTTGCTTCCGAGGACGTCGGGGCACGACGGCTCCCGGGGGGAATCATGAAGACGACGCGCGGTCTGCTGATCCTGGCGACGCTCCTCGGCGCCGCCTTCTGGCTCGCGCGCCCGCGCGAGAGCCCGGTGGCGACGAGCCTCGCGGCAACCGGCGGCAACCCGCTCGACGAGATCATCCAGCAGCGCGGGCTCACGCCCGACGAGGCGGAGGCCGCGCTCAAGACCTTCGTGCCGCCGGGCAAGTACGACGACTTCGTGATGATCACGTCGGGCGGCCACGCAGGCGACATCATGCTCTACGGCATCCCGTCGATGCGGCTGCTCAAGACGATCCCCGTCTACGCGCCGGACGTCTGGCAGGGCTGGGGCCAAGGGGACGCCGAGTCGGCCGAGGTCCTCAAGAACGGCGCCTTCGGCCCGGGCCTGCCGACGCAGACCTGGGGCGACCTCCACCACCCGCAGATATCGCTCACCAACGGCAAGTACGACGGGGAGTGGATCGCGGCCACCGACAAGAGCGCGGGGCGGGTGGCGATCATCTCGATGAAGGACTTCCGCACCAAGAGCATCTTCAAGATCCCCAACCAGAACTCCGACCACCACGGGGTCTTCACCGACAACAGCGAGTACATCATCGTGAGCACGTTCTTTCCGACGCCCTTCGACCAGCCGAACGGCTACGCGCCCATCGAGGACTACCGCAGCAAGTACAAGGGCGTGGTGAGCTTCCTGCGTTTCGACCGCCAGGCCGGGCGGATCGTGCCCGCGGAGTCCTTCCAGATCGAGCTGCCGCCGTACTTCCAGGACCTGTCGATCGCCGGCCGCGGCCCGTCCGACGGGTATTTCTTCATCAACTCGATGAACGTCGAGATGGCGACCGGCGGCGATCTCGAGGGGAAGCCGCCGATGGAGATCGGCGCCTCGCAGCGCGAGATGGACTACCTCCACGTGATCGACTGGAAGAAGGCCGCCGAGGTGGCCAAGGATCCGACCAAGGTGAAGGTCGTGAACGGCATGAAGGTGATCGCGCTGCCCACCGTGGTGGCGGAGAAGCTCATGTACTTCGTGCCCGAATCGAAGAGCCCGCACGGCGTCGATCTCCCGCCGGGCGGCGAGTACGTGGTCGTGTCGGGCAAGCTCGACCCGCACGTGAGCGTGTACTCGGTCGAGAAGATCAAGAAGGCCATCGCCGAGCAGAACTTCGAGGGGCACGACGACTTCGGGATCCCGATTCTCAAATACGACGCGTGCCTCGAGGCGCACATCCAGGTGGGTCTCGGACCCCTGCACAGCGTCTTCGACGACAAGGGCAACGGCTACACGTCGTGCTTCCTCGACTCGACGGTGGTGAAGTGGACGCTCGGACCGCCGTACAACCCGCCGGAGAAGGCGTGGCAGGCCGTCGACAAGGTCTCGATCCACTACAACATCGGCCACCTCCAGGCGCCGGGCTCCAACACGCGCAAGCCGTGGGGGAAGTACGTCGTGGCACTCAACAAGTGGTCGGTCGACCGCTACCCGCCGCTCGGGCCGCTCCATCCCCAGAACCTCCAGCTCATCGACATCAGTGGACCCAAGATGCGGCTGCTCTCCGACACACCGACCATCGGCGAGCCGCACAACGCCATGATCATCCCCGTCGAGATGCTCCAGGCGTGGACCACCTACCCGGAGACCGGGTTCGACCCGGTGGCGATGCAGAAGTCCCCCTACGCGACCGAGCAGGGCAAGGAGGCCATCGTGCGCAAGGGCAACACCGTGACGGTGAACGGCACCGTCCTGCGCTCGCACTACACGCCGGACATCGTGCGCGTGAAGGAGGGCGATCACGTGGTCTTCAACTGGACCAACGTCGAGACGGCCCGGGACGCGACCCACGGCTTCGGGCTCCACGGCTACAACATCAACCTCTCGATCGATCCCGGTGCGACGGAGCGCGCCGAGCTCGTGGCGAGCAAAGCGGGCGTGTACCCGTACTACTGCACGGAGTTCTGCTCCGCCCTGCACATGGAGTTCACCGGATGGCTGCTCGTCGAGCCGAAAGACGTGGCGAGGAGGTAGACATGCAGCCCGCACCCGTGGCGCCGCCCGAACGGCGCGCGCCGGGGGCGGCGCCCCGGCGCGAGCGCCGGCCCGACCCGGCGGCGAGCCTCACGATCGTCCTGGTGGCCCTCGGCGCGCTCGCCTTCTCCTGGATGCTGCCCTGGTGGTTCATGAAGTCGCGGGCGCCTCAGTACGGGCAGCGCGTGCTCGTGGTGGCCGTCGGCCCGCGCGCGGTGAGCGGCGACCTGCGCGAGGTCGACATGCTCGGCCACTACGTGGGCATTCGCTCGATGCAGTCGTTCGCGAACGTCGAGCGGGCGCTGGCGCCGCTCGGCATGGCGGGCGTCGCGCTCGGGCTCGTCGCGGCGCCGTGGCTGCGCCGGCGCTGGCAGCGACTGCTCGCGGTGCTCCCCGCGCTGCTCTTCCCCACGATCTTCCTCGTCGACTTGAAGCTCTGGATGAACCGGGCGGTGAACGACCGCAACCCGGAGGCTGCGCTGAGCCTCACCGTCCAGCGCATCGATCCGAAGCTGATCACGGACTACGAGGTGGGCCAGTTCAAGGTCTCGCCCGAGCTCGGTGCGGGAATGTACCTGATGGGCGTCGCTGCGCTCCTCGGCCTCGGGCTCGTTTTTGCCGTCCCGCTGCCCTGGCCGCCCATGCGCGCGCGCACGCTCGCCGCGGGGGCGGTCGTCGGGTTGCTTGTGGCGGCGCCGGGAGCCCGGGCGGCCGAGATCGTCGCCGGCGGTACGATCGCCGACGCGCTGGCCGGCGCGCACGACGGGGACACGGTGGTCGTCCCCTCCGGCGTGCACCGCGAACGGGTCGTCGTCGACCGCAGCGTGCGCCTGCTCGGGCGAGCGGGCGCCGTGATCGACGGCGGCGGGGAGGGGACGGTGGTGCGCGTGGTCGTTCCCGGCGTCGAGCTGCGCGGCCTCACGATCCGCGGCAGCGGCACGAGCTACACGACCGAGGACGCCGGCGTCCGCATCGACCACGCGGCCGGCGTGCGCGTCGCCGACGTGCGCATCGAGGACGTCCTCTTCGGGCTCTTCGTGGCCCAGGGCGACCGCTGCTGCATCGAGGGCTCGACGATCGTCGGCAAGGATCTGCCCCCCGTCCGCCGAGGCGACGCCATTCGGCTCTGGTACTCGAGCGGCTGCCGGCTCGCGGGCAACCGGGTCGAGCGCAGCCGCGACGTCATCATCTGGTACTCCGCGGGCACCGTGGTGGAGGGCAACGTGGTGCGCGGGAGCCGCTACGGCCTCCACTACATGTACTCGAACGACAACGCGTTCCGGGGCAACCGCTTCGAGGACGACCAGGTCGGGGCCGCGATCATGTACAGCCGCGGCATCGAGCTCACCGAGAACGCGTTTTCGTTCTCGAGTGGGGAAGCGGCCTACGGGCTCCTTCTCAAGGACGTGGACGACGTCTTCATCGTCGGCAACCGGTTCGTACACAACGCGACCGGGCTCTTCTTCGACGATGCGCCCGAGTCGAAGGACGGCCGGGTCGACGTGCGCGGCAACCTAATCGCGCGCAACGACGTCGGCGTGGCGCTCCAGCCACTCTCGCGACGCATCCGCTTCTGGGAGAACGCGTTCGTGGGCAACCGCACCCAGGTGACGGTGCTCGGCGCCGGCAGCGCGGAGGAGAACGTGTGGGCGGTCGACGGGCGCGGGAACTACTGGAGCGATGCGGTGGTCTACGACGCCGACGGCGACGGCGTCTCGGAGCTGCCGTACCGCGCGGAGAGCACGTACGAGGCGCTCGCCGACCGCTATCCGGTGCTCGCCTTCTTCGACGGCGCCCCGGGCGCCGAGGCGATCGACCTGGCGGCCCGGCTCTTCCCGATCTTCGCTCCCCGGCCGAAGCTCACCGACCCGCACCCGCTGCTCCGCCCGACGCTCTCGGCGTGGACGGAGAGCCGCGACGCCGGCGGCGGGGACCGGGCGCTGGCGGCCGCAGGCGCGGGCCTGCTCGCGCTGGCGGCCGGCGCGGTTGCCGCCGCGCGAAGGACGTCGTCGTGATCGAGGCGCTCGACCTGCGGCTCGCGATCGACGGCCGCCCGATTCTCGACGGCGTCTCGTTCCACGTCGCGCGGGGCGAGTCCGTGGCGCTGGTGGGGGCGAACGGGTCGGGGAAGACGAGCATCCTGCGCTGCCTCCTCGGGCTGGTCCCGTTTGCCGGCCGGGCGGTGATCGACGGGCACGACGTGGTCGGCGAGCCCGTGGCGGCGCGCGCGCGGCTCGGCTACGTGCCGCAGAAGGCCGCCTTCGGGGACGTGCGCGCGGGCGAGGCCCTGCGGTTCGCGGCGCGGCTGCGTGGCGCGGGTGCCGGGGGGATTCCGGGGCTGCTGCAGCTCGTGGGGCTCGCGGCGCACGCGGAGGCCCGGGTGCGGACCTTCTCGGGGGGCATGCAGCAACGGCTCGCGCTCGCGGTGGCGCTCCTCGGCGACCCGCCGCTGCTGCTCCTCGACGAGCCGAGCGCCGGTCTCGACCAGGAAGGGCAGGAGCTGCTCGTCGGGATCGTGGCCCGGCTGCGAACGGGGCGGCGGACGCTGCTGCTCGCGTCGCACCGGCGCGAGGAGGTCGGCGCGCTCACCGACCGCGTGCTGCGTGTCGACGGCGGCCGTCTCGTGCCCGGCGCGGAGCGGTGCGCGCAAGTGATCGCGCTCGAGAAGCGGCGCGGGGGGCGGTCGTGAGGGTCGCGGCGACGACGCTGGTGGCGGCGCGCGAGGTGCGCGAGGCGGCGCGCAGCCGCTGGTTCGTCCTCACCGCGGCGTGCTTCCTCGTCCTCTCGTTGGCGCTCTCGCTCCTCGGGCTCGCCGGGGCGCGGCGGGCGGGGCTCGCGGGCTTCGACCGCACGACGGCGAGCGTGCTCAACCTGATGCTCGTCTTCGTGCCGCTGGTCACCCTCTCGCTCGGCGGGCTCGGGATCGCGGGCGAGCTCGAGGACCAGTCGCTCTCGATGCTGCTGGCGCAGCCGGTCACGCGGGCGGAGGTGTACGCGGGCAAGTACGTGGGCCTCCTCGCCGCCGTGTGGGCGGCGATCCTCGCCGGCTTCGGCGCGACCGGCATCGTGGTGGGCACCACCGCGGGCGGCGACGTGCGCGCCTTCTGCGGCGTGGTCGCGCTCGCGCTGCTCCTCGCGGCGGCCACGCTCGCCGTCGGCACGCTGCTGTCGGTCGCGCTGCGCGCGCGCGCGCGGGTCGTCGGGGCGGCCTTCGCGGTCTGGCTGCTCTTGGTCTACGTCTCCGACCTGGGCACGATCGGCCTCGCCGTCGCGCGCAGCCTCGCCCCGGGCCAGGTCTTCGTGCTCGCGCTGCTCAACCCGGTGCAGCAGGCGCGCGTGCTCGGCACGCTCGCGCTCACTGACCGGCTCGACGTGCTGGGTCCCGTCGGCATGTTCGGTCTCGACCGGTTCGGCGCCGCGGGGCTCGTCGCGGTCCTCGGCGCGGCGCTCCTGGCGCTGGCCGTGGTGCCGCTCGCCGCCGGCTACGCGCTCTTTCGCAAGATGGTGGTGCCGTGAGGCGGTTGCTGCTCGGCGTCGGGCTCGCAGTCGCGGCGCTCGTCGCGGGCGTGGTGTTCCTTTGGCCGACGTCGCGCACGGACCCCGAGCCGATCCGATACGGCCGCGACGCCTGCGCGTATTGCCGGATGCTCATCAGCCAGCCCGGGTTTGCCGGCGAGATGCGCGATCACGCCGGAACGCTCACGAAGTACGACGACGTCGGTTGCCTGCTCGCCGCGATCCGCCGCGCCCACGACGAGATTCCGGCGGCGTGGGTCGAGGACCACGCCAGCGGGGAGCTGGTGCCGCTCCTCGCCGCGTCTTTCGTGCGCGCGCCGGCCGCCGCAACCCCGATGGGCCACGGCGTCGTCGCCTTCCGCGATTCCGCGGCCGGCCAGGCGTTCGCGCGCGCGAGCGGCGGCGAGCCCGTGACCCTCGAGGCGTTGCTGCGAGAGCCGCAGCAGCAGGCAGGAGACCGTCCATGAAGCACGTGCCGTTGATCGCGTTACTCGCGCTCGTCATCGCGGCTCCGCCGGGTCGCGCCGACGACGAGGCGCACGGCCCCGCGCGGGACCTGAGCGAGAGCGATGCGAGGGCGGGCAAGCCGCTCTACCTGCGCGAGTGCAGCGGCTGTCACGGCGAGCGCGGGGACGGCGCCGGGCCGGCCGCCGACTTCGTCGACCCGCGGCCGCGCGATTTCACCAAGCGGTTGTTCAAGCTGCGCACGACGCCGTCGGGTCAGCCGCCCACGACGGCGGATGTCCTACAAACCATCGCGCGCGGCATCCCGGGGACGGCCATGCCGTCGTTCGCCTTTCTCCCCGAGGCGGAGCGGCGACAGATCGCCGCCTACGTGCTCGAGCTCGCCGACCTCCTCGACGAGCCCGAGCCGCGCCCGGTCGCGGATCCGGGCCCGCCCCCGCCGACGACCCCGGAGAGCGTCGCCCGCGGCAAGCAGCTCTATGCCGACGCGGGGTGCGGGAGCTGCCACGGAGAGCACGGCCGGGGCGACGGTGACTCGACGAAGGATCTGAAGGACTCGAGCGGCCGGCCGATCCGGCCCCGCGACTTCACCGCCGGCGTGTACCGCGGCGGCGCCGAGCCGCGCGACCTCTACTACCGCATCGCCACGGGCATGGACGGAACGCCCATGCCCGCGTACGGGGACGCGCTCGGTCCGCCCGAGCTGTGGGCGGTGGTCGACTACGTGCGCTCGCTCGGGACCGCGGCGCCCGCGGCCCCGCTGCCCGCAGACCCGCTCGCCGCCGGCCGTGCGGTCGCCGCGAAGTACTCGTGCGCGGCCTGCCACGTGCTCGACGACGGCAAGGGCGGCGAGGTCGGCCCCGACCTGCGGCTCTCGGGGCGCAAGCTCCATCCCGCGTGGGTGCAGGCGTTCCTCAAGGCGCCCCGCGAGTACGGCAAGATCTATCCCTGGCGCGTCTACCGCATGCCGCAGCTGCCCCTGAGCGACGCGGAGATCGCGGCGCTCACGCGCTATCTCGCGCTGATCGGCAAGCAGCCGCCGACCGCCGCCGCGGTGCCCGACGTGGCGAAGTTCCCGGCCGACAGGGTGACCGAAGGCGCCACGCTCTTCGTGCTTCGCTGCGCCGAGTGCCACAACCTCGGCACCGTCGTCGAGACGCCGCTCGTCAAGCAGCAGGGGCCCGACCTGATCGCGGTGGCACGGCGGGTCGATTACGACTGGGCGAAGGACTGGATCCTCGATCCGAAGAAGATCGACCCGAAGACGCGCATGGTGGTTCCCGGGCTCACCGCCGAGCAGGTGGACGCGGTGCGGATGTTCCTGTGGAAGACGTCCCTCGACGCGGCGGCCGCCGACGCCGGGGGCGTGAGGACGGGCTCCCGGGGGTCGCCCGGGAACCCGTCGTAGGGGCCGGCTACCGATCGAGGTCGAGGAATGCGCCGCCGGGCGACGACGGGCATCCGCGGAGACACAGCCGGAAAGCCGCCTGACAGAGCTCCAGCGCCGGCTCTTGCGCGTCGACGCACGCCTGCCGGCACTTGAGCGCGTCGAGCTGGGCGCGGCTCACGCACGCGACGGGATCGGGGTCGCTCTTGCACGCCGCGAGGGCCACCTTGAGCTGCGAGCGACACGACTGCGGGTTGCCGAGGTCGCCGACACAGGCGTGAATCGCCTGGTCGGGGTTGCTCTGGCAGCTCAGCCGCGCCGTGAGGCAGGTCTGCGCGCAGCCGCTGCCCGGCCCGAAGCAGGTCTCGAAGTCGGTGCGGAACGTGTCGACGCAGCCGACCTCGCAGCTCTTCTTGGCTGCCGCGGCGGCGGCGACGCACTGCCCCTTCCCCGAGGCATGGTCGCGCCGGTGGGCCTCCGCGGCTCCACCCCCGAACAGGCCTCCGAGACCGACGATCGTTGCGATGACGAGCGCTCGACGAAGCATGGGTCCTCCCTCATCTCCCCCGCAGCCCGGCCCTGGCGGCGGGCCGATAGCACCGTGCGTGCCAGCGGGCCGGCCGCTGCGGCAGACAGCGAGGCCCGGTCGGTGACGCGCGCGCGGCCGTGCACGGACGTGCCGGGGGCGACGCGTTCTCGACGCCGGCGTCGTGGAGGTCGCCACGTGGTTGACGGCCGCCGGAGCCCGCGGTAGCTCCGACCATGGCGAAACCGAAGGCACGGCACCGCAGCGCGCCCAAGCGCGCTCGGCCCACGGCGCGGAAGGACCGCGGGAAGAAGCCGACGGGCGGCACGACGCCCGTCGCGAAGGAGACCCGCGGCCCCGCCTTCGACGTCCTCTGGGACGCGTTCGGGGGATACCAGCGCACCGCGGCGCTCAAGGCGGCGATCGAGCTCGACGTCTTCACCGCGATCGCGGCCGGAGCGACCACGCTCGAGGCGCTCGCGGTCCGGTGCCAGGCGGCGGAGCGTGGGCTGCGCGCGCTGCTCGGCTACCTCGTGGCCGACGGCTTCCTCACGCGCACGGGCGACCGCTACGGCCTCTCCCCCACGGCGGCGGTGTTCCTCGACCGCAACGCGCCGACGTACGTGGGTTCGGCGATCGGCTTCCTGGCGTCGCCCGCGGCCCTCGAGGGATTCGCCCGTCTCACGGACGCCGTGCGGCTCGGCGCGACGGCGCTCCCGGGCGACGCCGCGCTCGCGCCCGAGCATCCGATGTGGATCGAGTTCGCCAAGGCGATGGCGCCGCTCGCGGGCACGGTGGCGCGGCTGCTCGCCAACCTGCTCGGGGTGGAGCGGCTCCGCGGCGGCAGCGCGCTCGACGTCGCCGCCGGGCACGGGCTCTACGGCATCACCCTGGCGCAGCTCAACCCTCGTCTGGAGGTCACGGCGCTCGACTGGCGCAACGTGCTCGCGGTCGCCGAGGAGAATGCGCGCCGGGCCGGGGTGGCGGAGCGCTTTCGTACGCTTGCCGGAAACGCCCTCGAGGTCCCGTTGGGAGGCCCCTACGACCTCGTCCTGGTCCCCAACTTCCTTCACCACTTCGACCCGGCGACCTGCGAGCGTTTCCTCGCCAAGGCGCATGCCGCGCTGTCACCCGGCGGTCGCGTGGTGATCGTCGAGTTCGTGCCCGACGAGGACCGGCTCGGGCCGCCGGCCGCCGTCCGCTTCTCCCTGGTCATGCTCGCCGCGACGCCCGGGGGGGACGCCTATACGTTCTCCGAATACCAGGCGATGCTCCGGCGCGCGGGCTTCGCGCGCGCGACGCTCCACGATTTGCTGCCGTCGCCGGCGCGGGTCGTCCTCGCGGCGCGCTGACCGCGGCCGGGGCGGCCCGGCGTGTGCCGGGCCGGCCCCGCGGTCGGATGCGACGGCGTGGAGATCACGGGCGCAGGGCGGCCATGTCTCCTCGCAGGTTGGTGAGCTGCCGGGCGAGCCCTGCCTCGCACGAAGCCGTGATGCGCTGGCGCTTCGCCGCGCGGGCGAGCTTCTGCCCGAGGGTCGAAAGGGTGACGTCCATGCGGGCGAGCGTGCGGGCGAGGGCCCGGCCTCCTCGCGCCTCCGCCCGGGCGAGGCGCTTCTGCAGCGGCTTCGTCCTGCGGATGACGAGCCGCTGGAGCTGGGGCGTGATCGAATCGCAGAGCGGGGCGGTCGCGAGGACCTGGAGCTCGCAGGCGACGCGGGCGCTGCCGCCGAGCGCGTCGCAGGCGGAGATCGTCCGCGCGGACGGCGTGGTCGTGGTGGTGGTGGTCGACTCCGGCGTCGTGCTGGACGTCGATCCCGGGATCGTCGTGGGCGTCGTCGAGGTGGTGGTGGTCGTCGTCGAGGTCGTGCTCGTGGTCGATCCCGGAGGCAGGCGCGGAGTTGCCGGATCGCAGACGAAGGCGCCGGCCACGGAGCCGGCCGACGACAGGAGCTTGATCACGCCCGTCGTCGGCTTGACCCCGGTGAGAGGGTTGGCGGTCAGATCCTTCGTGACCGAGAGCGTGCGCAGGCCGTTGGCGCTCACCGGACATCCACAGCACGCCGCCATCTGCTGGTCGGCGTCGAAGACATAGACGAGCGCGCAGAGCCCCGCGCGCGCCGGCGCGGTCGCGACGCTGTCGTCCTCCTGCGTCGCGCCGCACGTGCAGACGCCGTGGCCGCTGCCGTTGTCGAAGATGTCGCCGCACTTGTCCTTCAGCACACCGAGCTCGGCGTCGCCGAGCGTGGCGTCTTGGAAGGGCGTCTCGGTGACAAACACAATGCCCGGGCCGGGCATTTCCACGTGCGTGCCCCAGGCGCGCAACCCCGTGTTCCCCGGGTTGGCGATCCGCACCGTGGCATCGGCGCTCACGCCCGGGACGTTGACGTTCGCGAAGTGCTCGATCTTGAAGACGTCGGCCGGAAGGCTTTGCGCGCGCGCGACCCTCGTGGAGCAGAGGGCCGCGACCAGGAGCGCGCCCGTGACGGCCGCGGCCGTGGTCAGGCTACGTGGCATGCGAGACATGTGAGCGTCCCTCCTTCCTCGGCGGACGGCCCTGCCGGGAGCCGCCGGCGAATGCGCGCGGCATCACTCCCCCCTGCCGCACGTGCAGACGCCATGGCCGCTACCGTTGTCGAAGATCGCGCCGCACTTGCTCGTCAGATCCGCGAGCTCCGCGCTGCCGAGCGACGCGTCCTCGAAGGCGGTCTCCGTGATTGCGACCGTGCCGCCCGAAACCCACGGCTTCTGGACGTGCGTCGCCCAGGCGATCAGCTCCGGGGTCGGGGTAGGCGACGTCGGGTCGCAGCTCCCCGTGGCGGTCGGCGTCGAGGACACGATCTTGAGGGCTCCGGTCGTGGGCAGGACGCCAGTGAGCGGATTGTCGGTCAGGTCCCGGGTGACCGAGAGCGTACGCAGGCCATTGGGGCTCACCGGACACCCGCAGCATTCCGCCATCTGCTGGTCGGCGGTGAAGACGTAGATCAGTGCGCACAGGTCGCCCGCGGGCGAGGGGGCCCCATTGGCTCCGGGGTTGGTGATCCGCACGGTGGCGTCGGCGCCGGAGTCCGTGTTCGCGTTGGCGAAGTAGTTGATTTCGAAGACGTCGGGCGCCTGGGCCGCCGCCGGCGCCGTCGAAAGCGCCAGCGCGGCCGCGAGCGACACCCACGCCATCTTTCGCTGATGAGCCATCGTCGTCCTCCTTTTTCGGGCGAACACATACCCTTCCGGGAGCCGCAGAGATGGCGCACTCCCAAGTTGTCAGAATTTTCGTCTTTCTTAGGAAGCCGAGGCGCTCTACGGCGGTGCACGCTGCATCGGCCCTCCCCGTTCAGGTGCGCCTGCCGAGCGTGTTGAGCCGGCGCGCCGCGAGCTTGGTCGGCCGCGACCAGCCCTTCTCCCAGCGGTTCACCGTGCTCGTCGTGACGCCGACCGCGTGCGCGAAGTCCTCCTGGCTGAGCCCCAGGCGCTCGCGCAGCGCCTTGATCACCGCGCTGTCCCACGAAGGTGGCCGCGTCATCCGCAATGCCCCTGCTAGTGGATGTGGCGTCGTAGGCGTCGTATGGCGCGTTCGCACGCGGCACGCAAGTCACGTCTAGTTGTGGCGCAATCTAACGTAGCGGCCGGCAAGTCTCGTCCGGGCATCGCGGGATGACCGGTCCCGCGGAACGCACCGGCCCGTCAGCTCTCCGTGGCCGCGTACAGGGGCCACTCGCCCGGAAGCCCCTTGAGGACGTGGCGGCCGCGCTCGACGAACGCGAGGTCGGTGCCCATCACGATGTCGCGCACCGTGTGCGACACGAGCACCTCGCCCGGCGCGGCCGCGGCCGCGACGCGTGCGCCCACGTGGAAGACGAGGCCGCGCACTTGGCCACCGCGCCGCACGCACTCTCCCACGTGGAGGCCGACCCGGATATCGATCCCGAGGCCGCGGGCCGACTCGACCAGCACGCGCCCGCACCGCACGCCCGCGGCCGGGCTGCGGAAGAGCGCGAGCACGCCGTCGCCGAGCCGCTGGAGCACGCGGCCACGGAAGCGGCGCACCTGGTCGCAGACCATCGCTTCGTGGGCGAACGCCAGGTCGAGCCAGCGGGAGTCGCCGAGGGCCATCGCGCGCCTGGTCGAGTCGACGACGTCGGTGAACATGACGGTCGTGAGCCAGCGGCGCTCGGCGCTCGGCGCGGGAAGCGTCGGCTCCATCCGGCCGTCCGCGCCTCCCTGCGTGACTCCCTCCACCCCCATGTCGCGGAGAAAGAGCAAGCGCCGTGCCGGGACAAGCCGACGGCCGCGTGCTCCTGCCGCGCACCGCGCTGCTGCCGCCGTGTCCCGCGGCCCGCGAGGCGCTCGTCTTGTGTGTCCGCCGTGCCGGACATGGAAGCCGGCGAGGCTTCGGGCGGACCTCGACGCGCCGCTGGCCGGGAGATTGCTTGAAAGGTCGCACATGACGACATTCACGTGCCCGATGCCGCCGGCGCTCGGCGGGGCGCCGCTCGAGGCGACCATCGTCACGATCGGCCCGGGGTTCGTCGGGGTGCTCGCGGGGCTGTTCGCCGTGGTGGTTGTTTCGCTCATCGTGCTGCGGCTGCGCGCGAGGCGGCGGTCGCGCCCGGCGCCGAGTCGCCGAGAAGCCGCGCGGATCGCTGCGGTGCCGTACATGATGCCGGCCCACGACTCCGGCAACGGGGGACCACGATGAGCGGCGCAACGCTCGCGCTGACGGGCGACCACGTGGCCGAGGAGCTGCTGCGCTGGGCCTACGCCTTCGTGCTGGCCGCGCGCCCGTCGACCCTGCTCCGTCTTTTCGTGGTGGGGCTCTTGGTTCTGCTCGCGCTCGCACTCCGCCGGTGGGTCGCGCGATGCACGGCGCACGATCGGGCGGAACCCTCGCGCGAGAGGCCGTGCCCGGCAACCCAAGCCGCCGGCCTCGGCCGCTGACGGAGTTCCGGGCCGCCTCTGTCCACATGGCCGGACAGCCTGCCCGCCGTGCGGACAAGGCGATGCTGCTCGAGCGCGCGCTGGCGGGCCGTCGCGGCCGGCGCAGTCCTTGCTTCGCAAGACCGTATGCAGTGTGCCATCGACGGTGGAAAGACCTCTTTCGCGTACGAGATCGACAGTGCTACCTTTGCTCGGATGTCCGATGAGATGGCGCGGGCAGAGCTGCTCCGGGTCCGCCGCGAACGCGATCTGTACCTGCGGCTTCTCAAGCTCGACGAGCAGACCGAGCTCAACCCGTTTCTCGACGAAGCGCTGCGCGTGATCGTCGAGGTGACGGGCGCCGCCCATGGGCTGCTCGAGCTGTACGACGACGTGGAAGGAGCCGAGGGAAGGCGCTGGTCGACGGCGCATCGGTTCTCCGAACAGCAGGTCGAGTCCGTGCGGCTGGCGATCTCGAAGGGCATCATCGCCCAGGCCCTCACGTCGGGCTCGACGATCGTGACCGCGTCGGCGCAGATCGATCCGCGCTTCCGCGAACGGGAGAGCGTGCAGAGCGGCAAGATCGACGCGGTGCTCTGCGCCCCCGTCGGCGGCTTTCCGCCCTTCGGGGTGCTCTACCTCCAGGGACGGGTCCAGCCGGGCCCCTTCTCGGACGACGATCGGCTCGCCGCCGAGAACTTCGCCCGTCACGTGGCCCCGCTGGCGGATCGCCTGCTGGTCCGTCACCGCCAGCTTCGCGAGAGCGACGCCACGCGGGCGCTGCGCGCCGAGCTCCGGCTCGAGGGGATCATCGGGCGCAGCCGCGCGCTCGCCCAGGTTCTCAAGCAGATCGCGCTGGTGGCGCCCCTCCACGTGACCGTGCTGCTGACGGGCGCGAACGGCACCGGCAAGAGCCAGCTAGCCAGGGCCATCCACGACAACGGGCCGCGCTGCGCCGGCCCGTTCATCGCGTTGAACTGCGCAACGCTGCCGGAGGCATTGGTCGAGAGCGAGCTGTTCGGCGCGGTGCCCGGCGCGCACTCGACGGCCACGCGCCGGGTCGACGGCAAGATCGCCGCCGCCGACGGGGGCACGCTTCTTCTCGACGAGATCGGCGAGCTGCCGCTCGGCGCGCAGGCGAAGCTCCTGCAGCTGCTCCAGTCGAAGACGTACTTCCCGCTCGGCTCAAACAAGCCCGTGGTCGCCGACGTTCGCGTCATTGCGGCGACGAACAGCGATCTCGAGGCTGCGGTGGCGGCCCGCCGGTTCCGAGAGGACCTGTTCTACCGCCTTCAGGTGGTCCCGATCCGCGTCCCGTCGCTGGCCGAGCATCGTGAAGACATCCCCGAGCTGATCGACCACTTCTGCGCCTGCGCCGTCGAACGGCACCAGCTCCCGGCGCTCACGTTCTCGCCGGGGGCGCGCCGTGCATGTCAGGCGGCGGAATGGCCCGGCAACGTCCGTCAGCTCGAGCACGCGGTCGAGGCCGCGGTGATCCGCGCTGCCGGTGAGGGGGCCGTGCAGGTGGAGCGTGGGCACGTGTTCCCCGACGGGCCGGGGCGGGCGGCGGACTCGCCGCGCGCGCAGACGCTCCAGGAGGCGACGCGCCAGTTTCAGGCGAGGCTGGTGCGCGAGGTCATCGTGGAGTGCGGCTGGAACATGGTCGAGGCCGCACGGCGGCTCGACATCGCGCGGTCCCACCTCTACACGCTGATCCGTGCGTTCGGGATCGAGCGCGAGCGCCGGTGAGCGACGCGGCGCGGGCTACGGCCGCTCGACGCGGACGTCGTAGGCCGCCCGGAGCTGCGCCATCCGCTCCTCGGCCCGCCGGGCGCCGCGCTCGCGCAGCACGCCGAGCACGGCGCGACTGCGCACCTCGGCGAGCGACGGCACGCGCGCCGGCCGACGCTCCTCGATCCAGACGAGGTGGAGCCCGTAGCTCGAGCGCACCGGGCCCACCCACGTTCGTAGCGGCGCGCCGTCGAGCGCGCCGGCGAAGCCCGGGCCGAAGATGCGGTCGAGGTCGTCGTCGGGCAGGGGGCCGAGATGCGCTCCGCGGAGGAAGGGGTCGCTGCGCGTGTCCGCCGCCTCGGGGCCCGCGCCGTTCCGGCGCAGCTCGCCGAGCAGCCGCGCGGCGTCCGCGTCGATCGCGGCGCCGTGCGCCTCGGCGCTCAGATAGACGTGCGTCAGCCGGACCGACGGTGCCTCGGCGAGCTCGGCGGCGTGGGCGGCGACCCAGGCCTCGAGGTCGGCGTCGCTCGGCACGTCGGCCGGCGCCGGCTTGGCGAGCGCGAGCTGCATCGCCTCGACGAGGTGGCGGCGGATCACGAGGTCGCTGCGCACGAGGCCCAGGTCGCGCGCCTCGCGCTCGAGCGCCTGCCGCCCGCGCTCCCCGTCCTCGCCGAGGAACTCGCCGAGCCGCACGAGGCGCTCGCGGGTCACCGGATCGCGTTCGGGGATGCCCGCGGCGAGGGCTTCCCGCCAGAGCACCTCCTCGTCGACCGCGCGGCGCACGAGAACCGCCTCGGCCGCGGCATCCGGCGGCGCGCCGTGCTCCTCCGCCCACTCGCCGCGCAGGCGTGCGATGTCGGCCGCCGTGAGGACGATCCGGGGCCGCCTGCCCTCGCCCCCGCCGGCTTCCCACCACGCGCGGGCGCCGAGGAGCAGGGCGCCGAGCACGAGAAAGTGGACCAGCGGCGCGCGCGCGACGCGACGCACGTCAGCGGCCCTCGGGCACGAGCCGGTCGCCGTGCACGGTCCAGAGCCGGGTCTGGGCGGCCTGGAAGATGCCGGTCGCGAGCGCGACCGTCACCATGTGCTCGCTGCGATCCGCGTGCGAAAGGTCGAGCGGGGCGGTGCGCAGCGTGAGCGTCGCCCCCCGCCGCCCGCGCAGCGCGAGCGCCGCCGCCTCGACCCCGCCGAGCGGCTGCCGTAGCACGAAGCGCCTGCCGCGGCGTGCGAGCGCACCGGGGGGGAAGGTGATCGCGAAGATCTCGTCGTCGTCGGTCACGCGCACGGTGAGCGGGTTACGCGTCGGGTCGAGGTCGTCGGGCACGCCGCCGAGCACCAGGCGGAGCGCCAGGCGGTCGGTCGCCGGGCGCGCGCCGTAGCGGACCGCGGCGCGGAGCCGGGCGATCGCCTCGGGGCGATACCACACGGGCGACGTCCAGGCCCGCTCCTGGATCACGGGATCGAGGAACGCGTCGTTCGAGGGGCCGAGGCAGCAGTCGGCGAAGGCGGCGCCCGCGTGCGCGGCCTGGGCCGGACAGTCGCTCGCGAACGGGTCGACGCCGGCCGCCTTGCAGACGCGCGTGCTCCAGCGGCAGGTCGGGTCTTCGAGCACGCGGGCGTAGTAGAAGGCGCGCTCGCCGGGCTTGAAGTGGGGGTCGCGCCACACCGAGCAGAGCTCGCGGTCGCCGCTGCCGCGGGGGGTACACGTGGCCGGGTCGACGCCGACGTCGGGCCGCACCTTCCCGGCGACGTCGTAGACCGCCTCGTGCGTCTTCCCCTGGGCGTCGAGCCAGCCCTTCACGATCTGGATGCGCTGGAGGTCGGTGCCCGGCGCGGTCGCGGTGCCCGGGTCCTTCATCGCCCAGACCGCGAAGCGCGGGGAGTGGCGCCCGCGCACCGCGCCGATCTCCCCGCCCATCGGCGTGCCGCTCGCGTAGGCGTCGTGGACGAAGGTGGGCGACCCGCAGCGCACGCCGTGGAGGTCGCCCGCGAAGAAGCGGACGAGCGGCCGCGTGCCGCTGGTGGCGTAGGTCTCGCGCCGCGCGAGCGCGGAGAAGATCGCGTCGCGCGAGTTCTCCTCGGCCCACGCGACGGTGAGGCCGCCGGGATTGGTGCGCATCTGGTCGCCGATCTGGCGTGCGGGCGAGGAGTCGTTGTTGCCCTGGCCGCCGGCCCAGCCCTCCTCGGCGACGCTGCCCGGCGCGCCGTCGTGGTTGTCGGTGCCGCCGACGAAGCCGAAGCGGAAGGGGTTCGCGCCGAGCGTCTGTTCGAACCCGAGGCCGTCCTTCAGCGCGTTGCGGACCATGTTCCGCGCCGGATACTTGTCGATCGCGACCGGGACCCCGGCCGGTCCCTGCTGCGCGACGTCCTCCTGCTCGAAGGTGCACAGCTCGTCGGCCGTCCCTGCGCCGGCGCGCACGAGCCGGTCGAACCGACACTCGGAGTTGCCCTTGATCTGGTGGATCTCGACCAGCGGCTCGAGGGTCTGGCGCCGAAACGCCTCGGCGGCGTTCGCGGGGTCGAAGAACTGGAGCCCACCGCTCAGGTTCGAGTTGTGCGGGATGATGACCGCGTCGCAGCCGGTGCCGGCGTTGAGACAATCGGTCTCGACCGCCGACCAGAGACCCTGGGGGGTACCGCCTGCGGCCGTCTCGATGTAGCTCTTGGCCGTCGGCGGCACGTGATCGTTGCGGAAGATGACGTTGCGGTGGAGGTGCTTGCCGAGCGGGCTCGCCGTGTACTCGTAGCCGATCAACGTGGTGAACGCGCACGCCGCGGTGCGGTCGTAGAACTGCTCGGCGGCGGCCTGCTCGTCCTGCCACACGGACACCGCGGCCGCCGTGCAGTCCACACCCGGGATCTGGCAGATCGAGAGATGCGGCGGGTTGGGAATTCCGGCGGGGTAGAGCCAGGAGACCGTCACCGGGCCCTGCTGGTCGGGGGGCACCGTCTGGCGCAGCATCTGGCAGAGCTGGCTGTCGTAGGCCGGCGAGCTCGCCGTGTCGCACACGCGGACCTCGCCGAAGAACTCCGCGTGGTCGGTGACCGCGGTGAAGTCGAGCGGGCGGTCGATCTTGGCGGTGCGCGTCTGCGCGCCGGCGTCGTCCGCGAACGGAATCGCCGCGCCGCGCGCAAAGGCGTAGGCGTCCGTGGGCAGGACGCGTGTGCCGAAGATGTACGCATCGGCCGAATAGCGCGTATGGACGTGCAGCTCGCCGAAGAACGGCGTGCGCAGGAGGTCGAAGCTCCGGCAGGGCTCGCGCGTCTCGGTGCGCGCCCAGGGCGGCGGCCCCGCGCCCCCGGCGGGCCCGGCGAGTGCGACGAGCATCGGGACCCAGACCCAGCGCATGGGAAGGGCTCTAGCGCGCCCCCGCCTCCCTTGTCGAGGGACCGGTCGGATGCGCTAGGATGCGGTGTGCCTTCGCGCTTGGTCTTCGCGGCCGTGGCGGTCGCGCTGACGTCCGTACCGCTGCGGGCGCATCCGCTCGCCCCGGCGCTGCTCGAGGTGCAGGAGCACGACGGCGGGCTCGTCGCGGTGGGCTGGAAGATGCCGCTGCTCCGCCCGCGCGGAACCGCGCTCGCGCCGGTGCTGCCCGCAGGCTGCCACGACGTGGGCCCGCGCGCGGTGACGCGAGACGAGACCGGCGTGTGGACGCGGTGGACGGCCGACTGCGGGCCGGGCGGGCTCGTCGGCGCGCAGCTCGGCGCGACGGGCTTCGGCACGATCGGCCTCGGCGCGCTCGTGCGCGTGACGCTCGCCGACGGGCGGGTCGCCCAAGGCGTCGTCACGCTCGCGCGCCCGCTGCTGACCGTGCCGCCCCGGCCGTCGGTCCTCGCGGTGGTCCGCGACTACGTCCGGCTCGGCGTGGAGCACATCCTCACCGGGCCCGACCACCTGCTGTTCGTCTTCGGGCTCCTCCTGCTCGCCGGCAGCGTGCGCCGCCTACTCGCGACCGTGACCGCCTTCACCGTCGGACACAGCGTGACGCTCAGCCTCGCCGCCCTCGGGCTCGTCGACCTGCCTTCGCGGCCGATCGAGGTCGGGATCGCCACGAGCGTCCTCGCCCTCGCCGTCGAGCTGGCGCGGCCCCCCGGACCGACGCTGATGCGCCGGCGGCCGTGGGCGATGGCGGCGGTCTTCGGTCTCCTCCACGGCCTCGGCTTCGCGGCGGCGCTGCGCGAGGCGGGCCTTCCCTCGGGGGACATCCCGCTCGCGCTCGTGTCCTTCAACACCGGCATCGAGCTGGGGCAGCTCGCGTTCGTGGTCGGCGTGCTCGCGCTCGCCGCCACCGTCGGCCGCGTGCGGGTCGGGTTCCCGCTCTGGATGCGGCGCGTCCCGGTCTACGCCATGGGATCGCTCGCCGCGTCCTGGTGGCTCGAGCGGACCTGGGCGCTCCTACGGTAGGGCGGCGGCGGCCGGACCCGGTTGCGCGCGTGGGCGTTCGCGCCGCGGGATCCAGCACTTCACGTATCGCTCGATCGGCGAGCATCTGGCGCAGATCCACCGCCTCACGAAGTACGCCAAGGTTTGGGAGGCGACGGGCTACGGCACGCGGCGTCCGCCCGGCGCCGGGAACTCAGCGCGGCTCGCTCGGTCGCAGGCCGTGGTCGGGAGTCGCCCGTCCCGGCTCGGTGCCGCGAAGGGCCAGGGGCCGCACGCCGACCGCTATGGTGCCGTGTGACCCCTCCGACGCCTCGGAACGCCGGAAGCGGGACGCCGTGAACGGCCGCCAGCAGGCGCGGCAGCGGTAGGGAGTCCGCAGCGCCACGACCGCGAGCAGGTCGGCGAGGCGCGAGCGGGGCCGCGGCCTGATTTCCTCGCTGCCGCACGCCGGACACCGCACCACCCACCGCACGCGGCGCTCTATAGCACGCGCCGGTGCGCGTTGAGAAGGCGCGCGCCGAGCGCGGGTGGCGTCGAGGGCAGCCGCGCGAGCCTTTGGCGGGCGCTCTGCGCGGCGAAGTAGCCGCACATCCCGTGCACGCCCGCGCCGGGCGGGGTCGACGCCGAGCACAGGAAGATGCGCGGGTGCGGCGTCGCGTAGGGATCGAGGCGAGCCACGGGGCGGAAGAAGAGCTGGGTCAAGTCCGCGACCCCGCCCGTGATCGCCCCGCCGACGTAGTTGGGGTTCTCCCGCTCGAGATCCGCGGGCGTGATGCGGTGGCGGGCGAGCACGCGGGCGCGGAACCCCGGGGCGAAGCGCTCGATCTGCCGCTCGATCGCCTCGGTGCGATCGGCGGTCGAGCCGGCCGGAACGTGACAGTAGGCGTAGCCCGTGTGCTTGCCCGCGGGGGCGCGCGAGGGGTCGAACTGGCTCTGCTGGACGACGAGGACGAAGGGGCGGTCGGGGTGCTCGCCGCGCCACACGGCCGCCTCGGCGGCGGCGATCTCCTCGAGCGTGCCGCCGACGTGCACCGTCGCGGCATCGAGGCAGCGGGGGTCCCGCCACGGGATCGGCCCGTCGAGGGCCCAATCGAGCTTGAACGCGCCGGGCCCGTAGCGGTAGCGGCGGAGCCGGTGCACGTAGCCGGGAGGCAGGACCGGCGCACAGACGTCGGCGAGCTGGGCCGGGCTCACGTCGAAGAGCACCACGCGCGCCGGCGGAACGTCCGCCAGCCGGCGCACCGGCCGGCCGGTCTCGATGCGGCCGCCGAGCTGCTGCAGCAGCGAGGCGAGGGCGCGGGTGATCGCATGCGAGCCCCCGGCGGCGACCGGCCAGTCCTCCACGTGGGCGGCGAGCGCGAAGATCATCGCGACCGCCATCGTGAGTGGGCGCTCGAGCGGCAGGATCGAGTGCGCCGCGCAGCCGGCGAGGACGGCGCGCGCGCGTGCCCCGTCGAAGCGCCGGCGGAGAGCGACCGTCGCCGGAAGGAGGCCCGTCAGGCCGAAGCGCGCGGTCGCGAGCGGATGCCGCGGCAGGCGCAACGGACCGAGGAGATCGGCGAGCAGCGCGTGGGGCGCGCGCAGCAACGGCGCGAAAAGCGCGCGGTAGGCGTCGCCGTCCTCGGCGAGGTCGCACGCGCTCGCGTCGAGCGAGCGGCGCAGCAGCACGGCCGGCTCGCCGTCGAGGGGGTGCGCCACCGACGCGCGCGGGTGGATCCAGCGCAGGCCGTGGGCCTCGAGGTCGAGCGTGCGGAAGAAGGGCGAGAGGGCCCCGAGCGGATGGCAGCCCGAGCAGACGTCGTGGGAGAAGCCGGGGAGGGTGAGCGCGGCGGTTCGGGTGCCGCCCCCGATGTCGTCCCGGCCCTCGATCACCCTGACGGAAGCCCCACCCCGGGCCAGCTCGACCGCCGCGGCCAGGCCGTTCGGGCCGGCGCCGACGACGACCGCGTCGTCCATGCTCAGACCTCGCCGTAGTCCCAGGGGGCGCGTTGGGCGAGGTCGTCCAAGTGCGCGTGCCCCTCCGCGAGCAGCCCGCGCGCCGCGTCGAAGATGCGCCAGTGCAGCGTCCGGCGCAGCAGCGGCTGCGACTCCACCACGATCGCGCGCAGCTCCCCGTCCTCGAACCGGCACTGCTCCTGCACGCACGAGAGCAGGCGGTCGTCGCACAGGTGGCCCTCGCCGAAGTTCCAGCCGAGGACGGAGCCGGCGACGTTTTCGCCGTCGACGTAGCGGTACTCCTCGAAGGGCCTCCCGCCGAGCGCCCGCGGCAGGAGCAGGCCGAGGCAACGCCCCTGGAGGTGCAGCGAGCGGAACGCCATGCCGCGCGAGTCCATGCTCGCTGCCTCCGCCGGCGCGAAGCGCTCGAGCTGCTCGCGGAAGAGGGGCGAGGCGCGCTTGAGCCGGTCGAGCTTGCGGTGGCTGTCGCCGCGGAACAGCCAGGCGCTCCAGGCCCAGTTGCCCGCGTAGTAGCGCATCGACACGAGGAAGGAGACCTTCGCGGGGACCAGGTTGCCGACGAGCGGCAGCGCGACGAGGCCGACGACGAGGTAGATCGCGAGCGGCAGGGAGTCGACGTCGAGGACGGTCACGTGGGGGTGGCCGACGAAGAGGAAGAACGCCGCGTAGAGGCTCAGCAGGTTCCACTCGAAGACGGCGCCCGCGGGCATGTTGCCGAGGATGAAGCCGTGGAGCAGCAGGACGAAGGTCATGCCGGCCGCGAGCAGCGGACCGGGGCCGGTCACGAAGAGCAGCGTGAGCGGCGCGGCGAACTCGAGGAACGTCCCCGCGTGCGCCATCGTCCGGCCGAGCCGCGACGGCCGGAGATCGTCGGGATACGCGACGAACATCCGCCGCCGCACGGCGGCGCTGCGCACCAGCGGGTTGTTCACCGTCATCACCGGGATCACGTAGCCGAAGGCAACCGTCAGCTTCGACACGCCCGCCCAGAACCAGATCGCGAGCTGCACCGCCTTGCACCCGGCGATCCAGTTCCCCCCGAGCAGGAAGCAGACGATCATCGCGAAGTGATGCTCGACGCGGGCGGCGAGCGCGATCGTCTTGTCGGCGACGGCGCAGAGCGGCAGGAGCACGACCACCGGTACGAGCTGGCTCGGGCCGACCGCCGGCGCCCCGAGCGCGCGCAGGAGCGAGGCGACGAAGGCCGCGTAGAGGGCGACGTCGAGCCAGCTCCGCGTGCATCCCCCGAGGAGCGGCAGCGACGGCCACGGCGCCTGCTTGGTCGTGCCCGGACGTAAAAAGTGAAGGAACGCGGTGAACGGCGGCCAGATGTGGAAGCCGAGGGGGCCGCTCATGCACCCGCAGCCGAGCACCTCGACGAGGCAAGCCCAGAGGAAGGCCTTCTGGAAGGCGACGTCCGCGTTCCACCATGCGCCGAGGCGCCACGGGCTGCCGACGAAGAGCATCCAGCCGAGCACGAACAGCGCGAGCTTGACGGCATGGAAGACGTAGGCTGCCACGGGGAGGCCGATCCCTTGGAGGACGTATCCCTCGCAGCCGGCCCGGACGAGCGTGGTGAAGTCCCTTCCGGTCGCGGCCGCCGGGTCCGATCGGGCTGGCTGGCTGGCGGAATCGATCACGCGGTCCGCCTTTCTACGGCATTCGGGCGACGGCCGAAAAGGGCCGCTCGAAACCCGGCGGGATCCCAGCTAGGCTCCGGGCCGCCCGGCGGACGTCCGGGGGTGGGGAGGTGGTGGATGGTGGGTCGGCTGGTTGGCATCGTGGTAGTGGTGCTCGCGCTCGGGCTTCTCGGGGAGCGTGCCGACGCGAGCTGCGTCTGCGGCGACCTCGAGGGCTGCGGCTCCGCGCTGACGTGCGTGAACTCCCGCCCGGGCCTCGACTGCTCGCCCCCGGCCGGCGGCGTCTGTGCGCTGGTGAAGGGTCTGCCGAACGCCACCACCTGCTGCTGCGGCTGCCAGAAGCGCCACGGCGGAGTGGCGCTGTGCGTGGACAAGTACGCCGGGCTCGCCGACGAGCTCGACGGGCTCTTCGCGGCCGCTGCGGCGGCCGTGGCCCCCGCCGCGCCCCGGGCCCTGCCGCTCGCGTGCGTGCCGACGGGCGACGTTGCGAAGGCCGTCGACAAGGCGGTCGCGCAGGGCGAGAAGAAGATCGTCCAGGCCGAAAAGGCGTGCCAGCAGGGCAACAAGGGCGCGGAGCAGGCGGCGGCCAACGCCAGCGGCCAGGCCGTCGACAAGCTCAAGAAGAAGATCGACAAGCTCAAGAAAAAGGGCGTCATCGACGCGCAGTGCGCCGAGCAGTACAAGGCGCTCGCCGACCAGTACCTCACGGACGCGAAGGCGACGCCGAAGGCGAGCACGACGACGACCACCACGACGCCGGGCGGCTCGACCACGACGACCACCGCCGGCCGCGCGCTCACCGTCGACACCGCCTTCGCGACGGCGAGCGGCGGCCAGCTCACCGACGGGCAGGTGCTCTGCCTGAGCCAGATCACGGGCGGTTGCGTGGCCGCGCCGGGAGCGTGCCCCATGGTGCACCTGCACTCCGCAGCCGGTCCCTCGGGCACGATCACGGTCACCGTCGGAACGATGACGAAGGGGCCGTACACCGACCCGGAGTCGACGGGAATGCACTGCGGCTACGGCGCGGTGGGCCCCGGGAGCGGCTGCGGTACAGACAGCCTCCCGGCGTGTCCGTAGCTTCTGCACGTTCGTCGTCCGACGCGCGGTCGGAGTGGCGCTGCCTGAACGGGGCAAGCCGCCGTTTCGCTGAACGTTCCGTAGCGCGGGCGGTTCTGCTATGGGCCTCGCGGAGCGCACCGTGGACACGGCGGACCTCCTCGTCGGGCTGTTCGCGGCCGGCATGGGCCTGGCCTTCTTCGGTACCGATCCGAAGTCGCCGACGAGCCGCGCGCTCGCTGCCTTCCTCGTCACCTTCGGGGTGACGTTCAGCCTCAACGTCCCCGTTTACGCCGGGCTCCTCGGGCCCGACCCGTGGGTGTGGGGGCGCCTGTTCACGCTGGGGGAGACCGCGGCCTTCGTGGCCGCGTACGAGTGGCTGCTCCGGATCCGGCGGACGGAGACCACCCCCGATCCGCACCACGAGCGACTCCTGCGCACCGCGCAGGGGCTCGCCGGAATCTATGGGGCGCTCGGCCTCGCGTTCAACGGCCTGATGTGCGAGGCGTTCAAGGGCGTGGAGCTGTGGCGGCCCGCCTACTACCTCTTCGCCGTGCCCGTCTACCTCTCGCTCGCGCTCGCCTTCGTCTCGACCGGGCAGCTCCTGACCGCCAACCCCGATCACTCCGAGCGCGCACGGCTGCTCGCGTTCGGCGCCGCCACGCCCTTCCTGATCTCGGGGCTGTTCGTGCCCGATGCGGTGCGACCCGTGACGACGGGCGTCGGCGAGATCATCTTCCTGGCCGGAGCCTTGCACTACCACGTGCTCCAGGGCCAGCGTGGACAGTTCCTCTCACGCTTCCTCTCCCCGCAGGTGGCGCACCTCGTGCGCGAGCGCGGACTGCGCAACGCCACGCAGCAGAGTCGCATCCAGCTCTCGGTGGTGGCCTGCGACCTGCGGGGGTTCACGGCCTTCGCCGAGACCGCCGCGCCCGAGGACGTCATGCAGCTCCTCCAAGAATACTACGACGCGGCCGGCGAGGCGGTGACGGAGTACGGCGGCACCATCAAGGACTTCGCGGGCGACGGCATCCTCACGCTCGTCGGCGCGCCCATTCCCTACCCGGACCATGCCCGGCGCGCCGTCGTGATGGCGCTCAAGATGCGCGAGCGCGGCGAGCACGTGCTTTCGCGCTGGCAGCGGCTCGGGCTCGACGTCGGCCTGAGCGTCGGGATCGCCAGCGGCTACGTGACCGTGGGCGCGATCGGTGGCGAGCGGCGGCTCGAGTACGCGGCCGTCGGCCCGCCGGTCAACCTCGCGGCGCGGCTCTGCGCCGTCGCGGAGTCGAGCCAGATTCTCGCCGACCAGCGCACGGTCGGCCTGATCGGCGAGAACGGCGGCGGCTACCGCTTCGAGAAGCTCGACCCCGTCACCCTCAAGGGGTTCGCGCGCGCGGTCACGGTCTTCGCGGTCAATCCGTAGCGCCGTCGCCGCCCGGGTGCCACCCGCCCCACCAGGGGCCGTGCCCGTGGCCGCCCTGGTCGCCGCCGTCCCCGTCGCCCTCGTGCGCGCCCGGGCCGCCGCACGGATGCGCCGCGCAAGAGGCGGCGCTTGCCACCGTGCCGCCGTGCGCGGTGCAGCTCTCCGTGGTGAGCATCGCGCAGGCCGTGTCGTGCGGCACCGGGAGGCAGCACGCGACGTGCGTGACGGGCGGCGGCGGCGCGCACGGGCTCGGATGACACGAAGCGGCCTGGACGACCGTGCCGCCCGCCTGCGCGCACTGCGCCTCGGTCACGTCGTCCGTGCACTCGACCTGGGGATCCTCGTCGAGGAACGCGCAGCGCGCGCTCTCCGGCAGACAGCAGACGAACGCCCCGCCGGCCGACGACGTGGGGCACGGGTTCGGCAGGCAGGACGCGGTGGAGGCCGGCGTGCCGCCCGCCTTCGCGCAGGCCGCGGCCGAGAGACGCACGCACTCGGCGTCGTCGTCGTGATCCGCCGACTGGAGGCAGCAGGCGGCCGTCGCCGAATCCGCGGGTGGCTCGCCGCAGAAGAGGTCGTCGTCGCCCTGGTGATCGCGGATCACCAGATACGCGCCCTGCGGATCGAAGCCCAGCAGCGCGCCGTGCGCATGCCCCGGGCGGCTGAACTTGATCCGGCCCTTGCCGCTGGCGCTGGTGGTGAAGGTCCCCACCTTCACGCCGTTGACGACGACGTCGAACGGCTGCTTCGGCGCGAGGTGCTTGGCGACGACGGCGAACGTTCCCTTCGCTCCCGACTTGAGCACGAGCTGCGTGTGCCCCTTGGCGCGGGGCGCCTTGGCGGTCGCCGTCAGCGCCTGGGTGACGACGACGGCGGCGCCGGCTCCTCCGACGCCCACGGCGAGGGCGAGAACGGTTGCGCCGAACACGGTCCCACGGCGGCGATTCGTGTCCATCTGTCGTCCTCCTTCGATGCGGTCAAGGTTGCGAGATATGCGCCTTCTGTCAATTCGGACGAAGGTACCAGATCATCGTGCACGGTCGCGCGGGGCGAGCGCTTGCACGCCTACCGCGTCTGCAGAACCGTCGTGACCTGGGTGACGAGGGTCTGGCCGGAGCCGCCGGCCTTGGGGGACTCGTCGGAGAGCTGCTGCTGCACGGTGACGCTCAGCGAGCCGTTCTTCTTGAGGAGCTGTGTGCCGAGCCGGTTGAGCGCGAGCTTCGCCTTGCGCGTGCGCCGGCGGCCGCGGAACGTGCGGTGGAGGTCCTTGGTCACCTGGACCGAGCCCGCGGGCCCGGCGAGCGTCGCGCGGGCTGCCTCGCTCGCGAAGCCCGCGGCCTCGAAGTGCAGCACGGTTCCCCTGGACGCCGCGGGCAGCGAGACCGTGAGCGGGATCTCGGCCGCGCCCGGCCGCCGGCCGCGGAGCGGGATGACCGCGGGCGCGGTGACCTGCGCGCCGCACGCCGGCCCCGCCGCGGCGACGGTGCATCCCGTCGAGCAGCACGAGGTCGGCGACCCGTTGCGCGGGCCGTCGTCGCACGCCTCGCCGGGGTCGATCACGCCGTTGCCGCAGGGCGAGAGCGTCGTGGTGGTCGTCGACGTGGTGGTGGTGGACGCGGCCACGGCGCCGCAGATGTCCGCCAGGCTCGCGGCCACCTCGGCGGCCGTCATCGGCGTGTCGCGCACCTGGAGGTAGGCGATCGTCCCCGGCTCGGATTCATGGATGCTGGCTGGACCGGCTGTGTTGTCCATCAGGAAGTAGATCACCCTGTCAGTCGGCACGTAGTAGGACGTCCGGGCATCGCTGAAGCTCGGCAGCGGTGCCCCGTCGATGTAGAGCGAGACGAGCCCGCTCGTCGCCTCGCGCGTGATGGTCACGAAGACGTCCTGGTCGGAGACGAAGGAGCCTTGAGCATAGGTGCCGAGGGGGTAGAAGCTCACACTGCCGGCGTACTCGTAGATGCCCGAATCGAGGGTCGAGCCCGAGAAGTCGACGAGCCGTGCGTAGCCCGGGCTCACGGGGCTGAAGCGCATCAGCATCGAGATCGAGTACGAGCCCGTCGCGACGACGGGCGTCGCGTTGTCGTAGCGGAGCCCGCCGCTCATGGGGAACGACCACGCCCGCACCGTGGGTGTGGACGGGCACGCGGCCGCGCTGATCGTCTCGGTGACGAACGAGCCGTCCACGAAGCCCTGGCCGCCCGTGAGGATCGTGCCCGTCCCGTTGTAGACCGGAACCAGCTCGTTCCCGGCGCCCTCGCTGGGCGCGAAGGAGTCGCGGAAGAGGTACGTCCCGGTCACCGCCGAGGCGGGGTTGGCCGCGATGCCGGCGAGGGTCGCCAGCAGCGCAAGCAGGTGCCACGCGCGGGGCATCGCGAGGCTCGTCATGGGTGGATTCTCCTTTCGCTAGCGCGCGCGGCCGCCGCGCAGCAGCCGGCCGGGCAGGGGGCCGCTCGCGCGCACGGCATCCCGGCCGCCCTCGCGCACGACGATCCCGTTGACGATCACCGCCTCGATCCCGAAGGCGTCGGCGACGAGCCGGTCGGCTCCGCCGGGCAAGTCGTGGACGCGGCGGAGCTTCGAGCAGCCGACGACGTCGGGATCGAA